>ERZ761609.1180-NODE-1180-length-24717-cov-7.055348_pt1 | contig 24717 bp, 26 predicted proteins | sample MGYA00511163_ERZ761609 | MGnify/ENA primary metagenome ERZ761609 (study PRJEB28899, sample SAMN02445070) | bioreactor sludge metagenome | biome: EBPR sludge | place: Australia: Brisbane, Thorneside Wastewater Treatment Plant | collected 2011-12-16 ... | reverse complement strand
TGACCCCCAGATTCGTAGTCTGGTGCTCTATCCAGCTGAGCTACGGGCGCCTGCCATGTCAAACCTGCGACGGCCGACAGGCGATCGCACACGAGGCGACACCGGTGTCAGCCCTCGGCGTACCAGCGTGATGTCGGATGGCATCATCTGGCCCGCAGCGCCAACGTCCGAGCCGCAGACCCGCAGGACCGGTTGTGCCGGACGTGAGCGGGGCGTCGAACCGAAGGCGAGCCTCAGGTCGCATCCCCATAGCCGCTTGCCCCGGCGAAATCAAGGGAGTTGGGACCGGAACCTTCGAGCATCAGGTTCGCACCGCCAGACTTCGTGACTGAAGGTCCGGTTTTTGCCATGAGGCCGGCCAAACCGGGGCGGAATGGCGACTTCTAGCCTAACAGTGGATGAACGAAGCGCTCAGGGGACTTTCATTCTTTTCTGCCAGAATTGCAGCCAGTCGGTTCCGATCATGGCTTCGGGGGCGGTTATGGAAACTTTCCTGCACAGCGTCGCATTCGTCTTCATGGGCCTTGTCGTGCTGGCGGGCACCCTTGCCACCGTCTGGCTTGCCTGAAGCACACCTGGCCCGTCCGGGGCGACCGGTGCCCTAAACCGGCTCCCGGTCCGGCGGGCGAGCGGCGGGGCCATTTTTGTGGCGTCGCCTTGTTCCCCGTCGCGCACCGTCCTATGTCGGAGAGACGAGAGGGCGGTTCCGTGAAACTTTCCGACATCACAGATTCCACCGTGGATGCGCTGAAATCATTCGGCGCCTTCGCAACGGATACCGTGCAGCCGACCGTGCGTCTCGGTGTGACGGGGTTGTCGCGCGCGGGCAAGACCGTGTTCGTGACGGCCCTGGTGCGCAATCTGGTGGGGGACGGGCGGCTGCCGTTCTTTCCGGCGCACGCGGAAGGGCGGATCGAGCGGGTCGTCCTCGAGCCACAGCCGGACGACGACGTGCCGCGTTTTCGCTACGAGGATCATCTCGACGGGTTCGCGCGCGAGCGGCCGGTGTGGCCGGAAGGCACAAAACGGGTCTCGCAGATCCGTCTCGCCATCGACTACACCCCGCGGAGCGCGATGCGGCGCATGCTGGAGCCGGCGTTCGGACGTGCGCGGCTGAATGTCGATATCGTCGATTATCCCGGCGAGTGGCTGATCGATCTTGCGATGCTGGAGCAGGATTTTGCCGCCTGGAGCGCGAGGGCGCTTGCTGCCGGCGAGGCGCCGCACCGTCGCGACGCCGTCGCGTCGTTCCGGGATTTTGTCGGCAGCATCGACGCCGACGCAGCGCTCGACGAAGCGGTCGCGCAGAAGGGTGCGGCGCTCTACACGGACTATCTCAGGGCGAGCCGGGAGAAGGAGCCGGCGCTGTCGACGCTGGGGCCGGGGCGGTTCCTGATGCCCGGCGATCTCGAAGGGTCGCCACTGCTGACGTTCTTTCCGCTGCCGGCGGGGGCGGATGCCGGTTCGCCGAAAGGCTCGCTCAGGGCGGCGATGGAGCGGCGTTACGAAAGCTACAAGACGCTCGTCGCGCGGCCGTTCTGGCGCAATCATTTCTGCAGGATCGACCGGCAGATCGTGCTTTTCGATGCACTCGCGGCGCTCAATTCGGGGCCGGCTGCGCTCGGTGACATGTCGCAGGCGATGACGGAAGTGCTGAAGGCGTTCCGGCCGGGCGCGAGTACGCTCGTGTCGCGGATGTTCCAGAGGCGCATCGACAAGATCCTGTTCGTCGCCACCAAGGCCGATCACTTGCATCATACAAGCCATGACCGGTTGGAGGCGCTGGCGCGGACAATGGCGGACGCAGCGATAGTGCGGGCCGAGTTTGCCGGAGCGGAGGTCAGATCAATGGCTGTGGCGGCGATCCGGGCGACGCGGGAAGCCGAGGCGGAGATCGACGGGGGCAGTTTGCCATGCATCGTGGGGACTCCGCGCAAGGGCGAGAAGGTGGGTGATACCGTCTTCGACGGGGAGACGGAGACGGCGTTGTTTCCGGGCGACCTTCCCGCCGATCCGGCGCGTTTGATCCGGGGGGATGAGGGGGAGCTGCCGGCAGGCGCGCACGACGTGCGCGTTCTCACGTTCCTGCCGCCGCGCCTCACGCTCGAAACGCCGGGTGGCAAGCGTCCGGCGCCACCGCACATTCGTCTGGACCGGGCGATCGACTTCCTGATCGGGGACAAACTGGCATGACGGCACGGGACGAGGTCGCAGACGAGCCGAGACGGCGGCCGCGCGTTTTCCGCCCCGACGATCCGGCGCTGAAGGCGGCGCCGCCTCCGCCGGTCGAACCGGATATCGCCGCTGATGCGGATCAGTCGGAGACGCCGAACGGGACGGAGACGCCGGCTCCGGGTGCCGGCAAGTCGGGGGCACGCATCGAGGCCGGCATTCGTTGGGGCGGGCTGCTCTTCGCCGCCCTCGTCGCGGCGACAACACTGTCACTCGGACTCTGGTTCTGGCGGCTGGTTTCGGTCGGTCTCGAGCGCGACGACGTCATCGGCTGGATCATGCGCGGTATCGTCGGTGTGGCAGCGCTTGCGGCATTGGTGCTGCTCGGGCGGGAGGTATTCGGGCTCTTCCGGCTCGGGCGGCTCGCGGGGCTGAGGCGGGACGCGGAGACCGCCCTCGCGCGCCGCGATTTGGCGTCGGAGCGATCGGTGGTCGATCGGCTCGGCGTTCTCTACGGCGAGCGCAGAGACCTGGCGTGGGGACTCGATCGGCTCAAGCGACATCGTGCCGACGTGCACGACCCCGGTGCCCTGATCGCACTCGTCGAACGCGATGTGGTGCGCGAGATCGACGCGAGTGCGCGAAGGGTCATCACGTCGTCGGCGAAACGGACTGCGGCCGTCACGGCCATGAGTCCGATGACGTCGATCGCCTTCCTATATCTTGTCTACGAGGTTCTGCGCCTGCTCAGACGGCTGGCGACGCTGTATGGTGGCCGGCCGGGTTTCGGCGGGTCGCTGCGACTGGCCCGGACCGTGATCGGCAACCTGATCGCGGCAGGCGGGGTGGCGCTGACCGACGATCTCATCGGGCAGTTCATCGGCCAGGACATGCTGCGGAGGCTGTCGCGGCGGCTGGGCGAGGGGGTGTTCAATGGAGCACTCGTGGCGCGGATCGGCGTGGCGGCGCTGGATGTCGTGCGGCCGGTACCGTTCGTCGAGGTCAAGCCCGTGCGGGTCAGGGACATCGTCGGCGAAGTCATGAAATCGCTGCAGGGCGGCTTCGGCGGGCGAAGCGAGGGTGGGGCCAAGTCCTGATCCGCCGACGGTCAAGCGTGAGTGAAATGATTGCGCAAGGCGTTTACTGCAATCTTTGGCAATTCATGTTTTTTCTTGCAACTTATTGGCGTATGCAGCACACTGTCTAAGTCAAGTGCTTTGCGCATCAATACGTTGTAAAGACTATGTAAATCTGGAGGCGACGAATGCCGGGGCGTTCAGCGTCAATTGCAGGTGGATTGGCTTGTGCGTTCAATTTCAGGCGTCTCGGGGGCGATGCCTCCTTCCTGCGCAGGTTGCGTCTCCGGACAATTTCCGAACGGCCTCCGGCGGTGCTGGAAATCAAATCGGTCGAGCGGTCGATGGCCGGCGAAGCGCTCAACGAGCGCGAGCGTGACGTTCTGAATTGGGTGGCGACCGGAAAGTCCGACTGGCAGGTGGCGCAGATCCTCAGCGTCTCGCCGAAGACCGTCAATTATCACGTGGAAAACGCAAAACGGAAACTTGGAGCCATGACGCGCATTCAGGCGGTGGTCGAGGCCGTCCGGCTCGGGCTGATCGACGGGCGTGGCGGTGAATAGCCGGCGGTCGCGTGGGCAGTCAGGATCGTGCTAAGCAGGGGCGCGTCCCACGGCTTATTGCGATCCAGAGAGCGCGATGTTCACGAACTTCTTCTACGAGCTGAAAGCGGCACGCGTGCCGGTGACACTCAAGGAATACCTGACGCTGATGGAGGCCATGCAGGCCGACGTCGCGGACGGGAAGGTCGAGAATTTCTATTATCTCAGCCGTGCAGCCTTGGTGAAGGACGAGCGCCATCTCGATCGCTTCGACCAGGTGTTCGGGCATGTCTTCAAAGGCCTCGAGATGATGAGCGAGGCGGTGGAGAAGGCGCAGATTCCGGAGGAGTGGCTGCGCTCGATGGGTCTCAAGTATCTGAGCGAGGAAGAAAAGAAGAAGATCGAAGCGCTCGGCGGCTGGGACAAGATCATGGAGGAGCTGAAGAAGCGCCTCGAAGAGCAGAAGGGCCGGCACCAGGGCGGCAGCAAGTGGATCGGGACGGGCGGGACGTCGCCTTTTGGCGCTGACGGATACAATCCGGCGGGCGTGCGCATCGGTCAGCAGAAGAACCGCAACAACCGCGCCATCAAGGTCTGGGACAAGCGCGAGTTCAAGGATCTCGACGACGAGGTCGAACTCGGTACACGCAATATCAAGGTGGCGCTGAGGCGCCTGCGGAAGTACGTGCGGCAGGGTGTGCCGGAAGAACTCGATCTCGACGGCACCATCAAGGGGACGGCGCACAAGGGCTACCTCGACATTCACCTGCGACCGGAGCGGCGCAATGCGGTCAAGGTGCTGATGTTCTTCGACGTGGGCGGGTCTATGGACTGGCACATCAAGGAGATCGAGGAACTGTTCTCGGCGGCGCGGAGCGAGTTCAAGCACCTCGAGTTCTTCTACTTCCACAACTGTCTCTACGAGAGCGTGTGGAAGGACAACGCCCGGCGCTGGACCGAGAAGACGCCGACGTGGGACGTGCTGCACAAGTATCCGGCAGACTACAAGGTGGTGTTCGTCGGTGACGCGTCGATGAGCCCTTACGAGATCACGGTGCCCGGCGGTTCGGTCGAGCACATGAACGAGGAAGCCGGTGCGCAGTGGATGCGTCGCGTGACGCAGATCTACGAGCACGCCATCTGGCTCAACCCGGTGCCGGAGGCGCAGTGGGCGTGGACGCCGTCGATCAAGATGATGCAGCAGCTTATGGAAAACCGAATGTATCCGCTGACGCTCGACGGGCTCGAACGCGGGATGCGGGAGCTGATGCGGTAAGCGTGGCTCCAAGCCCCTGCGGCGTTCAGGCTCTTAGCCCCGTTCCGAAGACGAGCGCGCTGTCTGCGGCCAAGGCGTCAGCGTGTTTGGCGGCTCGCGATGACGAGCGCGATGCCGCCGAGTACCGCGACCGAGGCTATGACGAGGCGGGCGGAAATGAGTTCGTCGAGCATGACGGCGGCGGCGACGGCGGTGATGACGGGAACGCTCAGTTGCACCGAAGCACCTTGGGTGGCTGAAAGACCCGGGAGGGCTGCGTACCATATGGCGTAGCCGATGCCGGAAGCGACCGCGCCGGACAGGATTGCGTAGAGGACGCCGTGCGCGCTCAAGACCGGTGACGAGACGGCCGCAGCCAGCGCCAGTGTCAGCGCAGCCATCGGCAGGGCGCGCAGGAAGTTGCCAGCTGTGTCGGCGAGCGGATCTTTCGCGCCGCGGCCGAGCAGCGAATAGACGCCCCACGACATGCCGGCGAGGGCCATGAGCACGGCGCCGACGGGTGATGGCGCCGTGGCGCCGGGGGCAAGCAGCAGGACGAGGCCGCCCAAGGCGATGGCGAGGCCGGCGAGTTGTGTGGCCGAAAGCCGCTCACCACGAAAAATGCCGATCGCAATCATCGTCGCCTGCACCGCGCCGAAGAGGATCAGCGCGCCGGTCCCCGCCGACAGTGTCACGTAAGCGACGGCGAAGGCGATCGCGTAGCCGAACAGGGCGGCTGCGGCCGGCCAGGACCCGGCCGTGGATCGGCGACCGTCACGCCAGGTGACGATGAGCCAGAGGGACGCGACGCCGGACGCGATGCGGATGGCGGTGAAGGTCGCGGGATCAATAGAGGCGTCGGCGAGGGCGAGGCGGCAGAGCAGGGAGTTCGCGGCAAACGCGAACATCGCGAGGACGGTGAGGGCGATCGTGCGGGGGGCAGGGAGGGTCGACGGCATTAGTGGTTTATGCCGGAGCGTGCGGGTTGCGCCTAGCCGTGCACCGCAGGTCAGCTCAGTTCAGGATGACGTGCAACGACCGTGTGTCGTAATCGAGCACGGCCAGGAAATAGAACCGGATCTTGTCGGTGCGGGCGAAGTCCGAACAGGCGCGAGCGATATGGTTCGGCGCGCCGCTGCCGTTCGATCCCTGTCGACCGGCAGGCGCGATCTGCAACACGGCGTAGCAGAGGGTCTTGCGGTTGCGGGCGTGCGGCTCCTGCTCGCGGGACAGATTTCCCCAGCGAACGCGGACGTTTCCGGCAAAGGCCGGTCTGGGGGCAACCCGCCAGGTCAGCGCGCCCGCCTCGAACGTCACCGGTATCACGTCGCCGTTGTAGACGACGGGAAAGGGCATCCACACGCTCTCGTCGTCGACGATTGCGCGGTAGGCTTGGAACTCGCTTTCCGAGAAGCGGACGATCGCTTCTATGCGCTCGTTCTGGAATTTGTGGCGGCTGGCGTAGCGGCTCTCGAATTCGTCGAAGGCGATGGAGGGCGGGAGGTGGAGTTGCTGGCGGACGATCTCCTTGTGGGACGATGTCCGGATGGCGCCCGAGATCACGATGGCGACGACAACGGCTCCTATGATCGACGCGGTGACGATGCGTTGGAGCGCCGTCATGCCGTGGAGAATGACGACGAGATCACGAATGCTGGTGATGAACCGGGAAAAGGCGGTCAGCAGAACAAGCACGATGAAGACCGGGATCGCCAGCAGGTAGGCCGGGAACAGTCCGATCGTGTCGGTCATGCCGTGCTCGGCGACAGGTCAGGCACCGAGCAGGTTCACGCTGCGTCGGCGATGACGCGGTTGCGGCCGTCGCGCTTGGCGGAATAGAGCGCGGTATCGGCGCGCTTGTAGAGAGTATCCGGCGTGTCTTCGGGCGATATGGTCGCCGCCACTCCGACGGAGGCTGTCACGCGCAGTTCTGTTTCAGAGTTTATCTGGAAAGGTTCGGCGGCGATGCAAGCGCGGAGACGCTCGCCGACAGCCCAGGCGCGCATCAGGTCGGTGTCCGGCATGACGATGACGAATTCCTCGCCGCCGAGACGGCAGGCGAGGTCGATGCCGCGTGTGTTCCGGCGCAGGCGATTTGCGAATTCACGGAGTACGGCGTCGCCACCGTCATGGCCGTGGGTGTCGTTGACCTTCTTGAAGTGATCGATGTCGGCGATGAGTACGGCGAGCGGCCGGCCGTTCTCACGCGAACGGTCGAGAAGGGTCTTGAGGTGCGTTTCGAGGTAGCGGCGGTTATGCAGGCCAGTGAGGCCGTCGGTGATGGCCATGCCGACGGACTGGTCGATGCGGTCGCGCAGCACGTCGGTGTAGCGTTTGCGCGTGATCTGGGTGCGGACGCGGGCGAGGAGTTCCATGTTGTCGATCGGGCGCGTCAGGTAGTCGTTGACGCCCATGTCGAGGCCACGCAGGAGGCGTGCCTCGTCGCCGATGTCGACCAGGATGATGAGCGGCAGACTGCGGGTACGGTCGAGGGAGCGGAGCTGGGAGCAGAGGCGGAGGCCGTCGGTGCCGGAGAGGCCGAGGCTCACGATGACGAGATCGTAATGGTGGTCGCCGGTGCGCAGCAGGGCTGCGGCGGGATCGGTTTCGATGTCGATCCGGTGATGCTTGCCGAGTGTTTCGACCATGCGTGCGGCGGAACGGGCATGATCTTCGACGAGAAGAATGCGGCCGTTGTTGCCGGCTTCGGACCAGTTGGCGATGCCGGCCGCACTCATGCCCATCTGCTGGGTGGTGGCGGCGCGCATCAGCATTTCGTCGTTGAGGGTCTTGAGGCGGGCGACGTTCTTGACGCGGGTGACGAGGGCGACGTCGTCGACTGGCTTGGTCAGGAAGTCGTCGGCGCCGGCTTCCAGTCCCTGGATGCGGTCGGAGGTCTGGTCGAGGGCGGTGACCATGATGACGGGGACGTGCTGCAGCTTGACGTTCTTCTTGATCGTGCGGCAGACCTCGAAGCCGTCCATGCCGGGCATCATGACATCGAGCAGGACGACGTCGACGCGCTCGCGGGCGAGGATGTCGAGTGCCTCGCGGCCGTTGTAGGCGGTCAATACCTCGAAGTACTCCGCGGTAAGGCGTGCTTCGAGGAGTTTCACATTGGCGATGATGTCGTCGACGACGAGTACGCGGGCTGTCATTTCGGTCCTGGGCGGCGGTGCCGTATTCGAATTACGAGAGAGAGCAGTGGCGTCGGATCAGGCGGCTCGTGCGAAGCGCTGGATCGTCTCTATGAACGACACGATCGAGATCGGCTTGGAGATGTAGGCCTCGCAGCCGCCGTCGCGAATGCGCTGCTCGTCGCCCTTCATGGCGAAGGCGGTCACTGCGACGACGGGGATTGCGGCGAGTTCGTCGTCGTCCTTGAGCCACTTGGTCACTTCGAGGCCGGAGACCTCGGGTAGCTGGATGTCCATGAGGATCAGATCGGGCATGTGCGCGCGGGCGAGCGTGAGGGCATCCATGCCCTGCCTGGTCTCGATTGTGCGGTAGCCGTGCGCGACCAGGAGGTCGCGGAACAGCTTCATATTGAGTTCGTTGTCCTCGACGATGAGGACGAGGGGTGCGCCAGATACCGCCTTCGATGGGCGGTGCGACGGCAGCTGCGTGACCGTTCGATCCGTACTCATGACCCGCGCAAACGCTCCTCGACGCACGGCGCCCGGCCCGGAGAAACCGGCCCTGCGACCTGAAAACACGGAAGACACTTTGCACCGGGACCGGTAAGTATTCGCTTAATTGACGCCTTGTTAACGGAGCGACGGACGATGCGGCTCAAGGCTCCAAAAGGACCATCGATGACGGCGGAGGCCGCCGAAGCGCTGGCGGCGGGGGCGCTGGCCTACATTGCTGCGGACGGTGCCAGGCTCGGGTCCTTCCTGCGAGAGACCGGCCTCGACCCGGGGACGCTCGCACGTTCGGCGGGAGACCGGGGGACACTCGGGGCGGTTCTGGATCTCGTGGTGCACGACGAAAGCCTGCTGCTTGCCTTTGCGGCGGAGGCGCAGGTGCGGCCGGAAGCGGTGTTGCAGGCGCATCGCCTGCTGCAGGGGCCGGAGCCGGAGTGGTCGACATGACGGCGCCGACTGAGACGGGCGCGGCGCGGAAGCGGATCGGCATCGATCTCGGCGGCACGAAGATCGCCGGGGTCGTGCTCGGGGCGGACGGGGGGATCGAGGTCGAGCGACGCGTGCCCGCGCCGCGGGGCGACTATCATGCGACGGTCGCCGCACTCGCCGACATGGTTGCGGCGCTGGAGCGGGTATCCGGGCAGACAGCGACGGTCGGGATCGGCATGCCCGGGTCGATCGCACCACGGACCGGGCGGGTGCAGAACGCCAATTCCGTCTGGCTCAACGACAAGCCGCTGAAAGCGGACCTCGAAGCGCGGATCGGCCGGCCGGTGCGGCTGGCCAACGATGCGAACTGCTTCGCATTGTCGGAGCCGACCGACGGCGCGGCGGCAGGGGCGCGGATCGTTTTCGGGGTCATTGTCGGCACCGGGTGCGGTGGGGGTATCGTCGTGGATGGGCGGCTGGTCGACGGGCCTCGATCGATCGGTGGGGAGTGGGGCCATACGCCGCTGCCGTGGATGCGGGCGGAAGAATTGGGTGCGACGACGTGCTGGTGCGGGCGATCGGGATGCCTCGAGACGTGGGTTTCCGGAACGGGGCTCGAGGCGGACTACGCGCGGAGCACGGGGCGGACGGCGCGGGGGCAGGAGATCGTCGAAGCTGTCACCGGGGGCGAGGTGGGTGCAGTCGGTGCGCTCGACCGCCACGCTGACAGGCTCGCGCGCGGGCTCGCTGCGATTGCAAACATTCTCGATCCCGATGTCATCGTGCTCGGTGGGGGGCTTTCCAACCTCGCCTCGCTCTATCGCGAGCTGCCGAAGCGGATGGCACCCTACGTTTTCGCCGAGGATACTCGGGTCGATATCCGGCCTCCGCGCTGGGGAGATGCTTCGGGTGTGCGGGGAGCGGCCTGGCTCTGGGATTGATGCCGAACCGCGCGGGTAGACGGTGCGGAAATCGTGGCAATTCTGCGGATACGGACAATCGCCTGACACAAAGTCGGCGTTCATTGCTAGAGTGATGAGGGTGGTGCGTGTTTCTGACGTGCCGTCGCCGTCAAAAAGTGTGGGAGTGAGACGATGTCTATCAGGGTGCTATTGGCCGCGTTCGCGGTCGCAGTTTTCGGCCTCTCGCCGGCTGTGGCGCAGCGCGGGGGCGGGTCGAACTGGGAACTGCTCGGGGAAACGAACGTCGGCTATGGCGCGGATCGAGACGTGATCTCCGTCGGTCGGCCCGAGGATCATTTCCGGAGCCGGTCCTATGACCGGCTTCGCATCGTCGCGGATCGTGGCGAGTTCAACATGCGGTCGGTGCAGCTGCGCTACATCAACGGTTTCGAGGAAGAGGTCGCCATCAACCGCAATCTAACGGCCGGTCAGGAAGTCGTCGTCGATCTTCCGGCGACACGCAGCTTCCTGAGCCAGATCGAGCTGCGCTATGCGGCGCGACCGGGCTTCTCGTTCGACGGGCGCGGTGTCACCTGGAACAGGCCGCGGGTGAAGGTGTTCGCCTCAAATCGAGGGTTCGGCTTGCCGTCGCCGGATCGGCCGCGTGATCCGCCGGGAGCAGGCTGGGACGAGATCGGAAGAACGCAGTTCTCTGCGGGCGACGACGAAGTGACGGTGCGCGTCGGGCGTCGCGAAGGCCGGTTTTCGGCGATCCGCGTGCGCAGCGAAGGCCGTCCGGTCGTGTTACGCAACATGGTCGTGCGCTTCGGCAACGGTGAGTCGCAGATCGTGCGGCTCAACGAGCGGATGGAGCCGGGCGAGCTGACACGGCCGATCGACGTCGACGGCAACGCCCGCTTCATCGAGCGGATCACGTTCCGCACCGAACCACGGCGGGGTGGTGGCCGGACGGATCTGATCGTCTACGGGCTCGACCGGCCGGGTGGCCCGGGTGCGGGGCGGCCGACCGACGACCGGCGCAGGAACTGGACACTCCTCGGACAGCAGAAGGTCAACTTCCAAACCGAGCGTGACGTGATCCGTGTTGGGCAGAGCGAGGATTGGCACCGCGCGCGCAGCTTCGACAAGCTGCACTTCGTGTCGGTGGAGGGCGACATCCAGATGGATGAAATCCGTATCGTCTATATCAACGGATATGCCGAGGCGATCCGCGTCGGGCGTGAAATCCGCGAGGGGCAGGATATCGTCGTCGATCTGCCTGGGCGGCGCAGCTTCATCTCGCAGATCGAGATGCAGTACAAGTCGCGGCTCCGGATCGGCGGGCGTGGAATGGTGCAGGTCTATGGCGAAGGCATGCCGGGTCGCTGATCGGGTAACGAGCTGAATTGCAACGGGCGTGGCGCAAGTCACGCCCGTTTCTCGTTGTCGAGATCGTGTCTCAGGCGAGCCGTGTCCGGTGCGGTTTGAGGACGCGCTTGGTGGATGGCGGAAACTTCTCAAGTTTCGAGGCGGGGCGGGTCGGCCGCTTGACGAGATCGCCGCCGCAGTTCGGGCAGCGGCCGCCGAACTCCTCTTCCGAGCACTTGGTGCAGAACGTGCACTCGAACGTGCAGATGAGCGCGTCGGGTGCGCCGTTCGGCAGGTCCTTATCGCAGCATTCGCAGTTCGGTCGCAGTTCGAGCATGGGGAACTCCGCTGGTGCGTGTCGAGGCCGGCACAGATGATGTGCGTGTTCGACCGTAGGCTATTGGTTCGGGATCAGCTTCGTCTCATTTCGCGGCTGGCCGCAACGCGATTTTGGCTTTCCGCATCGCTTTCTCGAGATCGGCACGCTCCTCGCACCCTTTCGGGCACAGCACGACGAGACGTGCCAGATTGGCCTGTGCCCTTTCAGGCCGCTTCGTCTGAATGAAAAGCTCGCCCTGGTATTCGAGTGCGCCCTTGTGATCGGGATCGAGGGCGAGGGCCTTTTCGTAATAGGTTTCCGCCGTCGCGAGATCGCCGGTCTTGCGCAAGGAAAACGCATAGAGATTGAAGACGTCGGCCTGCTCGTATTTTTCGGCGAGCACCTTCAGATCATTGCGGGCGGCGGCGAAGCTCCTGGCCTTTATCAGCGCCTTGATGGCGGTCAGGTCGGGGGCATCGGCGGGTTGTGAGACCGGACCGGCAGCGTGAACGGAGGCACCGAAGCCGAGCATGCAGGCGAGGACAAGGACGCGCAGTCCTGCCGACAAGACCTTCCATAAGACGTAGTTCGCGTAGGTGTCGCGCTTGCAGTATTCGAGAAGCGCCTTCTCGATGCGCGTCTTGCGGTCCGGTGCGGTGGCGGGGGCGATTGCCTCGATGTAGGCGTTCACGGCCATCGTTCCGTCCTTCACGTCTTCGAGGCTGTCGTAGTCGAGCTCGGGGGCAACGGTTGGCAATACCGACTTGATGCTCCAGCTGCCGCGTTGGTCGGGATGATAGTAGTGGCGGCGCGTTACCGGCAAGAGATCGACGATACGGTCGTTTATGGCGAGGAGAGCGCCGGACAGATCGGGGAAGGCGTCGGCCAGCTCGCGGATGCGCGTCTTCTCGAACGACTGGTTGTAGACGAAGATCGGGCCAGGCTCGGTGCAGGCCTCGACGAGGTTCTCGGCGAAGGCGCGGGCGGGGTTGTCGCCGGTGAGGTCGAGGAACTCGGCGTGATAGAGGCGGCCGTCGGCTGCGATCAGATGCATCGAGAACTGGAACGGGATCTGCTGGTAAGGTCGCGTGCCCTTCCATACGGGAATGGCGAACTGGACGGCTTCGAAATCCAGGAAAAGTGCGGGCGTGCCGTGTTTTGCAATCTCGGCAGCGGCTGCGGCGTGATCGAAATACGGCTCGCCTGACAGCGTCACCTGTTTCACGCGGCGCTGGGTGGCGTCGAGATACTCGTCGGGGATGTCGCGCATGTCGCGGACGGATTTGGTTTCGATGAGTTCGGCTGCAGCCTTCGACTTCCGGCCGGGAAGCCAGGAGACGGGGTGGTCGGGCTGTTTTTCCTTCGCGGCGCAGTAGTGCAGGAAGCCGCATTCGAACGGATCGGTGCACTGCGGACCGGTTGCGATTGGTGGCTCGGATGGCAGGTCGGCGGTGGCTGCGGCGCCGGCGATCCAGGCCTTGACCTCGTCGCCGCGTGCGAATGCCTCTTCGGTAACGTCGCCTTCCCTGACGAGCCCGCGATAGTCGCCATCTCCGGGGTAGACCCATGAACTGTCGATGTGGGCTATGGCGACGGAGGCGAGCGGCACGCCGGCTGAACGGAAGACGTGTGACTGGATGGCAGCGTCGTCGCGGTGGTAGTCCTTGACCGAGGTGGCGCTCTTGACCTCGATCATGCGCCAAAGGCGCTTGCCGTTGGTGGTCACCGGCAGCATGACGTCGGCGAAAGCCAGTCCACCGGACGCGGTGACGCCGGCTTCGAAGACAGGAGTGGTGCCTTCGAGGACTTTCGTGCTCCGGGCGAGGGCAGGGCCAAAGCCTTCCTTTTCGATGTCGATAAGGGCGCCCGTGCCGTCGGGATCATAGAGGCGGCGGACGATGTCGTTGAGCTTGTGGCCGACGGCGAAGCGAGCCTCGGCGTCGGGCGAGACGACGGCCTCGTCGGGTTTGTGGATTTCGAGCCAGAGGCGCTTTTCGCACTGTCGCCAGGCGATCAGCTTCGACTTCGAGAAATTTCGCGGCATCGTCCATCCTCCACGGCCCAATGGCCGCAAGACCCTGATTCCCCGCCGGCCAATCTAGTACGGGGCGGACGGAGGCGCGCGCGGCGTTCAGGACACTGTGGGAAACCGGCCTTCGACGGGGTATTTCGGATCGGTGTAGCCGGGGGTCGAGGCATGGCCGGCGGCAACGAGGGAGGCGGCGAGCTTTTCGTCCTCGGCGGTCCAGGTGTAGCGCAGCGCACCGAAATAGTCGGTCCATTGCTCGAACGTGCGGGGGCCGGCGATGGCTGCGGAGATGGCCTTGTTGTTCAGCACCCAGGCGACGGCCCAATGGACGAGCGAGGCGCCGCGGGCTTCGGCATGAGCCTTGAGTTTTTCGGCGATCTCCAGACTCTCGGGGCGCCACTCGGTCTCCATCATGCGCTTGTCGGCGCGCGCGGCTCGCGATCCGGCCTCGGGGCTGACATTGAGCCGGTACTTGCCGGAAAGGATTCCACGCGCAATCGGGGAATAGGGGACGACGCCGATGCCGTAGTGGCGCGCGGCAGGTATTACTTCGACTTCCGGCATCCGGTTCATGAGGTTGTAATACGGCTGGATCGCAGCGGGGCGCGGGACGCCATGGCGATCGCAAAGATTGCAGATGTGGGCGATGTGCCAGCCGCGCACGTTCGAAAGGCCCCACTCGCGGACCTTGCCCTGGCGGATCAATGCGCCGAAGGTCGCGACGACATGCTCCCACGAGGTCGGCGCGTCGTAGAGATGGACGTAGAAGAGGTCGATGTAGTCGGTCCCAAGGCGCTTCAGGCTCGCGTCGACCGAGTTCATGACGTGGCTGCGGGAGAGGCCATGATTGTTGACGCCGTCGCCTGCGGGATTGCCGACCTTGGTGGCGAGGAACCAGCGGTGGCGGTTCTGGCCGATCAGGCGGCCGACGATCTCCTCGGAGCGGCCTTTCGCGTATTGGTTGGCGGTGTCGATGAAATTGACGCCGTTGTCGAAGGCGTGACCGACGATGCGCGATGCCGTCGCCTCGTCACACGTGTCGCCGAACATCATGGTGCCCAGGCAGAGCTCGGAAATGCGCGTGCCGGAGGCGCCGAGGGTGCGGTAGCGCATGGCGGGGCGGGGATCGGACATTCACTTCTCCGAATATTCAGGACGTTTTCGGGAGCATAGGCGATGGCGGGGGGCTCGTGCCAACCCCTGGGCGCGGCTCGGACGTGCGGCAAAGCCGGTTGTTCCCGTTGTGCCGTCGTTTGCAAAATGAAAACGCAAACTCCTTGAAACCGGCCGCGCGTAGTCAGTGGCAGTCGTTGGGCCTGTTACTGGGACAGAAACAAGAAAATCAATCAGGCGGCACCTTCGCCGCGACAGGGGAGGCGCATCATGGCCAAAGACAGCTACGACATACTCATTCTCGGGGCGTCCTACGGTTCGCTTCTGGCGACCAAGCTCGCGCTCGGCGGGCACAACACGACGATGGTCTGCCTTCCGAACGAGGTGGAGCTTTTCAATTCCGAAGGGGCCATCGTGCGCATTCCGGTCAAGGGGCGCGAGGGGCTTGTCGAAGTGCGGTCGTCGACACTTCCTGGGAAGATCCGTGCGACCAGCCCGGCGGAGGCCGATCCGGCCAAATACGATCTCGTTTGTCTCGGCATGCAGGAGCCGCAGTATCGCTCGCCGGGCGTGCGCGAGCTGATGGCGCGCGTTGCGGCATCGGGGAAGCCGTGCATGTCGATCATGAACATGCCGCCACTCACGTATCTCAAGCGCATTCCGGGGCTCGATACGTCGAAACTCAGGGACTGCTTCGCCGATGCGACGGTGTGGGACCAGTTCGATCCGAAACTGATGACGCTGTGCAGTCCCGATCCGCAGGCGTTCCGTCCGCCGGAGGAGAAGGTCAACGTGCTGCAGGTGAGCCTGCCGACGAACTTCAAGGCGGCGCGCTTCGAGGGAGATCAGCACACGGCGATCCTGAGAAAGCTCGAGACAGACGTCGAAGCGGCGCGGTTCGAGGCCGGCGGGGTGAAGCTGGAGCTGCCTGTCAAGCTCAAGGTGCACGGATCCATCTTCGTGCCGCTTGCGAAGTGGGCGATGCTGCTGACCGGAAACTATCGCTGTGTGCAGGCTAACGAGATGCGGCCGATCCGGGATGCGGTGCATTCCGACATCGAGGCGTCGCGCTCGATCTACAACTGGGTCAAGGAACTCTGCGTGAAGATCGGTGCCGATGAAGCCGATATGGTGCCGTTCGAGAAGTATGCGGCGGCGGCGAAAGGACTCGCCAAGCCGTCGTCGGCGGCACGTGCGCTGGCGGCGGGGGCGCCGAACATCGAGCGCGTCGACAAACTCGTACAAGGGATTGCGCGGCAGCACGGCCTGTCCAATCCGCACGTGGATGCGACGGTGGCGCTCGTCGAGCAGTGGCTGGCGAAGAACCGTGCGGCAAAAGCTTAAAGGGTCAGCCGCCGGATCTTGGCGGTTCGACCGGCGCGATCGCGCGGCCAGCTTCGGCGGGTAACGGTAGCGTTCGCCCGTGCGCGGCCAGCTTTGTCCAGGCCGCGATCTGGGCGTCGCTCCACGGTGCCGGCTTGCGGGTGGCCGTATCCATGTTGAGGATCATGAGTTCGCAGGTGGCGGCGCGACGGTCGTCGCGTTTGCGCGTCATGTCGAGGAACAGGCGTGCGCGGCGGGTGTCGTGGCCGAGGTGGCGGGCAAAGATCGAGACAGTGTCGCCGGCGCCGAGTTCGGCCTGGTAGGTGACGTGCATTTCTACGAGAAACGGGCTCAGGGTCCTGCCGTCGCCGGTCGTGGCGAGGAGGCGCGCGTCCGTCAGGCCGAGGGTCGAGAAAAGCGGGGCGATCGCAGTTTCAAAAAGCACGACATAGCGCCCGGCCTCGAGATGGCCGAGCGCGTTGATGTGATCCTTGCCGACGTCGCGGTCGCAGACGTGCATCGGCCCCGGCACGGTGACAGCCGGGGGCGCGCCCGCGTCGGGTGTGGTTTTGCGTCGTCGGGTCAGGGCGAGGTGTGCTGGATGATGAAGCGGTAGACACCGCCGGACTCGGAGTGCTCGACGAGCGTGTTCTTGGTCGACTTGCAGAAGGCCTGGAAGTCGGCCACGGCGCCCGGATCGGTCGCGAGGATTTCGAGGGAGCTACCCTTCGGCATCTCCTGGAGAGCCTTCTTGGCCTTCAGGATCGGCAGCGGGCAATTCAGGCCCTTGGTGTCGAGTGTCTTGTCAGCCATCGGCGTCTCCCCTAATTTCTCATATTCAAGTTATTGAATATATCCTGCCCCTGAACCTTCGGGCGGTCAAGCCGCGATTGCGGACCTTCGCCGAAGGATCAAGGTAGGTGGGTCGGGTCAGCGATACTTGCCGTCCCAGCTTTCGGGCTTCACGAGGGTTCCGTCCGGGCGGACTTCGGGGCGGTTGATGGCGAACATCGTTTCGGGGGTGACGACGGCGTAGTCCATGTAGCCGAGGCGTGCGATCGGCTTCATGGCGGCGGTGTCGATGTTGCCGTCCTTGATGTAGCGCTCGTCGATGTGGATGCCGACGACGAGACCGATGACGAGGGAGTAGGCGCTCTCATATTTGCCGGCACCGGGCAGGGCGATCGTCTGGAAGTGCTTGCATTCGAAGGATGCGGGCGCCTCTTTCACGCGCGGCGGCTTGACGAGATTGCACTTCGCGGCCGTCAGGTTGGCGAGCGGAAATTCGTCGACGCCGTGCGGGACGGCGGCAGACGACATGTTCATGTGCTCACGCAATTCGTAGTTGGCGATGTTGCAGACGAATTCGCCGGTTTCCTCGATGTTGCGCAGCGTGTCCTTCATTCCGGCCGAGCCGAAGCAGACGTAGTGCGGGCGGTCGGCGATGGCGTTGAAGAAGCTGTAGGGGGCGAGGTTGGCCTGCCCCTTGGCGGACACGGTCGAGATCCAGCCGATGGGGCGGGGGACGGCGAGCGCCTTCCAGGGATCGTGCTTCAGGCCATGCTTGTTTTCGAGGGCGTCGTAGAACATTCGGGGCTCCGCAGTCCGGGGGCCGTCAGGCCGGGCTTCGGGCGGGTTGTGTCACGGCGGGGACGCAATGAAAAGCCCGGTATCAGGGCATGGACGCATGGCCAGGCTTTGCGGCCCGGCCATGTCGTCGATTTCAAAATGCAGTGATGTCAGCGGCGCTGCCAGGGCAGGTCGTCGGCGGCGGCGGTGACGAGGCCGCGGTGGGCTGCGGCTTCGAGAGTTTCAGGGCCGATGTGGCTCGCCAGATGCTCGGGCACGACCCACATGGTGTAGGCGTCGGTGCGGACGGGACGGGCGCAGCTCAGATCACGGCCTGCGAGGCGGCAGGTGCGATCGACGACGGCATCGCGCAGATGTCGGCGATCGGGGCGGCCGGAACGCATGTCGACGGGCTGGATCATGGTCGCGCCGGCACTGCCGAGATCGACGCCGCGGAAGATGCAGATTTCGGACGACGAGCACGCGCCGGCGCCGCGGCCGATACGGCCGATCGGGCCGAGAGCCTGATTGAAGTTGAAAAGGCCGGCGGGGGCCTGGGAGCCCGAGGAAATGTAGCAGCCGTATTCGAGGCAGAGGATCGGGTCGGGCGCGCGCCGGGTGTTTGCGGTGCGGTGCATGACGAGCAGGATCGTGGCGCGGCCGCGCGTCGAGGCATCCTCGCCGTTGTCGTCCGGCCGATCGGGGCGGGCACCGAGACCGAAGCGGGTTCCGAATTCCGGAGGTTCGGGACGCGCGATGGTGATTTCGGTCTCCCACGGGGCGGGGACCGTCGCGTCATCCACCGACGTCTTCGGCTTGCGCGTCGTGGCGTCGCGTTTCAATTTCGCGATAAGGGCGTTGATCTCGGCGTCGCGGTGCGCTTCGAGGGTGCGCTGCTCGGCAGGTGTGCGACCGATGTTGACGGTCACGTCGAGCGGCCGCGTCTCAGAGCCTCGCGCGGCGTTGCGGGCGGCGTCGAGCATGGCATCGTCGGTGAAGCGCGTGGCATCGGCAACTGCGGCGGACGCGGCCAGAAGCGTGACGAAGGGCAGCGCGAGCAGCGGCATTGTTCGGCGCGAAGCAATGAGTCTCGCGAGTACGCGCATGGGAAACTTCCCCCGGAACACAGACATTTTCCCCAGACTTCCACACGAATGACGCCAATGTTACGCGGCGCGCCGACGGCATGAGCACAAAGCGAGAATACCGTGCGCCGAGCCTGTGTCAGGACGATGGCAGAGCGTGACTGAACCGTGTCTGAACGAGAGTGCGCTGCGATTACGAGCGCCGGTCACGTTGCGCGCAGAATGTCGAGCAGGCCCTCACGATAGGTCGGGAAGGCGAGTGCGAACGACAACTCGGATTTCATGCGAGCGTTCGAGACCCGCTTGTTTTCGGCGTAGAAGCTGCGCGCCATCGGCGTCATCGCGGCGGCATCGAAGGGGACTTCGGGTGGTGGTGGCAGACCGAGGAGATCGGCGGCATAGGCGACGACATCCTGCGGCGGAGATGGTTCGTCGTCGGTGACGTTGAGGATGGTGGAGGTGGACCGCGTGTTCATCGCGGCGGCGGTGGCGCGCGCAATGTCGAGCACGTGGATGCGATTGAAAACCTGCTCCGGCTTGACGATGCGTCGTGCGGTTCCGGTGCGGAGCGCCTCGATGACGCTGCGGCCGGGGCCGTAGATGCCGGGCAGACGCAGGATGTTCAGACGCGCGCCGCTGTTCGCTGCAAGTTTCTGCCAGTCGCTTTCGGCGCGCACGCGGCGCAGGGAGCGTTCGGAGGATGGGCGGAGAGGCGCGGTCTCGTCGATCCATGCGCCACCCACGTCACCGTAGACTCCGATCGTGGAGTAGTAACCGATCCATTCGAGCGCGGGAGCGGTGGCAATCGCATCGGCGAAGTCACGGACGACGGGATCACCTTCGAGGTCGGGCGGAATGGAAACGAGGATGTGGGTTGCGGACGCGATGGCGTTGCGCAGGTCGGTGGTCGGCTGGCCGCCGGAATAGGTGAGCAGCGTGGTGGCGCCGTCACGCGTGGCGGGCGGGTTGGTGCGCGTTCCGAGACAACGCCAGCAGCCGGGTTCGGTCACGGCCAGATGTTCCGCGAGCGTGCTGGCGGAATAGCCGTAGCCGAAGCAGAGAAGGGTTTTGCGGTCGCTCATGAGGTCGTCCCGGGATGGAGCCATTCGGCGCGGACGGCGGGGTCGGGTTCGGAGGGCAGATGGCGCGTGCGGAGTTCGGCGATCTGATGCGCGTTCGCCATCCGGCTGATGGCCCAGACCGCCATGGCGCGCACGAGCGGAGAGGGGTCGGCGAGCAGCGCTGTCACGACCGGGCGCAGTGCGGGGTCGCGTGCGTTGCCGGCGGCGATCAGGGCATTGCGGACGACGCGGTCACGGCCGGTGCGCTTGACGGGGGTGCCGGCGAAACGCGTGCGGAAAGACGCGTCGTCGAGAGCGAGAATTTCATCGAGGGGCGGGTTGTCTGTTTCGGCGCGGGCGTGGAAGCGGATGTCGCGCGCGGCCTCGGCGAACTTGTTCCACGGACAGACGGCGAGGCAGTCGTCGCAGCCGAAGACGCGATTGCCGATTGCCTCGCGGAAGCCGCGCGCGATGTGTCCCTTGTGCTCGATGGTGAGGTAGGCGATGCAGCGGCGCGCATCGAGCTGGTACGGTGCGGGGAAGGCGTGCGTCGGGCAGACGTCGAGACAGCGGGTGCAGGTTCCGCAGTGATCGGTTTCGGGTGCGTCCGGTTCGATGGCGGCCGTCGTCAGGATCGCGCCGAGGAACAGCCAGGAGCCGCCGGCCTGGCGGGAGACGAGATTGGTGTGCTTGCCCTGCCAGCCGATGCCGGCCGACTGCGCGAGCGGCTTTTCCATCAGTGGCGCGGTGTCGACGAAGACCTTCACGTCCGCGCCGGAGGCCGTCGCGAAATTCGACGCGATGCGTTTCAGGCCCTTCTTGACGATGTCGTGGTAGTCGCGGCCGCGGGCATACGCGGAGATGACGGCACGGTTCGCGGCGACGTCGGTCGCGATCGGATTTTCGGCCGGGGCGTAACTGATCGCGAGCATGATGATCGAGCGGACGTCCGACCACAGGACGCGCGGGTCGGCGCGGCGGTCGGCGTGTGTCGCCATCCAGTCCATATCGCCGTGACGGCCATCGGCGAGGAAGGCGCGCAGCCGCTCACCTGCGGCGCCGATGCGGTCGGGCGTCGTCACGCGGACGAGGTCGAAGCCCGACGTTGCGGCGTCGGCCTGAAGGCGGGATTTGAGGTCGGCGGACATGGCCGCGTTATAGGGGGTCGTGCGCCCAGAGGGGAAGAGCGGGCCGGGGACGGGCATGGCAGGCGGTCGGGCGAGCGCCTATATACTGGCCATCCGTGTCGTGACCTGCGAGTGTCCGTCTCATGCGCCTTTTCAATCGCAAGCCGTTCATCCCCGTCCTCAGGTTTTCCGGTACGATCGGGTCGAACCCGCCGCTCAGGGGCGGGCTGACGCTCGCCGGGACGGCCGGCGCGATCGAGAAGGCGTTCTCGATGTCGAAGCTGCCGACGGTGGCAGTGGCGGTCAATTCGCCGGGCGGCTCGCCGGTGCAGTCGCACCTGATCTTCAAGCGCATCCGTCAGCTTGCTGCCGAGAAGGGCAAGAAGGTCCACGTCTTCTGCGAGGATGTCGCGGCGTCAGGCGGATACTTCCTCGCGCTCGCCGGTGACGAGATCTACGCCGACCCGAGTTCGATCATAGGCTCGATCGGGGTGATCTCGTCGGGGTTCGGGTTCGTCGAGGCGATCGACAAGCTCGGCATCGAGCGGCGCGTGCATACGGCGGGGCTGTCGAAAAGCACGCTCGATCCGTTCCTGCCGGAAAAGGTGGAGGACGTGGAACGGCTCAAGGCGTTGCAGCGCGACGTGCACGACGTCTTCATCGGCGTCGTGAAGGACCGGCGTGCGGGCAAGCTCAAGGGGCGGGACGACGATACGTTCTCCGGGGCCTTCTGGTCGGGGCCGAAGGCGCTCGATCTCGGGCTCATCGATGGTCTCGGCGACATGCGAAGCAGGATGCGGGAGCTCTACGGGCCGGAGGTGCAACTGCGGGCCGTGCCGATGGGCAAAACCGGGCTTCTGAGCCGGCTCACGCGTGGTTCGCCCGGCCTCGACGGTGGGAGCCGGGCGCCGGCACTTGCGGAAGGCCTTGTTTCCGGCACGATTGCGGCTGATACTCTCTCCGTGCTCGAGGCTCGGGCATTGTGGGCGCGTTACGGTCTGTGACCAGGGCGCCTGTTCGACGGGAGGCGCTGATGCCGCAGTTTCTGTTGTTTGCAGCGGTCGGGGCGGGGCTCTACGCCGGATATCGGCTTGTCCAGAAGATGGGCGAAGACGTGGTCGATGCCATGGCGCGGGCCGAGCACGAGATCAGGCAGCGGGCGTCCTCGGGCCAGCCGAAGGATCTGGGTCGACTTGAATTCGATCCGAGGACCGGGGAGTATCGTCCGTCACGTCATATCTGACGGTGCACGTATTGCTCTAAAGGTGCACGTGTTGCGTCGGCGTGAGCCGTAACCCAGGCGTGCTTTTTGCTATATCGGGGGCGTTCGTGTGCGTGACAGGACGAGACGCATCCTGCCACGCCCGTCCGATTTTCAGCCCAGGTCCTTTCCGGCGATGACTTCGAACGTCACATGCGCGGTGACGCGATAGGTTTTCAGGTTCCCCTGATCGTCGCACGTGGCGCTCATGTCCTTGATCCAGATGGACTTGATTCCTTTCAGGGTTTTCCCGGCTTCTTTCACCGCGCGCTTGGCTGCATCCTCCCAGCTCTTGTCACTTTCACTCATCAATTCAATTACTTTGTTCACTGACATTGGAGATCTCCCGATCTGTCGGAGTGAAACGCGACGGCGCGCTTCCGGTTCCATGCGGCCGGTCGATGGTCTGGTGCTGAAGGCCTGGCCGGGCGAATGGATGACAAGCGGGGGCAATTGTGTAGAGTGCGCGCGAATTCCAGCAGATTTCCGAGCTCACATCCGATGCCCAAGACACATGCCGCCATCGCCGAACCTCTGCCGGATCTCGGCATTCTGCGTCCAAAAGAGAGCTTTCAGGACCTGATCCTGACGCTGCAGCAGTTCTGGGCGAAGCAGGGGTGCGTGGTGCTGCAGCCCTACGACATGGAAGTCGGCGCGGGAACGTTTCATCCGGCGACGACGCTCAGGGCGCTCGGTCCGAAGACGTGGAATGCAGCCTATGTGCAGCCGTCGCGGCGACCGAAGGATGGACGCTACGGCGAAAACCCGAACCGGATGCAGCACTACTACCAGTTCCAGGTGATCATGAAGCCGTCACCGCCGGACATTCTCGATCTCTATCTGAAGTCGCTCGACGCGATCGGCATCGACACGAAACTCAACGATATCCGTTTCGTCGAAGACGACTGGGAGAGCCCGACGCTCGGGGCGTGGGGGCTCGGATGGGAAGTCTGGTGCAACGGCATGGAGGTGACGCAGTTCACCTACTTCCAGCAGGTCGGCGGCTACGACTGCAATCCGGTCGCGGGCGAGATCACCTACGGGCTCGAACGGCTCGCCATGTACGTGCAGGGCGTCGACCGGGTGTGGGATCTCAACTTCAACGGCCGGACGGACGCGCGCAAGCTCACCTACAACGACGTGTTCCAGCAGGCCGAGCAGGAATACTCGCGCTACAATTTCGAGCACGCCAACACGGACATGCTACTCGAACATTTCCGCGACGCGGAGCGCGAATGTAAGGCGCTGCTGGAAAAGGGCGCCGGCGCGGAAGGCAAACATCTGATGGCGCTGCCGGCCTATGACCAGTGCATCAAGGCGTCGCACATCTTCAATCTGCTCGATGCGCGTGGCGTCATCTCGGTGACCGAGCGGCAGAGCTACATCCTGCGCGTGCGGGAACTCGCCAAGGCGTGCTGCGGGGCGTGGCTCCAGACCGAGGGTGGGCGCTGAACTGGTCGCTTGCGCGAACAGGGCATCAGGATACGAGGGCCTGCGCGCTCGGACGCCCTGTCACCCGCCCGGCGGGACATCCGCAGGGCCGCCGGTCTTGTGATCTTTTTCTGCACTCTTTTCTGTTTGTTGCCGATCGTTGCGAGCGGATGGCCTCAACTTGCGGGGTGAGCTGCGCTAGAACTTTCGCGAACCAGTTCGGGGAGGGGATCATGAAAGCGTTCGCGAGGGGCATGGCCGGAGTTCTGTTCGCAGCACTGGCGGCCAATGGCGCCATGGCGTGCAGTGAGGAAACGGACCCGCAGATGTTCGACGCGCTGCAGATCGCCAAGATCAAAAAGAGCGCGGGCAAGACGCATTTTCACGATACGCAATGCGACGCTGGCGCCAAGGGGCTCGACGCGTGCCGGCGCAAGGCGTTCGTCATGCCGGGCGATGTCCTCCTCCTCGGCGACATCTACGACACGACCGCATGCGCGACGTTCGTCGACGCGAAGGGGCGGGCGACATCCGGCATCATCAAGGGTGATCGCGTCGAGCATGACGCACGCGGGGAAAGCAAAAAGGCAACTGCTCTCGTCGGGCGCTGGGTGCGCGAGGAAGCGTTGATCACCGTGACGCGGAAAGGCGACGATTTCGTCTTCGCGGGCGAGGCGACCTATGGTGGCAAGGACCCGAGGCGCGTGGCGATGGGCTCGGTCAACAGCGGAGTGTTCGACTTCGTGACGCGGCCGGTCGCCAACCGGATTTCCGTCGGGCTCAAGGACGGTGAGAAGGCGGTGGCGAAGTCCGAGGCCGACGCCACCGATTGCCATCTCGACATGATCGCGCTCGGTCCCTACCTCGTCGTGCGCGACAACCAGCAGTGCGGCGGCATGAACGTCTCGTTCACGGGCATCTACCGGAAACGCTGATCCGTTCGGTCGTCAACTCCGGCTCACGGCGGCGCGCCGTGTGCCGCACCTCTCGACCGGCAACGCCGTCGTC
>ERZ761609.1178-NODE-1178-length-24732-cov-58.073510_pt1 | contig 24732 bp, 21 predicted proteins | sample MGYA00511163_ERZ761609 | MGnify/ENA primary metagenome ERZ761609 (study PRJEB28899, sample SAMN02445070) | bioreactor sludge metagenome | biome: EBPR sludge | place: Australia: Brisbane, Thorneside Wastewater Treatment Plant | collected 2011-12-16 ... | reverse complement strand
ACGAGATTGGTCAGTGACTGGAGTTCAGACGTGTGCTCTTCCGATCTGGGTGGGGGGCCACTTGCGGGCGGTGCCGGCGACGAGGGCGCCGGCGTCGAGGAAGGCGCGGACCACGGAGCCGCCGAGAGCGCCGCTGGCGCCGACAATGAGGACGCGCCGGCCTTCGATCGTGTGCCGCATCTCCTTATTCTGCCCCAAGCCGGTGCAATGATGGAGGGATGCCGGTGCTGCCGCAACTTCGATTCGATCTGGATTTCATGCCGTCTCCGCTGGAGGACCGCCCCGGGTTATTGATCCGGGACACATTCCGGTTTTCGGACACGACGCTGATTCTGCCGCCTCCGCTGGTGCCGCTGCTGCGGTTCTTCGACGGGAAGCACGAGGAGCGGGAGTTGCATCATGGCCTGTTTGAGCTGACGGGGGAACTGGATGTGGGGCCGTTGACGCAGCATCTGGTGGAATCGCTGGATCACGCGGGATTCCTGATCAACGAGCGATTTCTGGGGTTGCGGGAGGCGAAGATGGAGGCGTTCCGGCAGATGCCGGACCGGCAGCCGGCGCACGCGGGCGGCGGTTATCCGGAGGAAGCGGGGGCGTTGCGGGGGATGATGGAGCGGTATCTGAATCCGGATGGTGTGGTGAGGGGGGAGACGGCGCGGGTGGGGATTGCGGCGCCGCACGCGAGTCCGGACGCGAGTTGGGAGAGTTACCGGGAGGCGTATCTGGGGCTGCCGGCGGAAGCGGGAGAGCGGACGTTCGTGATTCTGGGGACTTCGCACTATGGGGCGCCGGAACGGTTCGGGCTGACGCGGAAGAACTATGTAACGCCATTCGGGGCGGCGCGGACGGACCAGGAGGCGGTGGAGTTTCTGGCGCGGCGGGCGCCGGGGGCGGTGGAAATGGAGGACTATTGTCATTCGATCGAACACTCGATTGAGTTCCAGACAGTGTTTTTGCAGGCGGTTTACGGGCCGGAAGTGAAGGTGTTGCCGGTGTTGTGCGGGCCGTTCGGACGGAGCCTGTATCAGGGGGGGATGCCGGAGGAGGACGAGGGGGTGGCGGCGTTTCTGGAGGCGCTGCGGGAATGGCGGGCAGGCCCCGGGCGGGAAGCCTACTGGGTGCTGGGGGTGGACATGGCGCACGTGGGGCGGCGGTACGGCGACGAGGAGGGAGTGCAGGCGGGCGACGAGCAGATGGAGAGGGTGGAGGAACGGGACCGGGCCCGAGTGGCGGCGATCGAGCGGGGCGACGCGGAGGGGTACTGGGGTCTGGTGCAGCCGGATCACGATGATTTGCGGTGGTGCGGGTCGGCGCCGATTTACACGTTTTTGCGGACGGCTCCGGAGGTGCGGGCGGAGCTCAAAAGGTATCAGCAGTGGAATATCGACGGGGAGAGTGTGGTGTCGTTCGCGGCGCTGCATTTCGGGTAAAGGGGGGCGCGGGCGGGTTGTGATACCGTGAAAGATTCCGGGGCCCTGCCTGAAGGGGACCCGTGAAGCAGGAGGTTGGATGGAAGCCCTCGGGATGATCGAGACAAAAGGCCTGATCGGCGCGGTGGAAGCGGCCGATGCGATGGTCAAGACGGCGAACGTGACGTTGACCGGCAAGGAGTATGTCGGGGCGGCGTACGTGGTGGTGACGGTGCGCGGCGACGTGGGCGCGGTGAAAGCGGCGACGGACGCGGGCGCGGCGGCGGCACGGCGGGTGGGCGAACTGATTGCGGTCCACGTGATTCCGAATCCGCACGAGGAGACGGAGAAGACACTTCCGGGGTATAACGCCAGGAAGAACGAGAAGGGTTCTTAAGGGCAGAACGGCGCCGGAAAGGCGTCTGGATGGCGAAGTAGAGGAGTGCCGGAAGGCGCTCTCTGGGGGATTGAGACATGTTGCAGGACGCTGACCTGGTATCGGTCCAGGAGGTCCGGAGCAAGGTCGAAGCCGCGCACGAGGCGTGGCAGATCTATCGCGGATACAGTCAGGAACGCGTGGACGCCATCGTGGAAGCGATGGGTGCGCGCGCACGCGCGCATGCCCGGAGGCTGGCCGAAATGGCCGTGCAAGAGACGCGGATGGGCAATGTGGAGGACAAGATCGCGAAGAATCTTCTGAACGCCGATCTGCTGGTCCGGACGATTCGCGGGATGAAGACGGTGGGGGTTCTGCGCGAGGTTCCCGAGTTGAAGGTAACCGAGATCGGGGTGCCGGTGGGGGTGGTGGCGGCGATTCTGCCGACAACGAATCCGACATCGACGGCGATCTACAAAGCGGTGGTGAGTTTGAAGGCGGGCAACGCGGTGGTGATGGCGCCGCATCCGCGGGCCCACGGTTGCACGTGCGCGACGATTTCGCTGCTGATGGACGCCGCGCGGGAAGCGGGTGCGCCGGAAGGCGTGATTCAGTGCATCAACAACCCGACGATGGAAGGCACGACGGCGCTGATGAAGCACCCGAAGACGGGCGTGATTCTGTCGACGGGCGGGGCGGGGATCGTCAAGGCGGCGTATTCTTCCGGCAAACCTGCATTTGGCGTGGGTCCGGGCAATGTGCCGGTGCTGATTGACTCGAGTTACGACATCGCGGATGCGGTGGCGAAGGTGGTGGATGGAAAGAGCTTCGATTACGGCACGGTCTGCAGTTCGGAGCAGACGGTGGTGGCGGAGCGGGGGTTGCGGGAGAAAATTCTGGCGGAGTTGAAGGCGCGCGGGGCGTTTCTGATGAACGACCAGCAGCGGCAGGCGGTGGAGAAGGCGCTGTTCAAGTACGGGACGACGGTGAGCGCGGAGTGCGTGGGGCAGAGTCCGCGGCGGATCGCGGAGATGGCGGGTTTCAGCGTGCCGGCGTCGACGCGGATCCTGGTGGCGGAGATCGGTGGCGTGGGCAAGGCGCACCCGCTGTCGGCGGAGAAATTGTCGCCGGTTCTGGCGCTATTGTTCACGGATTCGTTCGATGCCTCGTGTACGGTGTGCGAGCAGATTCTGCATTTTGGCGGTCTGGGCCACACCTGCGTGATCTTCGCGAAGGACGAAGCGAAGGTGCGGCAGTATGGTCTGCGGATGCCGGCATTCCGGATTCTGGTGAACACGTCGTCGCCGCAGGGATCGACCGGAATCACGACGGGCGTTCAGCCGGCGATGACGCTGGGTTGCGGGGCGATGGCCGGAAACATCACGTCGGACAACGTGGGTCCCCAGCATCTGATCAACATCAAGCGGATCGCGTGGGCGGTACGGACGCCGGCGGAGGCCTTCCCCGACGCGCCTCCGGCGCAAGCCGGGGCCGCGATCGACAAGATGGCCCTGGTGGCGGCGGTAGAGAGGTATCTGGCCCAGAAGGGCGTGGCCGTGACGGGAGCGAGCGTGGCGGAGGCGGTGGCGGCGGCGCTGCCGCGCGTGACGCCCACGGCGCCGAAACCCGCTGGGGCGCCCGTCCGTCCCACGATCGAGGGCGTGGTGGACCGCTTCCTGGCGACTCGGAGAGCGGCTGCGGCGCCGGCGGCGCCGTCTTGCGGATGCCCGCTGCCCGTAGCTGCGCCCTCCTTCGCGAGCGCCACTGGCGCGGCTCTCGCTTCGGCGGGCAAGCCCTCTTCCACAGCGCCCAGGGCGGCGGGCAAGCCCCCTGCCCCAGCGCCCACGGCGGCGGACAAGCCGGCGGCGGTGCCGGCTCCGGTGATCGAGATCGTGGACTTTGTCTGTGAGGCGGATGTCCGGGAGGCGATCAACCGGAACAAGAAGATCTATGTCGGTCCGCGGACCATCATCACGCCGGCGGCCCGGGAGCTGGCCGGGCGCGATGAAATCCTCGTGCTGGCCCAGCGATAGGGCGGAGAGGCGACGGAGACGCCAGTCATGCGACCTAACCTTGATTCATTGACCGAAGAGATCCAGCAATACCTCGCGGCCGAACAGTACATCGTGTTCCGCGGGCTGAGCCGGGCAGCCGACGGGCAGGCATTTGTCTACTGGGACACCGACCGGCATCCCGATTACAAGCCGTTTCTCGACTGCGCACAGCAACTGGGACTCCGGCTGATCCACTTCCACACGCGCGAATTCTCGCAGGAGCACCGCGAAGAGGCCCTGGATCAACTCGAAGACGCCGATCTGCCCCGTGAAGAGAAGCGGACGCTGAGCCGGCGGATTGAAGAACTGGCCATCTACGAAGGATTCACCTGCGCGGTTGAGTTGAGCTTCGACTACGAGGGCCGGGTATACCTGTTCGAGATTCAGACCGAGTGGTACGAGGAATGGCACGACATCCTCGACGAAGTCGATGCGGCCATGCCAGACGAATTCGGACCGGGCGGATTCGGCGGCGGCGGCACCGGCGGCGGCAACTACTACTCGAACAATTAGGGTGCGGATGAATCATTCCGTACGCTGGACCCTTCCCGACATTGATTCCGAGGGAGTGGAGCGTCTGGCGCGGCAGTGCGGGCTGGAACGTCCGGCGGCGCGGGTGCTTTGGGCGCGCGGTCTGCGCGATGCCGGGGTGGTGGATCCCTTCCTGCATCCGAAGCTGTCGAACCTCGAGGATCCGTTCCTGTTAAGCGGGATGGATGCGGCGGTCGAGCGCGTGCTTCGGGCCGTGCGCGACGGCGAGCGGATCCTGATTTACGGCGACTACGACGTGGATGGAACGTCCTCGATCGTCATCCTGAAGCTGATGCTGGAGCGGTTGGGGGCTTCGGCGTCGTTCCACATTCCGAACCGGCTGAAGGATGGCTACGGGATTCAGACGGACGTGCTGGAAGAGGCGGCCCGGGACGGGGTGAAGCTGTTGATCAGCGTGGACACGGGCATCCGGGCGCTGGAACCGTTGCGGCGGGCGGCCGAACTGGGGCTGGACGTGATCGTGACGGACCATCACCTGCCCGAGGAAGAGTTGCCGCCGGCGGTGGCGATTCTGAACCCGAACCGTCCGGGCTGCGGGTACCCGAACAAAGCGTTGTGCGGTGCGGGGGTCACCTTCAAGCTGATCCAGGCGCTGATGGAGCGCGCCGGAATGCCGCCCGACCGGATCGTGAAGCTGTCAGATTCGCTGCTCGTGCTGGTCGCGATCGCGACGGTGGCCGACGTGGTCGGGTTGACGGGCGAGAACCGGGTCATGGTGAAGCGGGGTCTGGAGGGGCTGACGCGGACGCGCAACAAGGGATTGCGGGCGCTGCTGGCCTCGGCGGGGCTCGAACTGGGCGATCCCGTGTCGGCGACGGACGTGGGTTTCCGGCTGGGGCCGCGGATCAACGCAGCCGGGCGGATGGACCACGCGGCGGACGTCATCGAACTGTTCCTGACGCCGGACGAAGGCCGGGCGCACGAGATCGCCCAGCGGCTGGACGCTCTGAACGCGGAGCGGCAGCGGACGTGCGAGGCGATTGTCGAACAGATCTTCGGGGAACTGGGCGAGCCGCCGCTGCCGCCGGAACGCGCGGGACTGGTGTTCTATGATCCGGAGTGGCACCGGGGCGTGGTGGGCATTGTGGCGAACCGGGTGGCGGAGGCGTATCACCGGCCGGCGCTGGTCTTGGGGCGCGACGGGTCGACGGGGATGGCGCAGGGGTCGGGGCGGTCGATCGCGGGCTTCCATCTGCTGGGCGTGTTGGAGACGATCGGCGATGTGTTCGAGCGGTTTGGCGGGCACCGGGCGGCGGTGGGCGTGACACTGCGCGCGGAGCGGGTGGACGAGTTGCGCGAGCGGTTCAACGCGGCGGTGGTGCGCGCGCTGACGCACGAGGAATTGCAGGCCGAAGTGGTTTTCGACGCGCCGCTGGATTTGCGCGAATTGACGCCGGGGGCGGCGGAGCAGGTCTTGCAGATGGCGCCGTTCGGGTTCGGCAATCCGGCGCCGGTCTTTTACGTGCCGGGGGTGGAATTGACCGAACCGGTGCAGGCGTTCGGGTCGATGCAGGACCATCTGCGGGTGCGGTTGCCGGGTCCGCAGGGGCGGACGTTGACGGCGAAGGCGTGGCGGTTTGGGTCGCGGGCGCAGGAATTGGCGCCGGGGCGGCGGGTGGATCTGGCGTTGACGGTGGACCAGGATCTGTACTCGCTCAAGCGCGGCTACGCCGGCTGGGGTGTGACGTTGCGGGATGTGCGGGCGGCGGAGTAGCGGACCTATTTGATACCTTGGTCTTCAATCCGAAGGCCAATATCCAGGAGGGCTGTGATGCTGAAGCGAACGTTTGTGGCGGTCCTGTTGTTGACGATAGCCGCGTGGGGGCAGAAGGCGGAAGAGAAGACCCTGGCGGTGGCGGCGCTCAGCCTGACGCCGGAACCCTGGGACAAACAGGCCAACTACGCGAAGCTCGAGAAGTACGCGCGGCAGGCGGCCGCGCAGGGGGCGCAGGTCATCGTCGCACCGGAAGGGTATCTGGAGGGCTATGTCGGCAACCAGCACCGGACGCCGGACCTCACGCGCGAACGCTACGCGGCCGAGGCGGCCGAACCGCTGGACGGGCCGCTGCTGTCGCGAATTCGTGCGCTGGCGAAGGAGTTGAAGGTCTATCTGATGGTGGGCTTCGCGGAGCGGCGCGGCGCGCAGGTGCTGAACTCGGCCGTGATGTTTTCCCCCGAAGGCGGCGTGGCCCTGCATTACTCGAAGAGCCACACGATGAACGACGAGCCGTTCAATACGAAGGGGAACGAGTTTCCGGTGGCGAAGACGGAGTACGGGGAGTGGGGGGCGCTGATCTGTTTCGACCGGCAGGTGCCGGAGACCGCGCGGATCCTGGCATTGAAAGGAGCGGACATCCTATTCGTGCCGGCTTGGGGCGGGTATGGAGAGATCAACGACCAGATGATGCGCGTGCGGGCTTACGAAAACGGGGTCAACCTGGCATTCGTGCATCCGAAGCGGGCGCTGCTGATTGATCCCGGGGGGAAGATCATCGCGCAGAATGAGGGCGAACACGATCAGATTGTGCTGGGGCGGTTGACGGTGCCTTCGCGGCGGAAGGGGGGGCTGCTCAAGTACCGGCGGCCGGAGTTGTATGGGGAGTTGTCGAAGCCCTGACGAACCGGGCTTAGCGCGCGGCGGGGCGGGGGGCCTTCCAGTGGCGGTCGCGTTCCGGGTCGGCTTCGTGATAGTAGCGGAAGGCGGAGACGCAGTCGTCGCCGAAGAAGATAATCGGGATGGCGCTGTGGAGAAAGGCGGTCCGAATGCCCTGGGCGGTTCGGAGCGGCTGGGTCGTCGACTTGATGTCGCGGGCGAGGATCCGTTTGGCCTCTTGTTTGGCGGCCTCGCGCTTGAGCAGGCGCCGCGTGTGCTCCTCGAAGCCGCCGCCCTGCACCGGAAAGCTATGCGTGGGCATGACCATCTTTTCAATCGCACGGGTGCGCCAATGGAAGTCGAGCGAGACCTTGCTGACGGCCTGCCGCATTTCGTCGTCAACTTGGTCCATGAACTGCTTTTTGAGGGAATCGTGCAGGGAGTTCGTGATGTGATCGGGGAGAAGGCCGAACGTCACCGCCGGCGCGCCGACGCTCATGTCCACCCAGCCCAGGGCAGTGGTGACCTCCTGCTTGAACCCGCCGGAGCTCAACATCCCTTCGTTCACAGCCACGACGGTGCCGTCGAGGGCCTTGGTGACGGCGTAGCAGATGGTGGCGGCGGTGCCCTGCTGGGCGGAATAGAGGGAAGCCGACGTGACGGCAGTCAGACTGGCGCCGACGCCAACGACCAGGGCGCACGCCGAAATGCTGACCATGCCCAAAACCCGGGTCTGGATGGCGGTATCCTTCGCAATTTCGATGCGGGCGGTGGCGTCCGAATTGTAGATGCGGGCCTGCTCGAAGACCATCCGGATGCGCGCGCGCTTGTTGCGCATTTCCAGGAGGCACTCCCTCAGGAATTTGAGGGCCGTGCCCGCCCGGCAGGCGGCGAGGTAGGCCCGGGTGAGGGCCAGAAACTCGAGAAAGATCTGCTGGCGGCGGAGGGTGGGCCGGCCGTGATAATCGAGTTTACTGGTGACCTGGTAGTGGTTGACGAGGCCGAAGAGCAGGTTGGGGCCATTGACGGCCTGGATGGTGAGGTCCTCGAACTCGAACCGGGTGACTGCGAGTCCATAGAGAAGCGAGGCGACCGCTTCGTTGTCCAGAACGAGCAGGGAGAAGTGCTGGCGGGGATCGGCTGACATCGCGCCTCCATAACGGACAAGGGGTCCTGTCCGTTATGGCGGAACGCGCGGAGAAACTGAATCAGGCCAGCGGAAGATCGCCCTGGGGGCTTTCCTCGCCGTTGCCACCGTCGCCGACCGCCTCGAGCACGGTGCAGGCCGCGGCCACGCGATCATCCTCGGACATGCTGACGATCTTCACGCCGGAGGCCGAGCGGCCCGTCTTGCGGATCGATTCGGCCTCGGTGCGGAGGATCTTGCCGTCCTTCGTGATCACGATGACGTCCGTATCTTCCTGCACGGCGAGCGCGGTGAGCACTTTGCCGGTCTTGTTGGTCACCTTCATGTTGATGACGCCGAAGCCCGCGCGGGACTGTTCGCGGTATTCGCTGACCTTGGTCCGTTTGCCGAAGCCCTTCTCGGAGAGCGAGAGGATGAAGTCGTCCTCGCGGACCACTTCCATCGACACGATGTAGTCGTCCTTCTGTTTGAACTTCATCGACGTGACGCCCGCGGCGGGACGGCCCATCGCGCGGACATCCGTCTCCGGGAACTTGATCGACATGCCCTCGTGCGTGGCGAGCAGGATGTGGCTCTGGCCGTCACTGAGCTGGGCTTCGATCAGTTCATCGTTCTCACGCAGGCCAATGGCGATAATGCCGCGCGCCATCGGGTTATCGAAGACGGTGAGATCGCACTTCTTGATGACGCCATTGCGCGTCGCCATGACGACGAACTGGCCCTCGGTAAACTCCCGGACGGCGAGGAACGCGCGCACGGTCTCGTCGGGCTGGAGATTCACCAGTCCATTGATGTTGCGGCCCTTCGAAGCGGCGGCGCTATCGGGGATGTGGTACACCTTCAGCCAGTACAACCGGCCTTTCGAGGTGAAAATCAGCAGGTAGGCGAGGGTGTGGACCACCATCAGGTGTTCAACCACGTCCTCGCTACGCGTCACCATCCCGAGGCGCCCCTTGCCGCCGCGCGATTGCCGCCGGTAGGTCTCGAGCGATGTCCGCTTCAGGTAGCCGCCGCGCGTGACGGTCACCACGACGTCCTCCTTCTTGATTAGATCCTCGAGCAGGATGTCGCCTTCGTCCTCGACGATCTGGGTCCGGCGGGCGTCACCGAAGTCCTTCTGGACCTGCTTGAGTTCCTCGATGATGACTTCGCGGAGCTTGACGTCGGAGCCGAGGATCTCGAGATAACCCGCGATCTGGCGCTGAATTTCGGCCAGTTCGTCGAGAATCTTCTGCTGCTCCATGCCGGTGAGGCGCTGGAGCTGGAGTTCAATGATCGCCTGCGCCTGCCGCTCGGAGAAGTCAAAACGCGACAGCGCCACGCCCTGGTAGCTCAGCAGCGGAGCCCATTTCCGGAGGACCTGCTCCAGCGCCGGATTCTCGGGGAACTCCATCGTCCCCATCAGCGCTTCCCGGGCCTCGCGCGGGTTCTTCGATGCGCGGACGGTCTCGATCACGGCATCGAGATTGTCGAGCGCCTTCTGGAAGCCAAGCAGCAGATGTTCGCGTTCGCGGGCCTTGCGCAGCAGGTATTCGGTGCGCCGGCGGACCACGTCGACGCGGTGGTCGATGAAGCGCTTGATGCAGTCGATCAGGCCCATTTCCCGGGGCTGGCCGTTGACGATCGACAGCATGATCACGCCGAAGCTGATCTGAAGCTGCGTGTACTTGTAGAGGTTGTTGAGAACGTACTCGGCCGGCTGATTGCGCTTCAATTCGATCACGATGCGCATGCCGTCGCGGTCGGACTCGTCGCGGACATCGGAAATGCCTTCCAGCCGCTTCTCGTTCACCAGCGCCGCGATCTGTTCCACCACGCGCGCCTTGTTCACCTGGTACGGAATCTCGGTGACGATGATCGCTTCCCGGTCCTTGCCATACTCTTCGATCGCCGCCTTCGCGCGGATCTTGAGCGATCCGCGGCCCCGGCTGAAGTACTCGTGAATCCCCGAGCGGCCAAGAATGATGCCCCCAGTGGGAAAATCGGGGCCGTGCACGAACTCGAGGATCTTGTCCAGCGTCAGGTGGGGGTTACGGACCAGTTCGATGGTCGCGTTGACGATCTCCGTCAGGTTGTGCGGCGGAATGCGCGTGGCCATGCCCACCGCGATGCCCTCGCTGCCGTTGACCAGCAGATTGGGGATCCGCGTCGGCAGAACCTCCGGCTCCATCTCGGAATCGTCATAGTTCGCCCGGAAATCGACAGTCTCCTTGTCAATATCCTCCAGCAGCGCGGCGGCGATCTTCGACAGGCGGGCCTCGGTGTACCGCATTGCCGCCGGAGGATCGTTGTCCACCGAGCCGAAATTGCCCTGGCCATCGACCAGCGGATACCGGAGCGAAAACGGCTGAGCCATGCGCACAAGGGCGTCATAAACGGCCGAATCGCCGTGCGGGTGGTACTTGCCGAGCACCTCGCCGACGATCTTGGCGGACTTGCGCGTGGGGCGGTTGAACGTCAGCCCCATCTCGCTCATGCCATAGAGGATGCGCCGGTGAACCGGCTTCAGCCCGTCACGGATGTCGGGCAGCGCACGTCCGATGATCACCGACATCGAATAGTCGAGATACGACTTGCGCATCTCGTCTTCGATGTTGATGGGACTGATGTTCCGGCGGTCGCCCAAAGGCATTTGCACACCTCCGCCCGAGGGCGGCACGGGCGGATTTTGGGGCTCGTTCGGGTCTTGCGGATTCGACATGGGAAACTTCTTATTTTAGCAGAACACACTGAATTGAAGGGGCTTATCGGACATTCCCGGTTTGCTGGTATGCTTGAGTTGGCGAACCATGCTCTCGATCGTCATTCCGATCCATAACGAGGAGCGGGCCATCCTCCGCTTGTATGACCGGCTGACGGTGGTCCTCGAACGGCTCAACCGCCGCTACGAGATCATCTTCGTGGACGACGCCTCCACCGACCGCAGTTTCGAACTCCTCGCCAATCTCGTCGAAACCGACAACCGCCTCAAAGTCATCCGCCTCCGGCGCAATTTCGGCCAGACCGCCGCGCTCTCGGCCGGATTCGACGAAGCCGCCGGATCGGTGGTCGTCTCCATGGATGGCGACCTCCAGCACGCCCCCGAAGACCTTCCACTCCTGCTCCAGAAGATCGACGAGGGCTTCGATATCGCCAGCGGATGGCGCAAACAGCGCAACGATAACCTCGTCATGCGCAAAATCCCCTCCCGCATCGCCAACTGGCTCATGTCCAAAGCCTCCGGCATCCGCCTCCACGACTTCGGCACCACTTACAAGGCCTACCGCGCCGAAATCCTCAAGGACATCAACCTCTACGGCGAATTGCACCGCTTCATCCCGGCTCTGGCCAGTTTCTACGGCGCCCGGATCGCCGAGGTGCCCATCCAGAACCCCCCTCGCATCGGCGGCGCTTCCCACTATGGCATCGGACGGACGTTCAACGTCCTGTTCGATATCCTCACGATCCGGTTCTTGTTGCGCTATTTCACACGCCCAATGCACTTTTTCGGGCGTCTCGGACTGGGCTGCTTTGCCACCGGTTCGGCTCTGCTCGCCTTCCTGCTCGTCAAGAAGATTCTGGGCTACGAAATCATCATGGAGCATGGCCCGATGCTCGCCGCCGGCGGCATTCTGCTGCTGCTCGGCGTCATCATGTTCACCACCGGACTGCTCGGCGAGATGATGATGCGAACCTACTTCGAGAGCCAGGGACGGCGCATCTACGCAGTCCGCGAAGTGCGATCCAGGCAGGAAGAACGGGCGGGCAAGTAGATCCTGCCCGAAAAGTCTGGATTCAACCCCGGTTCCGGCGTACAATTCGCGGTATGCCGAAATTTGTCATCGAGCGGACCATCCCCAACGCCGGCAACCTGAGCGAAGAGCAGTTGCGTGGCATCTCCCAGCACTCCTGCGGCGTTCTTCGTGACATGGGCCCCCGGATTCAGTGGGTCCAGAGCTATGTCACCCCGGACAAGGTTTACTGCGTGTATATCGCTCCAGATGAAGCCTCGGTGCGCGAGCACGCCGAGCGGGGCGGGTTCCCGGTGGATCAGGTGAGCGAGGTGAAGGCCATCATCGACCCGGCAACCGGCGGGGCTTGACTTGCCTGGCCCAGGCCGGTCCCGATCACGCCGCCTCTGGCGGCGCGCAGGATTCTCGCGATTCCGCCCATGTTTCTTTCAGAATCAGTCGGATTAGTATTGCACAATCCGGACTTGTCGTTGTATGCTATCGACTGATCGATTTCTGGAGGAGGATCTCAAATGATCGAAATGTTGCATGGATTTTTGCGCCCGGCGAAGCGGATTGCCCTCGCCGGCGCGCTTCTGATGGCCATGAGCGTTGCGCCCGCGGCGGCGAGCACGGTGATCTTCGACACCTTCGGGCCGGGGACCACTTTCAACAGCAGCGTGGGCTTGACGATCGGATTTGACGAAACGAACCGAATGGCGGCTGTGCCGTTTAGTTCCCCAACCGATTTCCAACTGGACTACATCATGCTCCCGATGACTTACATCTCCGGCACGAACGGGTTCAGGGTCCGTATCTTTACTGAGTTTGGCGGGTTGCCCTCCTCCCAAGTGATTAATTGGTCCGCAGCGAACGTACTTCCCGTGGACGAAACTCCGGCCATCGTCACTCTGACGGATGCGTTCCAAACGACATTCGAGGGAGGCAAGACCTATTTTCTAGCCGTGGAGACGCTCGTGACGCCATCCTGGCTATCCTGGCATCTCTCAACCACGACGACCGGCACGTATCTAACCCGGATCGAGGGAGGCGAATGGCAACAGTCTGCCGACAGCCAATTCATCTCCGCATTCCGGATAGTGGCTCTGGGGGATGATGTGGGCTCCGAGATCCCTGAACCCGGTACCTGGGCGTTGATGGGCGCGGGCCTGGCCGGTCTGGCGTGGCTGCGGCGGAAGCGAGCCTAGCGCGGCGAGGCCGGTCGGCCGGAGGCTTCCAGACGCCCGAGCGCCCGGTACAGCCCACCGAACAGCACCAGCATGAAAACCCCGCCGCCCACGGTGAGACCCCACTTTTGCCAGTCGGGGTCGATCAGGGGCGGCGGGATTTCGCCTTTTTGGACCAGTTCCCGCCGGTATTCCGCCTTTTCTTCCAGCGTCCGGCCGAGATCGCCGTGGATCGCCATCCGGGCCACCGGCTCGACCATGAAATAGAGCGTGGCCACCGTCGCCAGGATCGCGAGCACCATCAACAGGCGCATTACACGCGCCGCCCGGGCGATGTAAAGCGCGTTGGCGGCGTCCCGGGCGGGATCGGACTTAGTTTTCCCAGACTTCGATTTCGGCACAGGAGACTCCCTCGGGCGCGGCATCGCCCGAGATGCGCAGCGCATGCACGGGCACCGCTTCGGGCAACCGGACTTCGACCCGTTCGCCCGGACCGCCACGATACCCCTCCAGTTTCGCAACTTCGCGCCATTCGCCGCCGGGGGTGGTCTGGATTTCGATCACCGGGAGGCCGCTCGCGCGCCGGAAGCCGGCCCCCGTCGGCCCTGCCAGGAAGACCACGCGCCGGACGGGCCCGGCTTCCCTCAGTTCGACCCCGAACGAAACCGGCCCGCCGCCGGGTTCGCGCGGCGTCTGCACGCGGAACGTTTCTGAGCGCTCGTCCACGAAAGAGCCTTGGGGCGTGTGGGTCCGGCGAGCCGCGATCTCGCGCCCAAAAGCGGCCCGCGAGACGGGAGTCCGGAGTAGCGCGGCGGGTTTTGGGAGCCAGATGCGGTACTCCTTCGCCTCGCTGAACGGGATCAGCCGGAGCGTCGTTTCGACCGTCCGGCCGCCGCGCCACGCCAGGCCAGGGAGCGAAAAACCGTCGCCCGCCCCGGCCGGATCGCGCGGGCCGGCGCGGAACAGGAACGGCACCTCGGGGTTCACCTCGCGAGCCAGCGCCATCATTTGCGGGCCGCGCTGAATGGCGATGTGATTCGGGTAAGCCGCGCCGCCATCGTGGACATGGACGGACATGTCAATCTCAAGGTCGATCACCTCCTGGACCCCCCAGGAGCGGTCGAGACGGAGGAATTCGCCCGGTGTTCCGGTCAGGGTCTCGCCGGCAAGGCGCGCGGTGAACGACCGCGTCCACGAAGGAACGCGGAGCAGAATCGGGACACGCTGTCCGCGGGCCAGGCCGGTGACCGACAGTCGCACGCGGCCCGTGGCTGGGAAATCGGTCTCGGACGTCAGCAACAGGCCATTGATGGTGGCGCGGCCGGGCGTGTAAGTGAGAATCTTGACCGCCTCCCCCTCGGCGCCCCAAACCGCCTGTGGAATCAACGAGATCCCCCGGGGTTCGGAAGAGCGGCAGCAGTTCACGTCCGTGCGCGGCGATTTCCGGCCATTCATCGGCGTGAAGTAGCAAATATCGCCGGTTTGAGCGTCCTGGGCGGCCAAAAGCTGGTTAAAAATCGTCATTTCCAACTCGTCGGCGTAGCGGGCTTCGCCGGTGAGACGGAGCAGGTGCCAGTTCAACTGCATCCAGGTGACGGTGGCGCAGCCTTCGCCGGTGTCGTGAACGGGGTCGGCGGGAAAGAAGTGATCTTCCTGAAAATGCTCGTGATTGCTGGTAGTCCCAGTCAGGAAACGGCGGTTTTTGGCGATATCGAGCGCGGCGCGCCGCGGCGCTTCGAGATACTCCGGCGTGCCCGTGACGCGATACAACTCGAGCAGGCCCACCAGATCGGACATCATCTCGTACGCTTTCCCGTTCGCGGTCCGGTGGACCTGGCCGTGGGACAGCAGCGCCGAAAGCACCTTCGGCCCGCCGGGTTGTTCCCAACTCTTCACCATGGCGAGCGCGGCGTCCAGGTGGCGGTAGTCGCCGGTGTGGCGATACAACTGGCACAGCGGTTCGATCACGCTCGAAGCGGCCATCCCCACGTGCGTGGAACTCTTCAGGACATCGCGGCCGCCAGTCACGAACTCGCGGTGCAGCAGCAGGCCAATCTTCGAAGCCGCTTGCAGCGCGCGTTCGTCGCCCGAGATGTCGTAATACGCCAGCAGGCCGATCAGATTGTACTTGTGGACCCAGACGTCCCAACTGGTCCAGCGGTCGTCGTCGTTGTAGGTGCCGAGGTAGCCGTCCTCCTTCTGGGTTTCGATCAGGGCGAGAGCCATCCGGGTCATCTGGGCGCGGAGCGCCTCGTTCTTGGTCAGACGCCAGGTGTTGGCGGCGGCATGGAGGTATTTGCCGATGTGCTCGCCGATCCAGGGGTGCTTGCCGGGACGGGTCTGGAAGCCTTCGAGCAGCGTCTGCTCCTCGATCTGAAGCAGGCGGCGCTCCAGATTGACGCGCATCCGCTCACCGAGAAAGCCGCCGATCTGCTGGTCCTCGAAGCGCGCCGGTTCGAAACGGTCTCGGACCAAGTCGATCGTCTTCGGCTTCTGGGCCGCGAGAGGCAGACAGAGAACAGCAGCAAGGACGAAAAGGCGCATCGGAAAGGCTCCGGGGTGATCGTACCGTCCGAGGGGGCGGCGGCGCAACGGCTTGCCGTGTATAATAACAATCGAATATACTAAAGTAGTCATGCAGGAACTCCGCCAGTTCAAGGCCGACATCTTTCAGGCGCTCGCTCACCCGACGCGGATTGCCGTCGTCGAACTGCTTCGGGACGGGGAGATGTCCGCCGGACAGTTGATTGAGCGGCTGGGCGTGGAGCAGGCGAATGGCTCGCAGCATCTGGCGGTCCTCCGGGCGAAGCAGGTCGTGGTGAACCGGCGGGAAGGCAACCAGGTGTTTTATTCTCTGCGCGACCCGGTGCTGGTGGAGGTGTTGGACATCCTCAAGCGCTACTTCCTGGAACAGTTGAAAGGGACGAGGACAATGATCGAGGAGATGGAAGCGGAAGGCGAATCGCCGGCGGTAGCGAAGGCCCGGCGATGAACGTGTTGCCGGGTGAACCACCGCTCAAGCAGTGGCGGCCCAAGCTGTTCGAATGTCTGAAGGGCTACCGGCGCGAGGATCTGTCGCGCGATCTGATTGCGGGTTTGACCGTCGGCCTGGTAGCGTTGCCGCTGGCCATGGCGTTTGGGATTGCCAGCGGGGTGACGCCCCAGGCGGGCATCTACACGGCCATCGTGGGCGGTTTGATCGTCTCGCTCTTCGGCGGGTCAAAGATCCAGATTTCTGGGCCGACGGGAGCATTTGTCGTCATCGTGGCCGGCATCATTGCGCAGCACGGGTTATCCGGTCTGTTGGTGGTGACGATGATGGCGGGGTTGATCATGCTGGTGCTGGGCCTGAGCGGTCTGGGGGCGGCGGTCCGCTATATTCCTCGCCCCGTGGTGATCGGCTTCACGAACGGGATCGCCCTGTTGATCGCCTCCACCCAGATCAAGGATTTCCTCGGCGTGAACCTGCCCGGTGATCCGACCGAATTCTTCGCCCGGTTGCAGGGGCTGGCCCGGAATATCGGCGCGTCCGACCCGGTGACGGTCGCGCTGGCCAGCGGGTCGCTGGCGATGATTCTGCTCGTCCCCCGGTGGGCGCCGAGGATCCCGGGTTCGATCGTGGCGCTGGTGGCGGGCACCCTGGCGGTGGTCTTGTTTGAACTCCAGGTCGAGACGATTGGCTCCAAATTCGGCGGAATCCCGCGCGGACTGCCGGTTTTCGACATCCCCGAGTTCCGTCCCGACCTGATTCTGCCGCTGCTGCCGGCGGCGCTGACGGTGGCGCTGCTGGCCTCCGTCGAAAGCCTGCTCTCAGCCGTCGTGGGCGACACCATGATCGGCGACCGGCACAATTCCAATGTCGAACTGGCGGCCCAAGGCCTGGCGAACATCGCCGCTCCGATCGTGGGCGGCATCCCGGTGACCGGGGCGATCGCCCGGACGGCGACCAACTTCCGCTCGGGCGCCCGGACGCCGGTTTCGGGCATCGTCCATGCCCTGACCCTGCTGGTGGTGATCCTCGCGGCGGCTCCCCTCGCCCGGTTCATTCCCCTGGCGACCCTGGCGGCGGTGCTGTTCGTGGTCGCCTATAACATGGGCGAATGGCGCGAAACGGCCGCGATCTGGCGGCTGGATCTGGCGGACAAATCGGTCTGGCTGATCACGTTCGTTCTGACGGTGGTGGCCGATCTGACCGTCGCCGTCGAGGTCGGGATGGCGCTGGCGGCTCTCCTCTATATCTACCGGATCTCGCAGACCACGACCGTTTCGGCGGTGACGGTCGAGTATATCGAGGACGGCCGCCCGCACATCCTCCAGGACAAGGATGTGCCCCCCTACGTGACGATTTTGCGGATTCACGGGCCGTTTCTGTTCGGCACGACCGACCTGCTGGCGGACGAGACCGCTGATTTGTCCCGCTATGCCCCGATTGTGGTCTTGCGGCTTCGCAACATGACTGCGATCGACGCCACCGGCCTCCACGCGCTCGAACAACTGAACGACCGGCTCCGCAAATCCGGCCGGACGCTGCTGCTGTGCGGCGCGCTCTCCCAGCCTGCGCAGTTCCTCAAACAGGCCGAATTCGTCGAACACATCGGCGAGGCGAACATCCTGCCCCACGTGCAGGCCGCGCTGGCCCGCGCGCGGGAGATCTACGAGAACTTCTCGGGCGTGGGCGAGGAATTCGCCCGCGATCTCAGCAGAACCCGGCTCTAGTGCGGCATAGTGGAGGCTGATGGCCCCAAAAACCTCATTTTTGCGCACCGAAGGGCTCGCCAAACGCTATGCCTCCGGAACCGGAATCCTTGAAGTGTTCTCGGGGCTCGACCTCGAAGTGGCGCGTGGAGAGCGGCTGGCCCTGGTGGGGCCGAGCGGGGCGGGGAAGTCCAGCTTGTTGCATCTATTGGGGTTACTGGACGCGCCCTCGGCCGGGCGGATCTGGCTGGACGGCCGTGAGTTGACCGGGCAGAGCGAGGCGGAGCAGGCACGGGTCCGGAACTACGAGATCGGCTTTGTCTGGCAGAGCAATACATTGCTGCCCGAGTTCACGGCGGAGGAAAACGCCGCGATGCCGCTCCTGATCCGGGGCGAAGCCGCTCCGGCGGCGATCCGGACCGCGCGCGAACGGCTGGCCGAAGTGGGTTTGGCGGACCGCGCCCATCACCGGGCAGGCGAACTTTCGGGCGGCGAACAGCAGCGGGTGGTGCTCGCGCGGGCGCTCACCGGACGGCCCAGATTGTTGCTGGCCGACGAACCGACGGGCAACCTCGATGAAGACACGGGCGGGCGGATCATGGAACTGATCGAAGCGCTGCACCGGGCGCACGAGCTCACTTCCGTGTATGTCACACATAACATGACATTTGCGAGGAGAGCCGGGCGGGTCCTGGAGTTGAAGCACGGCATGTTGCAGCCGGTGTGAATCCGGAAGTCCCGGTACAAATCGCCGCCGAATTCCTTGGATTACGTCAAACCTTCGTTCCTCGGACGCACTCGCGGCATCCTACAATAAGGTAGGACGCGCATTCCTGATGGATGCGCGAAGGATTCACCTCCGGCCCCGGTCCGGCCGGTTTCAGGGTTTCCGCGCCCGGTCGGCGCAACGAACCCTGCGAGAGGCGCAAACCGAATGTTCGAACGCTACACCGAAAAGGCCCGCAGGGTCATCTTCTTCGCGCGGTACGAGGCCAGCCAGTTTGGCAGCCCGTACATTGAGACGGAGCACCTGCTGTTGGGTCTGCTGAGGGAAGACAAGGCTCTGGCTAACCGGTTTCTCCGCAGCCAGGCCAACATCGAATCGATTCGCAAGCAGATCGAGGCGCAGACGACGATCCGGGAGAAGGTTTCCACGAGCGTGGATCTGCCCTTGAGTCACGAATGCAAGCGGGTTCTCGCCTTTGCGGCCGAAGAAGCCGAACGGTTGAGCCACAAGCACATCGGGACCGAGCACCTCCTGCTTGGCGTGCTCCGGGAGGAGAAATGCTTCGCGGCCGAGATTCTGCATGACCGCGGTCTGCGCCTGACGACGGTGCGCGAGGAGATCGCACGCTCCACCTCCGAGCGGACCACCACGTCGAAGCCGAAGGAGTCGTCGCTGCTGGGCGAATTCAGCCGCGATTTGACCCAGTCGGCCGCGGATGGATCGCTGGATCCCCTCATCGGCCGCGATTACGAACTGGAGCGTCTCGTCCAGATTCTGTGCCGGCGGACGAAGAACAATCCGGTGCTGATCGGCGAACCGGGCGTGGGCAAGACGGCCATCGTCGAAGGACTCGCCCAGAAGATCGCCGACGGCGACGTGCCCAGTTTTCTGGCCGACAAGCGGATTCTGGCCCTGGATCTGTCGCTGATCGTGGCCGGCACGAAGTACCGCGGGCAGTTTGAAGAGCGCCTGAAGACGATCATGAAGGAGTTGATGGACAATCAGAACGCCATCATCTTCATCGACGAGTTGCATACTCTGGTCGGCGCGGGTTCGGCGGAAGGGTCGCTGGACGCGGCCAATATCCTGAAGCCGGCGCTGTCGCGGGGCGAGATTCAGTGCATCGGGGCGACGACACCGGGCGAGTTCCGGAAGTCGATCGAAAAGGACCGGTCGCTCGAGCGGCGTTTCCAGGCCGTAAAGGTGCCCCCGCCGTCGGAAAGTGATGCCATCAAAGTCCTTTTTGGCATCAAGGAGCGCTACGAGAAGTTTCACGCGGTGGCATACACCGACGAGGCGATCGAGACGGCTGTCTATTCCTCGTCGCGGTTCATCCCCGACCGCTGCCTGCCGGACAAGGCGATCGACCTGATCGATGAAGCCGGCGCGCGGATCAAACTGAGGCAGACCACTCTGCCACCGGAGATTTCGGACGTTCAGAAGCGGATCAAGTTCGTGGTGCACCGGATGGAGACCGCGATCGCCAATCACGAGTTCGAAAAGGCGCGCTTTTATAGCGACGAAGAGCGCAAAGAGCGCGAAAATCTGCGTCAACTGCGCGACAAATACAACCTGGACGACTCTTCGACCGGCGTGGTGTCCAAGGAGGACATCGAAGAGGTGGTGGCGAGGTGGACGGGCGTCCCGATGACGGCGATCAAGGAAGAAGAGATCGCCAAGTTGATCCGGGTCGAGGAAGAACTGCACAAGCGCGTGGTGAGCCAGGAGAAGGCGATCAGCGCGCTGGCGCGGGCGATCCGCCGGTCGCGCGCCGGACTGAAGTCGCCGAAGCGGCCCGCGGGGTGCTTCCTGTTCCTGGGGCCGACGGGCGTGGGCAAGACCGAGGTGGCCCGGGCGCTGGCCGAATTCCTGTTCGGGTCCGAGAAGTCGTTGATCCGGTTCGACATGTCGGAGTTCATGGAGAAGCACTCGGTGTCGAAGCTGATCGGCTCGCCTCCGGGCTATGTCGGCTACGAAGAAGGCGGGCAGTTGACCGAACGGGTGAAACGGTCGCCGTACTCGATTATCCTGCTGGATGAGATCGAGAAGGCGCATCCGGACATCTACAACATTCTGCTGCAGGTGTTCGAGGACGGCCAGTTGACCGACGGACTCGGCAATCAGGTCGATTTCAAGAACACGATCATCATCATGACCTCGAATCTCGGGGCGCGTTTTCTGGACAAGAAGGGGCAGTTGGGCTTCAGCAGTTCGGCCCCCGGGACGCCGCGGAACGTCGAAGAGATGGTGAATGCCGAGGTGAAGCGGGCGTTCAATCCGGAGTTTTTGAACCGCCTCGACGAGGTGATTCTGTTCACTTCGCTGGTGGAAGAGGACCTGCTGAAGATCGTCGGGTTGCTGGTGGAGCAGATCAACCAGAATCTGGTGGCGAAGCAGATCCGGATCCGGCTGAACGAAGACGCGGCCAAGTACATTCTGGAGAAGACGTGCGGGGACCGGAGTTATGGAGCACGTCCGCTGCGCCGGGCGCTGCAGAAGTACATCGAGGACCCGCTGTCGGAGATGCTGATCCAGGGGAGCCTGGTCCGGCCGGCCGAGTACGAGATCTTCCTCGCCGAAGGCGGCATTCACTGCCGTCAGGTCAACGCGGAAGGCGAAGTGGCGGTAACGGCGGGCGGCGGTTCGGAACCGGAAAGCATGATGCTGTATCCGTTCGCCTGACCGTCGGACGAGCAAGTGAGCGGAACCCCTTCTCCCGCGAGGGAGGAGGGGTTTTTGCCATTCGGGCGGCTACTCGTCCTTCATTTCGTGGAAGGAGCGGCGGGCGATGATGACGGAGCCGAGCAGGAGAGCGATCTTAACCAGGTTGGCGGGGTCGGCATAGTCGATCTGGCGCCAGAAGGGTGGTTCAGGCGGCGGCGCCGGGGGCGGGTCCGGGATCGGGGGAGGCGGCGGAGCGTCGTAATAGCCACGGGGCGGCGGGTCATAGTTGCTGCCGGACTGCGCCCACACCACGGGCAGGGCACACAGAACCAGCGCCAGCATCAGCAGAAGCCGTTGAGCGGAAAGCACCAAGAGACCATCGTAGCGTAACCCCTGTCCGGGTTTGGTGATTCCGGTTACAGTTCGAAGGTCCGGATCAGGTAGACGAGAAGGATGCTGGAGAGCAGGCCGAGGGTGACTTTGCCGAGGTCGGAGAGGACCAGGGGGAGGAGTTCGCGGCCGGGGCGGATGCCATTCCGCCAGGTGAGGGCGATCTCGCGCCCGGCAAGGAGGCCGACAAAGACCCAGGTCGTACTCATTGGCAAATGACTCAATTCCTTGAAGAAAAAGAGGACTAAACCGTAAATAAAATCAATAATAGTGGCGGACCGGATGTCGGTGGTATTGGACTTGGTGAGGACGATTTTCTGGACACGTCCGCCGCGCTGCCAGAACAAAATGGCGAGCAGGCTGATCAGGAGCAGGATGGCGCCGGCGAGTTCATAGGTTTTCTGCTGGCGGGGGACGTAAACGAAGATATTGGCGAGGTCCTGAATCAGCCACTGGCTCCAGAGGAAGCCGGTGGAGACCCACTGGAGGGCGATCCACCTGCGGGGGTGGCTGGATGGCTGGTGCAGGAACCGGCGTTCGATCCTGGCGGCGAGCAATCCGTAGGCGAACAGGGCGGTGGTGAAGGCAAGTCCATAGCCCATCAAGGACTTGCGGACAATTGAGAGCATCACTTCGTTCGTCGAAAAGACGCTCAGGATGAGGAAAGTGGTGCTGACGGGCAGCCCGAAACGGGTCAGCAGAAGGAGCAGCAGGGGCGGCGCGACATGCCACCAGTGGAATCGTTCGGGGAGGGGGATGGCGGAGAGGCGGCCGTAAGCGGCATCGCCGCCGTTCCACAACCAGCCGGCGACGAGGACGCCGGAAAGGATGACGGCGGCGTAGATCCAGAGGACCCACCAGCGCGTCTGGTGATTGGAACTGAGGAAGGTGCCAAGAGTCTGAATGACGTCATTGGCAATAATTGAATAGGCTGCCAGGACAAAACCTGACAGCATAAAAACAGTACTCCAATCGGCGGCCATGCCGGTCATTTCGCAATTTACGGAGTCCCGTATTTTTCAGCTTCTCAAGTGGAAACAACCAGTGTCAAATGAATCGTGTTTCAATTGTGTCAACATTCGGTGGCGGCTGTGTTGCGGCCGGAATCGGGCCGGGCGGCGCAGGCGGTTCACACGGTTTGAAAAAAAGTTTTCCTTTTGTTTCTAAACACTTGCGGGGAAGGTTCAATGGGAGGGCGGCTTTGGCGTGGTTTGCTGACGGTGGGAGTGGTGGTGTGGCGAGGGACAAAAGCCACGGGCGGATAGACAGGATCAGGCTGGGTGGAGGGACCCGGGGGCCGGCGGCGCGCGGGGGCGTCGCCGGGTCTGGAAACGAAGGAACGGAAGAGGAGATGAAGGCAATGGTGGAGAGCAGACCGAAGGCGCCGGCACAGCCGGCCGAAGCGCGGTATCCGGTGACGGAACTGCAGTTGTTTCCGCGGCTGACGCGAGCGGAGTATTTCGAGCGGTTTGGCGAGCAGGCGCCGGCGTGGGACCGGAGCCGCCGGATTCAGCGCTGGTTCGACACGTCGGTACTCGAGGAGGCGGGCGGAGACCCGCGCGACCGGATAGTGTCGTACGAGGTGTTCGACCCGCAAACCGGGAATTTCAAGCGATTGCAGATGACGGCGGCGGAGGCGGGCGTGCCGAATCTGCCGGGGGCGCTGATGTACCCGAAGTACCGGGTGGCGCCGACGAGGGCGGTGTTGCGGAACACGCTGGACGGCAGTGAGAGTCCCTTGAACCCGGCGTATTTGTGCGAGGAAGCGGAGGCGCTGGCGGTGGCGCGGGAGTTGGGCGCGGGCCCGGAGGGGGTCCGGCAGTCGGAGTTTGGGGGGCCGTGGAGGTTCGTCTGGAACGGGGAGACGAGGCGGTTGTGGACGGTGGAATGGAAGGGAGAGCGCTTGCAGGCGTCGATGCTGGTGGCGCAGCGGAACGCGGCGGGCGTGGGGGCGCCGGGGCGCTGGGAGACGGGCGGAGCGGAGCCGGTCTGGGCGCCGGAAGTGGTCACAGAGACGGGCGAGCAGGATCCACGGCCGGAGGCTCCGATCCCGGTGCGGGGGTTGCTGCCGGGCGAGCGGATGGAGCAGGCGTTCGGGGGGATCTGGGTGGTGGTCCGGGAAGATCTGGAGCCGCCGACGAATGAGGAACGGCTGGAGCGGATCGACCGGCGGACGGCGTTGCTGGCGGAGCACTTCCGGCTGGCGGCATAGGCGGGGCGGGCCGGGACCGGGGGAGAAAAGCTGCCGGTCCCGGCCCGATTTGTTGAACAAGCGGGGCCATCTTCCCGTATACTCGATCACTGGAGAAGAAAAATGGGCCTTGGCAGTCAATTCAAAAGCTTTCTGAAGAAACAGTTCATTGACGTCATCCACTGGACGGAGCCCGAGGACGGGATCCTGGCCTGGCGGTTTCCGATGCAGGACATGGAAATCCAGAATGGCGCCAAGTTGACGGTCCGCGAGTCGCAGATGGCGATGTTCGTGAATGAGGGCGTGGCGGCGGACGCGTTCGGGCCGGGGCTGTACACGCTGAACACGCAGACGCTGCCGTTGCTGACGAACCTGATGAACTGGGACAAGCTGTTCCAGAGCCCGTTCAAGAGCGATGTGTACTTCTTCTCGACGCGGCAACAGGTGGCGCAGCGTTGGGGGACGACGCAGCCGGTGACGATCCGGGACAAGGATTTCGGGGCGGTCCGGTTGCGCGGCTATGGCATCTATTCATGGCATATCGTGGACCCGCGGGCGTTCCACACGAAGATCAGCGGGACGCGTGAATTGTACAAGGTGGCGGAGCTGGAAGCGCAGCTTCGGAACACGATCGTGCAGCACATTTCGGACGGGTTCGCGGAGTCGGGAATTCCGTTTCTGGACATGGCGGCGAACCTGGTGGAAGTGGGTTTCCGGATCCGGCAGTCGTTGACGCCCCTGTTCATGGAGATGGGGATCGCGCTGGACACGCTGGTGGTGGAGAACCTGTCGCTGCCGGAAGAGCTGCAGAAGCGTCTGGACGAGCGGATTGGCATGAACATGATCGGGAACATGCAGCAGTACACGCAGTTCCAGGCGGCGCAGGCGCTGCCGATCGCGGCCGCGAACGAGGGCGGCGGCGGGGTGGCGGCTGCTGTTCCGCCAGTTGCCCGCTCCAGTCTCTCACCTGGATCGTGAATGTGACGCACGGCTGTGCCGGGGATAGCCTGTCAGCAGCCCGGTGCTCTGCAACTCGA
>ERZ761609.1177-NODE-1177-length-24767-cov-32.938410_pt1 | contig 24767 bp, 30 predicted proteins | sample MGYA00511163_ERZ761609 | MGnify/ENA primary metagenome ERZ761609 (study PRJEB28899, sample SAMN02445070) | bioreactor sludge metagenome | biome: EBPR sludge | place: Australia: Brisbane, Thorneside Wastewater Treatment Plant | collected 2011-12-16 ... | reverse complement strand
GGCGCAGCGCGCGCTGTCGCATCTGCTTCCGCGCAACGCGCCGCAGCACTACGCGGTATGCGCGGACATGGGCCGCCTGCCGCTGGCGGCCAACAGCATGAACCTGGTCTGGTCGAGCCTGGCGCTGCAATGGGCGCACGATCTTGAAGCCACGTTGAAGGGCTTGCATCGGGTGCTGGCGCCGGGAGGCCTGCTCATGTTCGCCACCTTCGGCCCCGACACGCTGAAGGAATTGCGCGCGGCGTTCGCCGCCATCGACGACGCCCCGCACGTCAACCAGTTCATCGACCTGCACGACATCGGCGACATGCTGATGCATGCCGGTTTCGCCGGCCCGGTGATGGAGATGGAGATGCTGACGCTGACTTACGCCGATCTCAAAACCCTGATGCGCGACCTCAAGGGTATCGGCGCGCACAACGCGGCAACGGCGCGGCGACGCGGCCTGCTCGGCAAGTCGGCATGGACGCGGCTGGAGCAGGCGTATGAAACGCAGCGGCGCGAAGGCCGCCTGCCGGCCACCTTCGAGGTGATCTACGGCCATGCGTGGGCAGGCGACAAGACGCAGCGCGAGGACGGGCGCCAGGTGATCCAGTTCAAGATCGGCGAGCGCCGCCGCACGTTGGGATTGCCATGACGGCACGCGGGCTGTTCGTCACCGGCACCGACACCGGCGTCGGCAAGACACGGGTGGCGGTGGCGCTGATCCACGCCTTGCGCGCGGCGGGGCTGCGGGTGGCGGCGATGAAGCCGGTGTCGGCAGGCAACGCGCCCGGCGGGCTGAACGAGGACGTGGCGGCCCTGCTGCAGGCCACCAACGTGCCGGCCGACGTGCGCGATGTGAATCCCTATGCCTTCGAGCCGGCCATCGCGCCGCATCTCGCGGCGCAGCAGGCCGGTGCGCGGATCGAGTTGGCCGTCATCGCCGAGGCATACGCCCGGCTGGCCGCCAGAGCCGATGCGGTGGTGGTCGAAGGAGCAGGCGGCTGGCGGGTGCCCTTGAACGAGCGCGAGGACATGGCCGACCTGGCGCAGCGGCTGGCGCTGCCCGTTGTGCTGGTGGTGGGTCTGCGCCTGGGATGCCTCAATCATGCATTGCTGACGGCCGAATCGATAGCCCGCCGGCAGGTGCCCTGGGCAGGCTGGGTGGGCAACCACATCGATCCGGCGATGGCGCAAGCGGCGGCCAATCTGGAGGCCTTGTGTGCCCGCCTGCCGGGACCATGCCTGGGGGTGCAGGCATTTAGTGCCGATCCGGCTTTTTCAGTGGATGCGTCACCCTGGCTGACGCTGCCTCAAGAATTAATATCTTAGAATAGTATTTAATAATAATATTTATATAAATCAATATATTAACTTTGTCGCCCGGCTTGTTCGGGTGGCGCGCGCCGTGTTACTGTCTGCGACATATTGCCGCATACGGTTTCCCGGGTTTCCGACATGGAGCAGGTGGGTACGGAAGACGGCGCAGGCGGGCCGGCCGAGGTGTTTGTATTCCGGTCCGGCCCCCGCTGTTCGCTGACGCGCACTCAGGAACGGCTCGCCTTCTGGAGCCTGGCGGCGTCGTGTTTTGCCACGGCAACCGGTTTTGCGCTTCTGGGTTACTGGCTGATCCTGCCGTTTGCCGGGCTGGAAATCGGCTTGCTGGCATGGGCATTCCAGGCCATGCGCCGCCGCGAAGGCGATTACGAAACCCTCATGATCGAAGACGAGCTGATCGTACTGGAGTGGCATGCCGGCACCCGTGGCGAGCGTCGGGAAATGAATCGCCCGTGGGTGCGCGTGCTATGCGATTGCAGTGCGCCCGGCAGGGATTGCCGCCTCCGCCTGAGTTCGCACGGCCGCGAAACGGAAATCGGACAGTACCTGAGTGACGAGGCGCGGCTGCAGCTGGCTGCCACGCTGCGCAGCAAGTTGCAGGCATAAATGTGCAAAAACGCGCCGCAACGACTATCAATAACTAGAGTCGACAGGATGGGGAACGCGATGAAGAGCAAGTGGCAACGGTCGGGGATGGGGTGGGCGGCGCTGGCGGCGAGCCCGCCGGTGCTGGCCGATTACGGATACAACCTGCAGGTGCCGGCGAGCTCGGTGGCACACGACGTATTCCAGTTGCACAACCTCATCATGCTGGTGTGCCTGGTCATTTTCGTCGCGGTGTTCAGCGTCATGTTCTATTCGCTGCTGAAACACCGTAAATCGCTCGGCCACCAGGCTGCCCACTTCCATGAAAACACCACGGTCGAAATCATCTGGACGGTAATTCCGTTCATCATTCTGATGGGGATGGCCTATCCCGCCGCCAAGGTGGTGATCGACATGAAGGACACCTCCAATCCGGACATGACCATCAAGATCACCGGCTACCAGTGGAAATGGAGCTACGACTACCTCAACGACGGAATCCGCTACTACAGCACCCTCGCCACCCCGCGCGAGCAGATCGACGGTACCGCCGCCAAGGGGGAGCACTATCTGCTGGAAGTCGACGAACCGATGGTGGTGCCGGTCGGCAAACGCGTGCGTGTGTTGATCACTGCCAACGACGTGATCCATTCCTGGTGGGTGCCTGCGCTTGGCGTCAAGCAGGACGGGATCCCCGGATTCATCCGCGACAGCTGGTTCAAGGCCGACACAATCGGCACCTACCGTGGCCAGTGCGCCGAACTGTGCGGCAAGGAGCATGGTTTCATGCCCATCGTCGTTGAAGTGGTGTCGGAGGACGACTACAAGGCATGGGTGGCGAAGAAACAAGGCACCGCACACGCTGCCGCGGCCGACAATGACAAAACCTTTGAAGTCGCCGAACTGGTGGCGCGCGGCGAGAAGGTCTATCAGGCCAATTGTGCAGTCTGCCACCAGGCCAACGGAATGGGGATTCCGGGTGCATTCCTGCCGATCAACGGTTCCAAAGTCGCCACCGGGCCGATTGCGGACCACATCCGGGTGGTAATGAACGGCCGGCCGGGCACTGCGATGGCGGCATTCGCCAGCCAGTTGTCGGATGTGGACATCGCCGCTGTCGTGACCTACCAGCGCAATGCATGGGACAACAAGATGGGCGACGCGGCGCAACCTGCCGCCATCGCCGCCGTACGCGGCGGGGCCGCCGAAGCCGCCGCCCCGGCCGCGCAGTGAACAATCGAGAGGAGAGCCCAGCCATGCCTGACGCAGCACACGCCCACGATGACCACGGACACCACGCGCGCCCCAGCGGCGCCATGCGCTGGCTGACCACCACCAACCACAAGGACATCGGTTCGCTCTACCTGTGGTTTTCGCTCATCATGCTGTTTACCGCCGGGTCGATGGCATTGCTGATCCGCGCCGAACTCTTCCAGCCCGGCATGCAGCTCGTGCAACCGGATTTTTTCAATCAGCTCACCACGATGCACGGCCTGATCATGATTTTCGGCGTCATCATGCCGGCCTTTACCGGGTTTGCGAACTGGCAGGTACCGCTGATGCTGGGTGCGCCGGACATGGCGTTCCCGCGCATGAACAACTGGAGTTTCTGGCTGCTGCCGGTAGCAGGTATCCTGCTGATGTCCTCGTTCCTGCTGCCGGGCGGTGCATCCGCGGGGGGCTGGACGATGTATCCGCCGCTGTTCATCCAGGGCGGGATTTCGTATGACCTCACGATCCTCGCGGTGCACATCATGGGCCTGTCGTCGATCATGGGTTCGATCAACATCATCACCACCATCCTCAACATGCGCGCGCCCGGGATCACGCTGATGAAGATGCCGATGTTCGTGTGGACCTGGCTGATCACCGCCTATCTGCTGATCGCCACCATGCCGGTGCTGGCGGGTGCGGTGACCATGCTGCTCACCGACCGCAACTTCGGCACCCACTTTTTCAACGCGGCGGGTGGCGGCGACCCGGTGATGTTCCAGCATATTTTCTGGTTCTTCGGGCATCCCGAGGTGTACATCCTGATCCTGCCGGCTTTCGGCATCGTTTCGCAGATCATTCCGACCTTCTCCCGCAAGCCATTGTTCGGCTATGCCTCGATGGTCTACGCCACCGCGTCGATCGCGATCCTGTCGTTCACCGTCTGGGCGCACCACATGTTCGCCGTCGGCATGCCGGTAGCGGCGCAGCTGTTCTTCATGCTGTCTACCATGCTGATCGCGGTTCCCACCGGGGTGAAGGTGTTCAACTGGGTGGCCACGATGTGGAAGGGCTCGCTGACCTTCGAAACACCGATGCTGTTCTCCATCGCCTTCGTCTGCCTGTTCACCATCGGGGGGTTCTCCGGACTGGTGCTGGCGATTGCGCCGGTCGACATCCAGCTGCAGGACACATATTACGTCGTCGCGCACTTCCACTACGTGCTGGTGTCGGGGGCGCTGTTCTCGATTTTTGCCGGAATCTATTTCTGGCTGCCGAAGTGGACCGGCCACATGTACGACGAAACCCTGGGAAAATGGCACTTCTGGCTGTCGGTCATCGGCATGAACATCGTGTTCTTTCCGATGCACTTTCTGGGGCTGGCCGGAATGCCGCGCCGGATTCCCGACTACGCGCTGCAGTTCACCGATTTCAACCAGATCGCAACGCTGGGTGCCTTCATTTTCGGGTTCAGCCAGCTGATTTTTCTGGCGGTGATTCTGAAGTCGATCAAAGGTGGGGCCAGGGCCCCCGCCCGGGTGTGGGAGGGCGCTGAAGGCCTGGAGTGGACGGTGCCGTCGCCCGCCCCCTATCACACCTTTGAAACCGCGCCGGTGGTGAAATGAGCGGAGGCACGGCAGGCATGACGACGGACAAGCGCAACGGCAAATACCGTACGGCAGCCATTCTGGTGGCGTTCGCTCTCGGTCTGTTTTTGTTCACCTTGTACAGTGGTCTGAAATAGGGCATGGCCATGGGCAATGCCAGAACCCTGACCAAGCTCGTGGTGGCGACGCTGGGCATGTTCGGATTCGGCTTTGCCCTGGTGCCGTTCTACTACAAGATTTGCGAGGTTACCGGCATCAACTCGGGAGACGAGCAAAGCCTGGTAAGGAACACCCAGGTCGATACCCGCCGCTGGGTGACGCTGGAATTCGACGCCAATACCAATACGGCTTTGCCGTGGCAGTTCAAGCCCATGCAGCGTAGCCTCAGAGTGCATCCGGGCCAATTGGTGCAGGTGGAATACGAGGTGATCAACAGCAGCAATCAGACGATCGTGGGGCAGGCCGTTCCGAGCTACGGCCCGGCGCGGGCGGCCGCATTCTTCAAGAAAATCGAGTGCTTCTGTTTCACTCCACAAACCCTGGCGGCAGGCGAGCGCCGCAGGATGCCGGTGTTGTTCGTGTTGGACCCGGCGATGGACAAGGAAGTGCATACCGTGACGCTGTCGTATACCTTCTTCGACACCGGCGCAAAGGCGCAGGCGACGGGTCGGCGGGAAGCAGCAGCGCGTGGCTGACAGAGGGCATCTCAAGGCCGCGCTCGCCGTGTTCTGGAGTTTCTTCGGCGTACGCAAGCGGCGCGATTACGATGCCGATGCGCAAAGCCTGACCCCGGCGCAGATCATCGTCGCAGGACTGGCTGGCGGTATCGTGTTCGTGTTGATGCTGTTGCTGGTGGTTTATCTGATAGTGCAGTTCGTGAAATGAACGATCAACAGACAAGGAAGAGGGGAAGACATGGGCCTGGCACAAACCGATAAATATTATCTGCCGCAACCTTCGCTGTGGCCGATCATCGGCTCGGTCGCGCTGCTGTTGATGGCGGTGGGCGGCGTCATGACCATGCGCGAGATCGACCACGGCGGCTGGGTGCTGCTGGCCGGTACGGCGATCCTGCTGTTCATGATGTTCGGCTGGTTCGGCGAAGTCATACGCGACAGCGAGGCAGGCCGTTATAACAAGCAGGTCGACTCCTCGTACCGCTGGTCGATGAGCTGGTTCATTTTTTCCGAGGTGATGTTCTTCGCTGCTTTTTTTGGCGCATTGTTCTACGCCCGCGTGCTGTCGGTACCCTGGCTCGGCGAAGGTGACACCATGCAGCAATTGTGGCCGGCATTCCAGTCCGCGTGGCCTACCGCAGGGCCGGGGCTGACGGCGGACGGGTTCAGGTTCACCCCGATGGGTGCCTGGGGGATTCCGGCCATCAATACCCTGTTACTGCTGAGTTCCGGCGTGACCGTGACCTGGGCCCACTGGGGGCTGAAAAAAAATAATCGCACGCAGCTGATTTCAGGCCTGGCGATGACGGTGGCTCTGGGGGCAACCTTCCTGGGCTTGCAGGTCTACGAATATCACCATGCCTACACCGAATTGGGGTTGACCCTCGGCGCTGGCGTCTACGGTGCCACCTTCTTCATGCTGACCGGCTTCCATGGCTTTCACGTTCTGGTGGGAACGACGATGCTGCTTGTCATGCTGCTGCGTTCAATCGCCGGCCATTTCACGCCGGGCCACCACTTCGCGTTCGAGGCGGTATCGTGGTACTGGCACTTTGTCGATGTGGTGTGGGTGCTGCTGTTCATCCTGGTTTACTGGATGATCTGAATCGTCCGGGAAGCAAACCAGCAAGCCGCCCTGGTCGCGGCGTTCGAATCGAATAAAAAGCCGCCTGACATGCGGCTTTTTATTGAGGCATCGGATCAGCGCAGCCCGTTTTGCGGGATGACGCCGAAGTAATATCCGCCCATCAGCAAGAGAAACAGGATGAGCGAGAGTGCAACGCGCACGGTGAGCATTTTGACGGTGCGGTCGGACTGCCCCTTGTCCTTGACGAGGTAGTAGAGCGCGCTGGCAAGGCTGGCCAGGATGAAGACAATGAAAAGCAGGGCAATGATGCGCATGAAAAAGGCGGCTCGGCAAAATCCCAGTCTAACTGCATTGCTCCGTCCATGCACTTGCTGAAACTGCGTATCGGATCGTGGCAGTTTGCCCCGACTTTGTGGCCCACGCTGGCCACGCTGTTTTTCCTTGCATTGACGCTGGCGCTTGGCAACTGGCAAAGCGGGCGTGCCGAAACCAAACGCCTCCTGCAGGCGCGTTACGACGCGGCGCTGCGCGACCCCCCCATCCACGTTGGCGGCGCGCTGCTCGACCGCGACAGCGCGCTGTACCGCAAGCTGGAAGTACAGGGCATATTCGACGATGCGTACACCATCCTGCTTGACAACCGGGTAACGAACGGCGTCGCGGGTTACCACGTGCTGACGCCGCTCAGAATCGACGGCAGCGCAACCGCCATTCTGGTCAATCGCGGCTGGGCGGCGGCGGGGCGCACCCGTAAGCAGATTCCGTCACCACCGGTGCCCGCGGGTCGGGTAAAGCTGGAAGGCATGGCGGTCGACCCGCATACTCGCTATGTCGAACTGGCGCATGCCGCGCCACAGGGGCGGGTCTGGCAGAACCTCGACTTTGCGCGCTATGCACGCGTCACCGGGCTGACGCTGCAACCGGTCCTGCTGTTGCAGACCAGTGTGCAGCATGACGGCTTGCAGCGCAGCTGGCCGCGCCCCGATACCGGGGTCGGCATGCATGTCGGCTATGCCTTCCAGTGGTACAGTCTGGCAACGACGCTGGCGGTTTTGTGGCTGGTGATGAATGTGAAACGTCAGCATGCCGGCGACGTGAATTCCACGTCCCGAAAGACAAGTTAACCAGCCCATGCAATTGACCCAGCGCAGTAAATTCCTGTTGTTGATCGGCGTATTCGCGATGCCGGTGGCCGTCGCCTATCTGGCATACTTTGGCTGGCGTCCAGCGGGCCACACCAATTACGGGGATCTGCTTGAAGTCACGCCCCTGCAGCAGACGGCGGGGACGGCACTCGATGGCAGGCCATTCAATCTGGGCACCCTGCGCGGCAAATGGGTGATGGTGCATGTGGGCGCGTCGAACTGCGACGCCGCGTGTGCAGCGCAGTTGTATCTCATGCGGCAGACGCGGATCGCGCAGGGCAAGGAGCAGACCCGCGTGGAACGGCTGTGGGTGCTGACCGGCACCGGAGCACCCGAGGCGGCGCTGCTGCAGGAACATCCCGGTTTGCATGTGTGGCGGCCGGGAAACGTGGCCTTTGTTGCCCAGTTTCCTGCCGTGCGGGATCGGACTGAGCATATCTATCTGGTCGACCCGCTGGGCAACCTGATGTTGCGCTTTCCTGCCCGGGTCGATGCCAAGCGCATGATGAAAGACCTCAAGCTCCTGCTCAAGGCTTCACAGATAGGCTGATTCGGCAACAGACCATGGCGATATACCGCAATTTCATCCTGGCCGCGCTGATCCTCGCGTTCGGGGTCGTGAGCCTGGGGGCTTACGTGCGCCTTTCCGATGCCGGCCTGGGCTGCCCCGACTGGCCCGGCTGCTATGGCAAGCTGACGCCGCATCATGCGGTTGATGCGATCAACGCCGAACTCGCCGTGCGCCCTGATGGCCCGGTCTCGCATGCCAAGGCGTGGAAGGAAATGGCGCATCGCTACTTTGCCGGCACGCTGGGGCTGCTGGTACTGGCCATTGCCGTGTTGGCCTGGCGCGGGCGGCGCGAGACGAACGGCAGCCCCGCCCTGCCTGCGGCATTGCTGGCTCTGATCGTATTTCAGGCTTTGCTGGGGATGTGGACGGTCACCCTGTTGCTCAAGCCGCTGATCGTCAGCGCGCATCTGCTGGGGGGCATAGCCACGCTTTCGCTGCTGGTGTGGCTGTGGCTGCGCGAACGCGGCCGCTTCAGTCATGCCTATTTTGCACGGGTCGACCATTTGCGCACCAGCGCAGCGTTCGGACTGGCCCTGGTGGTAATACAGATTGCGCTGGGCGGCTGGGTGAGCACCAACTATGCAGCGCTGGCGTGCACCGATTATCCACTGTGCCAGGGAATGTGGATGCCGCAGATGGATTTCGAGCATGCGTTCACGCTGCACCGTGAACTGGGTGAAACCGCTTCCGGTGAACTGTTGCCGCTGACGGCGCTGACGGCCATCCATTGGACGCACCGGACCATGGCCTTGATCGTGGTAGTGTATTTGGGCTGGCTGGTGCTGCGCCTGCTGCGCACTCCGGGTTACGCCGGCATGGGGATGGCCGTGGCGGGGCTGCTGGCGCTGCAGGTTGCGCTGGGCATCGCCAATGTCTTGCTCGGTCTGCCGCTGGCGATAGCGGTTTCCCATAATGCCGGTGCAGCGTTGTTGCTGGTCAGCCTGGTGGCGCTGAACTATCGGGTGCACAGGAGATGAGTATGGAATCCTTGACGATCCAGGGCACGGCCTGCCGCTGCCAGCAGTTTCTGGCGCTATGCAAGCTGAGGGTGGTCAGCCTGATCGTGTTCACGGCGGTGATCGGCATGTTTCTCGCCGTGCCGGGCTGGCCGGGCTGGCATACGCTGTGGGCGGGAACGCTGGGAATCGCGCTGGTGGCAGGCGCGGCGGCGGCGTTCAATTGCCTGATCGAGCAGAAAATCGACGCCGTCATGGCGCGCACGCGCGCCCGCCCGCTGCCCCGCGGCGAGCTCACCCGCACGCAGACACTGGTGTTTGCCGGTGTGGTGGGAGGCGCCGGACTCTACCTGCTGAACGTTTTTGTCAATCCGCTCACCATGTGGCTCACGCTGGCCACCTTTGTCGGCTATGCGGTCATTTATACCGTTGTGCTGAAACCGGCCACACCGCAGAACATCGTGATCGGCGGGGCTTCCGGCGCCATGCCGCCGGTGCTTGGTTGGGCGGCGGCTACCGGTGAAATCCACCATGATGCCTTGCTGCTGTTTCTGATCATTTTTGCCTGGACACCGCCGCATTTCTGGGCGTTGGCGCTCTACCGGCGCGAGGAATATGCCAAGGCCGGACTGCCGATGCTGCCGGTGACGCACGGCGAAGCCTATACCCGCCTGCATGTGCTGCTTTACACCCTGCTGCTGTTTGCCGTCACCATGCTGCCGGTCGGAACCGGCATGGGTGGCTGGATTTATCTGCTCGGTGCGGTGTTGCTGGGAGGCCGCTTCATCCAGTACGGTTGGCGGCTTTACCGCCAATACAGTGACGCCTTGGCGAAAGAAACTTTCCGTTATTCCATCTGGTATCTGAGCGCGTTATTCGCGATCATGCTGGCCGACCACTATTTTCAAATACCCATTTGATTTATATGGAATAATTAAGCCTGTATCTGGATATTAGGACAGGATTGTTTTATATTGTGCCAATTCACTTACAGGGGCACGAGATGATCCTCTCCCGAACCAGTCAATATGCCGTGCAGGCGCTGATTTACATGGCCACCCAGCCAGGCGCCACGCCGGTGCTGAACAAGGATATCGCCGCGGAACTTGGCGTACCTGCACCCTATCTGGCAAAAATTCTGCAGAGCCTGGCCAAGGGCAGCCTGCTGTTTTCCTTCCGCGGCCGTTTGGGCGGTTTCTGCCTGCGCGAAAACGGCGACAAAATCACCTTGATGCAGATCCTGCTGCTGACCGAAGGGCCGGCGTTTACCCAGAGCTGTCTGCTGGGGCTGAAGAAATGCAGCGACGAAACCGCCTGTCCGCTGCATTTCCGCTGGGTTCCGGTAAAGAAAAAAATCATCGACCTGCTGCAGGAGACGACACTGGAAAAACTGGCGAAGGCCGTTGAATCCGGCAAATACCGTCTGGCCGACGTTCCGGGGCAGCTGTTCGAGCAGATCAAGGCGTGACCCGCTGGCTCGCCGCAGCCGGCGTCATGGCTGCGCTCGCATTGGCGGGCTGTCAGCCCGCCCCGCAACCCCCGGTATTCCAGGCGACCGATATTACCGGCGCCGCCTTCGCACGCGATTTCAGGCTGACCGACCATAATGGCAGAGTGCGCACGCTGGCAGACTTCAAGGGCAAGGCCGTCGCCGTTTTCTTTGGCTATATTCACTGCCCGGATGTCTGCCCCACTACGCTGTCGGATTTTGCGGCGGCATTGCAATTGCTGGGGCAGCAGGCTGGGCAGGTGCAGGTGATTTTCGTGACGGTGGATCCGCAGCGCGATACCCCGGACCTGCTGAAGCAGTTTGTGCCGGCCTTCAACCCGAGCTTCCTGGGAATGGTCGCCGACGCGGACACGCTTAGGCGGCTGGCGAAGGAATACAAGGTGGTCTATCAAAAAACCGCGGTCAAAGCGGCGGACGACTATTTGATCGACCACAGTGCCGGGACCTATGTCTATGATCCGAACGGGCGTTTGAGGCTGCTTATGCCTTACGGAAGCAGCCCGGATGCGATCGCGCAAGACTTGAAAACCCTATTGGCGACACCCTGAACAGGGTTTCACGGCTTGCCGGCCGCCGGCCCGGCGTCATATAATCTTGCAGTTTTTTAATATAAGCATATGCTGCTTTAGGTGCGGCGGTACGCGCTATTTCGGATACAACAGGAGCGGTCGATGGCGGTAACCACATATTCCGGTGCGGAGCAATACAACTTTGATATCGTAAAGAAATTTGCCGTCATGTCGTTGGTCTGGGCAGTGATCGGCATGCTGGTGGGGGTGTATATCGCCTCCGAGTTGGCCTGGCCATTCCTGAATTTCGATAGCCCGTATTTCTCGTTCGGGCGCTTCCGTCCGGTCCACACTACATCGGTGATTTTCGGCTTTGGCGGATCGGCACTGTTTGCCACCTCCTATTATGTCGTCCAGCGTACCTGCCAGACCCGGTTGATTTCGGACGGCATGGCCAGCTTCACCTTCTGGGGCTGGATGGCGGCCATCGTGCTGGCCGATTTCAGCTATGTGCTGGGCTACACCCAGTCGCGCGAGTACGCCGAGATGGAGTGGCCGATCGACATCCTGATCGAGCTCGTGTGGGTCACCTATCTGACCGTGTTCGTCGGCACCATCATGCGCCGCAAGCAGCCGCATATCTATGTCGCCAACTGGTTCTACCTATCCTTCATTCTGGCGACCGCGCTGCTGCATACCTTCAACAACCTGGCCATGCCCATCGATCTGTTTTCGATGAAGTCCTACAGCCTGTTCTCCGGCACCCAGGATGCAATGACCCAGTGGTGGTACGGCCACAACGCCGTGGGTTTCTTCCTCACCGCCGCCTTCCTCGGCATGATGTACTACTTCGTGCCCAAGCAGGCCGGCCGGCCGATTTATTCCTACCGCCTGTCGATCGTCCACTTCTGGGCGCTGAGCTTCATGTACATGTGGGTGGGCGGCCACCACCTGCACTGGACCGCGCTGCCTGACTGGACGTCGTCGCTGGCTGCCGCTTTCTCCATCCTGCTCTTGATGCCCTCGTGGGGCGGCATGATCAACGGCATCATGACGCTGTCCGGTGCCTGGGACAAAATGCGTACCGACCCGGTGATGCGTTTCATGATCGTCGCCCTGTCTTTCTACGGCATGTCGACCTTTGAAGGCCCGATGATGTCGCTGAAAGAGGTCAATGCGCTGTCGCACTATACCGACTGGACCGTGGGCCACGTGCACTCCGGCGCGCTGGGCTGGGTGGCGATGATTTCCTTCGGCTCGCTGTATCACATGATGCCCAAGCTGTGGGATACCAGGATCTACAGCCGCCGGCTGGTCGAGTGGCACTTCTGGCTGGCCACCATCGGCATCGTGCTGTACATCGTCGCGATGTGGATTTCCGGTATCACCCAGGGCCTGATGTGGCGTGCGTTCGACGAGTTCGGCAACCTGCAGTATTCGTTCGCCGAATCCGTCGCGGCCATGATGCCCTTCTACGCGATGCGCGCCATCGGCGGCATATTCTTCCTCACCGGTACCGTGCTGATGGCGTTCAACATGTTCATGACCATCCGCCAGGGCAAGCGCGAAAGTGCCGCGCTGGACGCCAAGCTGGCCGCCAAGATGGCGCATGCATGAATCAGGGAAGATAAAACATGAACTTCAACTTCAAACACGAATGGATTGAAACCAACATCGGCCTGATGGCCGTGTTGACCATGCTGGCAATCAGTGTCGGCGGCCTGGTGGAAATCGCGCCGCTGTTCTTCATCGACAAGACCATCGAGAAGGTCGAGGGGGTGCGCCCCTACACCCCGCTGGAACAGCGTGGCCGCGATATCTATCAGCGCGAGGGCTGCTACACGTGCCATTCGCAGATGATTCGTCCGTTCCGCGACGAAAAGCTGCGTTACGGCCATTACTCGCTGGCGGCGGAATCGCAATACGACCATCCCTTCCAGTGGGGCTCCAAGCGCACCGGTCCGGATCTGGCGCGGGTGGGGGGCAAGTATTCCAACGAGTGGCACGTGCAGCATCTGGTCGCGCCGCGCTCGATGGTGCCCGAGTCGGTGATGCCGAATTACCCCTGGCTGCTGGCGACCAAGCTGGATATTTCCGACACGGCGGCCCGCATGAGGGCGCTGCGCAAGGTCGGCGTGCCGTATTCGCTGTCACAGGCCGAATACGACGCCAACGTGGCCAAGTTCGGCGAAACCGTCGCCAGGCAGTTGCATATTCCCGATGCGCAGAAAAACCTGGTCGAGCAGGCCAACTTCGGCAACTACGACGGCGATCGTTCCGGTGTTTCCGAGATGGACGCTCTGGTGGCCTATCTGCAAGTGCTGGGTACCATGGTCGATTTCAGCAAGTACAGCGACGACGCATTCGTCGATGTCCGCTGATTGAACGCGGCCGGGGATTTTCAGATGGAATGGCTGATGTGGTTTTCCAGGCCCGAAAACACCAAGCCTTTGGCCCTGATTATTTTTTTCGTTACCTTTATCGGCATCGTGGCCTACGTCTACGGTAGCAAAAAGCGGAGCAAGCGACTTGAGTCGTACCGCGACATCCCGTTTCTGGACGATCAGGAAGGCACGAAGGACAAGCAATGAGCGAGCAAAAACTACAATCTCAAACTGTGCAAACCACCGGTCACGCCTGGGACGGCGACCTGCAGGAATACAACAACCCGCTGCCGGTGTGGTGGGTCTACACTTTCTACGCCACGGTGATCTTCGCCCTCATCTACTGGGCCATCTATCCGTCATGGCCGATCGGCAAGGACTGGATCGGCGGACTCTCGAAAATCACCTATGTGAACAGTGCAGGCGAAACCAGGACGCACAGCTGGAATACCCGCGCACTGCTGCTGAAAGACCTGAACCAGGCGGCGGCCGAGCAGAAGCCCTATTTCGACAAGGTGTCGGCGATGTCTTACGAGCAGATCGCCAAGGATCCGGAAATGAACGGCTTCATCCTGTCCGCGGGCAAGGCGCTGTTTGCCGACAACTGTGCGCCCTGCCACCAGGCCGGCGGTCAGGGCGTGGTCGCTTTCTTTCCCAACCTGACCGACGATGACTGGCTGTACGGCGGTTCGTTCGACAAGATTCACGAAACGCTGATGGGTGGCCGCCGTGGCTACATGCCGGCCTTCAGTGAAGTGCTCGCCGGCGAGCAGATCGACCAGCTGGCGAACTATGTCGCCAAACTGTCCGGTATCGGGCACGATGCCACCAAGGCGGCCGCTGGCGACGCGCTGTTCCACAGCGAGACCGCCGCCTGTTTTTACTGCCACGGCGGCGATGGCAAGGGCCGCAAGGATATCGGTGCGCCCAACCTGAGCGACAACATCTGGCTGTGGGCCAACGTGCCGGAAACCGACGCCGCCGGGGGCAAGGTTGCGGCCATTCGCAACGTTATCGCCAACGGCCTGAACAAAGGCGTGATGCCCGCATGGGCCGGCCGCCTTTCGCCCGAACAAATCAAGGTTTTGACAGTCTATGTTCATGAACTGGGCGGCGGGCAGTAAGGCCGTCGACTGAAGAAGTGAGCAAAGCCCCCGTTCACGGGGGCTTTTGTTTCCCGCACATCCCCGCATATCCACTTATCGCACATGCAGACAGGCTTAGAAGACCAGCTCGGGCTCTATCAGAAGCGCATCCCCATATTCACCCGCTCGGTGAAGGGCCGTTTCCGACGTTTCAAAACGTCAGTGCTGGTGCTCGCCTATGCGATCTATTTCCTGTTGCCGTGGCTGCCGTGGTCACGCCTGGATGCGCCCGCGCAGGCGGTGTTGTTCGATCTGCCCGGGCGCCGGTTTCTGATCTTCGGACTGACGGTTTATCCGCAGGATGTCATCTGGCTGGCGCTGCTGCTGTTCATCGCCGCCATCCTGCTGTTTTTCGTCACCGGCCTGGTCGGGCGCGCGTTTTGCGGCTACTTCTGTTTCCAGACCCTGTGGACCGATTTCTTCATCTGGATCGAGCATGCGATCCAGGGCGAGCGGCCAGCGCGGGTGCGCCTCTATCGCCAGCCGTGGAATCGCGAAAAAGTACTCAAGATCGGCAGCACCCATGCCTTGTGGCTGCTGGTGTCGTTCTGGACCGGCCTGACCTTTGTCGCCTATTTTTCCTATGCGCCGCAGCTGGTGGTGGCCTTCTTCACTGGCCAGGCCGCCGCTGCCGCCTACATCACGGTCAGCATCCTCGCGCTATCCACATACGCCGCCGCCGGCCTGATGCGCGAGCAGATCTGTACCTATGTCTGCCCGTATGGCCGTTTTCAGAGCGTGATGTACGAACCGGAAACGCTGGCCGTTCATTACGACGCCAGACGGGGTGAAGCGGCGCATGGGCGCGCGGCCGCGCGCGCCGGCCAGCGCACCCTGGCCGAACGGCGCGACAAGGGACTGGGCGACTGTGTCGACTGCGGTCTGTGCGTCCAGGTCTGCCCGGTCGGCATCGATATTCGTGATGGCCTGCAATACAAATGCATCTCGTGCGGTCTGTGCATCGACGCATGCAATACCATCATGGATTCGTTCAGTTTCCCGCGCGGCCTCATCCGCTACGATTCGGAAAAGAACCTGGCCGCGGCAACGCCGGCTGCGCCCAGGGTGCAATGGAAGCGCCTGAAAACCATAGGCTACGGGGCGGCGCTGATCCTGATGAGCGCCTATCTCGTCTACAGCATCGGCACGCGGGGCAGCTTCGACCGTACCGTCAATCAGATCCGCCAGCCGCTCTACGTGGTGCTGTCGAACGGTGACATCCGCAACCGCTACCAGATACGCATCACCAACAAGGCGGCGCAGGAGCAAACCTACCAGATCAGCGCACGCGGCATTCCAGCGAACGCACTCGATCTCGGTAATTTTCGTGAAATCACCGTCAAACCCGGCCACAGTGGACTGGTGCAGGCCAGCGTGCGACTGGCCCCTGCGCAGGCGGCACGAACCCAGCGTTTCGAATTGATCATCACGCCGCAGGGTAAGGCCGCCGAAGCGCGCAGCGAAGCCGTCCGTTTTGACAGTCCTGGGAAGCGTCCATGAATACAATGACCACATTATTTGGCGGCTTGGCGGCGGTGTTCGCCCTGTACGTCGCCGGGGGCATGGTTCGTGGCCTGTCGCCGATGCTGCGCGCTGCGCTGGCAGGAATCATTCCGCTGGTCACGTATTTCGCGCTTATCGTGGGCCGCTGGCCGGGGCTGGATGTGGTGGCCATACACATCTCGGTTTTCCTCGCCGCGGCGCTGGTGCTGTTCGCCCTGACCCAGTTCCGGCGGCGCGACGCCGGACGCATGCACTGGGCACCCAAATTGCTGATCGCTTTTTTCATCGGCCTGGTGCTGATCAATGCCTCCCTGCTTTACATCGCAACCAAGGGCCTGCCCGAGCCCGTGGCACGCTGGTGGCTGGGGAGCGACGGCAATGCGGTCTATAGCGGATTCTCCGGCGTGGTCCCGCATGGCCAGGGCGCGGCCAAAGCGGTGTCATCGACGCTGAGCGAAGCGCACCGCGAATCGCAGCTTGGCTGGCAGGTCGAGATGAGCGGACTGGACAGCCCCGGCAACACGCGTCCACTACAGGTCCGGGTGCGGGACCGCACCGGGCTGCCGGTCGATCGCGTGGAAGCCGAGTTACGCTTGTCGCGGCCGGGCGCTGCAGCGCCTGCGCTGACCCTGCCTTTGAGCGCCGTTGAGACGGGCCTGTATGTCGGGGCGCTGAACGTGCCTGCTGCGGGCCGCTGGCTGGTTGAGCTACGGTTGTTGCGGGATGGCGACGTGCATTACCACGGCACCCAGGAGCTGGTCGTGCCATGAGCGGCATCCTGGGTTTTCTGTTTCTGCTGTCGGGGGTATTCGTGCTGCTGATCATCGTGGGGGTGTTCTGGTCGATCAAAAGCGGCCAGTTCGACGACCTCGAAGGGCCGGCCGAGCGCATCCTGATGGACGACGACGACCCTTTGCTGCCGACCCGCCGCTTGAGCGGCAAGGATGACGGTCAAAACGGGCACAAGTACCCAAACGCGCACAAGTAAATTAAAATCGATCAACTTTGAATGGAGTATGCATAATGAAACAGCTTCTGACTTTCCAGGGTTTCCCCATGGTGGTGGTGGTGGCACTGATCGTTTGGTCATGGGTCAGCATTCTTTCCGTGGTGATCGGTTCCTTGTTCTGAATTGATCCGCAAAACAAAAAGCCCCGCTGTTGCGGGGCTTTTTGTTTGGCGGGGGGCGATGCGGGTTTCCGCAGGGGCTCCGGTCCAGCCGCAACCCGCAACCCGCAGCCTCCCAGTCCGCCGCAGGGAATGCGGGCGCTACCAGTCGGCGCTAAATTGCAGGCCCCATGCCGGCGCAGTACTGCGTGAATAGGCTCGCGTACCCAAGGGTGCGTCGCCGACGCCTGCGGCCAGTGCGGGCATGCGCTGGCCGATGGGCTGCAGGCGCAATGTCGTTTTCACTCCCAGTAAACGGTCGGTTTCCGCACTCAGCACACCCAGCGGATCGGTGATGAACAAGGTGGCCTTGTCCGCCCAGTCGAGTTTCCCGGGTTTGGCGCGGATACGCTCGCGCAGCGGCGAAAAAATGTACTCGCCGACGAGCGCGCCGACCACGGGCGTCACCACCAGATCCTGGATGGATACGGGTTCGGCCAGCGCTTCGGCCCCATACTCCCAGATTGTCGATAGCAGCGCGGAATACAGGAAAGCCTGGGTCCGCTCCAGACCGCGTTCCCGCGCCCGTATGTAATAAGCGCCGCCCCAGTAGGGGTGCAGGACGTAATTGATCCACCAGCGGTCGGTGTCCCACACCGGCTCGCTGACATTGTTGCGCCACTTGCTGAAACTGTAGTCCTGCTTCGCTTCGCGATCCCAGCCCGAAATGCTTTCCGGGGCCAGGTACAGCACGGCTACGCCGGCAAATTGGTAACCGAGGAAATAGGCGGTATCGCGACTGACGCCTCGCCAGTCCGGCCGGGTGTCCAGCCGCCCCTGCCAGCGGTATCCGTAGGGCTGGACTGCTGCGTCTTGCTGTGCTGCAGGGTCAGGACTGCTGGCGGGTGTGTCCAGAGACGCCGCCAACAGTGCGGGACGCGGCCACCACGCCATGGCGGTAAATTCGGTAGGGTCGGCGGCCATCGAGCTGCCTGCTGCGGGCAGGCTGACAGCGCAGCCGAGGCAAGCGCAGACCCAACGCCGTATATCCGCTAGCCCGGCTCTGTTTCGAGGGATAAACGCGCGCACCGCGAATATTCTGGCGTGGGAGCCTGGATGATCGAAACCGCAGGGCGTCGGGAAATCGGATCAGGAGGGGATCGCGACGCGCATTTTTTGCAGTGCGCGTGCCTCGATCTGACGTATGCGCTCGGCCGACACGCCATATTCGGCGGCGAGTTCGTGCAGAGTCGCAGTTGCGCCCTCAGTCAGCCAGCGTGCTTCGATAATGCGGCGGCTGCGTTCATCCAGGTTCTCCAGCGCGGTGGCCAGACCGCTATGGCGAAGGCGTTCGGTTTGCTCGCGCTCCAGCAGCTGCGCCGGGTTTTCGTCCGGACTCGCCAGATGCGCCAGCGGGTTGTAGCCCTCTTCGCCATCGTCCACCATCGGGTCGATCGACACATCGTGTCCCGACAGGCGGGTTTCCATCTCCAGCACATCCTTGCGGCTGACGTTGAGTTCGCGCGCCATGGCGTCGGCTTCCTGCACCGTCAGGGCTTTAAGCGACTGTTTCAGGCTGCGCAGGTTGAAAAACAGTTTGCGCTGCGGCTTGGTAGTCGCCACCTTGACCAGACGCCAGTTTTTCAGCACGTATTCGTGGATTTCAGCGCGGATCCAGTGCAACGCAAACGATACCAGGCGCACGCCGCGATCGGGATCAAAGCGCTTCACTGCCTTCATCAGGCCGACATTGCCTTCCTGGATGAGGTCGGCATGCGGCAGGCCGTAGCCCAGATAATGCCGCGCCACGCTGACCACCACGCGCAGGTGGGAGACCACCAGCTGGCGCGCTGCCTCGACGTCCTGCTTGTCGTGCCAGGCACGCGCCAGGCGCTGCTCGTCCTCCAGACTGAGCATGGGATAGCGGTTGACCGTCTGGATGTAACTATCCAGGCTGTAGGCTGCAGGTATGGGTAAAGCGATGGTTTGGCTCATGGTTGCGAATACTCCCTTGCGAATGATTCTAGCACTCACGGCATAAGAGTGCTAAGGGGGCGGAGGGTTCCGCAAGTGGCAATGAATCAACGTGCCGCCATGACCTGGCGGAGCGTGCGCGTCACCGTGAGCCAGGCGCCAAGCCAGCCAGACAGGGTGGTCAGTCCCAGTACAACGGCCATTTCGGCCGCTGTCGGCGGCAGCAGATGAAAAGTCGAACCGTACAAGCCTGCCAGCTGCTCGACGGGCGCGCGCAGCACCCAACCCGCCAGCGCCAGCACGCCGCTCGCTGCCAGTCCCCCCAGCAGGCCTTGCAGCGCCCCGAGGTAGAGGAAGGGACGGCGAATGTGGCGGTCGGTGGCGCCGATCAGGCGGCTGACCTGGATTTCGTCGCGGCGGGCCAGAACCAGCGCGCGGATGGCGTTGCCCGAGATGGCGATGAGCGCGATGGCAAATAGCCCGGCCAGCAGCCATACGACGCTGCGTCCGATGGCGAGCGCGGCCTGCAGGCGCTCGGCCCACTGGCTGTCGAGGTGGGTTTCAGCCACGCCCGGAAGCCTGGCCAGATCGGCCGCGACCCGTGCCAGTTCCTCGCGTGAGCTTGCCCGGGCATGCACCACCCAGGCGTCCGGTAGCGGGTTCTGCGCCAGGCCGGCGGTGATGTCGGCTAGATCCTGTGCCGCACTGAGCGCGGTAAGCGCGTCCTCTTTGGGCACATAACGGGCCTGCGCGATATCGGGCTGCTGCAGCCGCCCGGCGATGGCCTGCTTGTGCGCGGCCGACGCATCGGCGTCGAGGAACACGCTGATTTCCGGCTGCGCCGGCAGGTCGCCCGCCAGCCGGCCAAGATTGCCGAGCGCCAGATACAGCCCGCTGGGCAGGCTGATCGCCACACCCATCGCCAACGCGGTCAGGAGCGTGCTGACCGGTTGCCCGAGCAGGCGGACCAGCGCGGCAGCGAGCGCATGTTTCTGATGGCGCAGCCAGCCGATCATGCTGTCACCTCCGCGACCTTGCCGTGATCCAGATGCAGCGTGCGGCCGCCCAGCGCTGAGATGGCGCGCTCGTCATGGGTGGCGATCACCAGCGTGGTGCCGACCTGATGGAAGTCGCGGAACATCGCCATGATGTCGGCGGCATAGCCGGCATCGAGGTTGCCGGTGGGCTCGTCGGCCAGCAGCAGGGCGGGGCGGCTTACCAGCGCGCGGGCGATGCACAGGCGCTGCTGTTCGCCGCCCGAAAGGCTGATCGGGTTGGCCTTCTCGCGATTCAACAGGCCGACCTTGTCGATCACCGCGCGCGCGCGCTTGAGCGACTCGCGGCGGTCGAAACCGGCGATGTCGAGCGGCAGCACCACGTTGTCGATCACGTTGCGGTCGAACAGCAGCTTGTGATCCTGGAACACCAGGCCGATGTTGCGGCGCAGATACGGCACGGCACGCCGCGACAGGCGGTTGATGTTCTGGCCGTTGACCGACACCACCCCGCTGGTGGGGCGCTCGATGGCGGCGATGAGCTTCAGCAGGGTGCTCTTGCCAGCGCCGGAATGCCCGGTCAGGAAAACCAGTTCGCCCTGCTCGATGGTGAGCTCGACGCTGGACAGGGCCTCATGCCCGCCGGGGTAGCGTTTGGTGACCTGGCTGAAGCTGATCATGCGGCGAACACCGCCTCGACGAACTCGCGCGCGTCGAACGGCCGCAGGTCGTCGACGCTTTCGCCTACGCCGATGTAGCGCACCGGGATCGGCTGTGCCGGGCCTGACCGAGCCTGGGCGATGGCGGCGATGGCGCCGCCCTTGGCGGTGCCGTCGAGCTTGGTGAGCACGAGGCCGGTGACGCCGAGCGCATCGTCGAATGCCTTGACCTGCGCCACCGCGTTCTGCCCGGTGTTGGCGTCGAGCACCAGCAGCACTTCGTGCGGCGCGCCGGGCGCGGCTTTTTCGATCACCCGCTTGACCTTCCTGATCTCCTCCATCAGGTGCAGCTGGGTCGGCAGGCGGCCGGCGGTGTCGGCCAGCACCACGTCGATGCTGCGCGCCCGCGCGGCCTGGATGGCGTCGAAAATCACCGCCGCGGAATCGCCCTTTTCCTGGCTCACCACGGTGACGTTGTTGCGCTCGCCCCAGACCTGCAGCTGCTCGCGCGCGGCGGCGCGGAAGGTATCGCCCGCCGCCAGCAGCACCGACAGGCCCTGCGCCTGGTACAGCTTGGCGAGCTTGCCGATGGTGGTGGTCTTGCCGGCGCCGTTGACGCCGGCCAGCATGAGGATGAAGGGCTTGTGCGGGGTGACGTCGAGCGGCGCCTGCAGCGGGGTCAGCAGGTCGACCAGCGCCTGCTTCAGCGCGGCCTGCAGATCGGAGGCCTCGGTCAGCCCCTCGCGCCGTACCTTCTTCTGCAGGGTGTCGAGCAGGGCGTGGGTGGCATCGACGCCGACATCGGCGGTGATGAGGATGGTTTCGAGTTCCTCGAACAGTTCGGCGTCGATCTTGCGCCCGACACCGAACAGGCTGGAAAGCTGGCCGCCCAGCCGGCCGCGGGTTTTGGCGAGTCCCTGCTTCAGCCGTTGCGCCCAGCCCAGGCGCGACTCGACCGGCTGCGGGGCGACGGCTTCGCTCGGCGCGTCAGGGACGGCCGGTTCGGCGGCGGGCGGTTTGGACTTGAAGAAACTAAACACGGATAAAGGCGGTCAGCACAGCTGTTTGACGGACGCGGTATCTTATCATTCAGGCAGTCGACTCCACACGGGCTTCGGCCAGCAGTGGATCGGCATCCTTGGGATGCATTCAATCAGAGGTGAACGACATGGTCGGCATGCGGGGAATGTTGCTGGCGCTGCTGGTGGGCAGCGCACAGGCGGCGGTGACGGATGTCACGCTGGACAACGGGTTGCGGGTGATCGTGCAGGAAGACCACCGCGCGCCGGTGATGGTGTCGCAGGTGTGGTACCGCGCGGGATCGATGGATGAATTCAACGGCAGCACCGGCGTGGCGCACGTGCTCGAGCACATGATGTTCAAGGGCACGCAGACGGTGCCGCCAGGCGAGTTCTCCAAGCGCATCGCCGCCGCCGGCGGCCGCGAAAACGCCTTTACCAGCCGCGATCACACGGCGTATTTCCAGCAGATGCAGAAAGACCGGCTGGCGCTGTCGATGCAGCTGGAGGCCGACCGCATGGCCAACCTCGTCATCAGCGACGCGCTGTTCGCCAAGGAAATCCAGGTGGTGATGGAAGAGCGCCGGCTGCGCACCGACGACCAGCCGCAATCGGTGGTGTACGAGCGCCTGATGGCGACGGCCTACCAAGCGCATCCCTACCGCCGCCCCATCATCGGCTGGATGGACGATCTCTCGAACATGACCGGGCAGGACGCGCGCGACTGGTATGCGCGCTGGTATGCGCCCAACAACGCGACGCTGGTGGTGGCGGGCGACGTCAAGGCCGGCGAGGTGATCGAACTGGCCAAACGCCATTTCGGTGCGCTGCCGGCGCGCGCACTGCCGCCGCGCAAGCCGCAGGACGAGCCTGCGCAGCTTGGCGAGAAGCGCATCGTGGTCAAGGCGCCGGCGCAGCTGCCCTATCTGCTGATGGCCTGGCATGCGCCCACGCTCAAGGATTGGGAGCAGGATACCGCGCCGTATGCGCTGCAGGTTCTCGCCGGCGTGCTCTCCGGCAACGATTCGGCGCGGCTGCAAAAATCGCTGGTCAAGACCCGGCAGATCGCGGTGAACGCGAGCGCGGGTTACGACGCCGTGGCACGCGGACCGGGCATGTTCATGGTCGACGCGACACCGGCGCCGGGCACATCGGCGGCGACGCTGGAAAAAGCCATCCGCGAGGAGGTGCGGCGCATCCAGCGCGACGGCATCGACCAGGCGGAGCTCGCGCGGGTCAAGGCGCAGGTCATCGCGGCCGACGTCTATCAGCGCGATTCGCTGTTTTATCAGGCCATGCAGCTGGGCGAGTACGTGACCGCCGGCCTGCCGCCCGAGGCGCTGGCGCGCCGGGCCGACAAGTTGCGTGCGGTGACCGCCCAGGAAGTGCAGGCCGCCGCCCGGCAATGGCTGCAGGACGACCGGCTGAGCGTGGCCGAGCTCGACCCGCAGCCCCTCCAGGCCAAGGCGCAGCGCGCCGCCGTGCCGGGAGTGCGCCATGTCAATTAAAGCCATGTCAATGCAACGCTTCTTTTTTGTCCTGTTGCTCAGTCTGCCGCTGTCGGCGCAGGCCGCGCTGGCCATCCAGCACTGGCAAACGCCGCAGGGCGCGCGGGTGGTGTTCGTCGAAAGCCGCGAGTTGCCGATGCTCGATATCTCGGTGGATTTCCCCGCCGGCAGCGCGCGCGATCCCGCCGGCAAGGCGGGGCTCGCCCATCTGACGCACGGACTGCTCGATCAGGGCGCGGGCGGCCTTTCCGATACCGCCATCGCCCATCGCCTGGCCGATGTCGGGGCCGTGCTGTCGGGGAATTTCGACCGCGACCGTGCCGGCGTCACGCTGCGCACCCTGTCGTCCGCCAGCGAAAAGGCGGCAGCGCTCGAGATGCTGGCGCGCGTGCTGCAACGGCCCGATTTTCCGCAGGCGGTGATCAAGCGCGAGAAACAGCGCCTGATTGCCGCCATCCGCGAAGCCGAGGCCGATCCCGGCACGGTCGCCGGCAAGGCGTTTTATCGGGCGCTCTACGGCACGCACCCTTACGCGCACGACGAAGCGGGCGACCCCGCCGCGATTGCGCGGCTGACGCGGGGCGATCTGCAGGCGTTTTATCGCGCGCATTACAGCGCGCCCAACGCCGTGATTTCGCTGGTCGGCGACATTCCCCGCGCCGAGGCCGAGGCGATCGCCGCACGCCTGGCGGCCGGCTTGTCCAAGGCCGCGGCGGTGCCGCCGCTGCCCAGCCCCGCACCTGCAGCCTCATCCGACGTGCGCATTGCCCACCCCTCCACGCAAAGCCATGTGCTGGTGGGGGCGGTGGGCATGGCACGCAACGATCCCGATTTCTTTCCGCTGTTCGTCGGCAACTATGTGCTGGGCGGCGGCGGCTTCGATTCGCGGCTGATGCGCGAGGTGCGCGACAAGCGCGGCTACGCCTACAGCGCCTACAGTTATTTCATGCCGATGGTCGAGGCCGGGCCGTTCCAGCTCGGCCTGCAGACCAAGCTGGAGCAAACCGGCGACGCGCTCAAGGTGGCGCAGGCGACGCTGCGGCAGTTCATCGCCGACGGCCCCAGCGAGGCTGAACTCGATCAGGCCAAATCCAACCTCACCGGCGGATTCCCGTTGCGCATCGACAGCAACAAGAAAATCCTCGATTACCTGGCGGTGATCGGCTTTTACCGGCTGCCGCTGGATTATCTGGATACCTGGGTCGCCAAAGTCGACGCAGTCGACGTGGCGGCGGTGAAGCAGGCGTTAGATCGGAAGAGCGTCGTGTAGGGAAAGAGGGTAGATCTCGGTGGT
>ERZ761609.1175-NODE-1175-length-24808-cov-38.005413_pt1 | contig 24808 bp, 17 predicted proteins | sample MGYA00511163_ERZ761609 | MGnify/ENA primary metagenome ERZ761609 (study PRJEB28899, sample SAMN02445070) | bioreactor sludge metagenome | biome: EBPR sludge | place: Australia: Brisbane, Thorneside Wastewater Treatment Plant | collected 2011-12-16 ... | reverse complement strand
GCTACCGCAGGCAGGCAAACCGGACCCTGCCCCGCGCCTGAACCGCCCGCCTCCGCGCGTGGCGCGCGCCCAATCCGCCGCGCCGCCGCTTTGCCTGAAAGGAGCCGCCCTGCCGCGCCGCTCAAACATGGATGCCCCTCCACCCCGCACTGCTCTCCTTCCTGGCCGCCGGAACCGCCCTGGCCGCCGAACCCGGCTTTGATCCCATCTTCGACGGCAAAACGCTGGACGGCTGGAAGCACGGCGGCAACTGGGCGGTGGTGAACGGGGAAATCGCCTGCCTGGGCAAGGGCGGATCGCTGGTCCATGAGAGGGCATCGGTGCCCGACGACTTCGAGCTGCGCTTTGACTGGAAAGTCTCCAAAGGCTGCAACAGCGGCGTCTATTACCGGCCCGGCCAGTACGAGTACCAACTGCTCGACAACGCCAACAGCCCCTATGGCGAAAATCCGCGCCAGGCTGCGGCCTCGCTCTTTTTCGGCATGGCGCCGGCGAAGGACGCCGTGAAACCGCATGGCGAGTGGAACGAGGGGCGCATCGTGTGCAAGGGCACGGTCATCCAGCACTGGCTCAATGGCGAAAAGGTCATTGATTTCGACTACAGCGACCCGCGCTGGCACAATGAGGTCGAGGTGCTGCGCATTCGCGGCGGCGACCTCGCGGCGCGCGGCGGCAACATCTCGCTGCAATACCACGGCGCGGACGTGTGGTTCAAAAACCTGCGCTGGCGGGCGATCCCGGCGGATGAGGAACTGGTGTGCGAGAACCTCGCGCCCATGCCCATCCCCGACACCGCCCTGCGCAAGGAGCAGGATCGCGTGAACGGCATGCTGGAAAAGGCCGGAAAAGGCGGCTGGACGCACGAGGAGCTGAGGCGCTTCAAAGTGGACGAGGCGCACCAGGGCGTGGCCGTGGACGGCGCGCACTTTTACGCCATCACCAACACCGCCATCGGCAAGTACCGCAAGGACACGGGCGGGCGCATCGGCGGCTGGCAGGCTGAAAAAGGCGGCCGCTTCAAGCACCTCAACGCCGGCGTCGTGCTCGACGGCAAACTCTGGTGCGCTCACTCGAACTATCCCGAACTCCCCATGCGCAGCTCGGTGGAGATCTGGGACGCCGCCACTCTGGAGCACCTCCAGTCCGTGGACCTCACCAGCGCCGGCGGCTCCCTCACCTGGGTGGACCGGCGGGACGGCTGGTGGTATGCCTGCTTCGCGCAGTATGCGAGGACAGGCGACCCGGCGCGGACGCGCGTGGTGCGGTTTGACCTGAATTGGAAGCCCGCGGGCGAACTGAGCTTCCCGCCTGAAATGGTGGCCAAGTTCGGCAAGAACAGCAGCTCCGGGGGCAGCTTCGGCCCCGACCGCCATCTCTACATCACCGGCCACGACGCGCAGGAGCTTTATGTGCTCAGCCAGCCTGTCACCGGAGATGCCTGGACCTGGCGCGGAGTCATCCCCATCACCGCGCACGGCCAGGCCTTCGCCTGGGACCGCGCCAAGCCCGGCCTGCTCTACTCCATAGACCGCGGGACGAAGGAGGTGATCGTCTCCCGCGTGCGCCCACTGGACTGAGGCAGCGCATTCAACCTCCCGCCGGAGCTACCTCGCCCCGAGCACGAAAGCCACCAGCTCCTGGCACTCGAAGAATGAGGGTGTGGCTTTGTGGCCTTCGCCGGGGATGATTTTCACACTGATCGAACCTCCGGCGGCCTCGTAGCGCTCTTTGAGCAGCCGCGTGTTGTCGTCATAGGGCACGACGACATCGCTGTCACCATGCACGGCGAACATGGGAACCTTGTTGGCGGCGAGACCGGCGAGGTTGTCAATCGGATTGAACTCCTTCAACCGCGCAATGATCTCCGCCTCCGGCAGGGCGAAGTCGGCGAGCGTTTGCGCCTTGGAGTTCTTCAGCGGCCAGCTCGTGAGATTGCACACGGGATAGATGCCGGCCCAGGCTTTGACTTTGTCCGGATTCCGAAACGCCCAGGCCAGTGTCATCATGCCGCCGCGACTTTGGCCGAGCAGGATGGGCTTTGCGGAAAAGCCACGCTTCACCATGGCATCGTAAAAGTGCGTGAACTTCGCCGAGCTGGCTGGCGAGCCGCGCACCTCGCCGAGGTCGAAGCCCGCGAGACTGATACCCGCCTTCATGAAGGCCTCGAAATACATCTTTCGCCCTGCGAGCGAAACGCCGCCGTTCAGCGTCGGCGCATACCAGACCCACGGTTTACCCTCGGCAGGCTTGGGCGCGGCATAGAGCACGGCTTTGTGGCCTTCGACTTCGAAGATCTCGGGCTTTTTGGGCAGTGCTTCCTGAGCGAGCGCCGAGGTGGCGAGGGTGAGAAAGAGGGCGAGAAACTTTTTCATGGTTCAGTAGATCAGGGCGCGGAAACGATGAACGCGGTGGAAGGTGATCAAATTGCCGTTGTGCGCGGAATGGGCCTTCGCATTGCCGCTGCGGCTCACAATGCATAGATCGTCACCGTCGATGCACATGCTGGCGTAGTGGCGGCTTTCCTTCGGTGTCTCGCCTTTTGTCACGAGACCTGCGAAGCACCAGTCGATCATGTTTTTTGAGAAATGGAGCACGAGACGATGTCGCTCGTTGTCCGGCGTGCCCCAGCGGTCCTTCGGCATCGCATCGGGGCGGATCATGGAGTCGGTCGTTTGCGAGCTGAGCAGCCAGAAGAGCTTCGTTTGGTCATCCCAGAGCACATGAAAGCGCATCTGGCCGCCCGGACATGGCACGAAGAGCATCGGCGTGCCGGCGGGTGATTTCACGAGCGAGGTGGTCATGCTGCCATCGTCGTTTTCACGCACTTGCGCCATGGCGGCGTAGTTCGTCATGCCGGTGTTTGCACGCATCCAGAGGTGGAAGGTTTTGCCCTGCGGATCATGCCACAGGTGCGTGGGATCGGTGAACTGCACCACATTCGTCTCCAGCCAGCCGAGCGGCGCGGTGCCTCGTCCTTTGGGCGGCACGAGGAAGGTCACCTTCTTCCGGTCCATCGGATGAAACGGTAGGCCAAAGGCATTTGGCAGACGCGCTTCGGGGATGTCCTCAAACACGAGCTCGCTCGAAAAGGTCCAGTTCTCACGCCGGGTGAGATCGCTGTCCGCTTTGGCCCGCATGAGCACGGGCGCGAGATCCGCCACCTGCCAGCCCTGGATGCCGCGCTTCGGCGCGTGCTTCTCCATCACGAGATACACATTCCCTTTCGCAAAGTGGACATTGCACGCGCTTTGATGCCAGATGCCGGTGTCGTTCAAAAACGAGCGCTCGCTCCACGTCACGCCTTCGTCATCGGAGCGGATCACCGCCACCTGCTTGTCACGACCGAGGATATAGAGCGACTTTCCGGCCACGAAGGGCCTCGCAAAGCTCAGATCAAAGTTCGCGCGATGTGTCCACGTCTTCCCGCCATCATCGCTGGTGAGAATGCGTGACTCATGAAACGCTTTTCCTTCCGGCGGCACCGGTTTGCTCGCCGAGGAAATCTCATGCGTCACCACCAGCCGTCCTGAAGGCAGCCGGCAGATGCCCGGCGTGTAACCATAAATCCGCGCCGGGTCCGGTGATTCCCAAATCGTGACATGCTCCTGCGCCAGCGGGCGGATTTGAGCGAACAACGGCGTTCCCGCGATCAAGAGGGCAAGGATGGTTGATTTCATGGTTTCGACGGGGTGGCGAAGCGTGCGCCGCAGGCCTTGAGCATTGAGAACAGGCGTTCGCGCAGTTGGGCGGTCAATTCGGGCCGGGAAGTGGAAAGGTTCGCTGCTTCTCCGGGATCGGCTTCGAGATCGTAAAGCTCGTCGCGATCATCTTCGTCAAAGTGCAAGAGCTTGTGACGGCCGAGCCTCAGCGCGGAATGCGGGCGTGTCTGGCTGGTGACGAAGTCACTCGTGCCGATGTGCGAGGGCGCTTTGGCGAAGCCTTTTTCAGGATGGTAATACGGGAAATGCCAGAGCAACGGACGTTCGGGCAGCTTGCTCGCCGGATCGCGCAGCAGCGATGCGATGCTGACGCCATCGACGGCTCCGGTTTGAGCGGAGGCCAGCTCGGCAAACGTCGGCAGCAGATCGCAGCCATGCACCGGTTCGTTGCAAACCGTTCCGGCGGGCGTGTGGCCCGGCCAGCGCACGATGAACGGCACGCGGATGCCGCCTTCGTAGAGGTTCCACTTGCTGCCGCGAAGCGGGGTGTTGGCGGTGTAGTTGGGATGGCCGCCGTTGTCGGACATGAAGACGACCAGTGTGTTGTCGGCAAGCTTGAGAGCGTCGAGTTCATCCAGCACGCGACCAACCAGACGATCCAGTGTCTCGACCATGGCCGCGTAGGACGCGCGAATGTCCAGCGAGCCCGGCGGGAGCTTGGCGCGATACTTTTCGATCAGCCACTGGCAGCGGCTGTGCACGGGATCGTGTACAAAGTACTGCGAGAGGTAGAGGAAGAAGCGCTCATCGCGATGCTTCTTCAGATAATCGAGGGCCGCGTCCGTCAGCGCATCCTCGGGGAACGTGCCATCGGCCGCCGGCGTGTTCTTGAGTTCCGGCTGTGCCTTGTAGCCATACGGATGCGAACCAAACTCGCCCGTGCCTTCGGCGAAACCCTGCTGCAGCGGCCCATGGGTGGGCGACCAGCCGAGATAGCCGTTGTGATGCTGGCTGACGTGCCATTTGCCATAGAACCCCGTCGCGTAGCCTGCGGGTGCGAGCACCTCGGCGAGCGTCGTCTCCTTCAACGGGAGATTCAGCGTGTAGGGAGGCGATTCGAGCGGCTGCTTCAAGTTCTGCCCGCCCGGCTTGTCCTTCGTGACAAACTCAAAGTTCAACCGCGCCGGGGTCTTGCCGGTGAGGATCGCGGCGCGTGATGCCGAGCAGATCGGCGCGGGTGCATAGGCCTGTGTGAAGCGCATGCCCTGGCTCGCGAGTCGGTCGAGATTCGGCGTGTGATGGTAGGGATGCCCGTAGCAGGCGAGGTCACTCCACGCGAGGTCGTCCGAGAGAATAAAGACAATGTTCGGCGGTGCGGCACCCAGAAGCGCCGAACTGCACACGAGGAATGTCAAAACACGCGCGATCACTTTTTGCGGACGGCTTTGGGTGGAGCGATCGGGTAGGCGGGATCAGGCGTTGATGCAGTGGCCAGAATCTCCTCCATCTGCGCCACCACGTCGGGATGCTTCGCAGCGACGTCCTGTATCTCCGTCTGATCGTAGCGGATGTCGTAGAGTTCGATGGGCTGGTCGGTGCCGTTGCGCACGGCCTTCCAGTCGCCCTTGCGCGCCGCCTGCTTGTACTGGCCGCGGCTGTGGCCGTAGTCCCAGTAGAGGTAGTCGTGCGGCGGTGCCTTGCCGCCTTTCAGCGCGGTGAGAATCGAGTGACCGTCGATCGGGTGCGTGATCTTGGCGCCGACGATCTCGGCCAGCGTCGGCATCACATCCCACTGCGTCCAGACTTCGTCGCTGACCTTGCCGGCAGGCACGTGTCCCGGCCAGCGCACCAGCATCGGCACGCGGATGCCGCCTTCATACACATCGCGCTTCACACCGCGCAACGCTCCCGCGCTGCCGAAGAACGCCGGCTTGTGCTTCGCTTCGGCGGAGGGGCCGTTGTCGCTCGAGAAAAAGATGAGCGTGTCATTTGCGAGGCCGCTCTCGTCCAGCAGGTCCATGAGACGGCCGACATCGCGGTCCAGCATCGTCACCATCGCCGCGTAATTCTTTTCCACCTGCGGCCAGTCGCGGTCCGTGTAAGGCGCGTCGCTGGGAACGATTTGCGATTCGTCCGACTTCAGCGGGTAATCCGACCAATGCGGCAGCGTGGACGCATAGAACAGGAAGAACGGCTGTTCGGCGGAATCGCGAATGAACTTCAGCGCACGTTCGGCAAACAGATCGGCGGTGTATTGCTGCTTTTTCTCACCACGATTTCCCGGCAGCAGCACGACGCGGTCGTTGTCCCAGAGATGGTCCGGATAATAGAAGTGCGCCTGATCCTGATCGACGTGGCCGTAGAAGTCATCAAAGCCCTGGTCGTTCGGTTTGCCCTCCGAGCCATGTATGCCGAGGCTCCATTTGCCCACCGCGCCCGTTCGATAGCCCGCCTCATGCAGCACCTCCGCCATCGTGATGTCCGCATTCTTCAAAAAGGTGCCGTGCGGGACGTTGTCGCGGATGCGCGCATGGCCGTTGTGCATACCCGTCATCAGGCAGCAGCGCGACGGAGCGCAGACGCACGACCCGGCATACACCTGCGTGAAACGCGTCCCGCCTGCGGCAAGCCGGTCGAGATTCGGCGTCTGGATCAACTTCTGGCCGTAGCAGCCGAGCTCGCCGTAACCCAGATCATCCGCGAGGATGAAGATGATGTTGGGCGGTGCGGCATGCGCAGAAACAACAACCGACAGGAAGATGACAAGCAGACGAGGGATCACGGGCAAAATGAAGGTTCTGGCACTTGAAGGAGCCGGCCAGTGGATCGAAAACGCCACGCTTCAAGGCAACCCTGCACAAATCGCCTTCGTCATCGCAGGATTCTATTGTCCATGCATGAACTGGCGTGCGGATTCTTGACGTGACCTGCCAGATGCGGCGGTTCACGATCCGTCCGGAAACGACTCGTCGGCACGTTGTGGCTTCTCTCGCTGCTCAAACGCCCGGAAGTAGTTCAGCACGGGATAATCGAAACGGTTGCCGAGGGCTTCCTTGAGCTTGCCGAGGCTTTCCAGGCCGTGCTCAGCAGCGGCATCTCGGATTTCGGCTTCCTCCTCGGCTGTGAAGTAGTCGCGTGGTTCGGCCTTCAGCTCGCCGTGCTGGATGGCCTGGGAGAGGTGGTTGTGGATGGTGCTGGCGACGAACCCGCGAAGCGAAGCGATTTTTTCGACGTTGTGGCCCTGGCGGTGCAGGCGCAGCGTTTCGAGCGCGGTGCCAGTGAGTCCGCCCTCGCTTTTCATCTTCGGCGGCGGTGGTGGCGGCGTTTCGTCGGCAAAACGCATCGCTTCATGCGTTTCGAGCCATTCGGAAATCGCGCCCATGAAGACCGCGCCGTAGTCCGCGAGCTTCTGGCTGCCCACGCCGGGCAAGGCGAGGAAGTCGCGTTCGGTGCGCGGGTAGCGGCGGCACATGTGGCGCAGCGTCGTGTCGCCAAACACGACGTAGGGCGGCACACCGCGCTCGTCGGCCAGTTTTTTGCGCAGCGCACGCAGCTCGGCGAAAAGCGCCTCATCGCAGGCGATGCTGCCGGCTTTGGCGACTTTGCCGGTACTCGTATCGCTTTTCACCACCACGGGCACACGCGTGAGCATGACCGGGGTGCGGTTCATGAGCGTGGCGAGGCCCTGTTTCGACAAAGTGAGCGTCTGGAACGTGTCCGGCGAGGCATCAATGTAACCGAGCCGCATGAGCTGGCGGCCCAGCGCGGCCCATTCCTCACGCGGCGTGCCTTTGCCGATGCCGTAAGTGCTAAGCTGGTCGTGATACCATTTCCGAATCTTCTCCGTGTTCGCTCCGACGAGCACCTCGACGACGTGGTTGAGCCCGGTGCTGAATCCGCTCTTCTGTTTGATGCGGAAGATGCAGCTCAGCAGCTTTTGCGCGTGCGTGGTGGCGTCCCAGGTCTCGCGCGGTTGGAGGCAGATGTCGCAGCCGCCGCAGTTGTCGCCCGGCCACTGCTCGCCGAAGTAGTCGAGCAGCGCCACGCGGCGGCATTCGGCGCCTTCGGCAAAGTCCGCCATCATGCGCATCTGCCGCGCGGCGATATCCGCGGCCTTGGCGTCGGTCATTTCATCGAGGAACTTCAAATTGCGCACCAAGTCGCCGCGCGAGTAGAGCAGCACGCACTCGCTGGGAAGCCCGTCGCGGCCAGCGCGGCCGGTTTCTTGATAGTAGCCTTCGATGTTCTTCGGCAGGTCGGCGTGGATGACATAGCGCACGTCCGGTTTGTTGATGCCCATGCCAAAGGCGATGGTGGCACAGACGACACGAGCCTCATCACGAATGAAGGCCTCCTGATTGGCCGCCCGCTCCTCCGGCTGGAGTCCCGCGTGATACGCCACCGCCTTTACCCCCTCCGCCGAAAGCGCTGCCGCGAGGCTCTCCGCGCTTTTTCGCGACTGCACATACACAATGCCCGCCTCCTCCGGTCGCTGGCGCACGAACTCATACACTTGCCGTGTTGATTTGGCCTTTGGCAGGATGCTGTAGCTGAGATTGGGCCGGTTAAAGCTCGCCAGAAAGACCTCCGGTTCATGCAGGTGAAGCTGGCGGATGATGTCGCCCCGCACCTGCTCCGTCGCCGTGGCCGTGAGTGCGAGAAACGGCACGCCGGGCAGCCTGTCACGTAGCGTGGCGAGCTGGCGGTATTCCGGGCGGAAATCATGCCCCCACTCGCTGATGCAGTGCGCCTCATCGACAGCGATGGCCGTGACGTTCCATCGCTGGAGGTCGCTGATGAAGCCGTCCATCATCACGCGCTCCGGCGCGGCATAGAGCAGCTTGTAGTGCCCGTTTTCGAGGCCTGAACGCCTTCGATGTGCCTCGCTGCCGTGGATGGACGAGTTCAAAAACGTCGCCGCCACGCCACTCGCCGTCAGCGCATCCACCTGATCCTTCATCAACGCGATGAGCGGCGAAATGACCAGCGTCAGCCCCTCTCGCGCCAGCGCCGGAAGCTGAAAGCACAGCGACTTCCCCGCGCCCGTCGGCAAAATGGCCACCACATCCCGATTCGCGAGCGAAGCGTCCATAATCTCCTTTTGGAGCGGGCGGAAGCTGTCGTAGCCGAAGTGTTCCTTCAGAAGGGTGGCGAGGTCGCTGGTCATGGGCATGGATTCGATAAACCATCGAATCCTGTCCTGGAATGCTTCGATTGCCAGTCGAAGCCGCTGCTTCTGCGCGAGCAAATTTACGCCGGCGAAATGAACATGCGCGGACGTGTTTGAGCGGCCTGGGAATGCTCACCAACACTGCCGATGAAACTCGGATCCCGTTTGCGCCATGCGTCTTGTTTCATGAATCCGGACCGCGGGCCAGGGCATTCGGATCCAGTCTGCGGATGATGAGAAGAACTGGCGGCCCGTCAGAAGCTCTTCAAACAGCAGCATTCATGGATTTGCAGGGGGAAGCTTGCACGACTGCCAGGCCAGGAAGCGCCATTTGCCATCCTCCAAACGCCAGACGGCGAGATAACTGAGGACGGAGTCCATGACGCCCTTTTCAGACGCGGCCTGGATGCGCGCACGACCGCTCACCAGGGCCACGCCGGGCGTGGGGAAGCTGGTTTTTCTCTCCACATGGTCATACTCCAGGTAGCGGGTGCGGCCGGAGACGAGGATGTCCACAAACGAGGACTTTGTGTCCACCACTCCATTCGAGTGGGCGTAATGCAGGTCGTCCGAAAAAATGGCGGAGAGCTTTCCCATGTCGGGCGCCTTCATGGCGGCGATGCGGGCGTCGTCGGCGGCGAGGATTGCGGCCACATCGGCCGCGTGAAGGGAAAAACCGAGGATGCAAAGCAGTGTGACGATGTGTTTCATGGATGGTTGGATGGTAATTCGGGGTCATTTGCGCGACGCGCGGGCCCGCCATTCATGGATGACGGTGACTGCGAGCGTCAGCACGGTCAGCGGCACGACAAAAACCATCATCATCATGCGGTAGCCCGGCAGAGACTCGTGCTTGGTGGCATCAAAAAAGAGGTACACGACATAGGCGATGTAATAACCGAGAAAAAGCAACCCCTCCCAGCGGCGGATGGTGCAGCCGAAGGTGAAAAAGATGGGCAGGCAAGCCACGGCAACAGCCAGCACCACCCAGATGTCAAAATTCAGCGCCGCCTCGGAGACAGGCAGTCCATCGGGCGCGGCGATGGAGCTCAGGCCGAGGACGCAGAGGATGTTGAAAATGTTGCTGCCGACCACATTGCCGACGGCGATGTCACGCTCCCCTTTCAATGCCGCGATCACCGATGTGGCCACCTCCGGCAGCGAGGTGCCCGCCGCCACGATGGTCAGGCCGATCACCAGCTCGTTCACTCCCATGGCACGGGCCAGCATTACCGCGCCCTCCACCAGCCAGTGCGAGCCGAGCACCAGCATGCCAAGACCCGCCGCCACAAAAAAGAGGTTCGTCATGACCGCCTTCGCCCCGCTGTCAGCCTGGCCGAACTCCTCCTCAAAATCCCCCTCCTTGTCATTTTTTTCCTTCCCGGCCTGGAGAAACAGGAAAACAACATACACGATCAATCCGGACGTAAAAATGACGCCGTCCAGACGGCTGATCAACCGGTCCCGCGCCAGCAGAAGCAGCAGCGCCGAGCAGGCGATCATGATCGGCACATCGAGCCGCACCAGCTGCCTGGACACCGCCAGCGGTGTGATGACCGCCGACAATCCAAGGATGAGCAGCACGTTGAACACATTGCTTCCGAGAACGTTCCCCACCGCAAGGTCCGGCTGCCCCGCCCAGGCGGACTGCACGCTCACCGCCAGTTCCGGCGAACTGGTGCCGAAAGCCACCACGGTCAGCCCTATGACCAGCGGCGGAATGCCAAAGGCCGCCGCCAGACGCGCGGCGCCGCGCACTAGCAAGTCCGCGCCGAAAATGAGGAGCGCGAGACCGATGACGAACAAAACGAGCGTGATTAAATCCATGCAGCCGCGTGCTTAGCCGTCCCCGCCGCAAGCGTCAAGCCCGCCTCCCTCTTTGCGCGGGCATGGCCTCCCGCGCGTCTCAAACTGAATGCGGTGTCAGCCCGCCTTCATCATCCCGGGGATTTGCCTCGTCGCGATACCGATGGGCCGGTCCAGAGGGACGCCGGAACACGCGAGCAAGGTGGTGAGCAGATCGCCTTGATTGCCTTTCACGGTGTTGATGAAGCGGCCGGTGTTGATTGAGCCGCCGCCTTTGCCGGCAATGATGAAGGGCAGGTTCTCGCGCGTGTGCTTGTTGCCGTCCTCCAGGCCGCTGCCCCACAGCATGATGCAGTTGTCGAGAAGGCTCGTGATCACTGAGGCGCGGTGACCTTCAGATGCACAAAGCGCCGGCCATTACTGCCAGAAGGGATGCTCGTCTTCACCTGCTGCAGGGTGCCGTCGTCGGAGAGGACTTGCTGCGTGACGCCAGCCGTATTTCTGGATGCGCCCGGGTTCTGCTCTGCGCACCATTTGTGTGCGCAAGCCAGCGGACTTTAGTTTGACTCCAGCCGGAAGAAGGCGGCGTTGTCCGGCACTGTGAACTGGAACTCCAGCCTGCCCTCACCGTTGATGAGCGTCTGCGACGCACTCATGGGAAACAGCGTGAAGCTCGCGGGCGCAAGCGTGGCGCTCTTCTCAACGCCCATCGTGAGTGTGAACACGCCCGTGGCCGGATGCCGCTGGAGGAGCGGCGCGCCGACGTGGAGTGCCTGCACCTGCGTTGTGGAGAAGTAGCCCGCCGCGTTCGCATTTGTCTCCGCCTTGCCGAGGTTGGAAAAGAGATTCGTCACCAGCGCGGGCTGGCTCACCTGCCAGTTGAAGCCCAGCGCCGTGTAATTGTGCTCCGCCCAGTCGTTCAGCCCGTCGCCGTCCGCATCGGCGGTGGTGGAGTAGGCGTCGCCCGTGAGCGCGATGTCGAAAGGATTCTCGTTGAGGTCGCTGCTCGCCACATGCAGCGCCGCCGTGCGTGTGCTGCTGATCGTGCCGGTGGGTGTGAAAGTCACGGTGAAGGTCGTGCTGCCGCCGATGGCGACGGTGGTGCTCATGCCACTCGAGCTCACGACATAGTTGCCCGAGTGTGTTCCATCCACCGTCACGGCGATGCCCGCGAGCGGCGCGGTGCCGGTGTTCTTGATGGTGAAAGTCTTCGCGTTGCTGCTACCGATGGCCACCGCGCCGTAGCCGATGCTCGCGCTGCCATCCACGAGGTTCGTGCCCGCCGGCTGCTCCAATCCGATCTCCGGCGTCACGCCCGTGCCGGTGAGCGCGATGTCGAAGGGATTCTCATCCACGTCATTGCTGGCGATGTGGATCGCCGCCGCGCGCGCGCCCAGCGCACCGGGCGCGAAGGTCACCGTGAAGGTCGTGCTGCCGCCCGCTGAGACCGGCGTGCTGATGGCGGACACCGTGAAGTCCGCCGCGTTCGTCCCGTCCTTGGTAATGGCGAGATTGCGCAGCGGCGTCGTGCCCGTATTACGCACGGTGAAGGTCTTCACCGCGTTGCTGTCCAGCAGCACATCGCCATAACCCACACTCGCCGTGTCATCCACGAGGTCCAACCCCACCGGCTCCTCTACCACGATCTCCGGATCAATGAGCGTGGTGAAGGTCATGTCCATGCCGTAGCTGGTGCCGCCCGCGTTCTGCGCTACGATGCGGTAGTGATACAGCGTGCCGTCCAGCAGACCGGTGACAGCCTGGTTCACCGCTATCGGGTTAAGCCCGGCACCGGGGTTTTGAGCTGCCGTGCTCGTGCCATAACTCGTGGTCGTGCCGTATTCAAACCACGCCGTGGTGGCGAGGCCGGCGGGATTAGCGGTGCCGTTGAGCGTGGCACCGGAGGTGGTGGCCGCGCTCGCCGCCTGCGTCACGGCCACCGGCGGGATGGAGTCGCCATAATACCGTGCGATGGCAAAATCAAAGCCGGAGGCCGTCTGCGCACCGCCCGCCACGAGGATGCCGCCATTGCTCTGCACCGCGAGATTCATGCCGTAGTCGTTACCGGTGCCGATTGGGGTGGTCACGATGGCTGATCCCCGGAAACTGGCATCCAGGCTGCCATTGGCGTTGTAGCGGGCGATGGCGAAATCCTCATTGGCATTGAACACATGTCCTGCCACGAGGATTTTCCCGTCACCTTGCAGCGCTGCGGCATTGCTCACATCAGCCCCCACGCCGACAGCGGTTATCACATAACCCGCCCCACTTCCAAAAGTGCTGTCCAGCGCTCCTGCTGAGGTCAGTCGCACCAGCGCTATGTCTTGATGATCGTCACTGACGTTGGAGATGCCGCTGATCACGATCCTGCCATCCGGCTGGACAGCGAGCCCGCGCCCGGACTCGCTGCTGCCGCCGAGGTGAAAGACCGCCTTGCCACCGCTGCCAAAACCAGTGTCCAGACTGCCGTTGGCGTTGTAACGGACGACACCGATATCGTAACCCGGAGTGGTGCCACTGTAGGTGTCCCCCACCATCAGAATCTTGCCATCTGCCTGCACCACCACGCGCTGGCCGCTGTCCTCAGCGGAGCCAAAGGCGGTCATCACCTTGCCGGTGGTGTTGAAGGAGGTGTCCAGCGTGCCGTCTGGATTGTAGCGGGCCAGGGCATAGTCATAGTTGCTGCCATTCCAGGCCCGGCCAGCCACCACGATCTTGCCGTCACCTTGCAGCGCCATGCCCTGGATGGCCTCATCACCCGCGCCGATGCCGGTCACCACCTTGCCAGTGCCGTTGAAGCTGGTGTCCAGAGTCCCATCGGGCAGCAGGCGCACCAGGGCGAAATCGCCATCATTGGAGACACCCGCTGATCTGCCGGCAATCACGATTTTGCCATCGCTTTGCACCACGACAGCCCGGCAGGAGTCGTTGTTGCCGCCGAAGGTGACTGCCACCTTGCCGGTGCCGTTGAAGCTGGTGTCCAGCGTGCCATTGGGCAGCAGGCGCACCACGGCCATGTCCAGATTGCTGCCATTGTTGCTGTCCCCAGCCACCACGATCCTGCCGTCCGGTTGCAACGTCACACTGGTGGCAAAATGGTAGGTTCCCCCGCCTACTGCCAGTGTCTTGGTTCCATTGCTGCCAAAGGCCGGGTCAAGGTCACCCGTGCCTGCGGAGAAAAAGGTGCCATCGGTTGTGTTCGACGTGCCGGAGCTGTTCGTGGCCGTGAGACGATAATGGTAAATGGTGCCTGGCTGCAGACCGGTGAGATTCGCGCTCACGTTTTGCGGGCTGGTGCCGTTGGACGGGGAGAGTGTCACCGGAATGTTAGTCCCGTAGCTGGTTGTCAGCCCGTATTGAAACTGCGCAGTGGTGGCGAAGCCACTGGGATTGACGGTGCCATTGATGGTTTGTCTGGTGATCTGCCGGTTCGTCGTGGCTGTCAATGCGACCACAGGCAGGGTGGTAAGCGTGGTGAAAGTGCCGTCCAGGGAATTGGACGTGCCAGCACTGTTCGTCGCCGTCAGCCGGTAATGGTAGGTGGTGCCTTGCGTCAGAAAGGTCAGTGGCGCGCTCACATTCTGCGGGCTGGTGCCGTTGTTGGGAGACAGGTTCAGGCTGTAGCTGCTCCCATAGCTGGTGGTCAGCCCATACTGGAATTGCGCCGTCGTGGCGCCGCCATTCGGATTGATGGCACCGTTGAGCGTGGCGCCCGAGGTGCTCACTGAGCTTGCCGCGCCAAGAGTAACCGTGGGTTTGACGGGCGGTGTACTAACCAGGCTGATGCTGTCAACACGCACACCAGCGAAGTCGTTGTAGATGCTGTCGATCGTATCAAAGACGAACTTCAACTGACCTGTCTGCCCAGAATAAGCGGACAGATCAAAATTAAAGTCCGAGTAGTTACCGCCATTATTAACCAAGTTGAGAACACCTTTTTCCACCAGCAACTGCTCCACTCCATTGTGGATAAAAAACACTTTGAACGTGTCGTAGTTTCCGTCTGCCTCGGTCTGTGAATACACGGAAAACGTGAGTACCGAACCCGCTGGTATGGAAAAGGTCGGAGACAGCGCGGTGCCAGAGTTCGTTGCACCAGTGTTGTAGTTCCCATTGGGAGTGCTGCCAGCCGTTTCTCCCTGAACGTAACCTAGCGAGTAGCCTCCCGACTTGGGGAAGTTTTGTGTCACATGCCACAGACCGTTCATGGTAAAGCCGGAGGCTGTGCCACTGTCGAAGTTCTGAGAGTAAACCGTGGTCTGCGCCTGCGCCATGCCCGCCACACCAAGAAGCATGACGACAGCGAGCGCAGCCAAGTGACAGGAGACTGGATGCCCGAGGATCCCTGGGAGGATTCGTTCCCTGACATCCGCAGGTGAGAAGAGTGATGTTTTCATGGCAAGCCGATGCTGATGGTTCTCGACGAATGATCTTCTCACTCTCCCGGCGCGTTTGGCGCGTTGCTGATCCAGGGCTGGTTGCTGCCGTCGAGGGTCACAAAGGCGCGCTGCGAGGACTCCAGCACGGCGACGAGGGCCGCGAGGCGCATGGGCGGGAGGTTCTTGAAGACGCCCTGGGTGCCGTCCGTGAACTGGAGGGCAAGTTCGGAAGCGTCGGAGTTGATGGCGGCGCTGGCACGCCATTGGTGGATTTGCTTGGTGTTCATGGTGGGCGATGAGGTGGAAGGGTGAAGTGGCAAGGACGACGAAATGCGGTGACGCTTACCGTGTCCCCAACGCCGCGGCCTGCTGGTCGAGCTGGCGGGCGGCTTCGAGGTATTGCTCGCGCTCGGGGCTGCCGGATTGGGCGGCGGCCTCGCGGTAGGCGCGGGCGGCGGCTTCGTATTGGGCGCGGATGCCGGGCGGGCTGCCTTCCGTCTCGAAGGCGACGGGGCGGAAATTGGGATCGGGCCGCCGTGGCGGGGCGGGCGGCGGGGCGGGGATGTCAGGCGGCTGAGGCGGCGGGTAATTGATCGCACCGATGCCCGCCGGTTTCGGCACCTCTTCCGCGGCGTTGGAGACGGCCATGCCCGAAGATCCCGATGCGGCGCTGGTGAGCGCGCCGGAAGCTGGCGTTTGGGCTGACATCGAGGAGGACGGCGTTTCGCAGCCAGTGAGGGCGGCGCTGAGGAGGGCGGGCAGGAGCAGGAGCTTGGTGTTCATGGGCGGAGAGGCGTTCACAACTGCCAAACCAGGGCGGCGGGAGTTCGTGACAGAAATTTTTCAAGATTGGCAAAATGCCTTGCCGCGCCTGCCGTCACCCCGCACAATCACTCCCCGATGGCTGATGCTGCGGACAGTTCACCTGAGAGTGCGCCGCCGGATGGGGCGACGGAAAAGCTGACCCCTGCGGCCATGCAGGGCCTGCTGGCCGCAGGCGCCGCCGGGGTGACGCGGGAACTGCGCGCCTGGCAGCCGCCGAGCGTGGCGGACTTGCAGAAGCTGCTGCCGCAGTATGAGATCACGGCTTTCATCGCGCGCGGCGGGATGGGCGCGGTGTACAAAGGGGTGCAGCGCAGCCTGGAGCGCACGGTGGCCATCAAGATCCTGCCGCCGGACATCACGGACGATGGCGAGGCGAACTATGCGCAACGTTTCAAACAAGAGGCGCGCGCGATGGCGAAGTTCAAGCATCCCGGCATCGTCACTGTGTACGAGGCGGGGGAGGTGGAGCTGGGTAGGACGCTTGATATAGGTAGGGCGCTTGGTCCTCCAAGCGCCGCTGGGGGTGATTCACGGCGGCTGGAGGACCAGCCACCCTACCCTGCCGTTGAGGTGCCCTTGGACGGCGGCTTGGGGACAAGCCGCCCTACCCTTCTTTATTTCGTCATGGAGTTCATCGAGGGCACGGATGTGGCCCATCTCGTGGCCGCGCAGGGCCAGCTCCCGCCGCAGGAGGCCATCCGCATCACCACCGCCGTGTGCGATGCGCTGGCCTATGCGCACGCCCGCGGCGTGGTGCATCGGGACATCAAGCCCTCGAACATCATGATTGATGCGGACGGCCAGGTGAAGGTGGCGGACTTTGGCCTGGCAAAGATAACCGCGCAGGACAGCGGCGGCCTCACGAGGAGCAGCGTGGCCATGGGCACACCCGACTTTGTGGCACCGGAGGCGATGCTTGCGGGCACGCTGGTGGATCAGCGCGCGGACATTTATGCCGTGGGCGTGATGCTTTACCAAATGCTCACCGGCCACATCCCGCGAGGCCGCTTCTCCCCCATCAGCGCCGTGGTGCCGCAGAGCGATCCCAAGCTGGATGCCATCGTGGACAAGGCGATGCAGACCGACCGCGAGAAACGCTACTCCAGCGCGGTGGAGATGAAGACGGAGGTGGAGAGCGTTTGTAGGGCGTCTGTGCCAGACGCCACTGCCGGGAAGCCGTCTCACAGAGACGGCCTACAATCGAGGCACCGCGCTCCTCTCCTCATCGCGGCGGCAGTGATCGTGCTGGGCGTGGGTGCATGGATGATGTGGAAGAAGCAGACGGAGGAAGGTAGGGCGGCTGGTCCGCCAGCCGCCGCGAATGGCTCTGCGGCAGCAAGTGAGATCACCCCCTTCCAACCGCCGCCCGGTCCGCCGGGTCTGGCGAAAACCTATGACCTGCGGAACATCATCAACATGGCTTTGGTGCAGGGTGACCGGCGGGTGCTGATCCTTGAGAAGGACAATATGCGCCTGTTCGACCTCGCCACAGAGCAGGCCGTCTGGCAGCGGAGCGGAGTGCATCAGTCAGGCCGGGTTTACGATCTGGCAGATGGCCAGCGAGCCATTCGGTTTGGCAGAACCAACGACGAGTTCCATGCCAGTGTGATGGACCTCACGACGGGGAATGACTTGGGTTCGTGGAGCACAGCCAATCCATTCAAAGGTCCTTCCAACAACACGTCAGCCGTCTCACCCGACGGGCGGCATTTCTGCGTGGCGGCGCAGACATCGCCCAAGCCTGGAGCGCCATCTGAGTCGGCCACCCATGTATGGGTGCTGGCGGCGGACACGATGAAGACCGTCGTGGAGTGGCACCTTCCATCGTATCCGCAGCTCTACACTGCTGCCTGGCTGGATGCGCAACGCTTTCTGGTCTCCACCAGCCGCCCCGAAGCCTTGCTCACCTTTGACCTTCGAAGCACAGCTGCCAAGCCCCTGCCGCATCCTGCGCGTCTGCATAATTTCATCGGCACGGACGCTGCGGGTCAGTTCCTCGCTGGTGCGCATTTGGGCAATCTGGCGCTGGTGCCGCTCGCCGGGCATCAAAACAAGCCCACTGTCTTGCGCCAGCCATTCGGCCCGCGCGACATCAGCTTCGCAGGCAGCGAAACGCTGGTGGTGCTGGGGTTGGATGCGAGCGATCTCCACGTCTATGACCTGCCGAGCCGGGCGGCGGCAGCCGAGTTCCACCGTCCCAATGAGAACGGGACCTTGCTAGTGAGTCGGGATGGCAGTTTTGCCATCACCAAAGAAATCCAGCAGCAAGGAAACGAGAAGATCACGCAGCTCAATCTGTGGCGGCTGCCGAAGGCGGGAGCCGCCAAAGGTGGGGCGGCTGCTCCGCCAGCCGCCGCGAAGGGTCCCACAGGAACGAGTGCTGCAACGGCGGCGCTTGGCGGAGCAAGCGCCCTACCTTCCTCCGCCACGAAAGACGCCCATTTCACCAACAGCCTCGGCATGAAGTTCATGCCCGTACCGGGCACCGACGTGCTCTTTTGCATCCACGAGACGCGGAAGAAGGACTACGCGGCGTATGCGGCGGAGACGCCAGGGGTGGACATGACGTGGAAGCAGCCATCCATTTACCACGGCCTGCCTGTCGGTGCCGGGGAGGATCATCCGGTGACTCAAATCAATCTGGCGGACTGCCAGGGCTTCTGCGCCTGGCTGAGCGCCAGGGAAGGTCGGCGTTACCGTCTGCCCACCGACCTCGAGTGGAGCTGGGCGGTGGGCATCGGTGATCGCGAGGACGCCAGCGCACTGCCGGAAAAGCGGGGTGGTGGAGCTGGCAACGTTTACGCCTGGGGCACGGAGTGGCCGCCGCCGCCGCGCGTGGCGAACATCGCTGACGAATCCCTGCGCCAGGTGGCCGCGCACATGCCGAACCGCCTCATCCCCACTTACGAGGACGGTTTTGCCACCACCGCGCCGGTGATGAGCTTTCCGCCCAATGCACTGGGCATTTACGATCTGGCGGGGAACGTGTGGGAACTCATCCCGGACTGGATGGACGCGGAAAAGCAGGATGTGCTGCGGCGTGGAAGCAGCTTCAACAACGGCAGCCTCGATCCTGCCCGCGCCTATGTGGCCGCCAGCGTGCGCAACCGCCGCAACCCCCATGCGCGCAGCGAGGACGGCGGCTTCCGCGTCGTGGTGGAGAAGCCTTGACGATGACCAAGGCAGCATTTCCAATCGACGCACGAGCACATGGCAGCACACTCCCCCAAAGGCGACGGCAGATTCCCCACCACGGAGTGGACGCTGGTGGAACGACTGAAGCACGACGATGTGGAGGTCAGCAGTCGCGCGCTCAATGAGCTGTGCGCGCAGTATCACTACCCGCTCTACTGCCTGATCCGCGCGCGCGGGCTGGCGCACCACGACGCGGAGGACGCGCTGCATGACTTCCTGGCCAAGCTGCTGCGCCTGGAGGCTTTCGAGGACCTGGACAGGGAGAAGGGCCGGCTGCGCACCTTTCTGGCGAAGACGCTGGAACGCTCGCTCATCTCCCGCTACCACCGTGAAAGCCGTCGCGAGCGGCGGGAGGTCGCGGCGGAGGATTTGCGGCTGCCCTTTGACCCGGACATCGCCGACCGCTACGCCAGGGAGTCCACGGACGGTCTGTCGCCTGACAAGCTCTTCGACCGCAAATGGTGCGAGCAACTGCTGGGCCGTGTGCTGCGCAGCCTCGCGGGAGACTATGCCACGCGTGGCAAGGGGCGTCTTTTTGAAACGCTGCGTCCCGTCCTGCTGGCGGGCGGCAGCCTGCGCGGACACGATGCGGCCGCGCTGGCCGGCACGCTGGGCATGACAGAACCCGCGCTGCGCACCGCCCTGGTGCGCCTGCTGCGGGACTACCGTCGGCTGCTGGAGCATGAGGTGAGACAGACGGTGGACTCGAAAGAGGCCGTGGAAGCCGAAATCGCGGACCTGATGGCCGCGCTGGGCAACGATGGATGACACGGATGCGTGCGGTGCCACCACCGTCGTGGGAGGCGCACCTTGGCCCGTCATCGGCTCCGACCGGTCGTCAGGGGCCACCATGCTGCTGACATACCGGCAGCGTCAACTCACGCCCTCATCATCTCCTTGATCTCCCTCGTCGCGATGCCGATCGGGCGATCCAGGGGCACTCCGGCGCAGGCGAGCAACGTGGTAAGGAGATCGCCTTGATTGCCTTTCACGGTGTTGATGAAGCGGCCGGTGTTGATTGAGCCGCCGCCTTTGCCAGCAATGATGAAGGGCAGGTTCTCGCGGGTGTGCTTGTTGCCGTCCTCCAGGCCGCTGCCCCACATCATGATGCTGTTGTCGAGCAGCGTGCCGTCGCCTTCGCGGAGGGCTGCCATTTTGTTCACCATGTAGGCGAACTGATCAATGTTGAACTTTGTGATCGCGGCCACTTTGCCCGCCTTTTCCGCCTCGTTGTTGTGATGCGTGTAGGAATGGTGCGTGTTAGACACGCCGATTTCGGGATACGAGACGCCATTCGGCGTGGAGCCGATGTAGGTGCTCACGCGCGTGGTGTCCGTCTGGAAGGCGAGCACGGTGAGATCGCACATGACCTGCATGTATTCGCTGCGCTTGTCGCCCTCGGGAATTTTCACCTCGATGGGCGGCGAGTCACTGGCCTTGCGCTTGCTGCTGCTGACACCGGCCTTCTCCAGCGCGGCCTCTTTTTGCCGATACTCGATGGCGGCGATGCGGCGCTCGACGGAGCGCACGCTGTCGAGGTATTCATCGAGCTTCTGTTGATCGCCATGCGGCAAGGTGCGCCGCAGGTCCTTCGCGCCGCCGATGACAAGGTCGAGCATCTGGCGGTCGAGCGGGTCGGTGGCGGTCGTTTTGCCCTCCTGGCCCGTTTTGCCAAACAAACGGTTCAAAACACTGCGCGGATTGATCTCCGCCGGCATCGCCTGCGTGGGCGAACGGAAGCTGCAATGCGAGTAGTAGCCTTCATTCAGCCCCGCCTGGTTCTCCTTGTGTGTCTGCGGCATCGTCGCCAGCTCCAGCGAAGGCAGCGCGGTGAGCGCGCCATAGTAATTGGCGAAAATCTGATCCGCCGAGATCGCGATGTGGATCTGGCTGCGCTTGTTTGCATCCGGCAAACAGGCTGTGAGCCATGTCGAAAGCTCCAGCGCATGCGGCGCGCCGCCAAACGGCTCGATCCCCACGCCCGAGATGCCCTTCACCATCAGGCACTGGTCCAAAATCGGCCGCAGCGACTCCAGCGCGGGCGGTGGCGAGTTGCGGAAGCTCTCCGGCGACTTTGGCCAGAACTGATCCATGATCACCCCATGTGGCATGTACATGAACCCCATTCGTACCGGCGGCTTGTAGCTCGTCTTGCCTTTCGCGGCATCCGCCCAGCCCATGGTTTCAAGCAAAGGAAGCCCCAGCGAGGCTCCAAGGCCCCGGAGGCAGGCGCGGCGATTGATGAGGTGGGACATGGCAGTGGTGTTGCGGGGTTATTCCTGAACGCGTCGATTTAAAAACGGATAACTCGTCACGATCTCGCTGATGAGCGTCTGCATTTTGAAGCCGTCCTTCGCGATGGTTTGGAGCATCTGGTCCACGATGATGTGGTCGTAGCCGTCGAGCTGGCGGCAGAGGGCGTAAGCGAGGAGTTTTTCGGTGAGATTGCGGGCGAGATCGGTCTCGCGGGCGGCGATGAGGGCTTTGAGTTCCTTCGGTGAGGTGAAGCGCTTGCCGCCGGGGAGTTCGCCGACGGCATCAATCGGGCCGCCGGACTCGTCTTTGTCACGCCAGCGGCCGATGGCATCGAAGTTCTCCAAACCGAAGCCGATGGGATCGAGGATCTTGTGGCAGTTGGCGCAGACGGCGTTCGTGCGATGCAGCTCGGTGCGCTGGCGCAGGGTGAGATTGGCGACTTTTTTCTGATCCTGCTTTTCGAGCGCGGGCACGTTCGGCGGCGCGGGCGGGACGTGCTGGCCGAGCACCTGCTCCAGCACCCAGACTCCACGGTTCACCGCACTGGTGCGCGTGGCGAAGGAGGTGGCGGCGAGCACGCCGGGCATGCCGAGGATGCCGCCGCGGTTGGCATCGGTGAGCGACACCTTTTGCAGGTCGCTGCCGGTGATTGTCTTTTCGAGGCCGTAAATCGTCGCGAGCGTGCGGTTGAGGAAGGTGTAGTCGGCGCTGACGAAGCTGACGACGCTGCGATTCTCGCGCACGATGCTGTCAAAGAGCAGCCTCGCCTCGTCAACCATGGCGCGGCGCATCTCCGGCGTCATTTGCGGAAATTTTTTCTCGTCAAAGGGCTGGGTGGCCAGTTTGTCCAGGCCGAGCCACTGAGCGCCGAAGCCGTCAAACAACGCCCGCGAGCGATTGTCGGCGAGCAGGCGCATCGTCTGCGCTTCGAGCATGTCCGGGTCGCGCAGCCTGCCTTCGTCGGCGAGCTTCGACAGCTCCGCGTCGGGCATCGTGGCCCACAGGAGATACGAGAGACGCGAGGCGAGTTGGTAATCGTCGAGCGGCATGATCTTCTCGCCCGTTGGCGCGTCTTTGGACGGTGTGATGAACAAAAACTGCGGCGAGACGAGCACGGCCTTCAGCATGAGTTTCAGCGCGGCGCTGCGGTCGAGCTTGTTGGCCGTGCCGAGGTCGAAAACACTGACTAACACATCAAGCTCGTTTTGAGTGGGTGGTCGGCGGTAAGCGGTTCGGGCGATTTTTCGTGCGACATCTCTGACGTGAACCTCCCCGCCCCCAAAAAGCCTCTTCTGCACATCATCGGGCATTTGTCGCAGCGCGGCGTTCGCGATGCCGAGATACTGCTCGGTCTGCATGGGCGAGAGGGAGTTGAGGTAGCCTTCCCCGGGCACTTCATCGGGCAATTCGTTCGCGAGGCTTGCATCGACACCGAGCAAATCGTGAAGAGTGTTGCCATACTCGACTTTCGTGAGGCGGCGGATGACAAAAGGTCCCGGATCGCGTGCCGCGAGGTATTTGATCTGCGCGAGCGCATCGAGGAAACGCTTCCGCTCGTCGTCCTTCGGCTGGTCGGCATCCTCCGGCGGCATGTCGTGCGCGTTGACGTTGGCAATGGCTTCCATCCACTTCCGCGCAAAAGCCGGATCACCCGGCTTGCGCACGGCGACGCGCAGATTCAGCCCCGCCTTGGGGCGGTCGCCGTGGCACTCGACGCAGTATTGCTTCACAAACGGCTCGACGTGATCTTTGAAGGCTTTCTGCGCTTCCGCCTGCATGGCGGCCAGTTCCTTGTCCTGCTCCGCCCGCAGCAAACCCGGCGCGGCGGGGATGAGGACAAGCAGGGTCAGTATGAGGGCGCGGTTTTTTACAGGGAAAGTCATTCGGCGAACAAGGGGGCGGCCTTTATCACGGCGCATCCACGACCGCTCTATCCTGCGGCGCCGGAAGGTTTCACTCCAACACGGCGCCCGCCAGCAACTGCCGGCACGCCTTCACTGTGTTCGCCATGAGCATGGCGATGGTCATCGGGCCGACTCCTCCGGGCACCGGGGTGATGGCGCGGCACTTGGGAGCCACCTCGGCAAAGGCAACATCGCCGACGAGCTTGCTGCCTTTTGCCGTTTCGGGCGCGGGCACGCGGTTGATGCCCACGTCAATGACCACCGCGCCCTCCTTCACATGCTCCGCGCGCACAAACTCCGGCCTGCCGATCGCCGCAATGAGGATGTCCGCCCGGCGCGTCACTGCGGCGAGATCCCGGGTGCGCGAATGCGCCACCGTGACCGTGGCGTCACCGCCCGGACCTTTCGCCATCAAAAGCAGCGACATCGGCTTGCCCACGATCATGCTGCGGCCGAGCACCACCACCTCCGCGCCGCGCGTCTCGATGCCGGCATCCATCAGCAGGCGCTGGCAGCCCAGGGGGGTGCATGGCACAAAACCGGCGGGGTCCTCCAGCGCCAGCTTGGCCACATTCACCGGGTGGAATCCGTCCACATCCTTCGCGGGGTCTATCGCGCGCACGATGGCCGCCTCGTCAATGTGCGGAGGCGGCGGGCTCTGCACCAGGATGCCGTGGATGGCGGGGTCGGCGTTCAGCTCATGGACGAGCGCCAGAAGCTCCGCCTGGGAGGTCGTGGCAGGCAGCTCGTGCTTCACGGAGTGCAGGCCGAGGTCGCGGCATTTTTTGTCCTTCGAGCGCACATAAGCGCGGGAGGCGGGGTCGTCCCCCACGAGCACCACGGCCAGGCCGGGCTTCATCCCCGCCGCCGCCAGCGCGGCGATGTCACGGCGGCATTCTTCGAGGACTTTTTCAGCGACGGCGGTTCCGGAGATCAATTGCATGCCCTTCTTTTGAAGCAGGGAAAAGCTCGCGTCAATGAAGCGGGGACCCGATGCCTGGTAAACAAAGGTGCCCGCGCTCAAAGTCTCCTGCCCCGCATTGTGGTTTTCAAGATGGCCTGTGCTATGCTCGTTTGTCCTGCGATGCCGCTTCCATTGTCTCAAAACCCCTTCCTCCGACCGCGCCCGCGTGCTGGAATCATGCGTGCTGGAGTTCGGGCTTTAGCCGCCCTGGTTGCGATGGCGGCGCTGCCGCTGCCCGCGCAGGAAGCGCCGAAAAATTGGACGGACCGCGAGACACGGCTGGCGAATGAATACCTCTCCCTCCTGGTCAGCCAGCCGGAGTACGGCCGCGTGGTGGATCTGCTCTGGAGTCTTTATGAGAAGCACGGCGCCACCAGCCTGCTCATGGAAAATGTCTCCCAGCAGGCGGAGCAGGCGCGGCATCCCGTGCTCCGTCTGGTGCAGGGGCACCTGCTGCGGCGCGCGGGGAACCTGCCCGGCGCGGTGGCGCTTTATGACGAGGTGCTGGCAGCGCAGCCGGAGAATGTGGCAGCCCTGCGCGCGAGGGCGGACGCGGCGCGCGAGTCGGGCGACGCGGACGCGGCCTACGCTTGTCTGGAAAAACTGGCGCGGCTGCTGCCGGAGGACGACCCCTCCGCGCCGCCGGCCTG
>ERZ761609.1172-NODE-1172-length-24827-cov-33.861497_pt1 | contig 24827 bp, 19 predicted proteins | sample MGYA00511163_ERZ761609 | MGnify/ENA primary metagenome ERZ761609 (study PRJEB28899, sample SAMN02445070) | bioreactor sludge metagenome | biome: EBPR sludge | place: Australia: Brisbane, Thorneside Wastewater Treatment Plant | collected 2011-12-16 ... | reverse complement strand
CGAGATTGGTCAGTGACTGGAGTTCAGACGTGTGCTCTTCCGATCTGGCTGGGCGGGCGCGGACCGCGCCATGGGGATGGTGGCGGCGTCCCCCTCCGCGGCGGGCCGCATGGCCTCCGCCATGAGGCAGGCGTGGCAGAGTCCTTTGGCATCCGGGTCCGCCAGGGGTGAGCCGCACTTCGGGCAGGTGATCGGGGAGTCTGGGGAAACGGGATCGCTCATGCCGGTGTGCTGAATCGTGCCGAGGGAAAAGTTGCAGGCAATCTCATGCGCGGCGCAGCGCGGCGAAGAGGGCGGCCATCTCCTCCTCGATGGAGTCCCCCGCATTCAGCGTGCCGGAAACCTCCTGCCGTACCAGCTCGCGGTAGCGGCGCTTCAGGCGGTGGATCTCGCTCTTGAGCGTGTTGAGGTTCATGCCGAGTTGCGCGGCGAGCGCGAACTGGTCGCCGTGCTCGGACTCGCCGGCGAGCCACGGTTTCGCGGCATCGTGGAGCGCCGCCTTGCCTTTCGCGGTGCATTCCGCCTGCAAGGCATCAAGCGCATGATCCAGCAAGGTGCGCGCCCACAGGCGGTCGAAGATGCGGTCGGCGGCGGGCTGCGTCGCGTCCGCCACCTCGCGCGCTTCCTCGTCATCGAGCGACGCGGCCTCCACGCCGCCGCCTCGCTTCATGCGGCTGGCATGGAGGCGCTGGCGGAGGAGGAAATGCTTCACCGCGCCCAGCAGGTAGGAACGGAAGCGCCCGCGCTCCCGCTCCGCATGGTCAATCGTGCCGCCGCCGAGCATCTCGGCAAAGAAGGCGTGGCTCATGTCCCGCGCCGCGTCGGCATCCCTCAGCTCGCAGCGGAGGAAGGCGACGACCGGCTCGTAGTAGGCGTCACAAAGGTCCGCCAGTGCCTTGCGGCCGTCCTCGGTGTCCGCCTTGGCCGCGCAGACGCGCGTCCAGCGCGTGGTGTGAAAAGAAGCGTCGTTTGAGGCGGGTCTCGGCTCAGGGGTCATGGTCCGGCAGGCACGCTGCCACAAGTCCCTGACATTGTGGAGGGGAAAGATGGCGGTTTCGCCGGGTGTTTGTCAGCCGGCGGCTGCGCGGCTCACTGCGCCGCCGGCGCCAGCACGCAGCGGAAGCCATAGTTGGGCTGGCGAGTCGCCGGCGGGGGCGTGATGCGCCATGAGGACAGCATGACGCGTTCTTTCCCGTCAACACAGGAAGCGCCGCGCACCAGGCAGCCCTCCTGCGAGTCCGCGCACCATTCCCAAGCATTGCCGCCCAGGTCGTAAAAGCCGTGCGGATTCACCGCGAAACGCCCCACGGGCGAACTGTGCGCAAAGCCGTCGTTGTAGCCCTCGAGCATGATCCTGCCGCCCTTTCCAGACTGCGGGTCGTCCCGGAACTCCTCCCCGCTGTAATTGCCGGCGTCCGGTGGTGGCGGCCACTGGGCACCCCATGGATAGAGGGTTGAAATTCTCCCGCTCTTTTCCTTCGGCGGCTTTGCGGCGTCCTCCCGGTCGCCGATCCCCGCCGCGCAGCTCCACTCGTGATCGCCCGGCAGGCGATAGGACTTGTCCGTGCCGAGCTGGCCGGCCTTCCGCTCGCGCTCCGTGAGCCACACGCAGAAGGCGGCGGCGTCCTCCTCATTCAGGTTCACTGCGGGATGTGTCGCCCCCTGCTCGAAATCCGGCTTCTCCCATTTGCGTTTCGTCTCCTTGGCAAAGACCTCATAGTCCTGCATCCGCGTCTCCCACACGCTGAAGAGCACCCGCTTTCCGTCCGTTGGTCCGCCGGTGATCGGCACGGGAACGAACTTCATGCCGAGGGTGTTCACGAAGGGAGTGTCTTTCGTGGCGATCGCGACGGAAGAAGAGGAGACTTGGAGACTCGGAGATGGGGAGACGGCGGTGGTTTTGTCGAGGTCGAGGAATTCGACGGACTGATACCAGCCGTCATTGGCGTTGATGCCCCATTCGCCCGCTCCCGTCACGCGGGCATCATGGGCGTCGATCACGGTTTCACCGTTCAGCTTTCCGATGAGGTGATCCCCCTGCGCGCGCAATTCCAGTTCCACTGTCTCGCCGGGCTGTGGAGGTTTCGGGATCGCATGCTTGGCGATGGTTTCCGCTTTCCCGCCCGACATCCCCTGCAGGTAAACGAAGGTAGGCGGGTTGCTGAGCTCGAGCTTGTAGAAGCTGTGGCCGACCGCGAGCCGAGTCACGACACTCGGGTTGCGCGTGTCCTGCCGGAACTGAAACCGCGCCCGAATGGCGCCATCGGGAGATGTCTGCGGCTTCGTCCACTGGTCTGCTTTCAGATGCTTCAGCCCGTCTTTGAACTCGCCGTGCGAGCCGGTTTGCTTCCAATCAGAACTGGTGAAGAGCGGCTTCCACCCGGACTCGGGGAGAGCGGGGGTTGCGATGGGCGAGGACGCGGCTTCCGGTGGGGCGGATTTCACAACGGTGGACGCGATCTCACCCCATTCTATCTTTTCGATGACCGTTTCCAGCTCAGCCCGGAATCGTATGTAACCACTCGTGAGCCGTGCGTCGTTGACCTTGCACATCAAAGCGCCATCGAGCCATATCGCCAGTTCGTCGCCTAGTGCAGTGACAATGCTCTCGTGAAAGCTCGTGGTTTTAAAGCCTTTGACCGGCAGTGACTCCGCCAATCTCAAATTTGGTTCCCTCTCTCCATTCTCCAGCGTCGTCTTGTCAAGTTTGCCAAGTTCGATCCATGCTTGCCCAATGCCATTGATGGCAGCGCCATACCATTGGGTGGATTCGGTTGAGGTCGTATGACGGAACTTAAAACTGAATGGGCCTTGGTGGCGGATGCGGATGGCCAAATTGGCGGCTTTATCCCCTTGAGGAACATGGATGTTCGGGAGCAATCGCGTAGGCCGCCAGCCTTTTGGTAGGGCTTCTGTGGAATCAGCGCCCGCGCTGTCCCTGATGGCCGTGGTCACATCAATCCACATCTTGGGTGCAGGGATCGTCGGGCTGGCAGCTGCGGCGGGAGCATTCTTGACCGGCGAACTTTTATCAGTGTTTGGTAGAGTGGTTGCCTCTCCCTGTGCTGCTGGAGGATGCGTTTCTGTGGCGACATTCAAAGGCGGCTGGAAACCTCCACTCTTTGGGGCGGCGTCAGGCAGCGCAAAGAACGCACCGACGGCAAGGGTGATCACGGTGCCGATGACGCCGAAGAGCAGCGGGGCGCGTGATTTGGATTGTAGGGCAGGCGCTCCGCCTGCCGGGGTGATAGCCGGGCCGGGCAAGCGGGGCGCTTGCCCTACAGCGACTGATGGCGTGATCCGACCAACATCGGTCTTCACCTCGCTGGCCTGCTGGTAGCGGTCTGCCGGATCGCTCTGCATGGCGTGCTCCACGATGTCGTCCCACTGGGGAGCGACCTCCGCTCGCTGCGAGGGCGGCTTCCACACGCCGCGCGGAAGCTGGCCGGTGATCATCTGGTAGATCATGACGCCGAGCGCGTAGATGTCGGCGCGGTGGTCAATGTGGCCGTCGGGATCGAACTGCTCGGGGGCGGCGTAGTCGGGCGTGCCCATGCCGGTGCCGGTCTGTGTGCGGAAGCTGCTTTCGGCATCGAAGGTCTTCGCCAGGCCAAAGTCGGCCATCTTCACGCGCCCGTCGCGGGTGAGCATGATGTTGCTGGGCTTGATGTCGCGATGCACGATGCCGTGGTCGTGCGCGAACTGCAGCGCGTCACAGATCTGCGGCAGCAGAGTGAGCGCCATCTCCTGCGTCATCCGGCCGGTGCGGATCACGTCCATCATGTCCGCGCCATCCACCAGCTCCATTACGATGAAGAGGTAGTCAGGGCCGGCCTCGCCGTAGTCAATGACGCTGACGATGTTCGGGTGGTTGAGCTTGGCCATGGCCTGGGCCTCGCGCTCGAAGCGGGCGGCAAAATCAAAATCCTTCCCGAGGGCGCGGTGCATGATCTTGATGGCCACGGGGCGCTTCAGGCGCACCTGCATGCCTTTATAGACGGCACCCATGCCGCCCTGGCCGAGGAAGCTCTCGACGTGGTAGTTCCCGCCGGGCAGCAGGGCGGTCAGCTCCTCGGGCAGGGGCAGATCGGGAACTTGATTCACTGGCTGGGAGGGCGCAGGCCGTGCCACCGGCAGTGTGGGGGCTTCGTCATCCGGCGCGGGTAGCATGACCTCGGCCATGAGGCAGCGGGGGCACTGGCTTTCCGGCACGCCGGGGGGGAGCACGGTGCCGCAGTGGGAGCAGGCGGGATCGGGAGATGAAGCGCTCATGGCTGTAAACTGACGCGTCCGCTCTGGAAACCGAACAAAAAAATGTCATCCGCTCAGGGCGGCGAAGAGCGCCGCCATCTCGTCCTGCACGGTGGCGGGGTCATCCAGCGTGCCGGCCACCTCCTCCTGCACAGACTGGCGCAGGCGCTTTTTTAACCGGGTGACGGCCATGCGGAAGGCGTCGAAAGTCATGCCGCATTCGGCGGCGAGCGCGGTCTGGTCACCGTGCGCCGCCTGTCCGCTGAGCAGCCCGCCCACTTTCTCAAAGAACTCCCCGCGCCCCTCCGCCTCGCACCAGGCGCGCAGCGCGGCCATGGAGCGGGTGATGACGGTGATGGCCCATTGCCGGTCAAACTCCGTGTCGGGAGAGGGCTGCCGCGCGTCCGCCACCCCGGCGGCTTCCTCATCATCCAGCCCGATCACGCTGGCGCCTCCACCGCGCTTCAAGCGGCGCGCGGCCTCACGTTGATGCGAGACGAAATGCTTCACCGCGCCGAGCAGGTAGGAGCGGAAGCGGCCGCGGCCCGCGTCCGCCGTGCCGAGGCGGCCTCCGGCGAGGATTTCCGCAAAGAACGCATGACTCAGGTCGCGCGCCTCGTCCGCGTCCCTCAGCACGCAGCGCAAGTAGGCGACGACAGGCTCATAGTAGGCCTCGCACAAATCCGCGAGCGCAAGACGGCCCTCCTCGGAATCGCCCTTCGCGAGACGCACACGCGTCCAGCGCGTGGTGAGGAACGGCGCGGCGGTAGAGTCGGCTTTCAGCTCAGGGTTCATGGTCCGGCGGCCAGACTGCCATAAGTCCCTGAGGTTTTGGAGGGAAAAGGTGACGGCGCGGTATATTTTGAAAAATGCGCACACGGATGCCGATTGGAGCTGTCCTGCGTCAGCATGGGAGCGCGAATGGCTTGACTCATGCCGGGGAGGCCAGAGGGCTGCGGCATGGCGGCTGCAATCCGTCTCATTGGCCGGGAAAATTCAAGGCGTCATCGCGCTCTCACCGGCGGCAGGGATCCCGCCATCTTTGCGCCTGTGCGTTGAAGTTCGGCGGCGGCGGCGGCGCGGAGTTTGTTCAGCAACTCCGCGTTCCCAGGTTGTCCGGCGATGTTGGTGAGTTCGTCAGGATCGGACAGCAGGTCGTAGAGTTCCTCGGGTTCGCCAGCTTCGAGAGTACGGATGTATTTGTGATGACCGCTGGCGAGCATCACATACCACGGGATGCCGGTTTTGTGGTGATTGCCGGGCGGAGCGGGCACCACGTCGCAATCCGCGCCGAATTTGTCGGCGGTGAAGGGCATGATCGTCGTGTGCGGCCAGGCGCCGTCCGGATTCTTCAGCAGCGGCGTGAGGTCGTGTCCGTGCATTTCCCACGGCAGATCCAGACCGGCGAAGCTGAAGAAGGTGGGCGGCAGATCCGCGCCGCCGACGGGCGTGCGGCAGACCTTGCCTTCGGGCAGTGTGCCGGGCATGGAAATGATGAGCGGCGAGCGGATGTTGGCATCGTAGGGCGCGAGCTTGGCGCGGAAACCGTGGTGGCCCCATGCGTAACCTTGATCAGCGGTGAGGACGACGAGCGTGTTGCGCAACTGCCCGCTCTCCTCCAGCGCGGCGAGCACCTGGCCGATGCCTTCATCGAGCGAACGCACGGCTTGATGATACTGGCGCGACCACTTCGAGAGCGAGCGGCCGCGATCGCGCTCGAAATCATCGCCCACCTCGCTGCCGATGGCCTTGTCACTGAGCACGGGTTCGCCGTCGGGGCCTTTTTCCCACGCGGCGATCTTTTGCATGTAACCGGGCTTGCCTGGGCGCGGTGGATAGATGTCCGCAGGCGTCGCCACGGTGACACCGGGATAATCGTCGAGATGACGTTCCGCAGGCGTGTAGGGCGCGTGGACACCGCCGTAGCAGAGCCAGAGATACCACGGTTTGTCGGCGTCGCGGTTCGCGCCCTTGATGTAGTCCACGGCCCAGCGTGTGTAGTTGTCGGTGGAGTAGCCCTTCACCACATGCGGCTCGCCGCCATTGATGGAGAGGAGTTGATCATGGTAGTAGTTCGGCGCGTTGTCGGGATGACGCGGGCGGTTCCAGACGATCTGATGATCCCAGTCGCGGCCGTAGCCGGCGTCGTTGCCGGCATGCCATTTGCCGATCTGCGCGGTGTGGTAGCCCTGCTGGCGGAAAACGGCGGGCCAGAAGCGGCACTGCCGCGGATCATACGTCGCACCGGGATACGGCGGCGTCATGCGCATCGTGCGCACGCCGTATTGATGCAGGCCGGTGAGCATGGTGGTGCGGGAGGACATGCACCAGGTGCCGATGTAAGCATGTGTGAAACGCACGCCACGAGCAGCGAGGCGGTCCATGTTCGGCGTCTTTGCCCAAGACTCCGCGCCTTCGTAGCAGGAGAGCGTGCGGTAGGAGTGATCGTCCGTGTAGATGAAAAGAATGTTCGGCTTCGCCGCCGCGTCAAAGGCGAGCAGCAGGCATGGGGCGAGGATCAAAAGAACGGAGCGGTTCGAGAAGTCTGGCATCACGACGGAACGACACAAGGCCAGCCCGATTTCAGCGAACTCACATCCCGCTACCGCTCAGCGTTCAACGCCCGCCGGATGGCGCGGGAATTCGCGATCATTGCACGGGCTGCGCTCGTAGAACTCTTGCGGGCGGGCTTCGGGGGAGTTCGATAAGGCGGAGACGGCGGCGAGGTTGGAAAGCATGTTCGATGGGGAAGTGTGAGTGCTCCGTCTTGCCGAGTCTGTAGAGTCAATGGTCGCTTCACCCGACAAGGTCCGCCGGTAAAAAGCCCGGTTGTCCTCGCCGAGCGTGTCGAGGACCATGTTGGGGTCGTGAGGGATGCCGGGGAACTGGCGGTAAGTATGCGGGATCTTCAAAGCGTCGAGATGCTGCTTGAACTCGCGATTGAAGTGCAGAGTCTCATCGCGGTCGCCGATGATCTGGCGGATGGGGAGGCCTAACTATCAACCAAACCGACATTGGAATTTCTCGTGCTTGTGGACTACCCGCCATTTGTCCTGGCGGGTTCTCCCTCAGTGAGATTTTGCCGGTTTGGCAGGCTATGCCTCGCGCAGAAGGATGGCATCCACGTTGACTCCGTCGTAAAGCGCGTCGCTGAGAATGACGAGGGGGTCGCCGGGCTTGATGAGGTCCTCCCGGCGCAGCAGGTTGATGGCGTCGCGGATGGCGGCCTCGGGCTCGCCTTCGGCAAAGGGCAGGACGAAGGGCTGCACACCGCGTGCGGTGACCAGGGTGCGGCTCACATGCCGGTGCGGCGTGAAGGCGAAGATGGGCGCGAACTCCGGCCTCTGATGCGCGAGCAGGTGCGCCATGACGCCGCGCAGAGTGAAGACCAGCAGTTTGGATCCAGGGATGCTGTTGGCCAGCAGGATGGCGGCCTTCACGGTCTTGTGCTTGTTCGTCTTCAATGGCGCGTCCGAGGCGAAACGGCCCGAGGGATATTTCTTTTCGATGCGGCGGATGACGGTGTCGAGCACCTCGACGCATTTCTCCGGGTAGCGCCCGACACTGGTCTCGCCGCTGAGCATGACGCAGTCCACCTGCTCGATGACGGCGTTGAAAATGTCCGTGACCTCCGCGCGGGTGGGCACGGGGTTTTCGATCATGCTCTCCAGCATCTGGGTGGCGACGATGACCTTGCGTCCGTGGTAGGAGCAGCGTTCGACGATCTGGCGCTGGATGATGGGCAGCTCCTCAATGGGGCATTCGCTGCCCAGGTCGCCGCGCGCGACCATGATGCCGGCGCTGGCCTCGACGAGCGTGTCTATGTTTTGCAGCGCCTGCTGGTTCTCGATCTTGGCGATGACACGAGCCTTGCTGTTCTTCTGCTCCAGCAGAAGCTGCAAGTGCTGGATGTGGCCCGGCTCGCGGGCAAAGCTGAGGGCGAAAAAGTCCACGCCGAGCTCGACGCCGAGATCAAGGTCGGCGTAGTCCTTCTGCGTGAGCGGCGGCAGCCGCACGGGCACGCCAGGCAGGTTGATGTGGCGGCGGGACTTCATCTCCCCCTTGGTGAGCACGGTGCCGAGAACGCGGCTGGAGCAGACTTCGGCGGCTTTGATCTGGATCATGCCGCCGTCCACCATGATGATGTCACCCGGGCGGAGGTCTTTGCCGAGTTCGGGGTAGTTGACCGTGACAGAAAGCGGGACGGTCGGAGCGGCTTCGGGCTTGCAGCGCAGCTCGACCTGATCGCCCGGCTGAAGCTGCCAGGGCTGGTCGAGATCGCCGGTGCGGATGCTCGGTCCGGTGAGGTCCATGAGCACGGAGATTTCCTTGGAACCCCTGGTGGCGGCCTCGCGCACACGGCCATAGACGGTCCGCACCCAGTCGTGGGAGGCGTGGCTCATGTTCAGCCGGAAAATGTCGGCTCCCTTGGAGATCAGCTCGCTGATTCGTTCGGCGGATTCGGTGGCGGGTCCGAGGGTGCAGAGGATTTTGGTTTTGCGCATGTGCGGCATGGTGGGGACGGCGCGGGGGGATTCAAGCGCCATTCCCGTCAGGAAGCACGGGACAGGCCACGTCACGCAGTCTCGAAAAGAAAAGCGCGGACACCTTTCGATGCCCGCGCCTCGTGAATTCCATCGGACCGGCCTTATGCCGCCGCTTCGGCGGCGGCGGGCTCGACGGCCTCCTCCTTGACGGTGGCAGGCACATAAGCGTCCACCCACTCGATGTAGGCCATCGGGGCGGAATCGCTGCGGCGCTGGCCGAGCTTGGTGATGCGGGTGTAACCGCCGGCGCGGTCTTTGGAGGCGACGGCGATTTCTTCGAAGAGTTTCTTCACCATGGCCTTGCTGTGCAGAGTGCCGACGGCGAGGCGGCGCGCGTGGAGGTCGCCACGCTTGCCGAGGGTGACGAGCTTCTCCGCGTATGGGCGCAGCGCCTTGGCCTTGGCCAGGGTGGTGCGGATGCGGCGGTGTTCGATGAGCGCGCAGGTGAGGTTGGCCAGCAGGGCTTTCCGGTGGGAGGCGTCACGCTGGAGCTTGGGGACTTTTCTTCCGTGTTTCATGATGTTTGGCTTTCAAAGGGCGGGTTTGCCGGGTTTATTCGTCGTCTTCCACGTCGGGCAGGTTGCTGTCCACAAGGTTGGTGAAGTCCACCACGTCTGCGTCCTCGTCCTCGTCGGTGATCATGCTGCTGCGTGCGAGCAGGGACACGCCGCCGGCGGAGGGTTCGAGCAGGGATGCGTCGAATTTCATGCCGAGGGAGAGACCGAGCTCGGAGAGCTTTTCCTTGATCTCGGTGAGGGACTTCTTGCCGAAGTTGCGGTAGCGCAGCATCTCGGCCTCGCTCTTCATGGCGAGCTGGCCGACGGAGGTGATGTTGGCGTTGTTGAGGCAGTTGGCGGCGCGGACGGAGAGCTCGATCTCGTTGACGCTCATGTTGAGCAGCTTGCGCAGCTCGCTGTTCTCCTCGGTCTGGGCTTCGGGGGCGGCCTCGAACTCGATGGCCTTGTCGTCATAGTTGACGAAGACATCAAGGTGGTGGCGCAGGATGGCGGCGGACTGGAGAAGGGCGTCGCTGGGGGAAATGCGGCCGTCGGTCCAGATGTCGAGCACCAGCTTGTCATAGTCGGTGTTCTGGCCGACGCGGGTGTTTTCCACGGCGTATTTCACGCGGGTCACCGGGCTGTAGATGGAGTCAATCGGGATGACGCCGATGGGGGTGTCCGGGCGCTTGTTCTCCTCCCAGGAGGAGAAGCCGCGACCGACGCGCACCTCGAACTCGCATTCGAATTTGGTTTTGCGGTCGAGCGTGCAGATGACCTGGTCCTTGTTGATGATCTCGTAGTGATTGTCGTCCTTGATGTCGCCGGCGGTGACGACACCTTCCTTGTCGGCTGTGACGGAAAGAAGGCGGGGTTCCTTGGTCTCGCTGTGGTGCTTGAAGCGGACTTTTTTCAGATTCAGAACGATCTGCACCACGTCTTCGACGACTCCGGGGATGGTGCTGAACTCGTGCTCGACGCCGCGGATTTTCACGGAGGTGATGGCCGCGCCCTCCAGGGAGGAGAGCAGCACGCGGCGCAGGGAGTTGCCGATGGTGTGTCCGTAGCCTTTGTCAAAGGGCTCGGCGACAAACTGGGCGTAGGTGTCGGTGGCGGTGGCCTCGTTGCGCACGAGGCGGTTGGGCATTTCGAATCTGGCTAGACGGACGGACATGTGGGTGGATGGGGTTGCCGGGTTTCCTCCAGGGCGAGCTCCGGTTCATTCGCAAGGAATGGCCGGACCTGGAGACCGACGGCGGGAGTGTGACGGCTCGCAAGGGGCCGTGATTATGAGCGTTGAGAAGCTGTTTGCAACCGCATTTTCCGCTCAATTTCGGGGGTGTTTTCCGGCGTTGCCCGCCGCTTGGAGCGCTCCACTTTCCCGCCCGCATGAAGGGCCGCTTTGCCATTTGCCTCTGCCTCGCCGCCACTGCCGCCTGCGCGGGTGCGGAGCCGCGCGCTCCCTGGTCCGGTTCCCGCGTCAAGGGATCCCCGGAGCCGCCGCCGCCTTATGTGGCCGCGCCGGTTTTCGAGACCCTGGAGCTTTCCGAGGTGCTGGAGATCGTTCCGCATGACGGGAGCGTGGTCGTTTTGGAAAATCGCGGCAGGGTCTGGTGCTTCGAAAACCATCCGCGCGATCCCGGGCCGCCATTTCTGATGGCCGATCTCAAAGTGAAGCACCCGGCGCTGGACCATCTCTACGGCATCGCCTTCCATCCGCGCTGGCGGGAGAACCGGCAGGTCTTTGTCACCTACACGGTCGGGGCGAAGATCGCGGACGGCACCCGGCTCTCGCGTTTTCTGCTGGATGAAAATGACCCGCCGCGCCTCGTCCTCGAAAGCGAGCAGGTGCTGCTGACCTGGCTCTCCGGCGGGCATAATGGCGCGCATCTTCAGTTCGGGCCTGACGGCATGCTTTACATCTCCACCGGCGATGCCGAAGCGCCCGCTCCGCCGGACCTGCTGAACACCGGCCAGGACAACAGCGACCTGCTTTCCGCCATCCTGCGCATTGACGTGGATCCCACCGGGCCAGCCCTGCCCTACCGCATCCCGCCGGACAATCCTTTTGTCGGTAAAAGCGGCGTCCGCCCGGAGATATGGGCATTCGGTTTTCGCAATCCGTGGAAGATGAGCTTCGACTCGCGCGGGCGGCTGTGGTGCGGCGATGTCGGCTGGGAGCTGTGGGAGATGATCCATCTCGTCACACGCGGCAGCAACCACGGCTGGAGCGCTTTGGAAGGGCCGCAGCCCATCAAACTGGAAACACTCAGCGCTCTGGCGCCCGTGACAGCGCCGGTGGCCGCGCATCCGCACACCGAGGCGGCCTCCATCACGGGCGGTTATGTGTATGAGGGCAAAAAGCTGCCCGCCCTGCGCGGCGCCTGCATTTACGGCGACTACGAGACGGGCAAAATCTGGGCGCTCTGGCATGATGGCGGCAAAGTCACGCGGCACGAGGAGATCGCCGACACGCCGCACCGCATCGTCAGCTTCGGCCTGCTGCCGGACGGGGAGCTGGTTTACGCGCACTGGGACAAAACAGCGGCGTTTTTCGAACTGGTCCCCAACCCTGAAACCGGGCGCGCGGAAGAATTTCCACGCCGTCTCAGCGGCACTGGCATCTTCCAAAACACGGCCGCGCAGACACTCGCGCCTGGGGTTTATGAATTCGATATCGCCGAGCCTATGTGGCAGGACGGACTTGAGGCGCGGCGCTTCATCGCTCTGCCGGGCGCGGGCGCGGTGGCCTCCACGATTCAGCGCCGTGCTGACGGCACCGTTCAACGCGCCGGCACGCAGTGGCCCGCTGACAGCGTGCTGGTCAAAACCCTCGTCAACGAGTCCCGCCCCGTCGAAACCCAGCTCCTGCATTATGATGGAGCTCACTGGCAGGGCTACAGCTACGCCTGGAATGAAGCGGGCACGGACGCGGAACTCGTCCCGGCGGAGGGCGCGCAAAAGCAGCTCCACGGACGCGCCCACGCCTACCCCGCGCGCGCCGAGTGCATGCGCTGCCACACGCCGTGGACCGGGCACGCCCTCGCCTTCTGCCCGCAACAGCTCGCGCCTGGCGCTGGAGCTGATGTGCTGCGCGCGGATGACGCCCTGCGGCTCGGCCTGGTGAACGCGGAGTTTTTTGAGACCTCCAGCGCGCGTCTGGCCGGCACGGATGACGCGCCGCTCGAAGACCGCGCGCGTGCCTGGCTGCATGCCAACTGCGCGCACTGCCACCGCCTGCACGGCGGCGGCTCCGTGGCCTTCAAAGCCAATATCGAACTGGAACTCGACGCCATGGAAATGCTCGATGGCGCTCCCTTGCGGGGAGACTTCGGCCTGCCCGGAGCGCGCATCGTGGCGCCGGGCCGCCCCTGGGCCAGCACGCTCATCGCGCGCACCGCCCAGGGCGGTCCCGGCCACATGCCCCTCATCGGCGCGCGCGAGGTGGACACGCGCGGACTGGACTTGCTCTGGCGCTGGATCGAGAGCCTGCCCGCGCCCGCCGGGAGCGGAGAGGGGGACACAGATTTCGCTGCCGCGCTCAAGCAGGCGCTCGCTGACGGCAGGCGGGACTCCTGGAACAAACTCGTCAACGACCGGCCTGACCGCGCTTTGAACCTGGCGCGGCTGCTTGATGTGGATGGCACCCTGCGGCTCGCCTTCATGGAGTCCACCCACCATCTGGACGCGCATCCCAATGCCTTCATCGCCGCCTTGTTCGAGCGTTTCCTGCCGCCTGGGAAAAGGCGCGAACGGCTCGGTGCCGCGCCAGTTCCCGCAGCCATTCTCGCTTTGAAAGGCGATGCCGCGCGCGGAGCCGCGCTGCTTTCACCGTTGGGCGCGCTGGCCTCCTGCCTGGCCTGCCACCGGCTTGGCGACCGCGGCATCAGCATCGGCCCTGACCTCACACATGCCGGCGCGCGCCTCACGCGGGAGCAGTTGCTCGAAAGCCTGCTTCAGCCCTCGAAGAGCATCGCGCCGGAGTATCGCGCGCACAGCCTCGTCACCTCCGATGGCGAGGTGCGGACCTGCTTCGTTTTGAATGGCACGGACCCCGAAGTCACCGTCAAGCTGCTCACCGGCGAAACGCTCACCTACGCCCGCGAGGGCATCCAGCTCACGCCGCTGCCCGCCTCCCTCATGACGGAGGGGCTGCTGCAATCCCTCTCCGCGCAGGACGCCGCCGATCTGCTGGAGTACCTCGCCAGCCGGAAGTGAGCGCGTCTTTATTTCAGCCCGGCTTCCGCCAGCCGCTCCTCAAGATCGCTGGCCAGCAAAGCCTGGGTCATCGCCTCCATGCGGCCTACCATGAACATGTCCAGATTGTACAAAGTCATGTCAATGCGGTGGTCGGTGACGCGGTTTTGCGGGTAATTGTAGGTGCGGATTTTTTCTTCGCGTCCGCCCGATCCGATGAGGCTTTTTCGGTGTGCTGAATATTTTTCCGCCTCCTCCTGCTGCTTCTTCTCCAGCAGACGCGAGCGCAGGATGGTGAGGGCCTTTTCCTTGTTCTTGATCTGGCTGCGTCCGTCCTGGCAGCGCACGATCATGCCCGTGGGGAGGTGCAGCACCTGCACGGCGGAGTCCGTGGTGTTCACGCCCTGGCCGCCCGCGCCCGAGGAGCGGCAAACTTCCACGCGAATGTCCTCGGCGCGCAGGTCCAGATCCACCTCCTCCGCCTCTGGAAGCACCGCCACCGTGGCCGCCGAGGTGTGAATGCGGCCCTGCGCCTCGGTCGCGGGCACGCGCTGAACGCGGTGGACGCCGCTTTCATACTTGAGCACGCGGAAGACATCCTCTCCGCTCACTTTCATTACGATCTCCTTAAAGCCGCCGACGTCAGAGGGGCTGGACTCCAGCGTCTCCACCTTCCAGCCGCGCGTCTCGGCGAAACGCGAGTACATCCGCACCAGGTCGGCGGCGAAAAGCGATGCCTCATCCCCGCCGGTGCCCGCGCGGATTTCCACCAGCGCGTCGCGCCCCTCCAGCGGGTCCGGCGGCAGGATGGCGAACTGCACCGCCTTCTCCAGCTCCGCGATCCGTTTCTCCAGCAGCGGCAGCTCCTGTCGCGCCATCGCCGCGAACTCGTCATCCTCGCCGCGCGCCAGGGTCTGGCTTTCCTCGAACTCGGTCCTGAGCTTTTGCAGCGCGTCCCAGTCGCTCAGCAGCCCGGTCAACTGGCGGTGCTCGCGCGTGAGTTCGCCGGCTTTTTTGGGGTCGTCAAAAAAACCGGGCTGGCCCATCAGCTCGCCGAGGAGGTCGAGACGGGCGCGTTTGCTGGTGATGATGGAGCTGTAGTCCATGGGTCAGGCGGGGTCGGACAAAGAAAAACGGTGCCGGCCGGGAGGCGCGGGCACCGTTTTCGGAAATCAAACTGTCGCGGTCTAGGAGGCGGCGGCCTCGCTGACTTTCGGAGCGGAGCGGCGGGCGCGGGTGCTGCCATAGCGCTGGGCGAACTTGTCAACGCGCCCGGCGGTGTCAATGAAGCGCTGCTCGCCAGTGAAGAAGGGATGGCACGCGGCGCAGATGCCGACGCGCAGGTTCTGCACGGTGGAGATGGTGGGATAGACCGCGCCGCAGGTGCAGGTGATCGTGGTTTCGTAGGTGGTGGGGTGGCCTTGTTCTTTCATGGTGCGAAGGCTCACGGGATGTCCGTCGAGGGGCGCGGGCCGCTTTCGCCGGGGCGTGAGGGCCGCCATTCTGGCATAGGCGGCAACACCGTCAACCGAATATCTCCAGCCGCAAAAATCCCTCATTCCCGGTTTGTGACGCGATGCCGTGACGTGAAAATCACCGTTGCCGCGCGTTTTCTTTGAAAATGTTTCGTGCCAGCCCAGCCCTCCTGCTTGCCGCCATCCCCTTGTATGCCGCGCCTGACTTTGAGCGCGAGGTGGCCCCCATTCTCGAAGCCAGCTGCCTCTCCTGCCACGACGCCGCCAACGCCAAGGGTGACGTCCGCCTCGACACCCAGGCCGCCGTCCTGGAGCACCTCAAGCCCGGCCTTCCCGACGCCAGCCTGCTCATCGAGCAAGTCAGCGGCCCTGAGCCGGACATGCCGAAAAAAGAAAAACCGCTCACCCCCGCCCAAGTCGAAACCCTCCGCCAATGGGTGCAATCCGGCGCCGTCTGGTCCGAGGGGCGCGTGCTTGCTGACAAACCGGCGCGTGATCTTGATTGGTGGAGCCTGCGGGAAATTCGAAAACCGAAACCCGAAGCTCGAAACGGCAATCCGGTGGATTCCTTCATCGAGGCCAAGCTCGCCGAGAAGGGCCTCAAGCCCGTCCCCGAAGCCGACCCCGCCACCCTCATCCGCCGCCTCAGCTACGACCTCACCGGCCTGCCGCCCAGCGCGCACAACTTCGAATTTCGAGCTTCAAGTTTCGATTTTGACTCCCTCGTGGACCGCCTTCTGAGCAGCCCCGCCTTCGGCGAAAAATGGGCGCAGCACTGGCTCGACCTCGTCCGCTACGCCGAGACCCACGGCTACGACAAGGACAAGCCGCGCATGAACGCCTGGCCTTACCGTGACTACGTCATCCGCAGCCTCAACGATGACAAACCCTACGACCGCTTCGTGCAGGAGCAGATCGCCGGCGACGCGCTTTTTCCAGGCCAGCCCGATGGCGTTCTCGGCCTCGGCTTCCTCGCCGCCGGACCGTGGGATTACATCGGCCACTCCGAAGTCGGCGAGGGCAAAGTGGACGGCCGCATCGCCAAGCACCTGGACCGCGACGAAATGGTCTCCGCTGTCTTCAACATCTTCACCAGCACCACCGTCCAGTGCGCGCAGTGCCATCACCACAAGTTCGACCCCGTCACCATGACGGACTACTACCGCCTGCACGCCGTCCTCGCCGCCGTGGATCGCGCCGACCGCGTCTTCACCGGCCTGCCGCCTGAAAAGGAAAAGGAGCGCAATACGCTGCTCGCCCGAATCAACGCCCTCAAAGCCGAGCAAACGAAACTCACCACCGACGCCAAGCGCGAACTCGGTGCGCGCACCTCAGGCATCGAGCGCCGCCTCGCCGAGCTCAAACAAAAGCACGGCTCCCCGCTGCGCCCGCAGTATGGATGGCACAGCCACATTTCCAAAATCCAGGCCGCCGAAAAGTGGGTCCAGGTGGACCTCGGCAAGGCGCAGGGCGTCGAGCAAGTCCGCCTCATCCCCGCCTACGACGACTACAACAGCATCGGCGCCGGTTTCGGCTTCCCTCTTCGCTACAAGGTCGAGGCCGGCAACGACCCCGGCTTCAACACCGGCGTCCGCCTCATCCACGACGCCACCGCCGCCGACCAGCCCAATCCCCGCAACAGCGAGATCGTCCTTGATGTGGGCCGCGATGCTGTGCGCTACCTCCGCGTCACCGCCACCCGCCTGGCCCCGCGCAAGAACGACTACATTTTCGCTCTCGGCGAGATGCAGGCCATCGGCGGTGAAAACCACGACAACATGGCCCAGGGCGCCGCCGTCACCGCGCTCGACAGCATTGAGGCCGCCCCGCGCTGGGGCCGCGCCAACCTTACCGACGGCATCTACCACCGCGAAGTCGGCGACCCCGCCGCGCTCGTCGAGATGCGCGAGCTTGAAGTTCAGAAAGCCGCCATTGAAAAGGAACTCGCCGATCCTCGGCGCGACGCCCGCCTTGACGAGATCGAAAAACATCTCGCCGACCTCAACCCCAAGCTCGCCACCTACCCCAAAGGTGAACTCGTTTATGCCGCCTCAACCGACTTCACCGCGCAGGGCCGCTTCATCGCCACCGCCGGCAAGCCGCGCGAAATCCGGCTCCTGAACCGCGGTGATATCCGCGCCCCCGGCGGTCTCATGCAACCCGGCCTTCCCCCGCTCTGGCCCGGCGCGCCCGAGCAGTTCAACCTTCCCACCGAAGCCCCCGAGTCCGCCGCGCGCGCCGAGCTGGCCAAAGCCATCACCGCGCGTGACAACCCGCTCTTCTGGCGCAGCATCGTCAACCGCCTCTGGCTCTGGACCTTCGGCCAGGGCCTCGTCACCAGCGCCAATGACTTCGGCCGCATGGGCCAGCCGCCTACCCACCCCGAGCTGCTCGACCACCTCGCCGCCACCCTGCGCGATGACCCTCAGCACTCGTTGAAAAACCTCGTCCGCCTGCTCGTCACCAGCCGCGCCTACCGACGCGCCAGCACCCATCACGAAGCCAACGCCGCCCTTGACGCCAGCAACGCCTGCCTCTGGCGCGCCAACCGCCGCCGCCTCAGCGCCGAGGAATATCGCGACAGCCTGCTCGCCGTCAGCGGTGTCCTGCGGATGGAGGATCGCGGCGGACCCAGCTTCCAGGATTTCGTCATCGAAAAACCGCAGCACTCCCCGCATTATCAATACCACCTCCACGATCCGCGCGACCCCTCCGCCCACCGCCGCAGCATCTACCGCTTCATCGTCCGCAGCCAGCCGCAGCCTTTCCTCACCAGCCTCGACTGCGCCGACCCCTCCCAAAGCGTTCCCCAGCGCGATGAATCCACCACCGCCCTCCAGGCCCTCACCCAGTGGAACAATCGCCTCGTCGAAGCCATGAGCGACACCTTCGGCCAGCGTCTCGGGCAGGAAAAAGACCCCGTCAACGCCGCCTTCACCCGCGCCCTCTCCCGCCCCCCCACCGCCGAAGAGCGCACCGTCCTCACCGCCCATCTTCAAGCCCACGGCCCCGCCGCCCTCGCCCGCGTTCTCTACAACCTCAATGCCTTCGTCTATTTGGATTGACACCATGAACCGCCGTCAGTTCCTCACCTCCCTCACCGGCCTCGCGCTGACCGACCTGCTGCTGCGGGACGCCGCGCTCGGCGCGCCCGGCACGCTGCGCGGCGGGCTGCATCATCCGCCGAAGGCAAAGCGCGTCATCCAGCTCTTCATGGCGGGAGCGGCCAGCCATGTGGACATGTGGGACCACAAGCCGCTGCTCACCCAAAAAGACGGCCAGCCCTGGGACCCTGGAGAGAAGGTGGAGCTCTTTCAAAGCACCCCCGGCGCCTGCTTCGGCAGCCCTTGGGCCTTCAAACCGCATGGACAGTCCGGCAAAATGCTCAGCGAGATCGTGGCCCCGCTCGGCGGCGTGGTGGACGACATCGCCTTCGTTCACAACGTCGTCGGCAAGACCGGCGTCCACAGCCAGGGCACGCTGCTGCAAACCACCGGCTTCCAACTCCCAGGCTTCCCCAGCGCGGGTTCCTGGGTCAGCTACGCGCTTGGCAGTGAGAGCGACAACCTGCCCTCTTTCGTCGTCCTGCCGGACCACCGCGGCCTCGCCTCCAACGGCGCCAAAAACTGGGCCAGCGCCTTCTTGCCCGCGCAGCACCAGGGCACCGCCATCCGCCCCGGCAGCGCCGAACCCGTCGCCGATCTGCTGCCGCCGCAGAGCGAGTTCATTACCCCCGGCTCCGACCGCGCCGGGCTGGATGTACTGGCCAAACTGAACACTGCCCACGCGCAAGCGCGCCCCGGTGATGACCGCCTGCTGGCGCGCGTTCGCAGCTACGAACTGGCCGCCGCCATGCAACTCAGCGCCACCGACGCTCTGGATGTCTCCAAGGAGCCGCGGCACATCCAGGACCTCTACGGTCTCGCCTCCGAAGGCCCCGGCGTGGATGACACCACGATCAACGTCAAAGCCGAGACCGAATTCTTTGGCCGCAAATGCCTCGTGGCGCGCCGGTTGCTGGAGCGCGGCGTGCGTTTTGTGCAGATCTGGAGCGGCAACGACAACGGCTTCCCCCGGCGCAACTGGGACAGCCACGAGGACGTGAAGCGCGACCACGAGCCGCTCTCCCTCGGCATGGCGCATGGCACGGCGGCGCTGATCAAAGACCTCAAACAGCGCGGCATGCTGGAGGACACGATCATCCTCTGGACCACAGAATTCGGTCGCATGCCCTGCTCCCAGGGCAGCAAGGGCCGGGACCACAACCCCTTCGTCTTCACCAACTGGCTCTGCGGCGGCGGCATCTTGGGCGGCACCTATGGCGAAAGTGATGAATGGGGATTCCGCCCGCAGGACACCGCCAATGCCACCACCGCCCATGACATCCACGCCACCCTCCTGCACCAGCTCGGCATCAACCACGAGCGTCTCACCGTCCGCCACAACAGCATTGACCGACGCCTCACCGACGTCCACGGCCATGTGCTCAAGGCGATGCTAGTGTGAGCCGCATCTTTCCTCTCGTCTCCAGGCGGGACGCGGCTAAAATGGCCGCCCATGTCCCAGCCTGCAAATCCGAGTCCGCACCAGCCCCCCGCCGCGGGCGCCTCCGCCGCGCGGTTGCTCGCACTCGCGGAAACAGGACGTCCAGATTCCTATTACCGGCTGGCGCGCATGGTGGCGCGTGTTTTGACCAGCCAAAGCCTGCGCCGCCGCCGCAAATGGTGCGAGCTGGCGCATGCACTCGCCGCCTCATCAGGAGTCGAGGCGCGTCTCATCATGCAGGCGCTGCGGCGCTTTGATCCCGGCGCAGCCGCAAACTTCCCTGTGAAATCATGAGCTGGGAAACTCCACCCCCGGTGTGGGACACGCCCGCGGGCAGAATGCTGGATGCCTTTCTGGCAGCGCTAAAAAAGGACGCGCCCGGTTACAGCGAACCCCTCACCATTTTCGGCTCCGCCGCCATCCAGCTCTGCCTGGACGAGTCCTTCACCAGCGCCGATGTGGATGTGATGGCGCTCACAGGAAACGAGCGCCTGCGCGAGATCGCAAAGACGGCGGGCTTGGGCGCCACAGGCAGCATCCGCGCCGCCTACGGCATCCAGATTTGCCCGCCGCAACTGTTCCGCACCACGCCTCATTATCTGCTTCGGGCGCGTATGGAGCGCAGACATGGCATCAAAGTCATCCTGCCGCATTTGCGGGATGTGCTGCTGGCGAAGCTGCACCGTTCCCGCGCGCCTGACCAGGAAGGTCTGGCGCCCAAGGACAGGCGCGCCTTCCAACGCGTGCGCGAACTCTGTGGCGGTCATCCCACCGAGGCGGATGTCATTGAGGATCTCCGGCTTTGCAGCCAGGATCTCCTCATCCAGGCAGCCGAAGAGCCGAATGCCTTCCGCCTGAATGTGCTCGATTTATTTCGCTCCGTGTTCGGCCGCGGTTTGGACATCGAGAATGAAATTTTAAAGCCCGCACGCCAAGCCCTCGGCACCGTTCAGGATGTGGATCATGAGGAAATCCAGCGGCGGCTGGCAAGTCTGCGCCCCGACCGTGATTGAAGCCGAAGGCTCACTCCCCGTGATGAGAACCACTGGCAAACACCTCCCCCGCCCTTTTCAGTTCCTCGACAAAAACGGCCAGCACTTTGTCCCTGGTCTGGCGCGTGGTGACGCCTGCGGAAATGCAGACGGGCGCGGGTTGCGGCTGGAGTGTCTTCAAGACGATGCGCTCCGGCACGAGGCAGGCGATGCGCTCCACCACGAGCGCCACGCCGAGGCCTGCCTCCACGGCGCTGATGAGGCTGGTCACGCCGTCGCATTCGCTGGCGACGCGGGCTTTGATGCCCTGGCTTTTGAACCAGCCTGAAAGCAGCGCCCAGTAGTCGGGATACTCGCGCTGATTGTAAACCACGAGGCGCTGTCCATCGAGATCGGCGGGCAGCAGGGTCGTTTTGCCGGCCAGGGCATGCTGGCGCGGCACGGCCACGCACCAGCGCTGCTTCTGCACGGGCGTCCAAACCATCTCCGGCACCTCTTTGCCGGGCGGCACAGTGACGATGACATCGAGCGCGCCTTTTTGCAGTCCCTCGACCATTTCGGTCGAACTGAGATCGCTCAGTTCCACGCGCGCCTTCGGATGAAGCTGGGAGAAGGCCTCCATCGCCGGCGCCAGGATGCCCGCTGTGAGGGAGGGCGAATAGCCCACGCGCAGCGTCTGCGCCCGCGCCGCCGCCTTGATGCGCTGCTCCAAATGATCCGCCCGCTCCAGCAGCGCGCGCCCCTCCCGCAGCAGCAGCTCCCCTGAGGCCGTCAAAGAAAACGAATGCGCGCCACGCTCCAGCAGCGGCACCCCGAGATCATCCTCCAGCGACTTGATCTGCCGGCTCAGCGCGGGCTGCGTGAGGCTCAGGCGCGCGGCCGCCTTGCTGATGTTGCCATCCTCGGCGGCGGCGATGAAGGAGCGCAGGAGTCGGAGTTCCATGAGCGGTCAGCCAGTCACGACTTCGGGGTATTGCTGGCGCAGGAAGATCAGGTCGGGAATGTCCTTCTCGCGGTGAGTTTTGAATCTGTAAACCCCGCGCGGACAAAGAAAGTGCCCCTGGCTGGCGAAAAACTGGTTTCGAGTCTCCTGCATTCCGGCAGGGGAGACAGGCGGCTTGCGCCGTCCCACGGTCTTGCCGATAGGCTCGTCCAGATTGATCACGGTTCGCGGCTGCATGGTGAATGGTAGAGCCTGACGCATCATCCGCCAAGCCTCATCCTGCCTGCGCCGGGGTCTCCAGGCTTGGGGCGTGGAATGTTGATCACGACCCCATGCGGCTCCGGTGCTCGCTGGGGCGCCAGCCGATCCACTTTTTGAAGGTGTTGCTGAAGACGAAGGGGTTTTGGTAGCCGACGGTGTGGGAGACGGTCTCGACTTTGAGGTTGGTGGTGGAGAGCAGCTCGCAGGCCTTTCTCATGCGCAGCCAGGTGACGTGGTGCATGGGCGTGCGGCCGAGGGTCTTGCGGCAGAGGCGGCGGAGGTGCTCGGAGCTGACGTGGGCTTGGTGGGCGAGTTCGTCGAGCGTCCAGTCCCGGCCGACATCGGCGGCCACTTTTTCCCACACGCGCCAGAGGCGGTCGTCCTGCTGCCAGGGCTGGGCGAAGCGCTCGACGTAGTTTTGAATGAGCTCGACCCAGTGGAACATGGCGGCGGGCTTGGCCTCGTGCGCGGCCTCCTCGATGAGGCCCTCGATGGCGCTCCACAGCGGCCTGCCGTGGAAGGCGGCCATCTGCGGGGAGCTGCTGCTGAGGATGGGGCGCTGGCCGGGCTCCTGCTCATAGCGCACCCAGCAGCAGCGCCAGGCTTTGCCTTTGACGGCCTCGAAGGCGTTCACCATGAAAGGCGGCAGCGCCACGGCCATGCCCGAGCCGCATTTCTGCCAGCGGCCGTCCACCAGCACGCGGCCCTCCCCCTCCAGGCAGGCCAGGAAATACAGGCCGCCCTGGTGCATGCGCACGATGCGGTAGGGCGCGCGCGCCGTCATGACGCCGGCGTGGGAAATACGGTGCGCGCGCAGGCTGCCGCAAACCGGAGCACCGCGCAGCCAGGGGCGGCGGTCGGCCTCGTCGGCGCGCACCACGCGATAGTCGGTGTCCGGGCCGTGGGTGTGCGTTTCGGATAGTTCATGGATGGCGGCGGAGGCGTGCATGGTGGCGGGACTTGTGGTTTACGCTGCTTGTCGCTTTATAGCATGTGTCATCCGGCAGTGTGCCGCGCGTGACCATCCAACATCAATCCCAAATCCACCACCACCATGCCCAACCCCTGGACCGGAATCGGCAATCCCTACACGAAGCAGGAAGTCATTGACCGCCTGAAAGCCACCCTGGCCAAGGGGGAGCCCATCATTGCCGCAGGCGCGGGCACTGGCATCAGCGCCAAGTTCATCGAGAAAGGCGGCGCGGACCTCATCATCATCTACAACAGCGGGCGCTTCCGCATGATGGGCCACGGCAGCACCTGCGGCCTGATGGCGTATGGAGATGCGAACGCCATCGCCATGGAGATCGGCGAATACGAGGTGCTGCCCGTGGTGAAGGAGATCCCCGTGATCTGCGGCGTGCATGCCACGGACCCGCGCCGCCGCATGTGGCACTGGCTGGGCCGGGTGAAGGAGATGGGCTTCAGCGGCGTGAACAACTTCCCCACGCACACGATCGTGGACGGGCACTTCCGCGGCGTGTTGGAGGAGACGGGCATGAGCGTGCGGAAGGAGTTTGAAATGGTGGGCCTGGCCTCGCGCATGGACCTTTTCAGCATCGTCTATGTGGCCACGCCGGAGGAGGCTGTGGAAATGGCGAAAAACGGCGCGGATGCCGTCATCGCCCACGTCGGCACCACCGTCGGCGGCAGCATCGGCGTGGTGAATGCCGTGGTGGACTGGGACTTCACGGTGAACCGCACGCAGGAGATCATAGACGCGGCCAAAAGCGTGAAGCCGGACATTTTCACTCTCACCCACGGCGGACCCATCAACACGCCGAAAGATGTGGAATACATCCTCGGCAAAACCACGGCGGACGGCTTTGTCGGCGCCAGCAGCCTGGAACGCATGGGCGTGGAGGACTCCCTGACGAGCCTGACGCGTGAGTTCAAGGGCGTGCGGAGGTGAGGGAGAACTCACAAAATCAACATGCAGTCTCCGTAGCTGAAGAAGCGGTATTTTTCCCGCACGGCTTCGGCGTAGGCGCTCAAAATGAGGTCTTTGCCGGCGAAGGCGCTGACGAGCATGAGCAGGGTGGACTTTGGCAGGTGGAAGTTTGTCAGCAGCGCGCCGCAGGCGCGGAACTTGAATCCTGGATAAATGAAAATGTCCGTGCTGCCACCAGCTGCGGTGATGCGTCCGTGGTCGCGGGTTACGGATTCGAGAGTGCGCATGGAGGTGGTGCCGACGGCGATGACGCGGCGCGCGGCGGCGATGGCGGCGGCGGTTTCCTCAGGCACCTGGTAGCGCTCGGAGTGCATGACATGGTCCTCGACACGCTCCGCTTTCACGGGCTGAAAGGTGCCCGCGCCGACATGCAGGGTGACAAAGGCATGCGGCAGCGCGGCCAGCAGATCCGGTGTGAAGTGAAGCCCGGCTGTGGGCGCGGCGATGGCGCCCGAAGCGCGCGCATAGACGGTCTGGTAACGCTCGCGATCCTCCGCCCGGTCCATCCGGCCCATGTAATGCGGCAGGGCCAGGTGGCCGTGCGCGTCCTCATCCACGGGCTGGTCGAATTCGATGACGCGGTCGCCATTTTCCAGGACTTCGACCACGGTGCCGGTGGCGGCGCCGATCCCGACGGTGTGGCCCGGCCTGAGGCGGCGACCGGGCTTTACCATGCAGCGCCAGCGTGTGGCGGTGAGGCTGTCCACGCGCAGCAGCTCTTTTTTTCCGTCATTGGAGAAGAAGCGCGCGGGGACGACACGGGTGTCATTGAGCACGAGAAGGTCGCCTTCCCGCATGAAGCCAGGCAGCTCGCTGAAATGACGGTGCTCCACGACCCCGCTGTCGCGCTGCACGACCATCATGCGCGAATCCGCCCTGCCGGCCAGAGGCTCGGAGGCGATGAGTTCGGGCGGTAGGGTGTAGTCGAAGTCGGCGGTGAGCACGCGGTCTGGGGGAATGGCAGGCGCGGCTTTGACGGCCGCGTTCGAAGGAGAAACAAAAAGCGGAATCCTGCCGGTAGCAGGATTCCGCCGATTTGAAAGGGAATCAGGAGTGGCGCTTACCAGCGCTCGCCTTCTTCTTCACGACCGCCACGACCGCCGCGGTCCCAGCTCTTGCCGCCAGATCGGAAGAGCGTCGTGTAGGGAAAGAGTGTAGATCTCGGTGG
>ERZ761609.1171-NODE-1171-length-24850-cov-9.413269_pt1 | contig 24850 bp, 18 predicted proteins | sample MGYA00511163_ERZ761609 | MGnify/ENA primary metagenome ERZ761609 (study PRJEB28899, sample SAMN02445070) | bioreactor sludge metagenome | biome: EBPR sludge | place: Australia: Brisbane, Thorneside Wastewater Treatment Plant | collected 2011-12-16 ... | reverse complement strand
CTCGCAATGCCGACCGGCAGCATGACCTTCCGCACCGACCGTGCGCAGTGCAGCCGGCAAGTGATCGGCGCAGTGCAGAGTTTGCAGACGTCGACCAAGGCTCGGACAAGGCACCTGAAACGCTAGCCAGAGGCGCCCGCTCCTCATCCAGAACGCACGTTTTCACTCAAACTCACCATCGCCGCGTGTGACCGCAAAAGGGACCGGCGGACGGGCGTAAAGCACCAGTTGGAGTTAAGCGGCCGCGTAGGTCTTGGTGGAAAGCGTTTCAATCAGACGCGGCACGTCTCTTGCCGGAACCGGCTTGCTGATCAGATAGCCTTGCATTTCTACGCAACCTTCGTCACGCAAACTCTCGAATTGTTCAAGAGTCTCCACTCCCTCCGCAGTTGTCGTCATGCCCAGGCTCTTACTTAGCCCGAGCACCGCTTGAACGATCGCCATGGCGTTGGAGGCCGTACCCGCAGACTTCGTGAACGAACGATCAATCTTGATTTTGTCGAACGGGAATGTGTTGAGGTAACTGAGGCTCGAGTATCCCGTCCCAAAATCGTCCATCGCGATCCTGATGCCGCAGTTGCGCAAGCGATGCAGCACGGCGAGAGTCGCTTCTGTATTTTCCAGCATCACCGATTCTGTGATTTCCAATTCGAGTCGCTGCGGTGCAAGGTTCGATGATGCAAGAGCTGTCATGACATCGAGATCGATCTGGCGTGACTGAAATTGGACAGGTGAGATGTTGACAGCGACGCGGTAAACCTCGGGCCAGGTCGCGGCCTCGTGGCATGCGGTCTTGAGAACCCAGGCTCCGATCTCGCCCATCATCCCGATCTCCTCAGCAAGCGGAATGAAATCGAATGGAGGCACGAGGCCGCGCTCCTTGTGGTTCCATCTCAAGAGCGCTTCGAACCCGGCGATGTCGCCTGACTGGGCGTCGACGAGCGGCTGGTAGTAGAGTTCCAGTTCTCCGACGGCAACTGCGCGTCTCAAATCTATTTCGAGCTGCCTGCGCGCTTTGGCTCGCGCATCCATTTCGGCCTCGAACAAGCGGCAGACACCCTTGCCTTCCTCTTTTGCACGATAGAGCGCGAGGTCGGAGTGCTTCAGCAATGTGTGGGCGTCCTGGCCATCTGTCGGCGCGAAGGCGATGCCGACGCTCGTGCCGATCACCAGTTGGTGCTGGTCGATCTCGAATGGCTTCTTGATCTCTTCGATGATCCGATTGGCGAGAGCCACTGCTTTATGCGGCTGATCGGACGAAATTTGAATGATCGCGAATTCGTCGCCGCCGAGCCGTGCAACAACGTCGCCCTTGCGCACTATGCGGCGCAGGCGTTGCGCGACCTCCTGCAGGAGGCGATCTCCTATCGGGTGGCCGAGCGTATCGTTGATCTGCTTGAAGTGGTCAAGATCGAGGCACAGAACGCCAAACCCGCCGCCGCGCTCGCACCGGTACGCTGCTGCTTCCAGCTCCTCTTGCAGCTTGCGGCGGTTAGGGAGCCCAGTCAGCGCGTCGTGAAGGGCAAGATAGGCAATCTCCTCCTCCATCCGGCAGCGCTCGGTAATGTCGTCATGGGTCGTCACCCAACCCCCGTCTGGCGTTGGATAATGGCCGACCTCAAGCTTGCGGCCATCCGGCAGGGCGTGCACCGAGACTGCAATCTTCGCGGCGGCGACGGCCGCTTGACGTTCGGCAACATAGGACTCTGGCGATTTCCCGGCATACAGGCCCTTGGCTATGCGCTTCTTTAGGATCTCCACGAGTGTCGTGCTGAGTGGGGCGTCCGAGGCTTCGAGTCCATACATCGCATAGTAGCGCCGGTTGGCAACGACAAGGCGCTGAGAGGCGTCGAACAGGCAGAGACCGCGGTTCATGTTCTCGATGGCAATCTCGAAATTGATGTTGTGCTGCCGCAGCTCCTCCTTCTGCCTGGCTGTTTCCAACTGGCTCGCCTCCAGCGCCTCTGTCCTCTCGGCCACGCGCCTCTCAAGTTCGACGTTAAATGCCGCGAGCCGTGCGTTCTGACGCTGAATGGTTCGGTTCACCCGCTTTCCATAGACAGAGACGCCAAGCACCAAGACGATGATCATCGCGGCGACAAACAGTTTGAGCGTCCTGAAGTCCCTCGTTTGATCGAGCATCTCTTGAGCAAGTACGTCTTCGATAGCGCGAAGAAGTGCACTCGCGGCTTCGATGCCGGAGACAAGATCGGCATACCGCCGGTCCATGGTCACCATGGATGCGCTTGCCGCTTCGAACTGACCCTCGGCGAACTGCAACAGCAGCATGCGGGTCACTACTAGCATGTCGGCCATCGTGCTCTCGATGGACTCGATCGTTGATGATATTCGCGTCGCTTCTGACGAGGTCACTTGTTCGACGATGCGCTGCTTGAGATGCCGAAGCGCGGGTTGGAATTCGGCGGCGGCCGCTTCCACTCGGTTCAATTCGGCCTCGGTATCTCTGCTTACGAAAACGTCATTACCAGCCGCGTTCGCCTGCCCGGCAATGGCGCGCAGTTTGACCGCCTGCTCGTGAATCGTGCTCCATTGCAGGTTGGAGACTATGTTTGCCCGGAGTGTACCGACGACATGATGTACTAATGCCAGCGCCGCGATGACAGCCAGAACGTTGAACATAGCCAACAGCGTATAGAGTCTGTTGTCCGTATTCTGGCTCTTGATCGCGGCCAGGAGTCCGCGATGCGCGCGCCCGAGCCGAGGCAATACGTTATTCATGTTCAGCTGCACAGAATGGGAAGGTGCGGCCGCGCACGCGTCGGGACGCAACAGCGGGCGCCGGGATAATCCGGCCGAGCCTTCAATTGTTACAGGGGGCATGCTGGTCCAAACCAGCCGGCACAGATGGCGTCATGCCTCTAGCGCGCGCTGCTGCGCTGACCAGTATGCCGACCTGTATCATAGACGAGAGAGGTTAAAACTTCGGACAGTGAGTCGGCGCAAGCCGCAGACGCGGCACGTGTTGGCCGCTGAGGATGACATCGTTGTCAAAACAGTGTCTTGTTAGACGCTGTGCCTCTAATATCGGACATTGCCGACCGGCACTCCGGCGTCCGAAAGCTTTAAGCGACCAATGTCTCATTCTGGGATTTCTCGTCAGGAGCAATCCACTGCTGAGACGCAGAGACTCCGGACATTGTCCGGGCGCCTTCATCCGCCCAGTGATCATCTAAAGGAGACGGTAGGTCCACCTCCGACAGCGGACACTTTCCCGATCGCGGATTGAACACAGGAAAACGGGCGTGCTCCTCTCCACTGTCGCAATGTGCCGGGACCGACCATCGGTGCTCTGACGTTGAGGGCCAGACTCGGACAAAATCGGGAAGCGGCCTGACAATGTCGGCTTCCTCTCATAGCGGACTAATCAACGAACATCAGCCCTCGTCGACATACGAGAACCTTCTATCCGAGTGAGATACTGATCCACCTGCATGGAAATGTTCACATCACCGCACGCAACGCTGGCCTCCTTCAGCAGCTGCGGGCCTAGGCTTCGCTTTCCTAAGCGCCCATCGAGAGCGTCCTGTAACAATCTCCTCAGCTCATTCTGAAGCGCTTCGACCTGTTGTGCCGCCCCTCCAATCGCGTTCAGGATCTTCAAAGACTCAATCGTTGAACGCATTGTCAGCCCTCCTGCGCGTGACACGTTGCTTGGGGCCCGGATCAATGCAAGCATGTTTAAGGACTCGGCACCGAGGACACTTTCCGCGTTTGGGTACTTGCCTCCCTTTGCAAGTTCCGCCGCCTTGGTCCATAGCGAGCTTGCAGTTTCTATTACTCGCGGAAGCCGTACATCCTTGCTTAAATCTAATCTTGTCAGCTTGGCCAGCGATATTCCGGTTTCTTTGCCGCCCGAAAGATAAAAAGATATCCACCAGCGGAAGGAGTATCTTTCTAGACGCTCGTCAAGAACCGATTCAACAAACCCGCATTCCGCCTCGAGAGGTAGCATTCGCCCGACAACTGGCATAAGAATATTTGCAAGCGACACAGGCGCTTTCTCCAGCTGAACATCTACTATCTGACGAGACAGGTGCCTAATTGTGAGCAATTCAGGAGAAGCCAGATCGCCCAGCGACTTCAGGAATATCGCTAGATCTCCACGCTTGCGAGCTTCTTCCGCCTGAGTGATCTCAAGGTCGCAAAGGTTGGCAAGAAGGGTGGGGCTTCGAGAAAACCGTTGCACTCCGTGTCGGAGAATCGCCCTCTGAGACGGAAACGATGCTTCGTCTTGCTGATCGGTGTCTGAACTAACTGGAAGAAGGGTGTAGGCTTCGCAAAGTCGGAGCAGCTCGACGTACCAATAATCGGATACGTATTCTCCACCGAGTGCCTCTTTGAAAAGAACAAATGCCTGCTCATGTGGACTTTTGGCTTCCGCTGTGGCCGCCACGCCCAAGTCTATCGTAAACTTCCGGACGTCGCGCGCGTATCGCCCAAGTTCCATATAAAGACCGGAATGAAGTTCACCATTGCGGGACGCCAAGCCACAAGCGGTTTCGAACCTGTCCAGCGTTGCCTCCGGCAGTTGCTCGTGAAGATGGCGTATCACGCCGCTTAGCGCACCGAGCACACTACCGCTCAGGTGTACGCTCTCATCCGATAACAGTTCGACAAGCTGTGTGATGGCAGCCGGCGTGTCCTCAGCAAGATGCGCCAACCTGACCCGTTGTGCGGCGACTTCCGTGCGGACCCAAACGAGGTCTCTCGCACGGTTGCTGAAATTCGAAAGAGAATGCGCGGCGGCAAGCATTCGCTGAGCACTATCTCGATAGCGCCCAACCAACTTTGGGTGGGCATCGGATCCAATTTCCAACAATGAATCGATATACGCTTTTGCGGCATCTAGCGCAAAACGCCCCGCCAAATCTGACTCGCGTTGATTTCCGCCTCGATCTCTTTCGACCCACTCTGAGAAGTAATCAAAGTAGGTGTCGCGCACTCGAGAATCGAACGATCTGCCCAGCGTGCGAAACGTTCGATCGTGCTCAACCACTCCATACTTCCCTGACAATGCGCACTGGCGCGCAGCGTTGCCAACAAGGATCGCAAAGTCGGCTTCGTTGAAGGGGGCAGGACGTCCATCTGCAGAAGGTCGAAACAAGACTCGATAGATGGCCTCTGTCACATCCGGATGACGGGTGTCGACGAGCCCGGCCTGAGAGACTGTCGGAAGCGCTTGGTCTGGATATTGAACACGACCTGAGCTCGTTCGACTGCCGAAAAGCCAAGGATCGGTAGGAGACACTGATATAGCGTCGATTGCGAACAGCAATTCATCAGATAAGAGTTCAATGATCCTCTTTGTGACTGACGTTGCGGTACCTGTGTCGGCTTCGAAAAAGTGCGAAAGGCAGGACGCAATTAGGCTCTCGTCGCAGAAGAACTTGCGCCGCGAAAGCGATGCGTACCGATATCGACATAATGCGACCACCCCAAGCGCCATTGCTAGAGGTCCCGGAAATCGATCCAATCCTGGCACTTGAGCAAACGAATTATGATCCACGAGCGATTGAATCGATGTTGAAATGCGGCTCTTTATTTCACCTTCGCGACCAAGACCGAGAAGGGCACTCAGAAGTAAAGCGTCCCGCCGTTCATTGAACGTCCGCGAGAGTTGGGCTCGTAGCTCAACGATTGTAAAATCGCCTGCTATGTCGCTGGAGTGCACCGCCTGTGCCAACGCCTCGATGTCGGAGCGCCTGCCCGGGTACACGAGGCGGTCGGCATAAATGAAGCTGTCGCGCCTTAATTCTCGCGCGCTGTATCGCTGAGATTGTACAAACTGACGCAATATGTTCAATTGATTGACCGCGAGTCGTTCGGTCTGGGTTGCTAAGACTAATGCTCGCACATGACTGTCCGTTTCGTTCTCACGCGGCATAAATTGCTGCGAAAGTCGCAGCAAGACGTCCGGAGAAAGAAACTCGGCATTGTCGATGACAACCAAGGCTCCGGATGTCGAGGAGAGATCGCGTATGCGATCCGAGATGTGCTCCGGAGCATGACGGGCAATTGCTAGTCCATCGATGAAGCTGACGCTGCGGCCCTCGTCAGCAGCGCGGATCGCGATCTGGTATAAAATAGTGGTTTTGCCTGAACCAACTGCACCCCGAACCCACAGACCGATACTAGTCTTAGCCCTACTCAGCTCTTCGAGGACAATGTCAGAGGAGGCTCGGCTGGCGCTCGCCACCATAGTCGCTGCGAGAGTTGGCCGATCTCCAAGTAGGAATGCTGCGGCCATTTGCCTACCCTCAATAGGGTGCGAGTTTAGCCTACTTCTAAGTGCAGCGAGTTCGACATTTATGTTTCGCCACCAATCCTGATCCTTCACCCTAAGCAAAGACCGGGCGCGATCCAATTTGATCTCGTCATCGACAGGCGTTCCAGCGGAATAGATGCGATATTGGTCGTGAGCTTCATCCAGAACGCTCCTGAAGATACTCCCTGCAAGCGTATCAACCTCATCCCGCGTTTCGTCGTCATACGTGAGCGTCAACATGTCTGCACAATAGATGACGATGTAGAGAAAATGGCTTGTTAAGGTCGACAATTGGTATTTCGCCCCTGACGGCGAAAGCAGCTTTAAGATCGTCTGTGAGGTCGGCTTCTTCTTGAGGCCCGGTAGCCCCCGCAGACTTTTTCGGTTGTCCAGGCGCGGTCTGCTGATGCCAGAACTTATTTTGGCGACCCGCTCTGCCAGGTCCTTGTCGGTATCACCGTCCATCCACTCGCCCAAGTCAGTCGCCTTGATTGCGCTGAAGCTGACAAGGGCTTGTATCCGGCTGTGAAGCGTCGCTTCGGCGGTGGGCTGGCGCTTGATGGTCCCCAGCTTGGTGGCCAGCCGGAGCAAAATTTCCAGAGATTTTCCAGAAAGGGTCTTTGGCGTTTCCATAGCCATTCCAATGGGTTGGACGCACTCCGCTTAAATTTCCTGAACTCTCACGGATTGGCCGTGGGAGAATGGAGTGACTAACAATGACGATTGCTATTCATGCAGTCCTGGTGGCCAGCTACATTACGCTGGCCGCCTATCACGTCTACCAGATCGCTGCAGGCATGTAAGCGAAAGTCGCCTGCGCGTTCTCCCCTTCTGGCACCGACCCGGTATCTGGGTCAGTGCCAGATTTCTTTCACGGAGCCCGCAGGCGCGCATCCACGGTTCGTCCGCAGTTGAACCTAAGAGCCGAAGAGAAGAGGTCCGCTCCATTGGTCCACGCGAGGTCAGCAACGGGTCAGAAGCGTGAGTGCATGGTGGCGTTGCAGTGTCGGCTTCAGCAGCTATCGCGTACACGTCGAGGAATAGCGTGGTTTAGGACTGTGCCGGTCAAGTTCGCATCGCGGTGGGCCGGAAGCAGAGTTTTGCGCCATTGGGCCGAGTTCGTGCTTCCCATGTGCTTCCCAGCACAAAAATGATCCTGCAGCCTTGGTGGCGAGACCATGCAAATGATTGATTTTCCGAGATAATTTGGAGCGGGCGAAGGGATTCGAACCCTCGACCCCGACCTTGGCAAGGTCGTGCTCTACCCCTGAGCTACACCCGCTTCCGAGAGGGCACCGAGAGAGGGGCCCCGAACCATGGGTAACAGGCCTGTCCGGCCGTTGGTTGGGGGTCTTATGCACAAACGAAGCGATGTTGGCAAGGGTGTCGCGCGGTGTACCGATCCCCGGCGACGCCAAATATGATTCAGGCGGGGGAGAGGCGTTCAAACCCGGTCGTCAGTGTGGCTCTGGCCGGCCGTGCAATCGGCCTTTGACAGCCCCGGCAATGCGTGGCAAGGGGAGCCCTTCATTTTCTCGAGCCTCACAGAGGACCTCATGTCTACGGCGACCAAGGCGGCGCGCGGAACGAAGCGCACCTGTCAAAATTCAGATTGTGGAGCGCGGTTCTACGATCTCAATCGTGATCCCATCATCTGCCCGCATTGCGAAGAGAAGTACGTCGTTGCCGTGGCCTCGCCGAGCGTCGCTGGCGCCGACAAGGGTCGCCGTCCGGCGGCCAAGGCTCCCGTCTATGCAGCCCCTGACGACGTCAAGCCGGATGATCTGCCGGAAGGCGAAGAGGCGCTTGTCGATATCGAGGCCGTAGAAGATGCCGCCGACGTCGAAGCCGACGAGACGTTCCTCGAGGAAGAAGAGGATTCCGGGTCCGATGTGTCGGGAATCATCGGCGACAGCGGCGAAAGCGGCGACGAACAGTAAGGTTCATCGGGCGCGCGGCCTACAAGCGGCCACAGGCGGTCCAGACACGCGACGAGCGGCACCCTTTCGGATGCTGCTCGCTTTGTTTTTCCGGACAGTTCCCGATCAGACCGCAGTGAATTCGCCGGTCGCGGGATTGAGGACCTGAAGCGTGCCGGAAGCGATATCGAAGTAGGCACCGTGCAATGAGATCCGGCCCTTTCCTTCGAGAATCTGGATGCAGGGAAACGTCCGAAGGTTCGTCAGCGACGTCTTGACGGCTTCGCGTTCCAGCATGGCGCGCTGCTCAGGGCCGGCCGGCAGTCCGGAGGCAAGGACCCGATCGCGGGCCGCGTCGAGCATCGACATCCAGTTCGTAATGAACTGTGCGGAGGTCTGGCGTGCCGCATCGTGTTCGAGGCAAGCGCGTACGCCGCCGCAGCCGGAGTGGCCCATGATCACGATGTGCTTGACCCGCAGGTTGAGGGCCGCGAACTCGAGGGCCGCGGAGACACCGTGATACTTGCCGTTCGTTTCATAGGGCGGGACGAGATTGGCGACGTTGCGCACCACGAACATCTCTCCCGGCATAGCGGCGAAGATCGTCTCCGGATCGACGCGACTGTCGCAGCAGGAGACCATCATCACCTCGGGGCTCTGCCCGTAGGATGCGAGGCTTTCGTAGTGGTCCTGGTTTTGCGCGAAATGACGGAACTTGAACCGGCGATAGCGGTCGGCGAGGTTCTCTGGCAGTTGCGACATAGGTGGCCTCCATTGCGTCGGGGCAGTGTCCCGCCCGCGCTTCAGTCCGGTCCCTGCCGTATAATGGCAGGCGGGGCAAGTTTCTGTTCGACTTCAGGGTGAAAAGTCCTGCAGTTTGGTCACGGTCTTCGGGCCGGCATGGGCCCAGGCGGTCGCGTTTCCGATCAATGCAAGCTCGGACCGGCCAACGCTTGCGGTCGTGATCGCGTCGATGCGTCCGGTCGAATTCGCAAGGGCTGCGGAGGTTTCACGGCCATGGCAGGCGATTTCGGCAAGGAACAGGGCGGAGAAGGCATCGCCGGTTCCATTCGGGACGCGGGTCCGCCGTTCGACGACCGACAGTCTGGTCCCGGTGCGATCCGTTGCGACATTCGCGAGGCGGGTCGGTCCGACCGGTGTCGAGGTCGCAACGACCGTGCGCTCAGAGATGGAGCGGGCAGCGCGTTCGGCGCTCGCCGGATCGGTGACATCGATGCCGGAAAGCCAGGATGCCTCGAAGCGGTTCGGGGTCAGGATGTCGGCGCGAGGTACGAGGATTTCGCGGATGGCGCGTGCGGCATCCTCCTCGATATAGAGGCCCTTGGGATCATCGCCGATGACCGGGTCACACAGGACCGTGAGCGGGTTCGAGCCGCGTCGTGATCGTATCAGGTCGATGGCGGATGCCGCCGCGCGGACGTGCCCGGCGGTCGGCAAGTAGCCGACGAGTATCGCATCGACGTCTCGCAGCCAGCCGTTCTGGTCCATGGCGGTCAGCATAGCCGTCACGTCGGCCGGGTCGAGGCGGCGGGCGTGGGCAAACGCATGTCCGGGATGGTTCGAGAGGACGATCGTCGGAACCGCGATCACCTCTATGTCGAGCCGCTGCAGGACGGGGACGATGGCGGACAGTCCGACGTGGCCGTGGGCGACGGTCGAGGACATGGCGAGCACGTGTGGTGGACGCGATGGTGCGGTGTTCGCGATGTCCGGCATCTCGGTTCCATGGTCAGATGATGTTGAGTTCGAACACCGGCTCGTTCCGCGCTACGCGATCGACGGAGAACCGGCTCAGGTCGAGCGACGTCTGGCGCCCGAAGACGATTTCCTCGGCGATCGCGCGGCCGGCCGCATAGGCCTGCTGGAAGCCGTGTCCGGAAAAACCGGTCGCAGCGTAGAAGTTTCCGAACCCGGGCACGCGGCCTATCAGCGCGTTCTGATCGAGCGTGTTGTAGTCGTAAAATCCGGCCCAGGCGCCGGTCATGCGGAGGCTCTCGAACACCGGGACCCGCTGGGCCAGAGCAGGCCAGACGAGGTCGGTGAAGGGTGCGTCATCGATCTGATCGAGATCTTCTGCGGGCGGTTCATCGGCTTCTGCCGGCGATATGCCGCAGATGAAGGCGCGGCCTTCCGGCCGGAACCACACGCCTGTCGGATCGACTGTCAGTGGTGCGCGGCGCAGGTCGTCGGTCGCCTCGCGACAGTCGACGACGTAGACGTAGCGTTTGCGTGGCTCGACAGGGATATGGGCTCCGGCGAGACGGGCAACAGCGCCAGACCAGGCACCGGCTGCGTTGACGACGTGGGTCGCCGCGATGGACTGGCCGTCGGCCAGACGAATATGTGTCACGCGATCGGCGCGCGTCACGAGGTCGGTCACGTCGCCGCGGACGAGTTCCGCACCTGCCGTGATCGCCGCGGCACGCAACAGGTTCATCAGGGCCGATGGATCAGCCCAGCCTTCCCCGCTCGTGGAATAGGCGCCGACGGCGATACCGTCGGTCGCAAGCCAGGGAAAGCGCGCGGCGAGCGCGGTGCTGTCTGCGACATGGATGTCGCCGCCGTGCGCCCGCTGGATCGCGGCATTGGACCGGATGGTCGCGGCGCCGTCCGCGCTCGCCATGACGAGATAGCCGTGCTCGCGAAAGCCGACATCGGCATCCGGTCCGAAGTGCCGTTTCAGGTTACGGACGAGATCGAGCGTGGCCAGTGACAGATGGATGTTCTCAGGCGTGGAGAACTGCTGGCGGATGCCGCCGGCGGAACGGGCCGTGGAACACAACCGATACGAGGTGTCGCGTTCAACGAGCAGGACTCGGAGGTCCGTTTTCAGGCCGACCTTCAGGGCATACGCGGTCGCCGCTCCGACGATGCCGGCGCCGATGATCGCGATGTCTGTCTCGAGTGTGTCCATCTGCCGCGTATTGTCCCGGACTGCCTGGTTTTCGTGCACATCTCATCCCAAAGGGGACTTTGTTTCGGCTTGCATCGGAGGGCAAGACCCGGCAAGCCAAGCCGCGAACAGGGCCGGACATAGCGAGCGGAGGTTTACATGACTTTGAAGCCGTTGCGCAGCGCGCTTTACATGCCGGGATCGAACGCGCGTGCTCTCGAAAAGGCCAAGACCCTGCCTGCCGACGTCGTCATTCTCGACCTCGAGGACGCGGTCGCGCCGGACCAGAAGGCGGCGGCTCGGTCGCAGGTCGCGGCGGCGGTCGCGGCGGGGGGCTTCGGGGCGAAACAGGTCGTTTTCCGCGTCAATGCGCTCGATACGCCGTGGGGTATGGACGATCTGAAGGCCGCCTGTGAGGCGGGACCCGATGCCGTCCTCTTGCCGAAGCCGAACTCGGGTGACGATATCGCGCGCGCCAACGATGCGATGGCGCGGGCGGGGGCCCGCAGCAAGACCCGGCTCTGGGCCATGATCGAGACGCCGCTCGCCATACTCAATCTGCCCGGGATAGCGGCAACGGCGAAGCACCCGGGTTCGCGGCTCGACTGCTTCGTGCTCGGGACGAACGATCTCGTAAAGGAGACGCGGGCCGAGCTGGACAAGGACAGGACGTCGGCACTCTACTGGCTTTCAGCGTCGGTCACCGCGGCGCGGGCGTATGGCATCCAGGTGCTCGACGGCGTCTACAATGCGTTCAAGGATGCCGAAGGCCTCAGGCGGGAGTGCCTGCAGGGCCGGGCGCTCGGCTTCGACGGCAAGACGCTGATCCATCCCGACCAGATCGCGACGGCCAACGAGATCTTCGCGCCGGCGGCGGAGGAAGTGGCGATGGCACGCAAGATCATCGCAGCGTTCGATCTCCCCGAGAACAAGGGCAAGGGCGTCATTACGCTCGATGGCCGGATGGTTGAACTGCTGCATGCGGAGATGGCGCGCCGGACCGTGGCGATCGCCGACGCTATCGCGGCAAAAGGCTGAGACGGCTGAGGATCTGGATTTCGAGGAGCATACCGCGATGTCGTCGACAAAGGCGCAGGGTGGCAACTATTTCGAGGATTTCAGGCCGGGCTCGACGATCCGCCATGCGACGCCGCGCACGCTAACTGCCGGCGATATCGCGCTCTACAATGGTCTTTATGGAAGCAGGTTCGCAGTCCAGTCGTCGCGCGAGTTCGCGCGAGCAATCGGCTACGACGATGCGCCCGTCGACGACATTCTCGTCTTCCACATGGTGTTCGGCAAAACGGTGCCCGACATCTCGCTCAACGCCATCGCCAATCTCGGCTATGCCGAATGCCGGTTCCTGAAGCCCGTCTTTGCCGGGGATACGGTCTCGGCGACATCCGAGGTGCTGGGCGTCCGGGAGAATTCCAACGGAGAGAGCGGCGTCGTTTATGTGCGGACGACGGGACGAAACCAGCGGGGCGAGGAGATCCTTTCCTATGTGCGCTGGGTCATGGTGCGGAAGCGGATACCGGGTGCGCCTGCTGGGACCGCAGGACAGGTGCCGAAGCTCGCCGACGCTGTTTCGCCCAGCGAGCTCGGATCGGCACTGCCGCGGATCGACGCTGCAAAATATGATTTCGTCCTCGCAGGAACACCGCACGCGATCGGTGACTACAGCGCCGGCGAACGAATCGACCATGTCGACGGGATCACGGTCGAGGAGGCCGAGCACCAGATCGCGACGCGGCTCTACCAGAACACAGCAAAGGTCCACTTCGACCAGTTCGCGGCGCAGTCCGGCCGGTTCAAGCGACGGCTCATCTATGGTGGCGTGGTGATCTCGCTGGCCCGGTCGCTGTCGTTCAACGGGCTTGGGGCAGCGTTTCATGTGGCCGGCATCAATGGTGGCCGGCACGTCGCGCCGCTGTTCGCCGGCGATACGGTCTATGCCTGGAGCGAGGTGAAGGCGGTCGAGCGGTTGCCGTCACAACCGGATCTCGGGGTCATGCGTGTCGTTACAACTGCTACCAAGAATCTGCCGTGCGACGGGCATCCCTCGCGTGACGAAAAGGGCGGGTATCGCGACGGCGTCATCCTGGAGCTGGACTACTGGCTTGCCGGACCCTGGGCTTTCGGAACAAACGTGCAGCTGAAATAAGATTATTAATAACCATCGTCTAACCTGCGACGTGGTGCCGAAAGAGACTTTCGGCCGAAACATACGAACTGTCGCAGAGGCCGCCCCGATCGTCATGAACCGGGGTGGAGGATCAGGTGCCTAACAGCGTGGCTGTCATCGGAGCGGGAATGGCGGGCCTTTCGGCCGCGCGCGTGATGCGCCGTGCCGGTTGTTACGTCGAGGTGTTCGAGCAGGATCGGATCATCGGCGGGCGGCTCGCGACGACGCGCCTGGGCATCGGGACCTTCGATACGGGCGCGCAATACCTGACCGCGCGATCGACGACGTTCTGCAAATTCGTCGACGAGATCGTCGGCTCGGGCTATGCGGCCAGGTGGACCCCGCGTGGCGCACAAGGTGGCGCCGCCGCGACGATGCAGCAATGGTACGTCGGCACACCGGGGATGAGTTCGATCCTGCGGCCGCTCGCGGAAAGCGTGAGAATCCACAACGGACGCCGGGTCCATACCATGGAGCGGCGCGACAAGGGCTGGCATCTCTGGTTCGACGATCATACGTCGGCGGGGCCATTTCATGCCGTCGCCGTCGCGGTTCCGGCGAAGGAAGCGCAATTGCTGCTCGGCCGTCTGGATACGCTCGCCGAGCCGCTTAGCCGAGTGCGGATGTCGCCGTGCTGGGCCGTGATGGTCCGTCTCGACCAGAATCTCATGCCGGACCAGGATGTCTTTTCGGACATGACGGAGACCATCCGCTGGGTCGCGCGCAACAATGCCAAGCCGGGACGATCGGGTCGGGGCGACAACATCATCATCCATGCTTCGCCGGCGTGGAGCCGCGAGACGGAAGACGCCGACCCGGAAAGCGTCGCGGAGGACCTCTGGGCCGAGGTGAGCCATGCGCTCGGGCTGCCTCCGACGCGCCCGGCGCAGATGGCGGCGCATCTGTGGCGGCATGGTCTGGTCGATGTGTCGCTCGGCGAGACCTATCTGTTTTCGACCGGGGATATGGTCGGCGTGACCGGTGACTGGTGTCTCGGGCGGCTTGCGGAGCACGCGTTCGACAGTGGCGCCCGCCTCGGCAAGGCGATCGTGGACGCGCTCGGCTGATCAGCCCGTCCGCAGGCGTGCGCGGTGGATCATCGCCAAATCTGCATGTCTGAAATGGCCTTGCGGGCGGATGATCTCCGCGTTTGCGACCATGGAGTCATTGCGAGCCGTGTTGCGGCGCGGTACAAGCCCCCGAAATCGCGTCGTCTACAAGCGGGGGTTTGGCCGGCATGGCCCATTCGAAAACTACCGACACGCGGCCACTTTCGCCGCATTTGCAGGTCTATCGCCCGCTGATCAACATGGTCATGTCGATCCTGCACCGTATCACGGGCGCGGCACTCTATTTCGGCACCCTGTTGCTGGCGTGGTGGCTGGTCGCCCTTGCGCAGGGACCCGAATACTTCAATTTCGTCAACAACATATATGGAAGCTGGTTCGGCAAACTGGTGCTGTTCGGCTATACGTGGGCGTTGATGCACCACCTCATCGGGGGCATCCGTCACCTGATCTGGGACACCGGCCGCGGCTTCGATCTGAAGACGGTCAATCTCCTGAGCTGGATGACGATCGTCGGATCACTCGTTTCGACCGTGCTCATCTGGCTCGTGGCCGTGCTCGGTCTTCGGTAAGGGCGAGGAGAAAACGATGTCCACACCGCTCAAGCCCACTCCGTCACCGACGCATACCGAGATCCGTACACCGCTCGGGCGGGTCAGGGGCCTCGGATCCGCCAAAGAAGGCGCCGACCATTTCTGGAAACAGCGCGTCACCGCCGTGAGCACCCTGCTGCTCGTCGTACCGGCGCTCATCATCGCGATCGGGTTCGTCGGCGCAGATTACGCCACCGTCAAGAAAACGCTCCAGAAGCCTGCGGTTTCGATCCTGCTTCTGATGCTGGTACTTTCGGGCGTATTCCATATGCGACTCGGGATGCAGGTCATCATCGAAGACTACGTGAAGGGTGAAGGTCGTAAGGTCTTCTGGCTCATGGCCAATACCTTTTTCGCCATCGCTGTCGGGCTCACGTCGATTTTTGCGGTCCTGAAGATCAGCTTCGGCGGCTGAACCGTATTGTCACCCGAGTCCCTTCGGCCCACAGACTGCCCACAGACTGGTTGAACCATGGCAAGCTCACAGAATTCGAAGACCAATGGTGCTGCGGCTCCGGCCTACACGATCGTCGACCATACCTATGACGTCGTCGTCGTTGGTGCGGGTGGCGCGGGACTGCGTGCCACTCTTGGTTGCGCGCAGGCAGGCCTCAAGACGGCCTGCATCTCCAAAGTGTTTCCGACGCGGTCGCACACGGTGGCGGCGCAGGGTGGCGTCGCTGCCGCGCTCGGCAACATGGGCCGCGACGACTGGCGCTGGCACATGTACGACACGGTGAAGGGTTCCGACTGGCTCGGTGACCAGGATGCGATCGAGTACCTGTGCCGCAATGCCCCGGACGCAGTCTACGAACTCGAGCACTACGGCGTGCCGTTCAGCCGTACGGAAGACGGACGCATCTATCAGCGGCCGTTCGGCGGCATGACGACAGAATACGGTGAGGGTCCGCCGGCACAGCGCACCTGCGCGGCTGCCGACCGAACCGGACACGCCATGCTGCACACGCTTTACGGGCAGTCGCTGCGCTACACGGCGGAGTTTTTCATCGAGTATTTCGCGCTCGACCTGATCATGGATCAGGAGGGTGTGTGCCGCGGTCTCCTCGCGCTCAATCTCGACGACGGAACGATCCACCGGTTCCGTGCCCAGCGGACAATTCTGGCGACGGGCGGATATGGACGGGCCTACTTCTCGGCGACATCGGCGCATACCTGCACGGGCGACGGCAACGCGATGGTGCTTCGTGCCGGCCTGCCGCTGCAGGACATGGAGTTCGTCCAGTTCCATCCGACCGGGATCTACGGGGCGGGTGTTCTCATCACAGAAGGCGCGCGCGGCGAAGGCGGCTATCTCACGAACTCGAAGGGCGAGCGATTCATGGAGCGGTACGCGCCGCACGTGAAGGATCTCGCGTCGCGCGACGTGGTCTCGCGGTCGATGACGATGGAAATCAGGGAAGGCCGTGGGGTCGGCAAGGAATCCGACCACATCTTCCTGCATCTCGACCACCTCGATCCGAAGATCCTCGCCGAGCGTCTGCCGGGAATCACGGAAAGTGCGAAGGTGTTCGCCGGTGTCGATCTGCGCCGTCAGCCCATTCCGGTCATTCCGACGGTCCACTACAACATGGGCGGCATTCCAACGAACTTCCATGGTGAGGTTCTGACGCTCAAGGGTGGCAATCCGGATCACGTCGTGCCCGGCCTCATGGCGGTCGGGGAGGCAGCGTGTGTTTCAGTGCACGGGGCGAATCGTCTCGGCTCGAACTCGCTGATCGATCTCGTGGTGTTCGGCCGGGCGACAGGTCTCAGGTGCGGCGAGACGGTGGAGGCTGGTGCACGGCAACCTGACCTTCCGAAGGCGGCGACCGATGCTGCGCTCGCCCGTCTCGATCGGTTCCGGTACGCGAAGGGTGGTACGCCGACGGCGGCACTCCGGCTCAAGATGCAGAAGCTCATGCAGGCCAACTGCGCGGTGTTCCGCGACGGGCCGGTGCTGGTCGAGGGGGTGACGAAGATCAACGAGATCTGGCGCGAGAGCGAGGATGTCGGCGTCACGGATCGCTCGCTGATCTGGAACTCGGATCTCGTCGAGACGCTCGAGTACGACAACCTGATCTCGCAGGCGGCCGTCACCATGCATTCGGCGGAGAACCGCAAGGAAAGCCGTGGCGCGCATGCGCGTGAGGACTATCCGGACCGCAACGACAAGGATTGGATGAAGCACACGCTGGCCTTCGCCGATACGGCGAAGAAGGAAGTGCGGATCGACTATCGTCCGGTCCACACCTACACGATGACCAACGAGGTCAAGTACATCGAACCCAAGGCTCGCGTGTACTGATCAGGCGACCTAACTCGCTAACTAGAACGGAACGTGCCGATCATGGTACAGCTCTCACTTCCCAAGAACTCCACGATCCAGGGCGGCAAGGTCTGGAACAAGCCTGCCAACGCGGCCAAAGGCGAATGGAAGGAGTTCCGGGTCTATCGCTGGAATCCGGACGACGCCGCGAACCCGCGCGTCGACACCTACTGGATCGACCGCAACGACTGCGGGCCGATGGTTCTCGATGCGCTCATCAAGATCAAGAGCGAGATCGACAGCACGTTGACGTTCCGTCGCTCCTGCCGCGAGGGGATCTGCGGCTCGTGCGCCATGAATATCGACGGAACGAATACGCTCGCCTGCCTCAAGGCGATCGAAGACGTCAAAGGAGCGGTGAAGATCTATCCGTTGCCGCACATGAAGGTCGTCAAGGATCTGGTTCCGGACATGACGAACTTCTACGCCCAGCACCGTTCGATCGAGCCGTGGCTGAAGACGACGACGGCGACGCCGCCGAAGGAATGGAAGCAGGCGAAGCCGGACCGTGAAAAGCTCGACGGCCTCTACGAATGCATCCTGTGCGCGTGCTGCTCGACGTCGTGTCCGAGCTACTGGTGGAACCAGGATCGCTATCTCGGCCCGGCAGTGCTGCTCCAGGCCTATCGGTGGGTGATCGACAGCCGTGACGAGGCCACCGGCGAACGGCTCGACAACCTCGAAGATCCGTTCCGGCTCTACCGGTGCCATACCATCCTGAATTGCGCGAAAGCCTGCCCGAAGGGTCTCAATCCGGCCAAGGCGATCGCGGAACTCAAGAAGCTGATGGTCGAGCGGCGCGTCTGAGCGGGCTTTCTGAACAGGTCGATGCAACATTGGGCTGGATCTCGCGATCCGGCCCTTTTTGTCGTCCGGTCATACCTCCGGGGTTGATGGGCGCCGCAACAGCGCGCAGACTTGGTGCCCGGATTTCGCGGGAGCGTTCAGTCCGTTACCAAAACCTGGAGGAGCACGATGCTGGATCACGTGGGAATGCCGGTTTCCGACTATGCCAGGTCCAAGTCGTTCTATGCGGCGATCCTGAAGCCGCTGGGGTTCGGTCTGGTACTGGAGGTCTCGTCCGAGGAGACCGGAGGGGCCTCCCATGCCGGGTTCGGAGCCGGACAGAAACCCGAATTCTGGATAGGGTCCGGAACTCCGGTCAAAGGGCGCGTACATTTTGCGTTTTCGGCGCGGTCGCGGGAGGCTGTGCGGAAGTTCTACGATGCCGCGCTCAAGGCGGGCGGGAAGGACAACGGCGCGCCGGGTCTGCGGCTGCATTATCACGAGAACTACTACAGCGCGTTCGTTCTCGATCCGGACGGGCACAATATCGAAGCCGTTTGCCACAAACCGGAGTAACCGGTTGCGATCCGTAATCAGACGACTTCGGACAGTATATTTGAAGTATTCATGGCCGAAAAATCGAAGACCGGAGTACCCTGAGGTATCTCCGGTCTCGAAACTTTCCGCAGTGCGGTGGCCGTCGTGGCGTTCTGTGCGTTACCGGTGCCCATCCAGTTCCGACAGAGGCGCCGTTTCGGCCAGTCCCCCGCTTAGCGGCGCTTGGAAGCCTTCTTGGCGGCCTTCTTGGCCGGGGCTTTCTTCGCGGGCTTCTTCTTCGCAGCAGCTTTTGCCATGGTGATTTCTCTCTCTCTGAAAAAGTCCGAATCATTTCGGACAAGTCAACTATGCACTTTTTTATTTCTGGTGTTGACAGTGAAATCGAATTGGCGGCGCGATTTTCAGTCGCTGCAGCGGAAAGTGTTGCAGCATGTCCACAAATCTGGCGATTTTGACTCCTGAAATTCGCTTTTCTCTCAGCTGCTTCCACGCGAATCCAGATTCGAGTTCGCAATTTCGTGCAATTTGATCAGAGCGAATCAACCGAGGCACACGCGATATTGGATCGAGACGAAGCGATTTAGCGTGTCGGTAGCAATGCAGGATATTTCGATGATGGCTTGGTATAGAGACAACGGCGAATAACCGTATTTCAAAACGATCACGGCCGGCGACCACGTTCTGTGGTGCACCGGCCGAGTGAAACAGTCCGGGCGAGCCCTGGCCCGGATGCATCAAGCGATCTGTTCAGCGCGCCTTGCGCTTCGCCTTGGTCGCCTTGCGACGGGCAGCGCCCGCGCGCTTCGTTGCAGCAGCCTTGACCGTGCGCTTGGCAGCGGGCTTCTTGGCCTTGACCTTGGTGACCTTGCGAGCTTTTGCGACTTTCGCCATGGGAGATTTCCTTTCTTGTTGCCAGAGATAAAAATGGGACGCGAATCAGTACTACTTGCCTGTTAACTTTGATGGAGGGGTGGTTAACTTCGAGTTAACTCTCGGCGCGTCCGTTCGATTCAGCGACGACTCGCGGTTCGGATCGAAGACTCGAGTCGGTCGACGGAAGGCTCGACCAGGTGCACCGATGGCGGCTGTCCTCTTGCCAAGTCTTCCGGGCGGTAACACAATCCACCCAGTGCATCAGAAAGGCTCGCCCCTTTGAGCAACGAGACCACGCCGCCGGACCGTGGAGCATCCGCAGAGATCTTCGGGTTTCCGCAGACGGTTCAAGGCAACCCATCCGCTCGCGCGCCAGCGGTGGTCGTCTTCAACAAGTCCGAACTCAGTGCGATCCTGGCTCTTTATGGGAAGATGGTGGCGCTTGGCGAATGGCGCGACTACGCGCTCGATTTCGGTCGGGAGGAGGCGGTGTTCGCGGTTTTTCGCCGGTCCAGCGAGGTGCCACTGGCCCGGATCGTGAAAAATCCGAAGATGGCGCGCAAACAGGGAGCGTTCGCCGTCGTTTCAGGCCAAGGGATGGTGCTCAAGCGTGGGCATGACCTCGCCAGAATCCTCGCGTTTTTCGACGACCGGCCAAGGATCGTGCGCTAAACCGCCCGTGCGCTCCGGCAAAAAGCCGGGTTCGGGCGCCGAATACTCCGGTTGGTACTGCTGATTTGAATGCCGTCCAATAACGAGTAGAGGACGGTTGGCCGAGAGCGTTGTCCGTCACGGTGCGGGATCACTTCGGACCCAACGATAGGCGCACTTGATCGGCGGGCGAAACTGCCGCAAAAGCAGGCCATCAATCGGGAACGAAAGCGCACACATGGCCATTCTCGTCGACGGGACCACGAAAGTCATCTGCCAGGGCATTACGGGCAGCCAGGGCACCTTCCACACCAAGCAGGCCAAGGCCTATGGCACCAAGGTCGTCGGAGGCGTGACGCCGGGCAAGGGCGGCTCGAAACACCCCGATGCGGAACTGGCCGACGTGCCACTGTTCAACTCGGTCGCGGAAGCCAAGGCGAAGACCGGCGCGAACGCCACCTCCATCTATGTGCCGCCGCCGTTCGCAGCCGATGCCATTCTCGAGGCGATCGACGCCGAAATCCCTCTGATCGTCTGCATCACCGAGGGCATTCCGGTGATGGACATGGTGCGTGTGAAGCGGGCCCTGACGGGGTCGTGGTCGCGGCTGATCGGGCCGAATTGCCCGGGTGTGCTGACCCCGGGGCAGTGTAAGATCGGCATCATGCCGGGCAACATCTTCCGCAAAGGCAACGTCGGGATCGTGTCGCGCTCCGGCACGCTGACGTACGAGGCAGTGAAGCAGACGTCGGACGCAGGCCTCGGCCAGTCGACTGCGGTCGGCATCGGCGGCGACCCGGTCAAGGGTACTGAATTCATCGACATGCTCGAAATGTTCCTCGCGGACCCCGAGACGCATTCGATCATCATGATCGGCGAAATCGGCGGTTCGGCCGAGGAGGATGCGGCAGAGTTCATCAAGCGCGAGCGGGCCAAGGGCCGTTCGAAGCCGATGGCAGGGTTCATCGCCGGCGCGACGGCTCCTCCGGGCCGCCGCATGGGTCATGCGGGCGCCATCATATCGGGCGGCAAGGGCAAGGCCGAAGACAAGTTCGAAGCCATGCGTTCCGCCGGGATCGCGATCGCCGACAGTCCGGCGTCGCTCGGCACGACACTCGCCAAGGTGCTCAAGGGTTGAGCATCCGGTGGCCCAGGCTGGGCGATCTAGTGCCAACGTATGGTGGGCCGGCCAGCCGAGGACGTGTATTACAGGCGTTCATCAGGTTGTGACGGTACAACGCCACATTTCGGCTCAACACGTCGGGTTTCCGACGTTCGGGTCCGACGCGGGCGGGCTCGTGGCCCGGTCGCCGACAGGCCGGATTATCGCAAGGGCAAACCATGTCACGTTCACGTCAAGCGCAGAATGAAGCATTCGCGTTGTCCTCGTTCCTGCACGGAACGAATGCCGCCTACATCGAGCAGATGCAGGAGCAGTACGAAAAGAACCCCGGCTCGGTGCCGGAGCAGTGGCGGCAGTTCTTCCAGCAGATGCAGGATGCGGAATCGAACACGCGGCCGTCGTGGGCGAACAGCGACAAACCGATCGAGCAGGACCGGGACCTGCTCGGTGCGCTGACGGGTGACTACGGCGCGGAAGAGAATGAGATCCGCGGTCGCATCCAGCAACGCGCCCAGGCACACGGGTTCGACCTTTCACCGGTTGCGACATTCAGGGCGACGCAGGACAGTATTCGCGCGCTGATGCTGATCCGGGCCTATCGCGTGATGGGGCACCTCATCGCCGACCTCGATCCGCTGGGGCTCACCGAGCGCAAACTGCACAAGGAACTCCGGCCGGAGACCTACGGTTTTACCGAAGCCGATCTCGACCGGCCGATCTTCATCGACCGTGTGCTCGGCCTCGAAATGGCGACGGTTCGGCAAATCCTGAAGATCCTGAAGCGGACCTACTGCCGGCACATCGGCGTGGAGTTCATGCACATCACGTCGCCCTTGCAGAAGTCCTGGATCCAGGAGCGCATCGAAGGCGCGGACAAGGACGTCTCCTTCACCGACATGGGCAAGAAGGCCATCCTCAACAAGCTGATCGAGGCGGAGAGCTTCGAAAAGTTCGCCGACGTCAAGTATACAGGGACGAAGCGGTTCGGTCTCGAGGGCGGCGAGGCGATGGTGCCGGCGCTCGAGCAGATCATCAAGCGCGGCGGGCAGCTCGGCGTGAAAGAGATCGTGCTCGGCATGGCGCACCGCGGGCGTCTCAACGTGCTCACGGCGGTGATGTCGAAGCCGTATCGCGCGATCTTCAACGAGTTCCGCGGGGGTTCGTTCAAGCCTGACGACGTCGAAGGATCCGGCGACGTCAAGTATCACCTCGGCGCTTCGTCGGATCGCGAATTCGACGGCAACCGCGTGCACCTGTCGCTGACGGCGAACCCGTCGCATCTCGAGATCGTCGATCCGGTGGTGCTCGGCAAGGTGCGCGCCAAGCAGGACCAGCACGGCTGCAAGCCCGATGATCGACGCGCGGTGCTGCCGCTGCTCATTCATGGTGACGCGGCGTTTGCCGGTCAGGGCGTCGTCGCGGAGTGCTTCGGCCTGTCGGGGCTGCGCGGACACCGTACCGGAGGGTCCATCCACTTCGTCATCAACAACCAGATCGGTTTCACGACCAATCCGAAGTTCTCGCGCTCGTCGCCCTATTGCACGGACGTTGCGAAGATCGTCGAGGCGCCGATCTTCCACGTCAACGGGGATCACCCCGACGCGGTCGTGCACGTCGCAAAGATCGCGACGGAGTTCCGGATGAAGTTCCAGAAGCCCGTCGTCATCGATATGATCTGTTACCGACGCCATGGCCACAACGAGAGCGACGAGCCGGCGTTCACGCAGCCGAAGATGTACAAGGCCATTCGCCAGCATCCGACGACGGTGCAGCTCTATTCCAAGCAGCTCGTCGAAGAAGGCGTGATGACGAAGCCCGAAATCGACGAGATGCAGGCGGGCTTCCGTGCACGTCTCGAAGAGGAGTTCAAGGCGTCGGAGACGTACAAGCCGAACAAGGCCGACTGGCTGGACGGCCGCTGGTCGCAGATCGGCAAGGACGAGGACGAGGCGCGCCGCGGCAACACGGGTGTCGACGAAGACGTTCTGAAGCGCATCGGAAGGCGCCTGACCACCATTCCGAACGACTTCAACGCGCACAAAACGATCCAGCGGCTGCTCGAACGGCGCCGCGAAATGGTCGAGACGGGCGAGGGGCTCGACTGGGCCATGGCCGAACATCTGGCGTTCGGTACACTCGTCCGTGAGAAAATCGGTGTTCGTCTCAGCGGTCAGGATTGCGAGCGCGGTACGTTTTCGCAGCGGCACTCGGTGCTGACCGACCAGGAAACGGAGAAGCAGTACACACCGTTGAAATACGTCTCGCCCGACCAGGGCAAATTCGAGGTCATCAACTCGATGCTGTCGGAAGAGGCGGTGCTCGGTTTCGAGTACGGCTATTCACTCGCGGAACCGATGACGCTAGTCATGTGGGAAGCGCAGTTCGGAGACTTCGCAAACGGCGCGCAGGTGCTGTTCGACCAGTTCCTGTCGGCGGGCGAACGTAAGTGGCTGCGCATGTCGGGCCTCGTCTGCCTGCTGCCGCACGGGTATGAAGGGCAGGGGCCGGAACACTCGTCGGCGCGTCTCGAGCGGTTCCTGCAAATGAGCGCGGAAGACAACTGGCAGGTGGCGAACTGCACGACACCGGCGAACTACTTCCACATCCTCAGGCGGCAGATCCATCGCAAGATCCGCAAGCCGCTGATCCTGATGACGCCGAAATCGCTGCTCCGGCACAAGCGGGCGACGTCACGCCTTGCCGAGATGGGCGCGGGCACGAGTTTCCACCGCATACTGTGGGACGACGCGCAGTCGCGCGAGGGCGAGAAGATCAAGCTCAAGCCGGACGACCAGATCAAGCGCGTCGTGCTGTGCTCGGGCAAGGTCTATTACGATCTTTACGAAGCGCGCGAGGCGCAAGGCCGCGACGACGTCTATCTGATGCGTGTCGAGCAGCTCTATCCGTTCCCGGCGAAGGCGCTCGTGCACGAAATGCAGCGCTTCACGAACGCGGAAGTCGTCTGGTGCCAGGAAGAGCCGAAAAACATGGGCGGCTGGTCGTTCGTCGAGCCGTTCATCGAGTGGGTTCTCGAACACGCCAAGTGCAAGGTGCGGCGTCCGTCGTACGCAGGGCGCGCTGCATCCGCCGCCACGGCAACCGGGCTCGCAAGCAAGCATGCCAGCGAGCAGAAGGCGCTCGTGGAGCAGGCACTGGGTCACTAACGACAATAAATCACCGGAGGTCGCCCGACGGGCGACCGATTACGCGACTGGATCGACAGGGCATCAGGATGGCAATCGAAATCAAGGTACCGACGCTCGGCGAAAGCGTTCAGGAAGCAACGATCGGGAAGTGGTTCAAGAAGGCCGGTGACACGGTTCGAGCCGACGAGGCGCTGTGCGAGCTGGAAACGGACAAGGTATCCGTCGAGGTGCCGGCGCCGGCGTCCGGCGTGCTGTCCGAACTGCTCGCTCAGCCCGGGGATACGGTCGCGGTCGGCGCCGTGATCGGACTTCTGAAGGAAGGCGCCGGGGCTGGCGCTGCGTCGCCAGCTCAACAGGCTCCTGCTCCTGCGGCTCCGGCTGCAAAAGCGGCTCAGCCGGCCGCTCCTGCTGCGCCAGCGCCTG
>ERZ761609.1168-NODE-1168-length-24900-cov-7.970537_pt1 | contig 24900 bp, 22 predicted proteins | sample MGYA00511163_ERZ761609 | MGnify/ENA primary metagenome ERZ761609 (study PRJEB28899, sample SAMN02445070) | bioreactor sludge metagenome | biome: EBPR sludge | place: Australia: Brisbane, Thorneside Wastewater Treatment Plant | collected 2011-12-16 ... | reverse complement strand
GCCTATGATGGCGGCTGAGGACGCGGCCAGCAGTATCGCGAGCGATAGACTTCGTATTGTCTCGCGCATGATGCGCCCCGTCGAAGGTTCGGGGGATCATGGCGCGAAAAAGCTGAACGAAATCTTGCTCGGGAGCGTCAGACCGATTTTGCGATGTCGCGCAGCAGGAACTTCTGGATCTTGCCGGTGCTGGTCTTCGGGATCTCACGGAAGACGACGGCGCGGGGGACCTTGTAGTTGGCGAGGTGGGACTTGCACCAGGAGACGATGTCTTCCGTGGTGGCCGACATGCCGGGCTTCAGCTCGAGGAAGGCACAGGGCGTCTCGCCCCATTTCTCGTCAGGCTTTGCGACCACGGCGGCGGCAGCGACGGCGGGATGGCGATAGAGGACGTCTTCGACCTCGATCGAGGAGATGTTCTCGCCACCGGAGATGATGATGTCCTTGGAGCGGTCCTTGAGCTGGACGTAGCCGTCGGGATAACGGACGCCGAGGTCGCCGGAGTGGAACCAGCCACCGGCGAAGGCTTCTTCCGTGGCGGCGCGGTTCTTGAGGTAGCCCTTCATGACGATGTTGCCGCGGAACATTACTTCGCCGAGTGTTTCACCGTCGGAGGGCACGTCGGTCATGGTCGCGGGGTCCATGACGCGGAGATCGCCGAGGGCGGGATAGCGCACGCCCTGGCGAGACTTGAGCTGCGCCTGTTCGGCGGCGGGCTTGTCGTCCCATTCGCCTTTCCATTCGTTGACGACGGAGGGGCCGTAGGTTTCGGTCAGGCCGTAAACGTGGGTGACGTTGAATCCGGCGGCGGCCATCTGGCCGAGAACGGCGGCTGGCGGTGGGGCGCCAGCGGTGACGAATTCGACGGCATGGGCGATCGCGCGCTTCTCGTCTGCCTTGGCATTGAGCATGGTCGACATCACGATCGGCGCGCCGCACATGTGGGTGACGCGATGGTCGGCGATAGCGTCGTAGATGGCTTTCGGACGGACCCAGCGAAGGCAGACGTGGGTGCCCGCCACGGCGGTGATGGTCCACGGGAAGCACCAGCCGTTGCAGTGGAACATCGGCAGGGTCCAGAGATAGACGGGGAAGCGGCCGAGGCCGGCGGAGATGGTATTGGCGTAGCACATCAGGTGCGCGCCGCGATGGTGCGTGACGACGCCTTTGGGATTGCCCGTCGTGCCGGAGGTGTAGCCGAGCGCGATCGCTTCCCATTCGTCGGCCGGATGGCGCCAGGCGAAAGCGGGGTCGCCGCCGGAGATGAAGGTCTCGTAGTCGGTGTCGCCAAGTTTCGCGCCGGTTTGCGGGAATTCGAGATCGTCAATGTCGATCACGCGCGGACGGTGGGCGACGAATTTCAGGGCTTCTGCGACCACGCCCGCGAACTCGCGGTCGGTGAACAGGATGCGGCTCTCGGAGTGATCGAGCTGGAAGGCGAGGATGCGGGCGTCGAGGCGCGTGTTCATGGTGTGGAGGACGGCGCCGGTCATGGGGACGCCGAAGTGGGCTTCGAGCATTTCGGGCGTATTCGCGAGCATGGTCGAGACGGTGTCGCCTGGTTTGATGCCGGCGTTGACAAGGGCGGAAGCGAGGCGGCGGGAGCGGTCGTAGAACTCGCGATAGGTGCGCCTGATGCTGCCATGGACGACGGCGATGCGGTCCGGATGGATGGTCGTGGTGCGCTCAAGAAACGACAGCGGGGTCAGTGCCTGATAATTGGCGGCGTTCTTGTCGAGATCAGTATCGTAAATGGATTTCGTGGTCATGGCGCGCCCTTCTGTTCAGGCACGACAGATACCGAAGTCGAAAAGTGGTGGCAACGGCGCGGGATGTTAGGCGCTACTGCCCCGCGGGACGGGCTCAGCGGGTGCGAACGGTGACGTCATCTCTGAGTTCGATGGCGGCCGGAGCTGCGTTCGATGTGCCAGTGACGAGGCGGCGGACGGGCGCGAGGCCGTATTCGTAATAAAACGCGATGGCGATCATGATCGCGAGACCGCCGACGGTCAGTGCCGCTTCCAGGGCGAGCGTTGGACCGGTGTGGGCGAGCACGATCAGACCGACGAGGCTCAGCAACGAACTGACGACGAACACAGGGAGCGCGTGGCGGCCCATGAGGACGAGTGCATCGCGATCGCCGATGCGAAGCATCCAGGTCCAGACCCTGCTATGCAGGAGCAGGTAGGCGAGGGCGAGCACATGCAGGTAACGGGACATCGGCAGGGCGGGCTTCGACAGGGTCTCGACCCAGACCGGCAGGAGCCCGAGGCTTACGCCGGTGTCGAAGTAGGCGCTCAGCTGGAAGACGCACCATGCGAGGGCGTAAAGGACATAGGCCAGGGCAAGCGCGGCGACGACGGGGTGCCAGGGAACGGATGCGCCTTTGACCTTCAGAATTCCGAGATACACGCCGGTCGCATACAGGAGCTGCCAGGCAAACGGATTGAAATACCAGCCGTGATCGACCGGGTAGGACGGAAAATGCAGTGCATACTTGTGGCCGGCGAAATAAATCGCGACGGACACCGCGAGCATCAGATGCCTGTTGATGCGGGCAAGGAAGAGATAGGCGGGTAGCGTCAACAGCAACACCACGTAGAGCGGCAGGATGTTGAAGTATCCGATCTGGTAGCCGCCGAACGTCATGCCGAGGAGGCCGGGCAGAGGGTCTTCGAAAAGGGCTGTGGCGCCGACGAGGTCGTCGATTTCGGTGGACCGGAAGTACCAGTTCGCAGCGAACAGAATGGCGATGGCGGCGATACTCGAGCCGAGGTGGGCGAGATAGAGCGTGCCAGCGCGGCCGATCGCCTTGCCGGACATGCGGAGGGCCTGGCCATCCTCGAAGCGGCGGTAGAAGGCGAGTGCTGCTGCTACGCCGGCCAGAAGAACAAAGAGTTCGGCGGCATCGGAAAAGCCAAAGTTGCGTGGCGTCCAGTCGCCCAGGCGGTTTCCGGGCATATGGTTGACGAAAATGCACGCGAGCGCAAACCCGCGCAGCCAGTCGATACGGCTGTCGCGCATGGTCGGCGCTTTGGCGTTCAGTGGCATACTCAATCCAAATCCAACTCTCAGCAGGGCACGCCGCGCTCGAGGGATCCGGCGGCGATGCTGCAATGCAACATCTACCGCACTGCTTCGGCTAATAAAGAGTGAACGAGGCGATCCAGCGATGCCGTCGATCAACACATCGCGAGGGCGACGGGTTGCATCACAAGACCGCGATAGACCGCAATGCACCGAAAGATGGGCGGGAAGATCAGAAAAACAAGGCTGATGCACCGTCCCAGACGAGTTTGAGCGAGACCAGAAATATCATCGTATACAAAAGCTTATAGAAGAACCCGAGTTCAATCCGGCGGACGAGCCAGATGCCGGCGAGATTGGCGGCGCCGGCCATCGGCATCAACGCCACGGAGAGCAGAAAATTGTCGAGGGTTATCTGGCCGAGGTGGAGATATGGCGGGATTTTCAGAAGGTTGACCACTGCAAAAAACACTGCGGTGGTGCCTGCCAGCATCGGCGGTGGGAGGCGGCGCGGCAAGGCATAAACGCTGTAGGGCGCGCCGCCGGCGTGGACGAGAAAACTCGTGAAGGCGGAGACGAGACCCCAGAGAGCGGCGGCGACGGCGTTGTGGGGCCGCGGGGCGCCACTGAGCCGGCGTCGCGCTACGGCCATGATCGTGAACGTCAGCGCGATAAGTCCGACGAGCAGGCGCACGTGATCGGCGGTGACGAGTGAGGCGGTGGCCCAGCCGACGACGGTCCCGGCCAGTACTCCGGGGGCCATCAGTTTCAGCATTGTCCAGTCGATCGAGCGCCGAAACGCCGAAACTGAGAAAATGTCCTGAAACAACAACACCGGTAGCATCACGGCTGCCGCCTGGATCGGGTTCATGACGAGGGCGAGCAGGGGCAGCGACAGCAGGCTCGCGCCCTGGAAGCCGCCCTTCGACAGGCCGGTCAGCGTCACGGCGGGAAGGGCCGCAGCATAGAACCAGGGATCGGTGAGAAGCGGGGACACGGCGAATTCCAGGGGCGATCCGATGGGCGCGAGGCGGGTTCAGCGCCATGGACGGCGGGGTATAGGCCGGGTCGAGGCGGGGCGCCAGTGGCGGATGTGCAGAGGTGGGCCGAAGTCCGATGTGCAGTGAAGGGGCGCAAAACCCGGCCGGCCGTGGTCGGCCCTGCGACAGACGTCGAGTGGCGAGCGGTCGGGGACGGGGGTAAGGTCCGGCCAACGATCAAAGTCCCGGAGGCCGAAATGAGCCGCTATCACGACGTCTACGCAGCCTGGAAAAAGGACCCCGAGGGGTTCTGGGCGGAAGCCGCGCGCGGCATCGACTGGTTCCGGATCTGGGACAAGGTGTTCGATCCCTATTCGGGGCAGTACGGCCGGTGGTTTGTCGGGGCGGAGTGCAACACCGCATTCAATGCACTCGACCGGCACGTCCGCGACGGTCACGGCGACCGGCTGGCGATGATCTACGATAGTCCGGTCACGAAATCGCAGCGCAAGTACACGTACCGGGAACTGACGGACGAGGTGGCGCATCTGGCGGCGGTGCTCACCGGGATGGGCGTCAAGAAGGGTGACCGGGTCATAGTCTACATGCCGATGATCCCGGAAGCGCCTATGGCGATGCTGGCCTGCGCGCGCATCGGCGCAGTGCATTCGGTGGTGTTCGGCGGGTTCGCGGCAGCGGAACTCGCGACACGCATCAACGACTGCAAGCCGGTGGCGGTAGTTGCGGCGTCGTGCGGGATCGAAGGTTCGCGGGTGGTCGAGTACAAGCCGCTGCTCGATCGCGCGATCGAACTCGCCTCACACAAACCCGCGAACGTGCTGATGCTGCAGCGGCCGATGTGTCAGGCGACGATGATCGCCGGGCGCGATCACGACTGGTCGGCGAAGGTAGCGGATGCGAAGGCGCGCGGGGAAAAGGCGCCGTGCGTTCCGGTGGCGGCGACCGATCCACTCTATATCCTTTACACGTCCGGCACGACGGGCCAGCCGAAAGGCGTCGTTCGTGACAACGGCGGGCATCTCGTCGCGCTCAACTGGTCGATGTCGAATCATTACGGCATCAAGCCGGGCGAAGTGTTCTGGGCTGCGTCGGACGTCGGATGGGTCGTCGGTCACAGTTACATCACGTATGCGCCGCTGATCGCAGGGGCGACGACCGTGGTGTTCGAGGGCAAGCCGGTGGGTACGCCCGATCCGGGCACGTTCTGGCGGATCATTTCCGAGCACAATGTCAGTGCGCTCTTCACCGCGCCGACGGCGTTCCGCGCGATCAAGAAGGAAGATCCGACGGGTGAGTTCATCAAAAAGTACGATCTGAAGAACTTCCGCACGCTGTTCCTCGCGGGTGAACGCGCGGATCCCGAGACGATCAAGTGGGCGGAAGCGCAACTGAAAGTGCCGGTGATCGATCACTGGTGGCAGACGGAGACGGGCTGGGCGATCTGCGGCAATCCGGTCGGGCTCGGCCAGTTGCCGGTGAAGTACGGCTCGCCGACGGTGCCGATGCCGGGCTACGATCTGCAGGTCCTCGACGAAAAAGGTCACCCGGTCGAGCGGGGGAAGACGGGGACGCTGGCGGTAAAGCTGCCGTTGCCACCCGGCGCGCTGCCGACGCTTTGGGGCAACGACGAACGCTTCCGCAAGAGCTACGTGTCGGACTTTCCCGGTTACTATTCGACATCGGACGCCGGCTACATCGACGAGGACGGGTACGCCTACGTGATGGCGCGGACGGACGACGTCATCAACGTGGCGGGGCACCGCCTGTCGACCGGGCAGATGGAAGAAGTGGTCGCCAAGCACAAGGACGTTGCGGAGGCGGCGGTGCTCGGGATCGCTGACCAGATGAAGGGGCAGATCCCGGCGGCACTCGTCGTGCTAAATTCGGGCGTCAACCGGGCCGAAAGCGAGATCGAAAGCGAGATCATCAAGCTCGTTCGTGACGAGATCGGGCCGGTGGCGGCGCTGAAGACGGTGGCCGTCGTCAAGCGCCTGCCGAAGACGCGCTCAGGCAAGATCCTGCGCGGGACGATCCGGCAGATCGCGGACGGGGAGGCCTGGAAGATGCCGGCCACGATCGACGATCCGGCGATCCTCGGCGAGATCACGGAGATCCTCAAGGCGCACGGGTTGGCGAGCAACGCCAAGGCGCCGAGTGCCTGATCGGGCATGGCGCGGCGCGCTGAACCGCGCGCCAGGACACCGCGGACTGCTCAGTTGGCGCCGAGCGTGCGCTGATCGATCCAGGCCTGTGCCGCCTCTGCGGCGCGGGTTCGGTCGGCGCGGCTCAGGCGGGCAGCGACCGCGTCGAGTTCCTTGTCTTCGAGGCCTTTCGCGCGGGCAAGTGTGTGCCATTTAGTGGCCTCGACCGGATCGGCCGGGACGCCTGTGCCGCGTGCGTAGCAGCGTGCGAGGCGGTTCTGGGCGACCGCGTTGCCCTTTTCGGCGGCGGACCGGAAAAGTCTGGCGCCGCGCTCCTGGTCGACTGCAATTCCGCGTCCCAGGAAGAGCGAGATGGCGAATTCGACTTCGGCGTCCGGCATACCCTGTTCGGCAGCTTTTTCGAGCCAGCCGGCCGCCGAAATCGCATCGGCGTCGACCCCTGTCGACGTCATGTAGAGGGTCGCCAGATCGTATTGGGCTTCGGCAAGGCCACGCTCGGCGGCAAAGCGCATGTGGGCGGCGGCCCGGACCGGATTTTCGGGCTTTCCGTCGCCCTTGAGAAACAGCAGGGCGAGATTGTAGTGGGCGGCGACGTGGCCACGGCGGGCGGCCGCTTCGAACATCTGGGCGGCTCCGGCACGGTCACGGGTGATCGCGCCGCCTTCGGCGAGCATAGCGCCGAACAGGAACATCGCTTCGGGATCGCCGAGTTCGGCGCCCTTGCGATACCACTGCGCCGCCGCGACCTCGTCGCGACCAATGCCGAGGCCATCATGATAGAGACGGCCGAGGAGGGTGTGCGCCTCGGGTACGCCGGCGGTGGCGGCCTTTTCTCCCAGTTCGCGTGCGGTGACGTAGCGACCCTGGTCGAAAGCTTCGTACGCGAGCTGCGCGGGATCGGAGGCGGCGACGCTCGCGGGATCAGGCTGTGGCACAGCATAGGGAAGACGGGGTGCGGCTGCCGACGGGGCGGTCGCTGGAGCCGTCGTCGCGCTGACGGGGCGGGACGAGCCGCCAGCTGGACCAGTCGATCCGGGCGAGCGTTTCATGATTTTCACATCGCCGCCGCGCTGCTGGGGTGCGGTGATTGTTCCGGACGACCAGGAACTGGTGTCCGATTGCGCCGACGCGTGGCCGGGCGCGACCGTTGCCGCGATCACGACTGCGAGAAGGTTCCTGTGGATACGGCGTCTCATGCGGGGCGTTGACTCCCGTCCGATCTCACGACGTGCCGACAAGCGCACCGACGGCGCGCACCAATTCCGAGCTTTCGGAAATGGCCGTTCCGCGCGGCAACATCAAGGCGACGAAGTCGGCGCCGGCATCGATGGCGGCAGACGCTTCCTCGACACCGGAGATGTCGAACGCGACGCACGGGACCTCGAAGATCTCCGACCACCAGGCGAGCACGTCTTCCCGGGACTCGTAGTCTTCCTCGTCGGCTGAGGGGCGACTGATGGCGACGTAGTCGGCGCCGGCTTCGCCGAGTTCCATGGCGAGATGACGCGAGCCGCCGCAGTCGGCGCCGACGATAAGGCCCGCTCCTACAATTGACCGCGCCTCGTGATAGGCATCCATGATGTCGGCGCTCGGCGGCAGATGGACGCCGTCGGCCTTGAGGACGCGTGCGAGTTTCGCATCACCGAAGACGAGAGCGGCGGCATTGGCCGCCTGGGCGATATCGACGAGCGGCTTGACCTCGCCGGCACTCAAGCCTTGCCCCGAGCGCGGCACGACCAGGACACTTGCGATCGTCGTGGCGGCAATTGCCGCTTCGAGGCGCTCGCGAGCGCCGGGGCCGGCTTCGACGACCAGGTAGATCTGACATGGTTCCGGGATGAAACCGGCATCTTCTTTTTTGGCCACGGGTGCAAACAATCCGGTTCGATGATCGAGAAGGGCGCCGCCCTTTTCGCAGCGCAATAACGACGGATGTGTCCCTAACATGGTGTGGCGGATCAACAAAGGCGGCTGATCAGTCTTGTGCCGATCGACCCGGGGCACGACTTCGGTCGGCCCGCGTCCTCTGAATGGCGGCGATCACGGGCTGGCAAAGGCCGTGCGGAATGCTATGTATGTTGGAACAAGACATCAGAACAGCGGTCCGAAGAGGCTGCGAAATCCCGTGGGAGGGAACGTTTTGTCCAGCTTGCAGCTCATTGTGAGCGGGCTCGCCAATGGTTGCGTCTACGGGCTCATCGCACTCGGATTCGTGCTGATCTACAAGGCGACCGAAGCCGTCAACTTCGCGCAAGGCGACTTCATGATGCTCGGGGCGTTCGTCGCCCTCGGGCTGACGACCGGGCAATCGCTCGCATTGCCGTTCTGGGTCGCGGTGCCGGTCGCGATCGTGATCATGTTCGTGCTCGGCTATCTTCTGGATGTCGTCATCATCCGGCAGTTGTTCGGGCAGTCACAAACGACCGTGGTCATACTGACGATCGCGCTCGGGTTCATCATCCGATTCGTCGCCGGTGCGATCTGGGGGCACGAGCCGCAGACGCTGCCGACGCCGTTCGCCGGCCAGAACCTCAGGTTCGGCGGCATCGTGATCGGCGTGGACGAGTTGATGGTGATCGTCACGACTCTCATCCTGACGCTGGTGCTCTATCTTTTCTTCAACCGAACGAAGCTCGGTGTCGCCATGCAGGCGGCCTCGCAAAACCAGCTTGCAGCCTATTACATGGGCATTCCGGTCAAGCGCGTGCAGAGCATGATCTGGGGCGTGGCGGGTGCGGTGGCGGCTGTTGCCGGTATTCTCTTCGCGTCGAAGGGGTCGATCGATCCGGGTATGGGTCTGCTCGGGATCAAGGCATTCGCCGCCGCGGTCATCGGCGGGTTCGGCAGCCTGCCGGGCGCGTTGCTCGGTGGCATTCTGGTCGGGCTCATCGAGCCGTTCTCGTCACGTTACGTCGCGGCGGGGTATTCGCAGATCGCGCCTTACGTCCTCATGCTGCTGGTGCTGATCTTCCGGCCGCACGGGTTGTTCGCCCAGGTTTACAGCAAGAAGGTGTGATCCGGTGCGGACCGTATTCAAAACGTCGTACGATGCCGACATCCGGCTCTTCAAGCACGGTGCGCAGGCGTTCTGGTACGGCCTGTTGCTCTTGGCCGTGGTGGCCCTGCCGTGGCTGATTTCGGACTACATGATCGGCGAGGCGGTCAACGTGCTCATCTGGGCGCTGGCCGGGCTCGGGCTCATGGTACTCACGGGACAGGCGGGGCAGGCAAGCCTCGGCCATACCGCCTTTCTGGCGGTCGGCTGCTACACCAATGCGATCCTTCAGCTCAAGGGCGTGCCGTTCCTCGTGTCGTTTCCGGTCGCCGGATTGCTCGCAGGTATCGTCGGGGTGATCGTTGCCATTCCGGCGCTCAGACTGCATGGCATCTATCTCGCGATTTTTACGCTGGCACTGGCAGTCCTTGTCGAGGACATCATCGTGCTGGCGGCGCCACTTACGGGCGGCATCTCCGGTCTCAATGCTCCGACGATCAAGATCCTAGGCGCCGAGATCGATCGTTATGGCGCGCCTAAGCTGTTCTATTATCTCGTGCTCGCGGTGGTCGTCGCAGTGACGCTGCTCTATCGCAACATGCTGCGCTCACCGCTTGGCCGTTCGTTCGCGGCGGTCCGCGACAGCGAGATCTCGGCGCAGGCGATGGGGGTCGATCTGGCGCGCACGAAGGCGGCGGCGTTCGGCATCTCGTGCGCGATCACGGGGCTCGCTGGTGCGCTGATGGGGCATTTTGCCGGCACGTTCAATCACGAGACGTTCAACCTCGCGATCGCGATCCAGCTTCTGCTGATGATCGTCATCGGGGGGCTCGGCTCGATCCATGGCGCGTTCCTCGGCGCGATCGTGGTCGGGTTCATGCCGACCATGATCGCATTCCTGCGCGACTACGTCGGCAAGGTCACGGGGACGGGTTCAATCGCGATTCCGGGGCTCGAGGCGGCCGTTTTCGCCGCGATCCTGATCGGCTTCATCCTGCTCGAGCCGATGGGCATGTATGGGCGCTGGTTCAAGATCCGAACGTATTTCGAGCTGTTTCCGTTCTATCGCCGTGACATGTTCAAGCGGCAGAAGAGCTACCTCAAGACGGAGCGGATGAGATGAGCCTGCTCGAGCTCGATCATGTGACACTGAGATTCGGCGGGCTGGTCGCGGTCAACGACGTGTCGTTCAGTGTCGAGGAGGGCGAAGTGTTCGCGCTCGTCGGGCCGAACGGCGCGGGCAAGTCAACGCTCTTCAACATGATCTCGCGATTTTATACGCCGGCGGCAGGCGACATCCGCTTCCAGGGCAAGAGCATTCTCGGGCTGCCGCCGTCGCAGATCGCCTATCTCGGGATCGCGCGGACGTTCCAGAACATCGAACTGTTCGAGCATTCGACCGTGCTGCAGAACCTGCTCGTCGGGCGGAGGCGGCACGTGCGGAGCAACCTCGCTTCTGATCTCTTCTTCACGCCGTTCGTGCGCAACGAGGAAATCCGGCACCGCGAGGCGGTGGAGAAGGTGATCGATTTTCTCGAGTTGCAGGCCTACCGCGACAAGCTCGTCGCCGGGCTACCGTATGGCGTGCGAAAGGTCGTCGAGCTCGCGCGTGCGCTTGCGACGGAGCCGAAACTGCTGCTGCTCGACGAGCCGGCATCGGGGCTGTCGGTCGAGGAGACGCAGGATCTCACGTACTGGATCGAGGACATCCGCAAGCTGATGGGGATCACGGTGCTGATGGTCGAGCACGACATGAAGCTCGTGGCGGCGGTCTCGGATCGGGTGCTTGCGCTGGCGGACGGCAAGATGCTGGCGCTCGGGCCGCCGCGCGAGGTCCAGTCTCACCCGGCGGTGGTCGCGGCGTACATCGGCCAGCCGGCCGAGGCGGTGACGTCATGACGAACGCGAAGCCGGCCGTGCCCGTTCTTCAGATCGAGAACATCGAGACCTACTACGGTCCGATCATGGCGATCCGCGGCGTCAGCCTCGAGGTGCATGCTGGACGCATCGTGACCGTGCTCGGCGCCAATGGTGCGGGCAAGACGACGCTTCTGAAGACGGTGTCGGGTGTGATGCGGCCGGAAAAGGGGCGCATTCGCCTGCTCGGGGAGGAAATACAGGGACTGGAACCGGACGCGGTGGTGCGGCGAGGGATCGTGCATGTGCCGGAAGGGCGCGAGATCTTTCCGCTCCTGTCGGTGAGTGAGAACCTCGGCATGGGGGCTTACACGCGGAACGACGGGGCGGCCGCCATCAGGGCCGATCTCGAAATGGTCTACGGTTACTTTCCGATCCTGAAGGAACGGGCGAGCCAGCGTGCGGGCACGCTGTCGGGCGGACAGCAGCAGATGCTGGCGATCGGGCGCGGGCTCATGGCGCGGCCCCGCATCATGCTGCTCGACGAGCCGAGCCTCGGGCTGTCGCCGCTTCTGACGCAGGAGATCTTCGCGATCATCCGAAGGCTCAACAAGGAGCAGAACGTCACCATGATGCTGGTCGAGCAGAATGCGAAAGTTGCGCTCGACGTGGCTGACGACGGGTACGTGCTGGAACTCGGGCGTGTCGTGATGGACGGTCCGGCAGACAAGCTCAAGCAGTCGAAGGATATTCAAGCCTTCTATCTCGGACATCAGGAGACGGGCGAGCGCGGTCAAAGGCGCTGGAAGCAACGGAAGACGTGGCGATGACCATCCAGGCACAGGCGACTGTCTCGAGCGACAGACCGGCTCCGGCGCAGAAGATCGTCAACCGCATCTCGATGAATGCGGATCTCAACGAACTGCCCGTCCTGCTGGACGGCGCGGACACGATGGTCAAGCTGTTCCAGAGGCGCTGTGCAAGTTATGGCGCGACACGGATCGCGCATCGGGAGAAGAACCTCGGCATCTGGCGCTCGTTCACGTGGGAAGACTACTGGAGCCACGCGCGGCTCGTCGGGCTCGGGCTCATGGCGCTCGGGCTCAAACGTGGAGACGTGGTGTCGCTCCTGTCGGAGGACCGGAAGGAATGGCTCTATTGTGATATGGGGCTGCAGTCGGTCGGGGGCGTGGCGTGCGGTGTCTACACGACGGACAGTGCAACGCAGCTCGCCTACATCGTCAACGACAGCGCTTCGCGTTTCCTCATCGTCGAGAACGACGAGCAACTCGACAAGTTCCTCACGGTCCGAAAGGACATGCCGGGCATCGACAAGGTGATCGTCATCGAACGAGAGGGGCTGCATGATTTTTCCGACCCGTCGGTGATCTTTCTCGAAGATCTCTATGCGCTGGGCAGCGACTATCTTGCCAAGCATCCGGCTATATTCGAGACAGAGATCGCGAAGTCGGCGCCGGACGAGGTGGCGGTGCTGATCTACACCTCGGGAACCACGGGGCCGCCGAAGGGCGCGATGCTCACGCATGCCAACATCATGTGTGTCGTGGCGTCGATCGCGCAGGCGTACGAGATCGGAGAGATGGACGAGCAGATCTGCTATCTGCCGCTCTGCCACGTCTACGAGCGGCTGAATTCGGCATGGACGCCGATCTGCACGGGGGCGATCGTCAACTTCGCGGAGAGCCCGGAGACGGTGTTCGACAATGTGCGGGAGGTGGCGCCGCATCTCTTCGCCGCGGTGCCGCGGGTCTACGAAAAAATATACTCACGCATCGCGATCATGAACAGCGAGGCGACGGGGCTTGGAAAGCTCGCCTACAAGATGGCGCTCGGGGCCGGTCTCAAGAAGGTCAACCGGCAACTGGAGGGGAAGGGGCCATCGCCGCTCAATAGCCTCAATTACGCAATTTGGGATTTCGCGGTCCTGCGCAATCTCAGGCGGATGCTGGGTCTGCACAGGGTTCGGCGTGCGACGTCGGGGGCGGCACCGATCTCGCCTGAGCTTCTAAAATGGTACATGGCGATCGGGGTTCCGGTGCTCGAAGCATACGGGCAGACCGAAGGCTCGGCGCTGGCGACGGCGAACCGGCCGGATGCGATCAAGCTCGGTTCGGTCGGGAAATCGATGGAGGGGCTCGATCTCAGGATCGCGCCGGACGGCGAAATCCAGATCAAGAGCGGAGCCGTTTTCAAAGGGTATCTCGGCAAACCAGAGAAGACAGCGGAGACGCTGACCGCGGACGGCTATCTGCGCACCGGCGACGTGGGTTCGATCGACGAGAACGGATTTGTCACCATCACGGGCCGGATCAAGGACATCATCATCACTGCGGGGGGCAAGAACATCACGCCTGCGGAGATCGAGAACAGGCTGAAGTTCTCGCCTTACATCTCGGATGCGGTGGTGATCGGCGATCGTCGCCAGTATCTCACGGTGCTGATCATGATCGATCAGGAAAATGTCGAAAAGTTCGCGCAGGATCGTCGTGTTCCGTTCTCGGATTTCGCGTCGCTGTGCGCGGCCGAGCCGGTCAAGGAGCTGATCCGTGGTATCGTCGAGGACGTCAACAAGGAGTTCGCACGCGTCGAGCAGATCAAGGATTTCCGTATCATCGACCAGTTGCTGACGGCGGAGGACGACGAGCTGACTCCGACGATGAAGCTCAAGCGCAGCTTCGTGGAGAAGAAATACAAGCCGCTCATCGAGCAGATGTATCGCGGCGGGTGATCGGACATGGCTGGTGGTCGGTATCAGCCGAACCCGGTCATGTCGGAAAAAAGAAAACCGAAGGAGGAAAGTCATGAAACGACATATCGCCGTGGCTGCCAGCGCCCTGCTGGCGTTCGGAGCAACCGGAGCCGCGCAGGCCCAGACGCAGGGTGTGACGGATACGGAAGTCGTGATCGGATCGTTCAACGATCTGTCAGGTGCGTTTGCCGCGTTCGGCGCGCCGGCCATCGAAGCCGCCAACTTGTATTTCAAGGAAATCAACGACAAGGGCGGTGTGCATGGCCGCAAGATCCGCTTCGTCGTCGAGGACCACGCCTACCAGATGCCGAAGGCGACGCAGGCGTTCAACAAGCTCGTCAATTCGGACAAGGTGTTCGCGATGCTGTTGTCGCTCGGCACGCCGATGAACATCGCGGCGTTCAAGCTGATGGACGAGAAGAACGTGCTGTCGCTGCTGCCGCTGACGGCGGCGCGTGAGATGCTGGAAGTCGGCAAGAAGGAGCTGAAGTTCGTCGGCTTCTCGTCCTATTACGACCAGATGCGCGGTGCGGTGAAGCACTTCGCGGAGAAGGACAAGGCGACCACGTTCTGCACGATGTTCCTGCCGACCGACTTCGGCAAGGAAATCCAGCAAGGTGTCGTCGATCAGGCGAAGGCGATGAACCTGAAGGTCGCTGTCGAGACGACGCACAAGCCGGACGAGGCCGATTTCGTAGGCTCGCTGACGAAGCTCAAGGATGCGGGCTGTCAGGTCATCGCGCACGCGCTGACGGTGCGGCAGGCGATCACCGTTTCCGGCACGGTCAAGAAGATGGGCTGGAACGACGTCAAGGTCGTCGGTTCGTCGGCCGGCTTCAATACGGCGATATCGGCAGTGCCGGGCGGCGTGACGGAAGGGCTCTATGCGGTTGCCGGCTGGGCTGATCACGTCGCGCGCATGGACGTTCCGGAAGTGAAGGCGTGGGTGGACAGCTACAAGGCTGCCTACAACAAGGAGCCGGGTACGGGCGCGCTCCTCGGCCGGTCGGCTGCCGAAACGCTGGTGCGCGGACTGCAGGCGGCGGGCAAGACGCTCACCACCGAGAGCTTCATCAAGGCCATGGAAAGCCTCAAGTACGACGACAAGCTGATGGGCACGCAGAGCGAATATGGTCCGAACGACCATCAGGGCGTGAACGACAACATCGTCTCTGTCGTGCAAGGCGGGAAGTGGGTCGAAGTGGCTCGCGTGAAGCAGTAAGCCTCGCGCACAAAAACAGACATGAAAGATGGGGGCCGGTGCCGCAGGGTGCCGGCCCTTTTCGCGTTTCGGTCCGAAGTGCGGATTGTGACTTGCCGCGCGATCAATCCGCGGCGGCAACGCGTTGCGTTTGGGACTTTGCGTGACGGGGGCCTGGCGATGTCTTGATCGGGGCGGACATCGACATGGTTTGCTGGCGCAGGCGCTTGCCGGTCGCCGACTTCTCGGTTGGCGGAAGTACGTCGAAGCTCGGCCAGATGCCGGTGACGAGGGTGGCGGCGTAGCCGTCGGCGTGGGCGGTGCGGCGCATGGCGGCGGCGGCCGACATGTGATCGTAGGCGAGGCGTTTCAGGGCGAAGGTCGTGCGGCCGCGCGCGGGTGTGACGAGGCCGTACCAGACGTCGGGTGAGCCGTCGTTGGCGGGCATGCCGATGACGCCGGGATTGAACCAGCGGCTGGATGCGCTTCTCGCCATGAAAGGGATGCCGGCGTGACCGGCGATCACTACGTCGGTGGCCGCGGCGGCGAGTTCGTCGCGGATGACGCAGGATTGGGATGCGAAGATGAAGCGGTTGGTCTGCTCGAAGCCACCGTGCAGCACTGTGTACGAGAGCCCTTCGAGTTCGAAGTGGGCGAGCATCGGCAGCTCGCGCATCCAGATCCGGTCGTCTTCGGTCATGCGGCGGTCGGCGAACGGATACCAGCCCTTGGCGAGGCGATCGCAGGCGCTACCTTCCTCGAAGCCGCAGCCGCAGTCTTCGGCTCCGGCTCCGATCTGCTCTTCGCAGTTGCCGGCGATGACGTGGCAGCCCCAGTCGCGAATGAGCGCCGTCGTCTCGGCGGGCTCGGCCGCATAGGCGACGATGTCGCCGGTGCAGATGACACGATGCGGAGGGATCGACAGCCGATCCGCCTCGCGTCGCATGGCGAGCGTCGCTTCGAGATTCGAGTATGGCCCGCCGAAGACGAGAATCGGCCCTCCTGCGAGGGTAGTCGACCAATCGGCAATTTTCTTCGTCACGATGCGTTCCGCGGCTGCCAAACGACGGTGAGGCGACCTGTCCGGCGGTCGCGGCGCAAAACCGGTCTCCGGGCTACTGACCGCTTGCGGCCTTGGCAAGGCTTTCGAGCGCGCTCGCCATGGTCTTCAAGGGCGCGTCAGCGCCGCTGATCGTGTGCCGCTCCTGGAGGACTGCGACGGGCGTGTAGCCGATCCATACTTTTCCGGCCTTGTCCTGCCAGATCAGCATCTTCATCGGCAGGTCGATGGCGACAGAAGGCTGGGCGAGCATCAGCGGTGTGCCGAGTTTCGGGTTGCCGAACATGACGACTTCGGTCGGGGGCATGTCGAGGCCGACAGATTTTGCACCGGCGGCATGATCGACGCGGGCGGCGACCTTGATGCCGCGCTTGTCGAGTTCGGCGGCGAGGCGGTCGGCCGTTTCCCTGACCGGGAATTTGCTCTCGACCGATGTCAGGGCCTGGGCCGAGGCGATCGCCGGGGTCAGTGCCAGGGCGAAGAGGGATGCTGCAATGGTGCGTTTCATATCTGACCCAAGTTCTGACGTTCAATGGTTCGTGCAGGAGGACGACGCCTTCGAAACAATGCGATGACCGCGTCCAAAAGTGACGGTGCCGGCCCATTGTCGAGAGGTCGCCCATGATCAGACGGAGCCCGCGTGCTGTCGTCGACCACTGCGCGCGCAGTCACCCGACCGCGTCATATGGAGCTTTCGGCGGTGCGACCGTAATCGTTACAGCAATCACGGATCTGTGAACCAACAGCTCCGCAGGCACCACGATTTGGCACAGCATGGACTGCCGGGATCACGGAGGCCCACGCGATCACACGAAAGCGCGAGAGCGTGTAACAATAAGTGCCCAGATGCCGAATGGTCAGTCAGTAGCAACCGAAGTGAGCGACATGACCCCGGCCTCCAGTAAAACCTCCGAACCCAAACGTCCCGTCCGCCAGAACGGCACGCTCAGGGCAGATCTGTGCATCATCGGAGCGGGCTCGGGCGGGCTTTCGCTTGCGGCCGGCGCCGTCCAGATGGGTGCTTCGGTCGTCCTCATCGAGAAAGGCAAGATGGGCGGAGACTGCCTCAATACGGGGTGCGTACCATCGAAGGCGCTGATCGCTGCTGCGCATCATGCGCATGCAGCACGGGTCGCGCACGGCTTCGGCGTGCATGCCGCCGAACCGACGGTCGATTTCCGACAGGTGCACGATCATGTGCATGGCGTCATCGGGGCGATCGCGCCGCACGACAGCGTCGAGCGGTTCGAGGGGCTCGGTGTTCATGTCATCAAGGATGCGGCAAAGTTCATCGATGCGGATACGGTCGAGGCGGGTGGTGAGCGCATCGTGGCGCGCCGGTTCGTGGTCGCAACGGGATCGCGCGCGGCGGTACCGCCGATTCCGGGTCTCGCGGATGCCGGGTATCTGACGAACGAAACGGTCTTCGAGCTCAAGGAGCGGCCCGAGCATCTTATCGTCGTGGGCGGTGGTCCGATCGGCATCGAAATGGCGCAGTCGTTCCGGCGGCTCGGTTCGGCGGTCACGGTGATCGAGAAGTTCGGCATTCTTGCCAAGGACGAGCCGGAGGCGGTGGAGGTCGTCAGGGCGTCACTGGCGCGAGATGGCGTCGCAATCGTGGAAAAGGTCGGCGTGAGCGAAGTGCGACGGGAGGGCGATCGGGCCGTCGTCGTGCTCGACGGCGACAGCAATGTGGGGCGCACGATTTCCGGCAGCCACATCCTGATCGCTGCCGGGCGACGTCCGAACATCGAGGGTCTCGGTCTCGACAAGGCGGGGATCGAGGCGACACAACGCGGGATCACGGTCGACGCTCGACTGCGTACGTCTAACAAGAAGGTGTTTGCCATCGGCGACGTGGCGGGCGGGCCGCAATTCACGCATATTGCCGGCTATCACGCCGGCATCGTGATCCGGAACGTGCTGTTCGGGTTGCCGGCGAAGGTCGACTATGCGGCGCTGCCGTGGGTCACGTACGCGGATCCCGAACTCGCGCACACGGGCCTCACGGAAGCAGAGGCGCGCAAGGCGGGGCACAATGTGCAGGTCCTCACGTGGTCATTCGAGATGAACGACCGGGCGCAGGCGGAGCGGGAGACCGAAGGCCTCGCCAAGATCGTGCTCGGCAAGAGAGGGCGTATTCTCGGGGCGACGATCGTCGGGCCGCGTGCGGGCGAGCTGATCGGCACGTGGGCGCTCGCCATCTCGGCGAAGCTCGCGATCGGCAGCATCGCCAGTGCCGTCCTGCCCTATCCCACGCTTTCGGAAATTTCGAAGCGGGCGGCGGGAAGTTTCTATACGCCGAAGCTGTTCGGCGCGGGGACGCGCCGGGTGGTGGGTTTCGTGCAGCGCTGGCTTGCGTGATCTGAGGTTTGAAAATGTCGATCGGCAAAATTCTCTCTGACAAGCGGGTCATTCTCGTGGCGGGTGCGGTCGTCGCGTTCGCGCTCGTCCGGTGGTCGGGACTGGCAAGCTACCTATCGCTCGACACGCTGAAGACGCATCGGGAGGCGCTGACGGCGTGGGTCTCGGGCAACATGCTGCTCGCGGCGCTGGCGTACGTCGCCGTCTATGTGCTGGCGGTGTCGTTCTCGATGCCGGGTGCGGTTTTTCTCACGCTGGCTGGCGGGTTCCTGTTCGGCGCGACGCTCGGGACACTGCTGACGGTGACGGGGGCGACGATCGGGGCGACGATCATCTTCCTGTTCGCCAAGACGCTGTTCGGGGAGAATGCGCTCGAGCGTTTCGGTGCGCCGGCGGCGAAACTGGCGGACGGAATCCGTCGCAATGCGGCGTCGTATCTGCTCGTGCTGAGGCTCGTGCCACTGTTTCCGTTCTTTCTCGTGAACCTGGTGCCGGCGTTCGTGGGTGTGCCGCTTGCGACCTACGTTGTGACGACGTTTTTCGGGATCATTCCGGGGACGGCGGTGTTCTCGCTCGCCGGCTCCGGGCTCGGGACGGTGCTGGACCAGGGCGGGGCGATCACTCCGTCGTCGATCCTCACGCCGCAGATCGTCGCCGGTCTCGTCGGGCTTGCGGCATTGTCGCTGGCGGCGATCCCGATCAAGAAGCGCTTCGAGACGCGCGGCAACTGAGCCGGTATGCAGACACTACATCAGAAAACGAGATGACGATCATGACGCACCTTTCACGCCGCGCCGGGTTCAGCCGGCGAGATGCTCTCACACTCATCGCTGTTGCGCTGACGGCGACGCCGGCGCTCCCGCAGCAGGGCGGCGATCCGGATGCGATCTATGACACGTTGCTCGGCCGGTACGTCGTCGTCAGCAAGGATGGCGTGAACCGGGTCGACTATGCGCGCTGGCACGCCAATGCGGCGGATCGGAAGGCGCTCGACGGTTATGTCGCGGAACTGGCAGCACGGAAGCCGTCGACGATGAAGCGGGCGGAGGCGTTCGCGTACTGGGGTAATCTCTACAATGCGGTAACGCTCAAGGTGGTGCTCGATCGCTATCCGGTCGCGTCGATCCGGGACATCAAGAGCCAGGGTGGCTGGTTCGATTTCAAATCCTACACCGGGCCATGGCGGGAGCAGCGCGTCACTGTCGAAGGCAAGGCGCTGTCGCTCGACAACATCGAGCATGACATCATGCGGCCGACGTTCAAGGACCCGCGCGTGCATTACGTGGTCAACTGCGCGTCGTACGGATGCCCGAACCTCATGAACCGGTCCTGGCGCGCGGCCACACTCGAGGCCGATCTCGAAGCGGCGGCGCGGGCATATGTCAATCACCCGCGCGGGGTGCAGGTGATGGACGGCGGCAGGGTCAGGATTTCGAGTATCTACCGGTGGTTCCGCGACGACTTCGGACCGGACGACGCAGCGTTGATCACGCATTTCAGGAAATATGCGAACGCGGAACTCGCGGCCAAGCTCGACAAGGGTGCTACGGTCGGCGAAGACCATTACGACTGGGCGCTCAACGGCATCAAGTAGGCGTCGCACCGCGGATGACCGAAAGCGGTTCGAGCATTCAATCTGGAGGGGGCGTGGCATCCATCAGACGATCGGGGATCGTACCCCTGGTGGGTGCGGGGCTCTTCGTTGTGTTCTGTCACGCGTGGCTCGTGGTGGTGACGCGTGGCTTGACGCATGCCGACGCTCAGTCGTTTGTTGCGGTTCTGCCGCTCATACTGGGTCTCGCGGTTCCGACCGGATTGCTGCTGCTCGTGGCGGCACGGCTCGCGGCGGCGCCTGTGACGCGTCTTGCGATCGGGGTGGTCGTGGTCGTCGGGCTCGTGCTGCGGCTCATATGGTTCGGGACGCCGCCGCCGCTCGAAGACGACTTCTACCGCTATCTCTGGGATGGTGCGTTGGTCGCACGCGGTCTCGATCCCTACGCGTATCCTCCGGAAGCGTTTTTCGGTGAGTGGACAGGCAGTGCTGCCTACGCGGGGATAGCGCAGAGTGCGCAAGACGTCGTCCGCAAGATCAACTTTCCCGACATGCGAACGATCTATCCGAGCGTGGCGCAGGCGGCGTTTGCGATTGCGCATGTCGTGATGCCCTTCGAGGTCGACGGTCTCCGGCTGGTTTTTCTCGCGGGCGAGATCGCAACGCTCGGGTTAATTGTCATGATGCTCGTACGGCTCGGGCAATCGCCGCTGTGGGCGGTACTTTACTGGTGGAACCCGTTCGTCGCGTTCATGATGGTCGGGATCGCGCATGTCGACGCGCTCATTCCACCGTTCGTGCTCGGTGCGGTGCTGGCGCTGTCGCGGGAGCGCGTGCTGACTGCGCTGGTGCTGATCGGTCTTGGGGCGGGTATCAAGGTGTGGCCGATCCTGCTCGCACCGATGGTGCTATGGCCGCTGAGGCAGTCTCTGGTGCGGATAGCAGGTGCTTCGGTCTGGCTGGGGCTGGTGCTCATGGTGGCGGTGGGGCCGGTGGTCTTTTCGGCGCTGCGGCCGGGATCGGGGCTCAGTGCATACGCGAGCGGGTGGAGCAACAACAATGCGATTTATGCCTGGATGCATTACGGCATCGCAGGACTTTTTGGGTCGTGGGAGACGGCCGGGCGGGTAGTCCGGCCCATGCTGGGACTTGCGACTGCCGTTATCGCGGTTGCCATGGCGGTGCGTGGGGATGGCTCGCTGCCGTCGCTGGCCGGACGTGCGCTCGTGATCGGGGCGGCGACGTTCTATCTCTCGCCGGCACAGTTTCCCTGGTACGCGGTATGGTTCCTACCTTTGGCGGCGGTCAGCCGGAACGGGCCGCTGCTCGCAGCATCGGCGCTGTTGCCGTCGTATTACCTTTTCTATCCGTTGTGGCCGGTCGACAACGGGACGTGGTTCTTCTACGGCACGGCATTCATCCATGCGCTGCCGGTGCTCGGGGGATTGCTTTTCGTCTGGCATCGTGGACGTTCTCCGGACGAACACATCAACGCGCCCCGATCCACGCCATGACAGACCTGCCCGACGGAACGCCACCCGTCGCCGTCATCATTCCGGTGCTCAACGAAGCGGCGGCGCTGCCGAAGGTGCTGGCGGGGATTCCCCCGTGGGTGCGGCATGTCATCGTGGCGGACAACGGCTCGAGCGACGGCTCGGCGGATATCGCGCGTGCCGGCGGTGCGATCGTGGTCACGGAGCCGCGCAGGGGATACGGGAGTGCCTGCCTCAAGGCGATCGCAGCGCTGCCGAACGAGGTGGGCATCGTTGTGTTCATGGATGGCGATGCCAGCGACGATGCGGCGGACATGGCGGCGCTGGTGGCACCGATCGCGCGTGGGGAGGCGGATTTAGTGCTCGGTTCACGTGTGATGGGACAGCGGGAAAAGGGTTCGCTCACGCCGCAGCAGATTTTCGGGAATGCGCTGGCGTGCGCGCTGATCCGGATGTTCTGGGGCGTGAAGTTCACCGACCTCGGGCCGTTCCGGGCGATCGGTCGTGCTGCGCTCGAGCGATTGAAGATGGCCGATCCTGATTACGGGTGGACGGTCGAGATGCAAGTGCGGGCCGCGAAGCAAGGGCTGGTGTGCCGGGAAATACCGGCGCGGTATCGGCGGCGAATCGGGACGTCGAAGGTTTCCGGCACGGTGCGCGGGGTCATCAATGCGGGGACCAAGATCCTCTATGTGATCGGGCGGGAAAAAGTGCGGCGATAACGGTCGTGCGTGATGGTGGGCGGGCGGTGGACTTACGATCGTGTCGACTTGCTACCGGCAGTGGTGCGAGACTAGGATCCCGGGCATGTCGTCATCGCTCACGCGACGCTGCCATTCCGGGAAACCAGGTGGGTGCGTGCGCTTCGCAGATCAGGTCGGAAGCGCGGATTTCTGCGCTTTCTCGGCGGCGTAATAATGCCAGAGGAGGCGGGCGGCGACGCCGCGCCATGGCGACCACCGTTCGGCGATTTTGGCCATCTCGTCTTTCGACGGGCGTTCCTTCAGATCCATCAGCATCTGCGTCGCGATCTGAAGCGCGAGGTCGCCGGGCGCGAACACGTCGGCGCGGCCGAGGCAGAACATCAGGTAGATGTCGGCGGTCCAGGGGCCGACGCCAGAAATCGCCGTCAGAGAGGCGCGTGCCTCTTCCTCGTCGATGACGGCGAGGGCGTCGAGATCGAGACCACCGAGAACCGCTTCCGAGATGGCGCGGAGGGTTCTGATTTTCGGACGGGAAAGACCGCAGGCGCGCAATTCGTCCTCGGACATGGCGGCAAGGCGCGCCGGCGTCAGCGGCTTCACGCCGGCTTCCACGCGTGCCCAGATGCCACGCGCGGCGGAGGCGGAGATCTGCTGGGCGACGATGATGCGGCAGAGGCCGATGAAGCCTGCCTCGTTGCGGCGGACAGGTGGGTGGCCCGCGCGCTCGTGAGCCTTCTGCATGTGCTCGCATTTGCGGCGGAGCGTGCGGATGCCGCGCGCGATGTCCTTTTCATCCGCTATGACGGCGGTGACGGGGCGGTTCGGCTTCTGCGGAGCAACGTTTCCGGAGGCCGATGCGGGCTTAGTCAAAACGTTGCGCGCAGCGGACGACTTGCGGGATGTCTGCGCTTTGCCCTTCGTACCGGATTTCTTTTTCGTCTTGAGCGGCGGTATCGATTTCTTCACGACGCGGGACCGTTTTGATATGCAATGTTCGACGCCGGGTGAAACCGGAGCGCGACCAAGCCGTAACTTGTTCAACGGCGCACTGTGCGCCAGAGGCGTTGTAGGAGTACGACGATGATCGCTTTCACAGATTTCGGCAAGATGCGGCGTCGGTTCGGGCGCTTCGGGAAGCGGGCGGTGGTCGTGTCGATCCTCGGGGCACTGGTGCTCGCGCAGGGCGTCGCGGCGGTCGGTGCGGCGCCGGCGACGCGGGATCTCGCGTGGAAGACGTTCGAGGCCGAGGGTTTCGCGCTACGGTTCGAGTATCCGGCTGGGCTCTTTTCCGAAGCGCCCGAGGATGTTCTCGGTGCGCCGGCCGGCGATGGACAACCGCGGCGCACGGGACGGGTGTTCACCACGCCAGACGGGCGCGCGACCTTGCAGGTAGGGGCGTTCGAGAACGTCGACGGGCTTACTGCGCGGGAGTTGCGCGCGCGAGCGGTCAAGACGAGCTACGATGGCGCTCGCATCGAGTACGATCGGCTCGCGGCCTCATGGTTCGTGCTCTCGGGGCGGCGGGGTGACGAAGTGTTTTACGAGCGTATCGCTCTGACGTGCGACGGCCGACGCATCGACGTCTGGACGATGACCTATCCCTCAACCGATGGGGCGCTGTTCGATCGCGTCGTCGAGGAGATGGCGCGGCGGTACCGCCAGTCGCTGCGCGAGGTGCAATGCCGTTGACTGGCGGAAGTCGCGAGGCTCGAGGCTTTGCGACGCGGTTTGCGCCGTCGCCGAACGGGCGCCTGCATCTCGGGCATGTGCGGTCGGCCCTGTTCGCGGCCCGGACGGCGCGCAGGATCGGCGGGCGTTTCATCCTCAGGATCGAGGATATCGACATCACACGGTCACGGACGGAGTTCGTATCGGCGATCTTCGACGATCTCGCGTGGCTCGGGCTCACGTGGGAGGAGCCGGTGTTGCGACAGTCGGAGCATTTTCCCGACTATATCGCCGCCGCGGATCGGCTCAGGGCGATGGGTGTTCTCTATCGCTGCTTTGCGAGCCGGAGCGAAATCGCCGCCGCACACGATGGCCGCAGTTTCGATCCGGATGGTGCGCCGATCTATCCGGGACTGCATCGCGGGATGAGTGACGACGAGCAGGCGCGGCGGATCGATGTCGGCGAGATGTGCGCGTGGCGGATCGACATGGAGAAGGCGCTTGAGATCGTGCAGGCAAAACTTTCGCGGGCGCCGCTGACGTACCGGGCCATGGATGAGCGCGGAGCCTTGAGCGTGGTTGCGATGCGTCCGGAGGTATGGGGCGACGCGGTCATCGTCAGGAAGGAATTTCCGGCCAGCTATCATCTCGCCGTGGTCGTGGACGATGCGCGGCAGGGCGTCACGCATGTGACGCGCGGGATGGATCTCGAGCCGGCGACGGCGCTGCATCGGCTGTTGCAGGTTCTGCTCGATCTGCCTGAGCCGATCTATTGCCATCATGGGCTCGTTATGGGTCCGGACGGTCGGAAGCTGTCGAAGTCGGACGGGGCGGAGAGTGTCGCGGCGCTCAGGGCGCGAGGTGCGTCTGCCGAAGAGGTGCGCTGGGCGGCCGACAATATCGGCTCGTAAGTTTCTGTATTGAAATAATTATTTTCTGTTCTCCGTTTGCATCTTTGGATCGGGCGGCTTCGCGGTATGATGTTCCGACAGCATGGGAGATCGGAAGAGCGTCGTGTAGGGAAAGAGTGTAGATCTCGGTGGTCG
>ERZ761609.1167-NODE-1167-length-24921-cov-77.904327_pt1 | contig 24921 bp, 22 predicted proteins | sample MGYA00511163_ERZ761609 | MGnify/ENA primary metagenome ERZ761609 (study PRJEB28899, sample SAMN02445070) | bioreactor sludge metagenome | biome: EBPR sludge | place: Australia: Brisbane, Thorneside Wastewater Treatment Plant | collected 2011-12-16 ... | reverse complement strand
GGGGGCTATTTTTTTGGGGTCCGGGGGTTCGGAAGTTCGGAAGTTCGGGAGTTCGGCCCGAACCACCGAGCCACCTAACTTCCGAACATTAGAGGTGTTCGGGCGCTCGGAAGTTCGGGTGTTCGGGAGTCCGGGAGTTCGGGTGCAGAGGGTTTTCGCTGGCCCAGCGCCCTTGGATCCGATCCTCCGAACCACCGAGCCACCTAACTTCCGCAGCGTTCGGGTGTTCGGATGTTCGGATGTTGGGGAGTTCGTGGTTCGGCCCGGACCTCCGAGCCACCTTACTTCCGAACATTAGAGGTGTCCGGGAGTTCGGAGGTTCGGGGCACAGCAGACCTCCACGCCGCGCCGCTCACAGCGTCCCGCAGTTCGCTCAGGCTGAAGTCCGGACGCATTCAATCTGAATCCGTTGTGGACTGCGCCGGGGTGTACGAGTCGCGGCCCCTCGGGGTGCCCGACTCCCAACATCGGCGAGAAACCGCTGGAGTCTGGTCGGGCATGAGAAAACGGGAATCAGGTGAGGGATGAACGGGCCTGCGTGCCTCCGAACCTCCAGACTCGGATAACCGGTTACCCCGCATTCCCCTTCATCCCGCTGAGTGGAATGAAGGGAAGTGGTTTTCAAAGCTCTAATAAGCCTGCTTGCTTGCCGATCGGCGTGTCACTCGGGTCACGCGAAAACCTTCCGCCAGCGCGGCACCAATCAATTCGCCATCTTTTTCCGCTCGGCTTCGGATCAGCTCCAAGATGAACTCACGCTTCGGGCCAAATTGGCTTTCGTGCACCATCACCGTTTTTTGTTTCTGATCCCAACGGCTCGTGATGTCAAAGGCCCAGTTCGGAGCGCGGGTCTCCATCCGGAGCAGCCATCCTTGCCACCGGGACTCCTCGAAGGCGGCCTCGGTTGCTTGCCCCACTCGACGGTGGTCCTGGTGGCTGGGGCTTCGTGGGAATTCGGCGTCGAAGCCCAAAATCACCGCAGGCTCAAACCGCTGGATCTCTCGTTCGAGGGCTCGCCGCAGCGCCAAGTTGGACCGAACCCGGCCGTCCGCAAAACCCAGGTAGATCGGCGGCAGTCCTCGCCAGAGGTCGGTGGCTCGATCTTGTTCCCCCCGCCGGATGAGGGAGTTTTCTTCGTGGTCCTCAAACCAGTAATAGTCCTTGTCGCCGTCGGTCGCGACGACGAGTTGAATCCGGGCACCGGCTTCGCCCAGCGCATGCAAAATTCCGCCTGCGTAGAACTCAGAGTCGTCGGGGTGCGCCACAACAACCATCACGCGAATCCCCGTCTTCATCAGCTCCGCCGAATCCAGATCAGACCGGGGATTGGCCTCCGGCATCAGGGCACCCAGCCAATCGACTTCCCAGGGCTGCCAATGGTAAAAGGCGACGAATCCCCCCAAAGCGACCCCGATTCCCCATGTCGCGACTCTTATCCAACGGCGAGAAGAACGGCTTTTCGAATGAGTTGAGTTGGGGTCCACATCTGAAATTTGACCTGAATTCGGTATCGAGATGCTCACGCCGTCCCTCAATCCACCAGCAATGTGCAAAAACCGTGGACAAATCCTCGAAAAAGTCCTTGCTCGGCACGAAGTCGTCGCATAAGATGGAGACGTGAAGAGGGCTCCAGCTGGGGGAGCCAAGGTGATGAAACAAGCACCTTCAGAACCACGCTTCTGACTTGTAACACTCGGGAAGACGACCCAAGCGGTCGTCCAGCTCCGCAAGGAGTTGACCGCGCGCGGACCAAAGGGCGCGGAGTCCGAAAAAATGCGGAGTGAGACGCGGACCGGTGGGGGCTCCTTGGACCTATCCTCGCTGGATCATCGCCCGAAATTCCATCCAGGAATGGACTCAGGCACACTCTCACTCCGTTCAGATCAGGTGGCGACGGCTCGGCTTTGCTGAGCAGGAGCGCTTTTGGGCGATCCATCAGAACCGCTGATCTTACGTCGTGGAGGGGTTGCCGCCGCAGACCTTGAGCTAGAAACAGCACAGGCGAGTGGCGCCCTTCCACTGATGTTCTCTCACTTCTCCTGCCCGGTCAAGCCTCGTCCGGCATCTGCTAATTCAATTGTTTCTGAAACGGTAGAATAGTTATGATGAACGGTGCGCCGACGATTTCCATCGAGTCGATCTCTGAAAAGGTCTTTGCTAACGAGCGGATCACTCCGGAGGAGGCGCTCTTTCTGTATCAGCATCCCAATCTGATTGAATTGGCGACTCTGGCGAACCACCGGCGACAGCAGAGAGTCCCGGGGCGAACGGTCACCTACATCATCGGTCGCATCTTGAATTACACGAATGTTTGCTGGGTTCGGTGCAAATTCTGTGCCTTTTACCGGGTGCCGGGCAACGAAGAGGGGTACCTGCTTTCCGACGAAGAGATCCTTCAAAAGGTCGGCGACACCGTCGATAAGGGCGGCATCGAAATCCTCTTCCAAGGCGGTCTGAATCCCAAGCTGAAGATCGACTATTACGAAGGCATCTTCCGCAAGATCATGGCGGCTTATCCGGGCGTCATTCTTCACGCGCTCAGCCCGGCCGAGATCATCTACATCGCGCACATCAGCAAGCTCACTTTGGCCGACTGCTTGTCGCGATTGAAAGCCGCCGGACTCCACTCGATCCCGGGTGCCGGGGGCGAGATCCTGGTCGACCGAGTCCGCAAGATCATCGCGCCCTACAAGGACACGACCGATGAATGGCTGGCCTGCATGCGCGCCGCCTCTGCGCTCGGCATCCGCAGTACAGCCAGTATGATGTTTGGCCACGTCGAGACCCTCGAAGACCGAATCGAGCACATGACTCGGATTCGAGACCTGCAAGACGAATGCAGCCCGTTCCGAGCCTTCATCTCCTGGAATTTCCAGCCTGAAGAGACCCAACTTTCGATCCCGGTGAAGGCGAGTGGATTCGACTATCTACGCACCGTCGCCGTCAGCCGAATTTTCCTCGACAACATCGACAACTTACAGGTGTCCATCCTGACTCAGGGGCCCAAAATTGCCCAAGCCGCACTCGATTACGGAGCCAACGACTTTGGCTCGATCATGATCGAAGAGAATGTGGTTTCGGCAGCCGGAAACAAGTTCATCTTGAGCACCGACGAATTTGAACGAGTGATTCGAGCGGCTCAATACGAGCCTGTCCGCCGCAACACTCGCTACGAGCTCCTCTCGGTCAGCTAGTTTTTCGAGTCTGAACTTCGACCAACTCAATGAGTCCGATGATGTGGTCGTTCAGAGAGGCCAGGTCCTCGGCAGGAATCCACCACTCTTCATGCCGCGCCGCGCCGACAACTTGAAGCGGATACTTCCTAGCCCATTCGGAGTCGACTTCAAACTTGAGGACGTACCCCCTTCCGGAATCGGAGACGTTCCAGGCATTCACCTCGCGCGCGTATTCGAGGTTCGCCACCGGATAGAAGATCGGCTGGCCTTCAAGCCTGGGAGGCCATGCCTTGAACTCCGATGCCTCGACCAGCCGGTACTCGGCCTCGTTGCACGGTCGGTACATCGTCACTGTCTCCTTCACCATGTCCCATAGGCTACCCTTGGCAAGAGTCGATCAATTCTTGGTCAAGAGATGGGAGAAGGAGGACATCGTCAGACCCAAGAAAGATCTGCGCTTCACAGCCTCGCCCACGCCGGTCGCGCTCCTGGTCGTCGCGCTCTGGGCTCTGCCCGCGGCGGCGGATTCGGCGACCTAGCTAGGGGCGTCAACACGAACGAATGACGATTGGAAGTTTTCCCAACCGCCAAAGACGCTCGTTTCCGCCCCGGGGGCGGCAGGTTGGGCCGATGCCCATAAGGCATCGGGGGACCCAACCTGGGGAGTGGCCCCGGGCCGGGGCGGCGGGATTTCGGCGCAAATCAGGCTAGCTCGGATGGATCGGGTAAACGTCGACGTTCACGCCCGGAGAGAACGCCAAGTGAACCCAGTCGGATGACCCCAAGAACGTCTGATGGCAGTTAAGCAACTCGACATCTTGGATCAAATACGGTTCGTGCCAAACGCGGCCCGTGAAAAGCCTGCCGGCCTTCTCCGCATAGAGCAAGTATCGCTCCACCAAAAAGAAGTCGAACGAGCCGGGCTCGGCCAAGCGAACGCTGCCGACCGGTCGCGCCTGAATCTCAAGCTCCGGCCTAGCAGGGCCCTCGATCCGGCGGGACCGATACCTCACGACCCCATCGCGCGATCCTACGCTCATCCTCGACCACCAGTAAGGCAATTGAAACGTCGCCCGCGCGACAACACAGGCTAGCTTCCTCGCTGCATCCAGGCTGAAGAACCAGACGCCCGGTTCGCGCCCATCGCGATGGACATACGCGCGCACGTTCGTCTCGGGAAAAGTGCTAATCCAAGGCAGTGACGGAAAGACCCGGGGCCGAATCCCTCGCATCCAAAAAGGCACCAACCCCATCCAAGCCATTTCGCGTCCACTCGCATCGGGGAACGTATCGACCGTCAGCCCTTTGGGCAGCATCGTCTGAACTTCATTTGGCTCCATGGGGAGATGCAAAAAAGTCAAATCTCGCCATTCCTGGAACATCACGGGCTTCCCCGCTGGCCGCTCGCGCAAGGCTAGATAGCTTTCAAGATCAAGCATGATGCTTGATCCTAGTCTACCGGGCAACTGAGTCTCTACCCGGTTGAGGGTCCTTTCAGGCCGCAATACTGACGCGCCAATCGTCCCAGGGCTGCGGTTTCGCGACTTCTCTTCGCCGCTGCGCCGAATGGTCACAGGGGCGGGTTTGGAGGGCACTTTTCCGCCGCCGCGCCCAATGCCACGCCCTCGCCGGGCGCGCTCCGTCGTCGCGCTCTCGGCTCTGCCCGCGGCGGCGGATTCACGTGCCCGCGTGCAACCTTCTCGTCCTCTGAGGGCGCTTGTCTTCGTCGCTCACAGCGTCCCGCAGTTCGCTCGTTCTTTGAAGTCCTCGTCGACAAACTCGCATCCTAAATCTTGGTCTGCGATCCTCGCAGCGTCCTGCAGTTCGCTCAGGCTGAAGTCCGTAACAATTGAATAAGAACCCAAAGTTGGGCGGCGCCGCTCACAGCGTCCCGCAGTTTGCTTAACTCTTAATTCCTCGATCGTTTGAATGAGGTCTTTACCAGGACGGACAGATCAAGGCCCTCCGGGCCGCTTGCCCCCATCGTCGTGGTACAGGCAGTGGACCCAGGGGTAACTGGCAGAACTCACCCGGCCTATGATCCGGCGAAGGCCGCCATGACTCGGTCGATCTCAGAACGAGCCTCAGGCTCCAATGGTGTCAGAGGCAGGCGAACGCGAGCGCAGTCGAATCCTCGTTGGCTCAAAGCGAACTTCACTGGCACTGGGCTCGGCCACTGGAACAGCACGCGAAAAACTTCTCTTAGGCTCTGATGGATTCGGGTTGCCGACGCAAGGTCTGTCGGTGCCAGGCGCATCATTTGCTTCAGCTCGCGGCCGACGACGTGGGCGGCGACGCTCACCAGGCCGAATCCCCCCAAACTCAAGATCGGGAGCGTCAGGCCGTCGTCGCCGGAGTACACCCGAAAGCCAGCTGGCACCCGGGCGCATACCTCGCTGATCTGGTTGAGGTTGCCGCTCGCTTCTTTGACCGCGACCACTTGGGGATGCTCGGCAAGCCGTAGGAGCGTCGGCGTCTCCAGGTTAATGCTGCTGCGAGGCTGGATGTTGTACAGCATCAGCGGCAGTTCGGTGGCCTCAGCAATCGCTCGAAAATGAGCTTCCAGACCGGGCTGGCCAGGCTTGTTGTAGTACGGATTGACGGCCATGATCCCGTGGGCGCCGCGTCGGGCCGCCTCTTGGGCCATGTGAATCGATTCGCGGGTGTTGTAGGTGCCCGCCCCGAAAATCACGGCGGCTCGATCGCCGACAGATTCTAAGACCGTCTCCAGCAGGGACAGTTTCTCAGTTGGGTCCAGTGTGGGGGACTCTCCAGTGGTTCCAGCCACGACCAGTCCGTCGTTTTCCATTTCATCGACCAGATAGCGGGCCACTCGGGCCGCTTCGGCGAGATTGACATCACCTCGCTCATCAAAAGGAGTCAGCATCGCCGTCAAAAGCGTGCCCCAATCTCGTGGTCCGTGAAATGCACCCATGACCTGAAGGTACCCCGCCGAGTACAATCGAAAACATCATGAAACTCCCCAAGCAGTTTGGCGGGCAAGGCATGGCCGGGATGATGCAAAAGGCACAAGAAGCCATGAAGCGAGCCCAGTCGCTCGAAGCAGAACTCGCCCACGAACAGGTCGAGGTCGATAAGGGCCCGATCAAAGCCGTCTTTTCTGGAACTGGTGACATGGTGAGCATCAAGATCGACCCGAGCTTGCTGAATGCGGACGAGGTCGACCTGCTCGAGGATATGATCGTCAGCACCGTCCGAGACGGATTCAAAAAAGCGACCGAGCTTCGCGAATCCAAAGTCGCTGAGATCACTCAAGGTCTGCCGCCCGGACTCTTCTAAATGAACGTTGCTCGGCCGCTCGCCCAGCTCATCGGAGAGCTCGAAAGGCTCCCCGGGGTGGGGCCCAAATCGGCCCAGCGGTTGGCGTACCACGTTTTGCGAATGACCGTCGAAGACGTCCAGCGTCTCAGCGATGCGCTTTGCCAAGCGAAGGAGCTGCTGAAGCTGTGCGAGGCATGTCAGAACGTGAGCGCCGAGCCGCTTTGTGAGATCTGCCGAGATGCGCGCCGGGACCCGCACATCATCTGCGTGGTCAGCGAACCTCGTGACATCGCCGCATTGGAGCGAGTCAACGAATTCAAGGGACATTATCACGTACTCCACGGCCTCCTTTCGCCGATGGATGGGGTCGGACCCGAGCAACTCAAAATGCGAGAGCTGATCGAGCGGCTCCGGGGTGAAATTCACGAGGTGATTCTTGCGACGAACCCGACTCTCGAAGGGGACGCAACCGCCCTTTATCTCGCCAAACTGATCAAGCCGATTGGGATCAAAGTCACCCGGCTCGCCCACGGGATGCCGGTCGGCGCCGAGTTGGACTACGCCGATTCGGCGACCCTGATGAGCGCGCTGCAATATCGGAGGGAGATGTGAGAGTCTTAGTCGTCGGATCAGGAGCCCGCGAGCATGCGCTTTGCTGGCGGCTGGCTCAAGAAGCGACCGAAGTTGCTTGCACGCCGGGAAATGCCGGCATCGCCCAGCAGTTTGAGACCCTCGGCGTCAAGGCGGGCGATTCGTCTGGCATAGAAGCTCTGGTTCGACGGAGCGGTTTCGACCTCGTCGTGGTCGGGCCGGAGCAACCGCTCATCGACGGGCTCGTCGATCACCTCCAAAGTGCAGGGATTGCGGTTTTTGGGCCGGACGCTGACGCGGCCAAGCTTGAAGGATCGAAGAAATTTGCCAAAGAAAAGATGCACCAAGCCGGGGTGCCGACGGCGGAATTTGGCGTCTTCACGGACCCCGAAGAGGCGCTCGAGTTTGCTCGGTCCCGCTTTGATGCCGGGCTTGGTGTGGCGGTCAAAGCGAGTGGGAATGCCCTCGGCAAAGGGGTGATCGTTTGTCATCAGCTGGACGAGGCCGAAGATGCCATCGGGATGATGCTGGTGGAGCATGAGCTCGGCGCAGCCGGGGCCACGATCGTCGTTGAAGACCGACTGGCGGGGCGCGAATTCAGCCTCCTCACGGTCTGCTCCGGGACTCATTTTCGTAGCCTCCCGGTCGCCCAGGACTACAAGCGCGCCCTCGACGGGGACCGAGGCCCCAACACAGGTGGCATGGGATCTTTTGCGCCGGCGAGTTGGGTCAGCAGCGATCTCATCGCCCGGACCGAGACCGAAGTCGTCGCGCCGATGCTGGAGCTGATGGCTCAGCAGGGAACCCCGTTTCGAGGCGTCCTTTTTTCGGGGATCATGGTGCAAGACAGCCAGCCGTACTGCCTGGAATACAACGTCCGGATGGGCGACCCGGAAACTCAGAGCGTGGTGCGACTGCTCGGAACTGGATTGTTGCCGGCTATGACGAGCGTGGCCCACGGATCAAACCAAATTCCGGCAATTGAAACCCAAACTGGCGCAGCAGTATCGGTGGTGATCGCGAGCCCCGGTTATCCGGGCAAGATCGAGACCGGTCTGCCGATTCAGATCGGGCCGATGCCAGAAGGGATCGAAGTTTTCCACGCAGGCACCGACGGGGCCGACGGCAGATGGGTCACGCAAGGTGGCCGAGTCTTGACGATCAGTGCCCATGCGCCGAATCCAGAAGACGCCCGGCGGTTGGCTTATGCGGGCGTTTCGGAAGTCCACTTTCCGGGGATGCAGTATCGCCGGGACATCGGGGCTTAATCAGAAAAAGCCCGAGGGCAGGTTCTCTGCGCTCGGGCTTTTTGAAACTTGGGCTTGGCTCGGGTTAGGGAACCGCCGCGCCCGTCGCTTCGCGGACGACTGCCTTAAAGGCGTCCATGTCGTGGATCGCCATTTCGCTCAGCATCTTTCGGTTGAGCGCGAGGCCCTTTGAATTCAATCCGTGAATCAGGTCGCTGTACTTGACTCCGCAGCTCCGGCATGCAGCGCTGATCCGCGCGATCCAGAGTCGTCGAAAGTCTCGCTTCTTAGCCCGGCGATCGCGAAATGCGTACTGCCCGGACTTCATCACCTGCTCGTGGGCTCGCTTAAAGACGTTCTTTTTACGTCCCCAATAGCCCTTGGCGAGGCCGATGATCTTCTTATGTCGCTTGTGGCGCATCACGCCACGCTTGACTCTTGCCATATGATTTTCCTCCGTTGTGGGTCAGGCTCGCTTCGATCACCAGGTCCCAGACGTGACGCCGGTAGTGGTCGAGGTTCGAAGCGAGAAGTGAATTAGATGCCGAGAAGCCTTCGGACTCGCTTTCGCTCGCCCTTAAAGAGCTCAGGTTCTTGCTCCAGGCGGCGCTTTTGTGCACCGCTCTTGTTGAAGAACATGTGGTTGTTGTACGACTTACGTCGCGTGATCTTCCCCGAGCCCGTTATCTTGAATCGCTTCGCCGCTGTCTTGTGCGTCTTGAGCTTTGGCATTTTTCTTTCCTTCTTTCACCGGCTTGGGAATCAGAATCATGATCATGAACTTGCCGTCGAGTGCAGGTGCCCGCTCGACAATTCCGACTTCGGCCAGTTGTTCCGCCACGGCCTGCATTTTCTTCAGGCCGATCTCCGGGTGAGTGATCTCCCGAGCGCGGAACTGACAGGATACCTTGACTTTGTTGCCTTCTGCAAGAAATTTGGTTGCGTTTCGCACCAGGATGTTCAGATCGTGAGGAGCGGTGCCTGGCCGCATCTTGACCGTCTTCATCTCCTGCTGTTTCTTTTTCTTGTTTTCTTTGTTGAGCTTTTCTTGGTCGTACTTGAACCGACCATGGTCGATGATGCGGCAGACCGGGGGCACCGCCTGGGGCGAAACCATCACCAAGTCGAGACCCTCTTCCCGGGCCATATCAAGAGCCTGGCGGCTCTGCAAAATGCCGATCTGAGTCCCATCCGAGCCGATCACCCGGATGTCGCGAAATCGTAAGACGCGCTCATTGATCAGCGGCCCCTCGTCTCGTGGGGGGCGGCCACGGTATCCGCCTCTTATCGCCGGTCACCTCGAACAAAAGATGTTTGCTTCTTCATGCTTCCCTAGTATAGCGTCAAGCCTATCGGATGGACGAGACTTTGAGTTCAAGAGTTGCGCGCTCTTGAAGAATTCGCCGCTCGTGCTGAGGTCCGAGTCGTTGGCCAGGTTCATTCTCGGTGAATTCTCCGAGATTCTTTGGCCGCCGGTTTCAAAGCCCCGAGAACGATTTACAGGAAATGGGCGCATCATTCCCAGGGCGAATTCTGTATTCTCTACAGCATGAGCCAAGACGCCATGATTTCTCGAAAGGACGTCCTCAAAGGACTTGTCTTGGGGCTCGGAGGCCTCGCCGTCCCCAGCCTGGGTTTGGCTGCATGGCAGAATCCGGCCCCGGCTTCTTCTAGCGCGATCACCCTCGACGACCTGAAGAGCTTCGCCAAGATCGCCGGGCTCAAAATGACCGACGAGGAGTTGAATCAGGTCCTCGACGAAGTGCGGCAGGCTCCCGCAGGCTATGCCATGCTCCGGACCCAGCCCCCGGCCAACGGCCTGCAGCCCAGCTCGGTTTTTCGGGTGCCGGGAGTGAGCCCCGATCCCAGACCTCGAATCTCCGTCCGGGTCTCTTCTGGACCGATGCTCTCGAACCCCAGCGATGAAGACCTGGCCTTCGCCACCGTTGCCGAGCTCGGAGCCCTCCTCCGAGCGAAAGAGGTGACGAGCGTCCAACTGACACGATTGGCTCTGAATCGGATGAAAAGATGGGGCGAACCGCTCAAATGCGTGGTCGCCCTGCTCGAAGAGCGCGCCCTTCAGCAAGCCGAGCGGCTCGATGCCGAATCCCGAGCAGGGAAGTGGCGAGGGCCTCTCCACGGGATTCCTTACGGTCTGAAGGACCTCTTTTCAGCCCGAGGAGCCCCCACTCAATGGGGAACAGCCGCCTTTCAGGGCCAAATCATCGACCAAGATGCGGCAGTCGTGGAGAAATTGGAGGCGGCGGGCGCCATTCTGGTGGCCAAAGTTTCGCTCGGCGCCCTGGCGATGAACGACAACTGGTTTGGCGGCCGCACTAAGAATCCTTGGAATCCCACGCAGGGAAGCAGTGGGAGTTCGGCGGGCTCGGCGTGCTCGGTTGCGGCCGGGCTGGTGCCGTTCGCCATCGGGACCGAGACCAGCGGCAGCATCGTGAGTCCGTCCCACCGATGCCGGGTCGTTGGATTCCGGCCGACGTTCGGCTCCGTCAGTCGCCATGGGGCGATGGCGCTCTCTTGGTCCATGGACAAAGTCGGTCCGATCTGCCGGTCGGCAGAAGACCCGGCCCTGGTGCTTGCGGCTCTGCTCGGCGCTGATCCTCGCGACCCCGGATCGGTTTCTCGGAGCTTCGTTTATGCCCCTCGCAAGGACCTCAAAGGCCAGAAGTGGGGCCTCTTGGGGCGGCCCGATCCCAAGGCTCAGTCCTTGCTCGAAGCAGCCGGGGTCCAGTTTCAGCCCTGGACCGCGCCTCCTTTGAATCCTGCCCTCGGTGCGATCATCGCCTGCGAAGCAGCGGCGGTTTTTGACGAAATCACTCGAAATGGTCGGCTCAGCCTCGTCACCGAAAACGAATGGCCGCAGATCTTTCGGGCGGCCCGGTTCGTTCCTGCGGTCGAATATCTCCAACTGGAGCGCGCCCGGACGTTGTTGATTCAAGCTTACAGCAAGGCTTTTGAAGGCCTCGACGGGGTTTTAGCCCCTGATCACGCCGTGGCGACGATCTATCCGATGAATCTGGCGGGATTTCCTCAACTCCTTTTGCCTTGGGGCGCCAACGATCGTGGCACCGAGCAGAGTGTGAGTCTATTGGGGTCGCCGCTCTCCGAGCCGAACCTGATTGCCGCCGGGGCTTTGCTCCAACGCTCGACCGACTTTCATCGAAGACGCCCCGACTTGACGAAGATTTAAGCCTTGCCTGATGTCCCAAATGGCCGCACCCCCGCCCCCGACCAAGAACCGATTGCCGGTCTACGACACGCTTCGCGGAGTCGCGATCTTAGGGATTTTGCTGGCGAACATCGCCGCATTTGGCGGACCGGTGGGCAAAGACTTGGTGGGCCTGTCAGTCCCGATGACCCCCACCGAACAGTGGGTTGATGCCGGCATCATCGCCTTCGTCACGGGGAAGTTCCGCTCGATGCTCGCGATCTTGTTTGGGGTGGGGATGGCGATGCAGTACCAAAAAATCGTGAGCTCAGGAGGGAAGTGGCCTGGTATCTACTTCCGACGGACGGGATGGCTGGCGGTGATTGGACTCGTTCATGGCGTCTTTTTTTGGTTCGGTGACATCTTGCTCATGTATTCGGTGACTGCGCTCATCGCGTGTCTCTTTCTGCAGGTCGCTCGACCGACGCTCAGCCTGATTGTCAAAGTTGCCGGGATCATCGCTCTGAGCTTGGGCTTGATGATCGGCCTCGGGATGCCGCTCCTCAGCGACTCGATGGCCCCGCCCTGGAATATCCAGCGCGAGATCGAGGTGTTTGCCACTGGGACCTATTTGGAACAACTCCAGTTCCGGAGTCTCGCATTTGCAATGATGGTGGCGAGCATGACGATGATGTTGCTCTGGTTGGTCCCGCTCTTCCTACTCGGCGCGCTCTGGTGCGAAGCCGGCATCTTGCGCAAGCCGTCGGCTCATCCGAAAGTCGTTCGCACCAGCCTCTGGGTAGCTTTTGGGGTCGGGCTCCCGATCGGCTTGAGTTCGTTCTACTTTGCTTCGATCGGCTCGTCATCCGCCCTTTCGATGATGGCCGAGCTCGTTTTGGGACCCTTGATGGCTCCTGGGTATCTCGTGGTGGTGGCCCTCATGGTCGAGAAGCGAGTGTTCCCGCGAGCGCTGGCTTGGCTGGCCCAGGTCGGCCGAGTCGCGCTCACGACTTACCTCGGACAGACACTGATCTGCACGGCCATCTTCTATTCCTGGGGCTTCGGACAGTTTGGGGAACTGACCTACGACCAGATGATGGGCGTGGTCGCTGGAGTTTGGCTCGTCAACCTGATCTTCGCCCAGGTCTGGCTCAAGTATTTTGACTTCGGGCCGGTCGAGTGGGGCTGGCGAAGCTTGACTCTGAAGCGAGTTCTGCCCATCCGCAAGCGCCCCGAGCCCGAGTTGGCACCGCCTCCGCTGATTTGATTAACATTTGGCTCCTTCAGATTTTGTCTGGAAACCCCGATACTCCGAATACCGTCATACCATGCGGCGGTGAATGTCACAAATCGGATGACTCAGATGGCTTCAGGCAACGAAAACTCGGCAACGCGATGGACTCTTTTTGCGCTTTTGGCGTCTTTAGGAGCCCTCTTGACTTGGTTCTTGGTTTCGAAACGACGAGACGAAGCCGGGCAAGATTCCGACGGCCTCGAAGGGCTCTTTCGTGTGTGTGACCGCGCCTTGAACAGCTTAGATCGCGACGAAAGCGCAGCCTAGCCCGCCTCGAATCTCTCAAGAGACCCTCTTCCCTGGACCCTGCCGATTCCAGAATATATTTCTGATAATCATTATTATGAGTATTTTCAATTTGATGGGGTGAGGGGGGGGCTTCCCTGAGGCGCAGACTTCAGTCCTCGGCCGGAAGACCCACTAGGGCGCGGATGATCCGCATCTCCTCGGGCGTGACGGGCATCACGCTCAGACGCTGACCGCGCTGGACGACGCCCATCGCTCCGAGCTCGGGGATCGTGCGAATCTCCGCAAGTGGAATGATCCGAGGATATCGGCGTCGGAATCGGACATCCACGGCGAGCCATCTTGGAATCTCTCGCGGCGACTTCGGATCGAAGTAGTCGCTGGCCGGGTCGAATTGGGTCGGATCGGGGTACGCCAAACTGACGACCTCCATTTCGCCTACGATGCCACTCGGTTCGGCATTGGAGTGATAAAACAACGCCCGGTCGCCGATCTGAAATTGATCGCGAAAGAAATTCCGCACGGTGTAGTTCCGGCAACCTTCCCACATGTTCACCCCTTCTCGTTCGAGGTCATCGATCGAATAAGTGTCGGGTTCGGATTTCATCAGCCAGTATTTCATCTTGTCCATCTGGAATCAGCTTGAGCTGGTTCGTGCGGGGGGTCGGCCCGCAGGCTTGAGGTGGTGCTGGAGTCGAAGGAGCAAGAGTTCCAGAGCCTCGTATCCTGTCGCTCCCAAGTCAAGCTGGCCCTTGAGTCGAGCATCGGCATCGGCGAGCTCTCGAAACGCCTGGGAAAGTTGCCCAAATCGAATCGATCGGGCCGATTGCATGATCCGATTCCGCTTCCATTCTGGCTCTTTTGCGAGGTTGGGACGTTCAGGCATCAGGTGGCTGAGGCTGGACGAATCAGCACCCGGGGAGACGTTGGAGTCCAAGTAGATCCGCGCCTGCCAAAGCAGTCGCAGTTGGCTATGCAAGGTCGGCAAGATGCTGCGAAATGCAGTCTCTTCGGCTTTTTGATTGGACTGCATCAGGATTCTCAGGTGTCGATGCGCCTCGGGGAGTCGCCCGGCCAAGGTGGCATCCAGCATCTTGAAGACGTTCCACTCCCGGGTCGTGATGACGGAGGCCTCAATGTCTGCTTCGCGAATCTGCTTTTCGTCTCCGACATAGAGAATGAGCTTCTGCAGCTCTTCGCTCGCCAGGGTGACGCTCTGAGCGGTCTTTTCGATCAGCAATGAAGCCGACGCTCGGCTGAGGGTCTTCCCTGCTTGCGCGGCCGCTTGGACCAGATATTCTTGGATCTGTCCGACTTCGATTTTGGCCAAAACGACCTCGGCATAACCGGGCCGGGCCTTGGATTTGAGCCCCGAGACGGCCTTTTCCCAGCTTGTGGCGAGGCTGGCGAGGTCCCGTTGCTTCGACTCATCGCCGACTTCGTCATCGACAACCAGCAGAATTCGGCCAGTCTCAGGCAGCTCGCCCAGCTCTTTCCAAACGCTCGCATCGACGTCGCGTGGTGACCCGAGTCGCAGCAGGTGTCGCACCACAACGGTCCGGTGAGTGCCGAGAAAAGGGGTGGTCGATGCGGTTTGAATCCAGTCTCGGGGCCCACGCTCACTTGCGACGACTGACTCGCAGTCAAAGTCATCTGGACCCGATTCCCACAATTCGAGGAGTTGGTGAAGGGCTTGCTCGCGAAGGCTCGACTCCTCGCCCGAGATGAGGACGAACTGAGCTCTTGCGGCGCTGTCGAGCTTGATCTTCATGCGGCTTTCCGAGATTTGGGCGAATCCGACTTGGCGTTATGGAGGGCGGCGATCCGCTGCCGGATCGACTTGAGTTCACTCTCGCTGGGGGTGTGACCGGAGAAAATCCAATTCTCCAAGGTCTTGCTGAGGTCTTGGGCTTCCGCGATGTGACGTCCCAGTAGGGTCTCGATCCGCTGAAGGTGCTCGTTCGGGGTTTCGAAGATGTGTCTTCCCCGCCCGGTTTGGGCTTGGAGGGCTCTTTGGAGTCGAACGAAGGTGGAGTCGAGCGCTCTTTGGCGATTGACTTCGGGATCGCGCGTTCTTCGCTGAGTCGGCCACGCCAATACGACGACGAGCAGGGCCGCGCAAAACGTGAGTCCGATGTTGATCAGCGTTTCGGTGTCGGCCATTTCGTACCACTTTTGCTCAGGAACCGGGATACCGCCGCGATTGCTCCCCGGCGCGGTGTCGGCTCGCTCGGTGGCATCAAAAGCGACCCAGCCGGCACCTTCGAAGAACACCTCGGCCCAGGCGTGGTAATCACTGGCCCGGACGGTGTAGAAGCCGCGAGCATCCGGGACTTCAGGCTGCATCAGAAAGCCGGTGACATATCGGCTCGGGAGCCCCACCGAGCGGGCTAGAAGCGCGTACGCGCTGGCGAAAAGATCGCAGTATCCGCGCTTGGATTCAAAGAGGAAGTATTCGACCGGGTCGGCGCCAGGTGGGGCCCGCTCTGCCTGGAGGTCGTAGGTGCATCGCTCGGACAAGGCGTCGAGGATTGCATCGGCCTTCGCTCGGTCCGTATTGCGACCTTGAACGATCTGGCGGGCGAGGGCTCGAACTCGATCGGGAATCTCTTTGGTCTCATAGTAGCCCGCGGCGTTGCTCCAAGGCGGCACCGGCGGGTTGCCAGCTTTGATCCCCGGACTCTTGGGCCCCGCCACCCAAGCTTGGCCCTGATAGATCACGCCTTGGGTGAGACCACTTTCGACCCACAACGAACCGTCAGAACGAATGCGAAGATCCAGATCGTCGAGCTCATGCGAGCGATATTCGCCGGGCCAATAGGGAGTTCGGTGAAGGCCAGACTGGATGACGACCTCGAAGTCGATGGACACGGGGTCCTTGAGGGTGGCGAGACCGTCATAAAGAAAGTTGTCTCGTCGGCCGTACTTTTGAACATCCGCTTCAGTCATCGGGTGAGCCAGTCGAACCCATTGAGAGCCCTGGTACGTGCCAAAAGTTGTCCCTCGAAGCAGCCTCGGCTCAGCGATCTTGACGCTCAAGACCGGGATCGGCGAGATGTTCCCAGCGGGCCCGCGGCCGATGATCGCCGAGTTGGAGTCTCCGCCAAAGGACATCCTCCCCGCCGCAATCGGGGGAGGCTGAATGGTCGTCAATGGCAGGGCGCCAGCGACGCCTTGGACGGTGGATTGAAACGCAGGCGCCCCCAATAGGCTGAGCAGCACAATCACCAATGCCGACGCCAAGGCAATTTCAGGCCCTGCCATCCACCGCCAGGGTCCCTTTTTCAGTTGGTCATGATCGCTTTGCCCCCGGGCGGCGGCGGTCCGAAGCATCGTTCGCAGGTGACTCCGTGCAAAGAGCGTGACTGAGCAGGCCAAGAACAAGAAGAAGAGCCAGACGGCGCCCCCATAGATGTCCCACGAACCGACGAACCCAAAGAGCGCAATACAAGGGACCGACAAAAAGAGGAGCGTGTGATCGCGCCAAGCCACTAATAAGCCCCCGAGCATCATCCAGCTCAAGATCCCCCCGATCAAGATCGAACGGGGATAACCGCCTTCGGGCAGCAGACTATTCAGGCGGAGCGCAAAGACAATCGACAGGGTGAGGACGACGACGAGGGCGATGCCGTCATAACGGGCGATCTTGGTTTTGCTGATCCAAAAAGAGTTCGCGACCCCGAGGATGGCGGCCGCCGCCATACAGACGGCAAAAAAGAGCGCGACCGTCGGCCGGCTGACCGACATGCCCGAGCTGTAGGCTGCGGCGATCGCTCCGGTCGCGGCCAAAAGCTGGTCAATCCAGCTCGCATGCAGACGGTCGCTCGGCTTCACAAGAAGGCCTCCACTTTGGGCATGAGCCGAACATCGGCGCCAGCGGCACGAAGCTGAGCCAGATACCCGGCGTCGGCGGCGTTTTCGCGTCCGGGGCGAGGCACCCCCCCATAAGCCTCCATGTCGTAAATCAAGCAGACTTTCTGAGTGAACGGCAGGTCTCGAAGGACTCCAGGCAGGCCGGGATCGGCCACCGACATGAAGAGGTAGAGCGAGGCGCCTTGGCCGAGTTGCTCTCGATGCTGGCGGACGGCATAGCTGATCGGTTCGTCTTGGTCGGCCTGAATGTCCAGCAAAATCTCATCGACTTCGGCCATGCGCTCGGTCGACGGACCCTGAGGACGGGCCTCGGGCTCCAAGCCGGGAAACAGGATCACCGATCCCAGCCGGAGCATCGTCTCGGCGAGGTGCTTTGCGTGCCCACACATCGCCTCCAAGCTGGAGACCTCATTGACGCCCGGCTTCGAAATCCGGGGGGAGATGTCCGAATTCCGGGATTGTTGGATGAAGAACGAGGCCCCTTGCGGCGAGCCGCTCTCGAACTCCTTAACCAAGAGCTTGCCGCCTTTGGCGACTGACTTCCAGTGGACGATTCGCATCGGGTCGCCGGGGGCGTAGTCGCGCAGGCCTCGCGGCTCAAGCGAGGCCCCGCGCTGAGACCCGGTCTCGATCTCCCCCATCCCCCAGCCAAAGCTCGGCGCAATCGGCACATCGACGGGGATCGCAATCGGATAGACGGTGACTTCGGCGGGCTCTGTTTCGAAGGTCTTGGTGGCGCTCACCAAGCCCAGGGCGTCTGTCCCGTTGACCCGGACTTTGTTCCAGTGATAGCGCCCTCGTTTGAGCGGGATGAAGCTGTAGGTCGCCCGGACGGGCTGATCAAAACAAGGCGCAATCGGGAGCGGCAAGGTCCGGTCCTTGAGGCTCAGACGACTCGGGAGGAGGTCTTCGATCAAGACCAGCGGGCGCTTGATCCGGCGCTCGCTCCAGACGGTCAGCGCGATATCCACTCGTTGCCCGACCGTCGCCCGGTGGGTCGCGACCCGTTCAAACCGGAGCCCACGAACACTCAGATAAGCCTGGAGTCGACACGCCAAGATCAGCGCGATCATGGCCGTGCTCATGTAGAACAACGAAGCCGAATTGACCATGACCGCCATGATCAAGAGGAAGATCGACGAGATCGACGGAACAATCCCTGCTATTCGCCGAATCATGTCGTTATCCGACCGGCAGCGGCACGGTGACCGAAGTCAGAACCTCGCGCACCACATCTTCCTGGGACCCTCCTCGCGCCCGAATCTCGGGTCGAAGAATGATCCGGTGGCCGAGCACCATCGGGGCGACGTTCTTGACATCGTCGGGCGTGACAAAGCTTCGGCCCTCCATCGCCGCATGGGCTTGGGCCGCATTCATCAGGTGGAGCGAGCCTCGCGGCGATCCGCCGAACTGCAGAAGCGGATGAACGCGAGTGGCCCTTAGAATCTCAACGATGTACTCGCGAATTCGCGGATCGACTCGAGTCTCCCGGATGGCGAGCTGAGCTTTCTCCAGGCTTTCCGGGCTCGTGACCTGCTGGACATGGTCGATCGGATTGACGATCTGCTGGGCCTCCAAAATCGCGAGTTCGGCTTCGGCATCGGGATACCCCAGCGACAAGCGGGCGAAAAATCGGTCGAGCTGAGCCTCAGGAAGCGGATATGTCCCGGTCATGTCGATACTGTTTTGAGTCGCAATGACAAAGAAAGGTCGAGGAAGAGGCCGGGTCACCCCGTCGATCGAGACTTGGCGCTCCTCCATCGCCTCCAGTAAGGCGGATTGAGTCTTCGGAGTGGCGCGATTGATTTCGTCGACGAGAACGACGTTGCCAAAAATCGGTCCTGGGATGAACGAAAACTGTCCGTCTTTTTGGCTGAAGATCGACGTGCCGGTGACGTCGGTCGGCAACAGGTCTGGGGTGAACTGAATCCGGCGGAACTCGCCTCCCACGGCTTTGGCGAGCGCTTTGGCCAGGGTGGTCTTCCCCACCCCGGGGATGTCCTCCAGAAGCAGGTGGCCGTTGCAGAGCAAAGTCAGGATCGCGCGGTGGATGACTTCCCGCTTCCCGACAATGGCTTTTTCAACCTCCTGCGCAAGCGCTTGGGTCATCGATGCGAGTTGGACAGACGCTTCTTGCACATTCATGAGATCGATTCGTCGACGGGGCGGCTTGGGAAGTTATACTCGGATTCATGCCGAGAAGTTTGAGCGGTGGGGCCAAGGGACTCTCTTTCGCCAGGCTCTTTGCCGATGGTTTGAACTGTGAATTCACCGACGAGTCGAACCGTTTGATCGGTTCAATCCCGTCCCATGGATAACAGATTTCTATGACGCAAGACCCGAACCGCACCATCTTGGGCGCGCCGCCGACCTTGGACCCCAACCGGACTATTCTGGGGACGGCCCCCAGCTTGAACGCGACCCAAACGATCAAGCCCGTTCAGTGCCCTGTTTGCAAGACCTTCAATCCGCCCGGCGTGATCTATTGCGTCGATTGCGGTCTGATCTTTGATCGGGCCCTTCCCCCGGATGCGTTCGGGGCACCTGCCGTTCAGTTGCCGGTGTTGATCGACCCCCAGGGCCGCGAATATCCCCTTCGAATGGGGGCGAACGTCCTCGGACGACAAGGCGACCTGATCGTCGAAGACACCCGCGTTTCCCGCCGGCACGCTCAGATCGATCTCGAGGGCTCAGAGGTCTGGGCCTCCGATCTCGGATCGACCAACGGCACGAAAGTTCGTGGACAAGCTCTCGCGGCGGGCCAAAGAGTTCAGCTGAGTCATGGCGAAACCGTCGATTTGGGAGGATGGACCCTAACGCTGGCCATGCCCGGCGAAGCCGCCAAGACCCAAATGCCGGTGAGCAACAAGACGGCGGCCATTCAGGCCGCGCCCTCGATCGAAGGGTCTGCTTCGTTAGAGATCAACGGTGAAAAGGTCACCCTCAAAGAGGGCGTCAATCGCTTTGGACGGCGGGCCGACAACGATGTCGTCATCGCGGACCCCTATGTTTCGGGTTCGCACGGGACGTTCGAGCTCATCGGAGACGAGGTCTATCTGATCGACACCGGCAGTTCGAACGGGACGCTCGTGAACGACGCCAAGCTGGAATTTAACCAAAAGACGCGCCTCTCGGCCACGGACGTCGTGCGAATCGGCACGGTCGAAATCCGCGTCCTTTATCGCAATTCGGAGAATCATGGACGAGATCACGGCGAACTTTGAACCCGTAGCCACGCTGGAGGCGGCCCCGCTCCGCTTTCGTCTGCGCACCCAAGTCGCGGCCAAGTCGGACCTCGGCCGAGTCCGAGAAAACAACGAAGACAAGTTCGAATACTATCTGCCCGAAGAGGACGCCGTTTTGGTCCGCCGGGGGCACGCCTACCTGGTTTGTGACGGGATGGGCGGCCACGCCGCCGGTCAGATCGCTTCTGAACTCGCGGCAAAAACCTTCCTCGGGGTGTATTACGACCATCCTTCTCCTGAGGTCGAAGTTGCCGCTCGGTCGGCCGTCCAGGCGGCCCATCGGTTTGTGACCGATGTGGGGCGGGCCGTTCCCTCTCGGCGAGGCATGGGCACCACGCTCAGCGCGCTGTTGATGGTCGAAGACCGGGCTTGGCTGGTCCAAGTCGGCGATTCGCGCATCTATCGACTTCGGGCCGGCATCCTGACCCAGCTCTCGCAAGACCACACGTACGCTGACGAAATGGTCCGGCAAGGGCTCATGTCGGCGGAGGAAGCCAAATCGAGCCCGTACGCCCACGCTCTGACCCGGGCCATCGGCGGCGAAGGTGATTTTGAAGCCGACGTCGAGAGTTTTGATCTTCAGCCTGGAGACCTCTATCTGCTTTGCTCTGATGGGCTCGTCAACCACGTTCCCGATGCTCGAATCTTGGAACGCCTCCAGCAACCGACTCTTTCGGCGGCGGCTTGGGACTTGGTTCAGGACGCTCTGGCCGATGGCGGCAGCGATAACTGCACCGTCTTGTTGGTTCGCGTGGACGAGCTCGAACGGGTCTGATCCCGGGTCCTTTGCGGACGGCGCTTGCTCGCGGCGGCTTTGCGGTATAATTTCGTTTCGTCTGGGGAGTTGCCCGAGCGGCCAATGGGAACAGACTGTAAATCTGTCGGCGAGAGCCTACGCAGGTTCGAATCCTGCACTCCCCACCAGACCCCCACCTTTCGAGAAGCTTTCAAAGCGGTTTGTGCCCACCTCCTCGCCCATTCGCGCCAGAATCCTGTATTCTGATCGGGTATGGATCCGGATGGAATTATTAAACTCATCACGACCGTTTCGCTCCTGCCGATTTTGGGCCTGACGGGGCTCATCTTGGTGCGGCGGATGATCGATGGCGAGCTTTCCGCCGCCGTGGGGCTGGGCGGCATCATCGCGATGTTCGGGCTCTTTGCCGTTGCGATCACGACCACATCTCCATGGATCGGGGGTGGGGTCTTGGTGCTGGCGATCACGTTGGTGGTGTTCTTCCCGTTCGCCGAAAACATGCTCGCCGAGCATGAGGTCGAGGTGATGGATCTGGGCAAGCTCGAAGCCGCCTTTCAGACGGTCAACGTGCAAAAGGACAACGTCGCGGCCCGATTTCGACTGGCCGAGCTGCTTGCTGAATACGACTTAAAGCTTCCGGCGGCGGTCTTTGCTGAGCAGACCTTGAACGGGCTTTCGACGGTCATCGACCCGATCAAGAACGCTTCGATGCGAGACTACTACCAGACCGAGGAGTCTCGCGCTCGGCTGTGGCGTCGCCAGGCGGAGCGTCATGCGAATCCTCCGATTCGGTGCCCAGGTTGCAAGCACATGAATCCGCCGACTTTAATCGTCTGTGAGCGGTGCCAACAGCCTCACCTTTTGGAGCTGATCCGTCAGCGACGGGGGCGCAGCGGAGCCGGCGGCAGACTCGTGTTAGCCTGGATCGTCATTGCGATCTTGATGGGAACGGCTCTGTTTGTGTTCCCGCTCTTGCCGTCAAGCGTGGCCGCGCCGGTGATGTTGGCGGCGATTGCCGCTTCGGGAGTTGTCTTGTACTTTCTCTTTGCCAAGCGCCGAATTGCCTAGCGCGATCCTGAGACGACCTCTTCGGCCTCCAGGCTGAACTGGATTCGGACTTCGTAGGCTCGAGGCCACGGCAAGGAGATTTCGACGTTTCGAAGGTCGCGGAAGACGAATTGCCGAGTCCCGGCAAAGAATCGGCGGCCCATGAATTGGGCCCGAAAAGTCTCATCCAACCGCCGAGACAGGTCTTGGTGCACAAAGTCGTCGATAACTTCGAATTCGTTGCCGTACGTCTCTTCGCGACTGGCTCGGGGGTTCGCGTCGATCATCGCATACGCCTGAGGCCGAGTGAAGCGGTGGTAGAGAAAGTCGTTGACCAGTCGGTGGAGCAAAAAGGCCCGCTGGTTGATCTCTCGCTCGACCGGGTCGACCTGCAGTCGTCGAGAAAGGAGGAACACATTCGCGGCCGGGATCACGGTCCCTAGGCTGTTTCCAGCCGTGTTCCAACCGGCGTACGCCAAAAGCCGGGTGGCTAGACCCGATTCGGTCAGCGCCGAAAAGAGCTCCGGATCGCCCGTCCCGGTCTTGCCCAGATTGATGTCGGCGACGGCAACCGGGAATCCCTGGCCGACCTCGCTCCGCACCGAATCCAAGAAGGTCAGGAACGAGAGGGTTCTCGGCTCGGGGGTGTTGACGAAGAGCGTGTAGTCGAACGATTCGCCTTCCTGGGCGAGTTGGGCGCCACTTGCGATGAGCTGCTCGTTGAGGCTGAGTTCGACGGGCCTCGATTCATACGCCGCGATCTTGGTTCGACCTAAGTCGTCGGCATACACGACTCGGACCCGGGGCATCCATTGGACCTCATCCAGGAGCGCCCGGCTCATGAGGACATTGCCCAACTGATCGATGCCTTGACAAAAAAGCGCTTTGCCCCCGAGCTTGAGATTGGTCGCCATTTCTCGCAACCGAGCGGTCTCGGCCAGATGAGGCCCCATCGGCTGGGCGTCATCTTGGCCCAAAACGAGGAAATCAAAGACTCCGCGCGCGGTCATTCGCATCACTTCTTGGTTGATGCGCGAGTTTCGATCCCGGGCCGACTCATAGCGCTGAATCTCCCCGGCCGGGATTTTGGCCTCAAGGTTGCGCAGGGACCGCAAGGTCTCCGGACTCGCGTCGATGCGATACTTCGCTTTGAGCTCGGCATAGCGTGCGAGGTGCCCTCGCCAATTCGCCGTCTGGCGTGTGGCAGTCGGTGCCAGCCGCATGATGGAGCCGAACCCATAGAACGGGACTTGGGGATTCTCTCGGCGAAGCTTCCAAAGCGAGCGCAAACGCTGAACGGCAGTCGGATACGGGGTGTCGGGCACCCGCGAGGCGATCAGGCCGCCATAGGCGATCATATCCAGATTGACAATCACCGTGTCGAACTTGGAAAGGTTTTGTTCCCGCATCCAGCGCAGGATTCGGGCGGGCTCACCAGGCGAGGTGAACTTCCCCAGCATGTCCGAAGGGGGCGTGACGACTTCGACATCCGCCATCGACCCAATCATTTGGGCAAACTGGGTCACCGCTGGCCGGTCGTCGATGGGGATCAGCAAGATGCGTTGCCGAGCCTGCGGGGCGGGGGTGGCCAGGACCGACGAAACGACGTCTTGGCCCATCGACCAAGCCGCTCCCAGGAGACCTACCCCGAGCGCGATCCATCGCCCCATCTGATTCATGAGAGTACCCTACTGAACCTAGACGAACTGAAAATCCCGAAAGATGCAGTCCTAGACCCGGCAAGCACGAACAGGAAAACCCTGGGTATATTCGCTCTTGAGTCGAGCCGGTAGCTCAGTCGGTAGAGCAACGCCCTTTTAAGGCGTGGGTCCTGGGTTCGAGTCCCAGCCGGCTCACCACGCAACGTCCGAACCCTTGCGGCCGTAAAAGTCCGCAATCGAAGATCAGGCAGGGAAGCGCATGAATGGGTTCACCGACAAATACCGCGGCTACGTCTTCGCCGCCCTCGGCGCGCTGTTAGTCCTTCTTGGCGCCCGGATCCTCGTTCCGTTTATTCCCGCCATTCTGTGGGCAGTTGTCCTAACCGTCCTTATGAAGCCGATGCATCGGCGCTTTGCGGCGAGATGGTCGCCCAACGCTGCCGCAGCGCTGACGACCTTGCTCACCCTCGCGATCGTCGGGATTCCCATCGTCCTCGTTGGCACCGCCGTCTTCTTCCAAGTCAACGGATTCGTCCAAGACCTCAAAAACGCGGCCCCCCAAGGCGAAAGCGGCCTATCCCTCGAGTATTTGGTCAAGGAAGCCGACACCGCTCTCAAGCCCCTGATCCATGCCCTCGCGCCCGAGTTCAAACTTGAAACTTGGTTCAACGAGCATCGTGACGAACTGATCAGGAACCTCACCGCCCCGGCCGGCAAGGCGGCTTTCACCGCCGGCTACGGCGCCTTCACGCTCGTGATCGCTTTCCTCACGATGTTCTTCATGCTTCGCGACGGCGAAAAACTGACTCGGCCCGCTCTCGAGCTGATCCCCTTGCCCCCCGAATCCGGAGCCAGGATCCTCAGCCGGTTGTCCGACACCATCCGCGCCGTCTTCGTCGGCATCGTTCTCGTCGCCATCGTCCAAGGCTCGGTAGCCGGCATCACCTACATGGCCCTGGGCATCCCCCACGCCATTCTCTGGGGCGTTGCCACGATCGTACTGTGTGCAATCCCGCTTCTGGGCGCGCCGATCCTCTACGTCCCCCTTGCGATCATGCTCTTCAGCCAAGGCAAAATCGCCGAAGGCGGGGTTTTGCTTGGGGTTGGGTTCGTCGTCGTGAGCAATATCGACAACGTGCTCCGGCCGTTCATCATCGGAGCCAGAGTCGATCTGCATCCAATGGCCGTGTTCTTCAGCCTTTTGGGAGGGGTGCTCTATCTCGGACCGGTGGGCCTGATGGCGGGGCCGATGCTCCTGACCGTTACGTTGGCCCTCGTCGATATTGTGCGGGAACGAATGCGCCTTGAACGCGGCGAACCCGAAGCAGAGTCGTTG
>ERZ761609.1166-NODE-1166-length-24925-cov-9.728629_pt1 | contig 24925 bp, 27 predicted proteins | sample MGYA00511163_ERZ761609 | MGnify/ENA primary metagenome ERZ761609 (study PRJEB28899, sample SAMN02445070) | bioreactor sludge metagenome | biome: EBPR sludge | place: Australia: Brisbane, Thorneside Wastewater Treatment Plant | collected 2011-12-16 ... | reverse complement strand
AAGCGCAAAGTCGTGACGGAGCCTTGTCATTTTTCCGTTGAAGGGCCGGCGGCCTTGGCTCGCGGTCATGCCGGAGGCATGCCTTCGGCATGACGGGCATGCCGGCCCGTCCGATTGAGAGATGCGCGCCTGTGAGACCGTGGCGGCAAACTGATGAGGTCGCCATACCGGTTCGAGAGAGCGGCGAAGGAAGTATGGGAAAGACTGACGGCAGTGGACACGCAAGCCCCTACCCGCTCGTCATCTCGACCGGCGTCTCGACGGGGGCTTGACGCATAGACGGACCAGACGGTGAAAAGATCGGATGCGCCATCTCGGTTGCAGCCATCAGGCTGAGCGAAGAAGCCGTCACTGCACGGGGCGAGGTCCTTGATATCAAGCTCCTATCAGGGGGCCATCATGCAGAGGCTGGGCGTGGCATCTATGCAGATGACGGGAACCATCGAGAGGACCCCGCCAGATGTCGTTGCTCGTGCATGCCGCCATCGCCGGTTCGGCTCTGATCTTCATCGCGGTGTCGGCGGCCATGAACGCTGTGTTCCTATCGAGCCTCGGTCAAACCGCCATGGAGACGTCTCTGCTCGCGGCCGTCAGCCTGTCTGCCGATATGGCCAAGGCTGTGCTGCCGGTGCTGGTCGTGCGCGCCCTGCTCCTGCGCGCCTGGTGGCACCTGGCGCTTTCGACCGGCATGCTGATTTTGCTTGTCGCCTTGTCGCTGACCTCCGGCACCGGCTTTGCAGCGTTGACGCGAAACGCTGCGACGGCGAACCGTGTCGCTCATTCGGACCGCATCGAGGCGCTGCGGGGCCGCCTGCAGGAAATCGACGCGGCTCTGGGTGCTCTCCCGGCGTCACGTCAGCCGGCCGTCGTGAATGCCGAACTCGATGCCAGGAAGATCGAGTGGTCGTGGTCGGCGACAAAGGCCTGCGTGGAGATCACGAGCGCGACGGGGCGCCGCTTCTGCACGACTGTGGCAGCGCTTCGAAGCGAGTTGGCGACGGCTGAGGCTCGCGAGCGGCTCACCGCGGAGCGGAGTGGTACCCGGATAGGGCTCCAGAAGTTGCAGGAGGCCGGGGCCAGCGGGGACCATGACCCGCAAGCCACGGCCATCGCCTCGCTGCTGAACGTCGACCCTACCCTGCTCCGCGTCGTGCTGCCCGTCTGGATCGCCGTGGTCCTGGAGATTGGGTCGGTCGTGCTGGTGTTGCTCTGGGCCGGGCCGACTGTGACACAGTGGGAGATTGGGCCATTGCGCATCGAAGCGGAACCGAAGCCGGACACACCGGTCATCCGGCCTCCCCCGCCCCATCCGCCCGATCCCGTCGGCTGGCAATTGCAGCGTAGTCGAACTAGACTGGAGAACGGTCGGGACGGAATCCATGCACGGCAGGGGTGACGACGAGGACGAGGAACGACGACGGCAGGCCCAAGAGAACAAGGGCCGGTCGTTCGAAGAGCTATGGTACGGCCGCAAGCTGGAAGACGACGATGGACGGCGGCGGAACCGGCGGCTCCGCATCAAGCCTATGCCACTCTACATGACCGTGACCGTGCGTGCGGTGATGGAGGTGGCGATGAAGCAGGCCGGGTTCAGGACCCTCCCCGACTTCTTCGAGTTCCTTCTGGCGGAATACCTGAAATCCTCGCCGCTCGACGAGACGGCTCTGAAGAGCATTCCAAGCGAGGAAGAACTGCAAGAGCGGGCCTTGAAGAAGAGAGCCAAGAACGATGAAAAAAAGGGCTGACGACGATGGCCAGTGATTCAACCTCGGTCCCGCGCAAGAATGCGAGCGACAAGGAGCTGGCGCTCTGGATGCTGGAGCGGATGCGCCATAGCGAGACGTTTCTGGATGACGTCAGGGCCGCGCGGAGCGCAGGCGATACCGACATGCTCGACCGTCCCGAATACATCGCGCTGCATAGCACCCGTTTAGCGGGTCTCTACCAGGGCGGCGACGCGAAAGCTGTCGAGATGTCGGAGGAGACGGCGGAACGGTTGAAGGCTATGGCGGCTCAGGGGCTGTTGTCTTGTGACGAGCACGTTCTGGAGAAGGCCCTCGCCTCCTTCCTCGCAGCCAACCCGAAGATCGCCGCGACCGTGCCGTCCGATTGGCCGACGACGATCGATGCCGCCAAGGCCGAGGTCGAGGGCCGGACCAAGGGTCGCTTCCGAGCCGGTTTCACGGCCGATCTGGCCGCCGCAGCGCGGAGTGAATTGGATCGTCGGGCACAGGCCGAACGCACACGCGGACATGGCCGCGAAAGTTGAGTTGGTAACGAGCGAGGTGCCGGGGGATCTGCCGCCGTCACTGATGAGCATGACAGTGACGAGCACGGCATGGCCACAACATCGATCAAGCCCGGCGGATTGACGTTCATTCAGCAGCTGCGTGAGGATCTGCCCCGCGGCATCGAGGGCAAGCCGCATCAGCCGATCTCGGCCGCATGGGGCGACGTCTGGGCGAAGCCTGAGAAGTTCGTTTACGGCAAGGGCACGGCCAACGGGCGGCGCGGCGTGTTCCTCGGCTACGACGGTGCCGGCGCCGATGGGCATCCGGTCGGTTTTACGGATGACCGTCATGTGATGACCATTGCCGGATCGCGGGCGGGCAAAGGGCGCTCGCTCATCATTCCGAACATGCTGATGTACGAAGGCTCGGTCATCGCCATAGATCCGAAAGGCGAGCTGGCGCGGATTACAAGCCGTGCGCGGGCGGAGATGGGCCAGCGCGTCGTCGTGCTCGACCCCTTTGGTGCCAGTCTGCAAGGGTGCAAATCCGACGCACAGCGCGAAGCGCTCGTGGCACGGCTCGGAGCCTACAATCCGCTGGATGAGCTCGATCCGAATTCGGATACCTTCGTCGAGGACGCGATGGTGATCGCGAACTCGCTCATCAAGGACAGTCATTCGAGCGACAGGTTCTGGGCCGACAGTGCCAAGGTTCTCGTTCACGCCATCATTCTGTTCGTGTTCACGCTGCCTGAGAGTGAACGCAACCTCTGCACGGTGCGCGATCTGCTGGCCCTGAAGGGTCAGCGGCTGACGAAGGCCGCTGAGCGGCTCGAGATGAAGCCAGAGGCCGCCCTTTGGCAGCTGATGCGCAACACCGACGAACGCTTTCAAGGTGTCGTGTCGTCCGCCGGGAAGACCTTCGGCGAGATGCACGATAACGGCCGTTCCTCCGTGCTGTCGACGGCGCGCACGGAAACCGCGTTCCTGGACAGCCCCAAATTGCGCGAGACGCTGGTGCGCAGCGACTTCAAGCTCGGCGAGCTGAAGCGCGGTGCCGTCACCGTCTATCTGTGCCTGCCGGCGGGGCGCATGCTGTCACACGCGAACTGGCTGCGGACGGTGATCGATCTCAGTATGTACGCGTTCGAGCGCGACCCCACCAAGGTGGAGACCCCTCTCCTCATGGTGCTCGACGAGTTTCCGGTGCTCGGCTACATGCGGACGATCGAGGCCGCGGCCGGACAGATCGCCGGCTTCGGTGTGAAGCTGTGGACCATCGTCCAGGACATCACGCAGCTGCAGCGGCTGTATCGCGATAGCTGGGAGACGTTCGTCGCCAACTCCGGCGTGGTGACGGCCTTCGCCAACTCGGACGCGTCGTCACTCGACTATCTGTCGAAGCAGCTTGGCCGGATCACGATGGACGTGATCAAGGACAGCGAGGCGTCGGCCGCCGCGCTGCGATCCGGTGCCAAGATGACGCAACGGCAGACGCGCGATGATCCCCTCCTCGCCCCGCACGAGATCGCGATGAAGTTTGCCCGCGACACACGGCGCATTCTCGTGTTGCCCGCAGGCGATGCGCCACTCGGATTGCAGCGCGCATTCTATGACCAGGATCCGAATTTTGCAGGACTGTTCGATCCTTAGGGGGAACGATGATGAGGCGCACGACAAAGTTGCGTTGGGATGATCTCCTTCAGCTCGTGGCCGCGCTCGCGGGCGCTGCGGTGATCGTAAAGTTCTACTGGCTGACTGGCGAAACGGAGGGTCGCGACTCGATTGGTGCCGCGATCAGACACTACGGCATCGTAAATGCGGTGGTGTTCAAGCTCCTCGTACCAGCCGGGGCAATCGCTGGATGTTTGTTTTTTGCATATCGCGCCGTAGTTGATAAACCGAAGGCTGTCCGCGCACCTCCGAATGTGCAGCATGTCAACGGGCTGCCTTTCATCTCATGGGAGCAAACCGCAGGAAGCACGGAGACCTTAGCAGAGAGCCGCACAAGCGGGTTCTATGTCGGCTTCGTCGCACTGATGCTGATTGGAGGGGCCTCTGGTTTCTTTCTCAGCAATCCGGAAACTGCCCTTCACAATACCATGATTGGCGTATTTGTGTGCCTACTGCTTGGCGGACACGCCCTTGGACAATTCAACAAGGAGCTTACTCAGTATGAAAAATCGAAGCCCGTCACCCGCAAAGAAAGATGCAAAGTGTTTATCGAGGAAGCCGATGGTGGTCTGATGCTCGTCGTCGCCCGGGGTGCCGGCGACAGTGAAAACCTATCCATCGTCGATCAGGTTCCGCTCGATTCGTTCTCAAACTTCGAGGAGGGAACCCATAGGCAGTGGTTTCGAAGTCGAAGCGCAAATACAGAGTTGATCGACTGGGGCGTCATCGTTCTACAGACCCGATCGGGTGACATCATCCCCATCGCCGAATCTGTGGATGCGCAATTCGAGCTGACAAAGCTGCTTGGGCTACTTCAGACACATATCGTCGAGCCCCGCGATCAGTTGATTCAACGGTTTTCGCAGAGCAAGCTTCCACGAGCGCAGGAAACGGCGCTGAAGACCTCGGCGAGCAGCACTGGCGTCCCATCGCGCCGGTTTTGAGTAGGCCTACAATTGATACGGAGCCACGCCCAATGCAGCCTCGGCGGTTCTTTGCCCTTATCGGAATCTTTGCCATCGTCTTCGCGGCGAAATTTGTGAGCGATGTGTTTCAGAGAACCAATCCTATCCCAACGGCAGAAGAGCAAGCCATAATTGATCGGGCAAACAAAGCGTCAGAAGTGATGCAAAAGACCGTCGTCGAACAACACTTGCGCCCCACTCCACCCTCCAGCACCCGGCCACAGGCAGGACTGCAAGGCCATGCCATTGATAGGACGGGGCGAACGGTTGCGGTCGAACGGATCGACACCCCGGCGGGATGCAAATTGGTCATGCGCATTGCGAATGAAGCTATCATGATCGACGAGATCGTGTCGGCGAGTGTCGGAGGGCGCACGGTAGAAGTCGAACGCTTTTCGGGAACCAATGATGCGGCAATCACGTGCGGTGCTCCGGGCAGCGAAGGGCGATTTGTGCGACGTAACCGCCGAGGGTCGGAGAGTGAATTTGCTTTTCGCCAGCCTTGAGAGGCAAATCGGACTTTGGCGGAACTGGCGACGACGGCATTTTTAGTAGCATGGCCGCCCAATCCGGCTCATTCCCCTGAACGGCCGGGCGCACCGCGCAAATTCGGGAAAGACCAGCTGCATCGCTCGGATTCCAGCAGTTGTGGTTGCCCGCTTCGGGCTGATATGTGGGGTCGTGGGGAGCGAGTCTGTCCAGCATCGCCAATAGCAAATCTACATTTGCAGTATTTGCGCTATTGCGCTTTTGCGCTTTTGTTCGGGCATATAAATAATTTTTTGCGCCATTGCCTTCTTGCTCACTTGTCGTTGCGTGCAATTACCCCATTGAGCATCAATACCTTGCCGCACTCGAGCACCGGGAATATGCCGAGCCGATGCGCGGCAGACTCTGCATTCAAGCTTGAAATATAACAATAAAGCACCCATACTCGACAAGAACCCTATTGAGCAAATGTATATTTGCGCAAAGCTATTACTCTGGAAGGAATGCCATGATTATTACATTCGCGTCGTCAAAGGGAGGCGTGGGCAAATCAACCGCCTGCGCAGCCACTGGCGGTCGACTGGCTGTCCGAGGCGACTCTGTGTTTATTGTCGATCTCGATCAGAACCGGACCGTTGAACGTTGGGGCCGGAAGGCCCGCATCGAGGGCCTCACGGTTCGCGCGATCGAGCGTGAGGATTTCTCGAGTGTCTTCCGTGAAATTAGTTCTGGTGGGTCCGTCGACCATATTCTGATCGATCTGGCCGGCGCACGAGAGACGACGGCGTTGAAGGCGTTCGCCCGGTCTGACCTCGTCGTGATCCCAGCCCAAGCATCAGAACCGGACCTGAGAGAAGCGCTGGTAATCTCGAAAGACGTGCGCGACGTCGGCGACGAAATCGGCAGAGCTATCCCGTACCGGTTGCTGCTGACCAAAATGTCCCCGCTCAGAACGCGGGTCACGGAGTTCGCCTACCAGGAGATGGCGCGCCATGGCCTGCCGGTTTTCCAGACGACGATGGTAGAACGCGTAGCCTACAAGGAAATGTTCCTCACCGGCGTGCCGCCGGCGATGACGGACAAGGGCGGGGCGGGGGCAGAAGTGGCGTCGCTGGTCGCTGAGATGGAGGCCATCGCTGCGACCTCGCAAGAGCACCAGCCACATCAGATGGCCGGATAGGGGAGGGTCAACATGACAGGAAAAACCCAGAAGCCCAATTTCCAGTCCGTAGAAATCGACCTGATCGATCAACGACTGGAATCGCAAGCCGCCGAGAAGGGCATTCCGACACTGGTGGCGCCGAAGCCGGAGGCGGCCATTCATGTCGCCCCAGCCCGTGAACCGGCGGGTGCGCCGGAGCGCGGAACGCGGCGTACGCCGCGTGCGACGAGCCGTCCCGGCCAAGCCACCCCACGATCACGCATGAAGACGGTCAATCTGGAGGTTCCCGACTATGCCTGGATCGCGATCAAGATGCGGGCAGCGCAGGAAATGACGTCGGCGCGACATGTGATCATGATGGCACTGAAAGCAAGCGGCATCGACATCAACGAAGCCGACATGGTCGAAGATGGCCGCCGTCACAGGGGAGCCGGCTTCAACTGAGCAAATCAGCAAATCCATATTTGCTCGTTTGCTTGAGGGCTGCATTGCCTCTCGGATACTTTTCGTTTTCAATATTCAAAATCAGCTTATGTTAAATAAGTTAGGAGAAGTTATAGAGTTAAGGCTGTTGATAAGCGATCGACCTCACTGATATCATTGACGATTATTTTCGCCCAGGTCGGCGAAGGACCGAAGTCTGGTCGGCGAAAGTACGAAATCGGGTCGGCAAAGGACCGATAATCGGTCGGCGACCGTGCAAGCACTTCCCGGTCGCCAATAGAACGAAGATGGTCGCCGGAAGTACGAAGATTGCGCTGCGGTCCCAGCTTGGTCGGCGAAAGACCGAATCGGTCGGCGATAGAACGAATCAGTTGAGCGGACTCTGAGCCCCAATCTAGGCTCAGGCATGAGTGCGCTACTGCCCGAACGACATCCGATCCGCGATTTCTTCATCGAACTTGAAACGGTCGACGTCACGCCACGTTCCGACATGGCATCGATGGGGCATCCGATCTTCTCGCTGTCGACGCAGCCGGAGATGCGCACGCTGCGCTACGAGCATGACAAGACGATCGTCGAAATCCTGCCTTCCTCGAAAGGTCTGGCGACGATCTTCGACAAGGACATCCTGATCTACTGCATCTCAAAGCTCATGGATCGCCAGAACCGGGGCGCGGAGATCGGGCAGGTTGTTCGCATCACGACGCATGATCTGCTCGTGGCCACGAACCGCAAGACGGGTGGCATCACTTACGAGCGCCTGGAGCACGCGCTCGACCGGCTGGCTGGAACGCGCATCAAGACCAACATCGTCACGGGAGACGAGGTGACGCGCCAGAACTTCGGCATCATCGAGTGGTACGAGTACAATCGGAAGGGGAGCGGTTTCGCAGAGCGGCTCAAGTACCTCGACATCAAGTTGTCCGATTGGCTTTACCGCACGGTGAAGTCTGCTGAAGTCCTGCCGATCAGCCGCGACTATTTCCGTCTGCGCCGCCCGATTGATCGGCGATTGTACGAGATGGCACGCAAGCATTGTGGGCGGCAGCCATCTTGGCGCATCGGTATGGAGTTGTTGCAGAAGAAGTGCGGGTCGAAGCAGGAGGGCAAGCACTTCGCCGCCCACCTCAGAGAGCTCGCGCGCTCTGATCATCTTCCTGACTACCGCATGACGCTGGATGGCGGGCAGGCAGTGTTCACCAGGCGTGGTGAAGCGACGGAACGCCGCTCCCAGCCCGAGCAAGCCCAAGAGACGCCTGCTCCGCGCAGCATCCGGATTTCAGCTGCGGCCTACGAGGAGGTGTACGATATGGCGCCAGGCTGGGACAAATACATGCTCGAGCAATGCTACTTGCAGTGGGCGGCGACCAAAGACCCCGCCCGCAACGAGGATTCGCGCTTCTTGAGTTGGGTTCGGAGTTACACGAAGGGTAAGGCAGCACCGTAGACCTCCGCCAAACGTGCTGACCGAGCGCGATCGACCGCCATCCTACTGCCACGGCGTCCATCTTGGTTACGGAGCGGGTGAAGCCCGTTACGGTCCGCAGGAGGTGCCGATGTCCAAGGAAGAGATGCACAAGCTCTACCTGCAGGCGATGGAGCGAAGCATCCGGGCAGCCTATGGCTATATCCTGCCGGACGAGGAGGTCGCCGAACTGAGCCGTGAACGGAACGGGTCGAAGCGGCGGCGCGGCAAGCCCAAGACGCCGTACCGCAAATCGGAAGCGCACCCCGACGCGCCCGTGACGCCGCTGGTGCTGAAGGATTTCGAGCTGATGTGCTTCGCCGATGCGATGGAGCACGAGCAGGTGGCCTTCGTCACCATGACCGTGCAGGCGGATGACGTCCTGGTCGAGGTGTCGCCGGCGGATGCGACACGGTTCCTACTGCATCTGAGGGCCAAGCACGCCGAACTCAGTGCGGCAGGCAAAGCACATTGGGCACTACGCGGCGGCGAGCTGCGCGCGCTGCTTTCGCATTCGGTGTGATGCGCTACTACTGTGGCGGCCAGCCGTCATCGCCATCGACGCCCAGAAACGGCGCGCGAAGGCGATCTCCTCTGGCCCGATGACATCAAGATAGATTTCGGTCGTGCTGAGCCTGGCGTGGCCCATCCAGCGCTTGAGCAGGGTGAGGGGTACGCCAGCCTGCAACGCTCCGACGCCGAAGCCATGACGGAGGCCATGCGGGCGCGCTTGCTGGCCGGCAACACCAGCTGTGTCCATCATGGATTTGACGAGGCGCCATCCGGTCACGCGATGGAACGGCCAGAGGCGTTGATGGGCATATTCGGGCTGTCCCTGTGCTCGCCGCAGACCGAACTTACTATCCAGCTCAGCGACGAGTGCCGGAGGTAGCGGCACGACGCGCATCACTACCTTGCGACGCTTGAGGGTGAGCAGGGTGACGCTGTTCAATTCCAGATCGAAGCGCGACGGAGTGAGGGCGAGCACCTCGCTGATGCGCGCTCCGGACCATGCCAGCGTCTTGATGAAAAGCCTCTTGGCATCAGGGTGTTGCGCACTGGCAGCTAGAACCCGATGCAGCTCCGCTTGCGTCAGATACTTGCGACCATGCCCGTGGCTGGTGCCGGGGCGACGGATGGGGTGTGCATCAGAATTGCCCATATTGTTGCATTCAGAAATATTCTTTTCTTTTCAGTAACATAGATTGAATGAGCAAGTAGTCGTCGCCATTTCTTACCCGTAATGACCCCTCTCCTACCACGAGATCACAAGGAGCGCAACAATATGGGCAATATTGTTGCGTGAATACTGTTTTCGTTTCTCATTTTATGTGGTAAATACTTATTAATAGAATAAATAGCCGACCAGATACTTTGATGGATTGGGAAGTATAGGAGGCGCCTCAACGACGTGAAGGAGAAGTCTTATGGCTCAACACGCATCAACAGCAGTCGCGCTCGCCGCGCTGGCGATGATGGCGCCAGCCCTCGTTCCAGGAACAGCGTCCGCACAACAAGTGGCGGCGAATGCCACACCAGATTTCTCCGCATGTGACCAGATCAAGGATCCTGCAAAGTCGGCCCAGTGCCATTGGGATGAAGAAGGAGCTAAACTGAAGGCTCGTAAGGCCGCCGCAGATGCCCGTGGTGCCGCCGCAGATGCCCGTGGTGCCGCCGCAGATGCTCGAACGGCCTGCGCTAACGAGATTGGCGCGCTGCGCAGGCATCCAGAATTCGGTGACAAGGCCACGGAGATAGCCAGAGCGATTGTGAAGGCGAGCGGAAGGCCTGCCCTTGAACAAGACGCGTGTGAGCTGCGGGATGGCATTCGCGCTGGCCTGACCAGATTGAAGATGCTGCCTTCGCGAGTATCGTTGAACTGAATCTATTTGGGAGTAGGAGGCTTCGCTTGAAGCGAGGCCTTCGCTGGTGGTGAGCCCGTTGTAGTGGCCGCAGGAGCGGCTGAGGGCGCGGTCGCATCCTTTTTAGGTCCAGCAGACGTCGGTCCGTCGAGATCGCCAAAATTGGCTGCACCGGCTTCATCAGCCTTCTGCTCCTTGACATCAGCCTTCTGCTCCTTGACATCGGCCTTCCGCTCCGCCGCAGGTGCCGCGACACGGTCTTCCTGGCGCATCCTCATTTGCTCTTCATTCTTCCGGATGACGTCACGTTCGTGTTCGCCGCGAGCAGCAATGGGTGCCAAGACTTTCTTGCGATGCTTTGCGGCTGCTTCGAGGGCGGCCTGGGCTGCGGCATTGTCGGGCGCATTGGCGGCGGCCGTAGCGGCCCGCATGTAGCCGACTTCAGCGTCCTTAATTCTCTGCTGTTCCTCCAGGGTTCGGCCGAGGCGCACTTCATCCGTCATCGTGCCCGCGAGCTGGTTTGCATCCTTGATGCCCTTCGCCTTGGCGAACTCGGCAAGCGTTACGACATCTTTTGCCTTGAAGTGCCCCTCCTTCGTAAGTCTGCTAAAGCTGTGCTCACGGAGCTGTACGTCGGCAAGGGCCTTGATCGCCGTTGGCCCGAGCTTCAACAGTTCCGGATTATTCGCCGCCCAGGGCATGCCGAGATGGATCGCTTGCTGGCGCGCGAGTTCGATGTTGCGAGCCACTTCCGTGCTGGGGTTCCCGCCAATTTCCGAGAAGCGTGCTCCCGACATGCGGGCGCCATCACCGAAACGCAGCAGAGTGGCGCCGCTGTCGCGGCCAGTGCCACTGCCGTCTGGCAAGGTGCGGGGATCGGACTTGTCGCCAGCGACTTGCGTCGTGGCGCCGGCCAGGCTCTGAGCAGTAATGCTCTGCAACAACCCGCCCGACGCGGCGATGCTCTGGATTTGTTCGCGTGGCAGCTGGCGCAACAGGCGCTGTGCGACGGCGAGCGCCTGCTTGACCTTAGCGGTGTCGATCGGCCGGCCCTCGGCATCGGCCTGAGCGCGGATGTTGGTTTCGATGGTGGTTAGCGCCTGCGCCTCGAGCGCCTCCGGGATGGCGTGCATCTCGGGGTCACGTTTGGTGCCGCGGAAGAAGTTTGTCCGGCGTTGTTCGGCACGATCAAGCATCGGCTCTCCTGCTCGGTCCGGCTCGTTCCTCGCCCATGTCGAAATAGCGCGCGCACACGACCGCGCCGCTGTCATTTCGCTCGATGATTGCGGGTGCTCCAACACGATGAGCCATTCCGTATTCGGCGTACTCCTCGTAGACAACGATGCCGCTGAGCGAGGTCCTGGTTACGGCAGGGCCTATCTCACTGGGTCTATGCTGGAAACGATGTGTGAAGTCGTAGGTGTCGTCGTAGAGCGCGAGCAGCCATTCTTCAGTGACGTATCCCTCGTCGTCCTGTGATGCGCGGCAGAACTCGACGCCTTTGGTCAGGGCCGCGCGGACATAGTCCCAAACCGGAGGCAGCGAGATGATTTCTGTGCGGCGGTCGGTGAGGGTCTGGTCGAACGCAACATCATAGATGTTTGCCAAGCGAAGCAGCTCGTCCATATCGGCTTCACGGGTGTAGCCGAGCTCAAGGCCGATGCTGGTGCCTACTTGCAGGAAATAGAAGGCACGGACATGCCGGGCTGCTATCTCGCTCGCCGCTGTGATGATCTCCGGCGAGCGCTGCGGAGCCGTAATGAGGTGCGCGGCGTGGCGCTCGTCAATGGCGTAGGCGACCGTCTCGGCAATGACGTCGGCCTGTGGATCGGTCAATAGTACGTTCATATGCATGGCGACTTCGCGCACGATGGCGAGGGCGACTGTCGATAGGGTGTCGAACGTGGTCGTGGTCATCGGCGACCCGCGGCGAGATCGGCTGAAAAGAACGGCTCGATGACGCGGAGAAGTGCGCGGATGGACGTTGCGCAGTGGCGGCTATCGACCGTTGAGAGGTTGCGCATGTCCCGCGGGTGCAGGCGTAGGACAGCGTGCAGGGTCACTTCGTTGATGAATGCCTCGCTATCCCGGCGATTGAGGCAGGCGCTGTGATGACGCACGATGGGGCGGATGGCGCGGATATAGTCCATCGTGATGTGTCGTGTTTGCGCCGGTCGGCCTGCCATACCCCTCTCCATTATTGCACATGCAATATACGGGCGCGGGGTTAAGGCTCGGCTAATTTGCCGATATTCGGAATTATTAACAACGCCCAAGCGCAATATGGCGCTCTTTCAATGCGTTGAATTGCGGCGCTTCCACGCAACACCTCAAAATTTTACCGGGTTCCGCAAGATGCAATATGATTAACGACAAATTAACGCAAGTGGTTCGATAATTCATCTTATGATTTTGAAAATCCCTCATCGCCTTTCAAAGGCGGTCGACGCATTTATTCTTTACGGTGCTCTGCTTCTGGCGATCATTGGCGGATTATATTTCTTCGTCGAGGAGCATTCTGTGCGGGGCCAGGCGCCGTCCGCAGGCGGCAGCAGGGGTGGGGAGCAGCTGCTTGCTCTCCATCACGTCCTCGTGCAGCGGCTGCCCGGCCTACCGCAGCTCGCCGACACCGTGCCGACACCAGCCCCAGCCATCTCACCGGCCGGTGCAAGTGCTATTTGGTTGATGAGGAACGGGCGCCCAGTCGGGCTCGCCGTCAGTTACGCCGGCCGGACCGCTGATGGTGCCATTTCGTTCATGGACCAACATCATTCGCCAATCGATACCCAGGCGATCGGAGATGGAGCGAGCATTGCGCTGTTATCAAAGGGAACACAGCGGGTCCGGGTCCATATAGATGGGACGTTTGTTGAGGAAATAGGGCTGCCCGCCCGTTCTCCGAATTGACGACAACAATTATTTATTACTTTCATTGTTTGCGAGTTATACTTTTATTAATGCAGCGGCTTTTCTCATCAGTATTGATTGCGGCTCTCATCGCATTTGCCGTTCTACCGAGCGCCGCCGTCGCTGCGCCGCCGACAGGCGTGCGTGACGGCATGTTCGACTGCCTCGCGGGCAACCTGGACTGGGGCTGCAAGATCATCAACTACCTGTTCTTATCGACGGACAACACGGCGTACTACTGGAAAGACAATCAGGTCGTGGAGGACCATCCAATCTCCGCGATTGCTGCCTTGAGGTCGCTTCTCTGGTTTTTCAGCAACGCCCTTCTCGTCATCGCGTCGATCAAGTTGCTCTTTGAGCTGCTGCAGATGACCGCCGAGACGGCAAAGACCGGTCAGATCGGCGGAAAGGATACCAACCGACTGTGGGCACCGATCCGGTTGGTGATCGGGATCGGCCTGCTGGTGCCGCTCTCTACAGGCTCGGGTCTCGGATCGGGGCAGTACATCGTCATCCAAATCGCGAAGTGGGGCTCAGCACTGGCGAGCCAGGGCTGGCGCGTGTTCGCTCAGGCACTGACCGAGGACCAGAAGCTGGCCGCGCCTAGCGTCCCGCGGGTGAGGACACTCGCCGTCAATGCTCTCAAGTCCTACGCCTGCATGTATATCGTGAACTACTACGCGCGTGAGGCTGACACGCCTAAGGAGCGGGTGCTCGACGAAAGCCAGCCCCTTGGCGACTCCTCGCGGATCGTGTTCCGCAACGAGAGCAAGAACAATGTGTGCGGGACGATCACCTTCAAGGTGCCGAAGACGCAGCTCTCGAGCTATGACGACGCGCGGATCTCGCTGCAACTGACGCAAATGAACCATGACGACTTCATCAGGGCTATTCCAAACCTGAAGAAGATCGGCTTTGACATGGCCGACTACCAGCTTCCTGAGAAGCTCACCGACGCGGAGCCATCGACACGCGTCATCGACGAGGCTGTCCAAGAGTACCAGAACGCCATCGCGCAAAGGCTGCGGAATTCGTCAGTCACTCAGAACGCGCTGAAAGACATCACGTCGAAGGTGCAGCAGGCGGCCGATACGCAGGGGTGGACGTCGGCGGGCTCATGGTTCCTCGCAATCACGCGCGCACAAGGCCAGATCATTACAGGTGGATTGAATATCCCCGATGCGAGTGGTCCGGACGTGACGAGGCTTGCGGCGGCGAGCAGCAACGCGGCCCACGACTACGCAAAGTTCGAGACGTGGCTCAACGAGTCCTTTCGGTCTCAGGATCAGAGCCCGCCACTGCAAGGGACTGGGGGCGGGCCTGGCAGCGGCTGGCAAACGATGACAATTGGCGAAGAGCGGAGCTACATGGATAGGCTGCGCGAGTGGACCGAGGGGGCCGGCGAGGCAACGATCGACTTTGTTATGGGCATTCTGGACAGTGGTGCTCAAGCGATCGGGTTGTGGGACTCCGATCCACGCAAGGCGTTCGGGGACCTCGGCGGCAGCAGCAATCCGTTCGGAGAAATGGCGGCACTTGGCCATCGAAAAATACGACTCGGTCTCGACTACTTCGGCCTTGCTATCTTGACCAGTGTTGGAGGGGGAGTGCTTGAAGCCGCAGGGGCGGCCGCACCTAATAGAACTGGACCCGGCGTTTTGCTCGGACGTATCGCGGCGATAGCTGGTAAAGGCTTGAGTGCCGGAACTGTTGTTATCATGATGATTGCCACCTTATTTCTGCTTGCAGGGATACTCTTGGCGTTTATTGTTCCAATGCTGCCGTTCACAAAGTTCTTCTTCTCAATCCTCACGTGGCTGGCCAGCCTTATCGAGGCGGTTGTACTCGTGCCCTTCATGGCGCTTGGCTTTCTAACGCCGAAAGGCGAAGGCTTTGCAGGACCTAACACGCGAAATGCATTCTTTCTCATCTTCCAGGTCTTTTTGCGGCCGATCCTGTGCGTAATCGGACTTGTCGTCTCCATGATATTGTTTTACGTCGTTGCAAAATTCCTGAATGCGTCATTCTACGAGGCCGCCGCTGGCATTGGCTCGTACGAAGGTAGCGCGATGAAGTTCATGCAGAAGCTTGTCTACAGCATTATGTATGTAGGGTTGATTTACACAGCCGCAAACACAACATTCAAGATGATTGAGCATTTGCCCAAGCACGCCCTGCGATGGATGGGTGGCGCAGCGCAAGAGGAAAGCTATGACGACCATAGCAGCTTTGCGCAATTTGCCGGCGCACTCGGTGGCCAACAACTGGCAACTCATTTGGGAAGCCTGCCAGAGAAGGTCGGCGCAATCATAAATGCACCAGCACAGTCGATCGCCGGCAAGATCGCGGCAACACGCGATGCCAAAACGAATCACGATCGGTATCTTGGGCAGACTAATGCCCAACTCCTAGGCGCAGGATATGCAGCCAGACCGGGCAAACACCAGTTGGAGAGCCCTCATAAAGTCGTACGAACTGAAGGTTCGCCACAACAGATCCGTGAAGCGGAAAGCGATCTCCGTGACGCGGAGTCTAGAGCAAGCAACCTTTCGACAGAGATCGGAGATCTAAGCCGAGATCGTGACGCAGCACCTGATGAAGTAACGAAGCATGACTTGAGCGCACAGATAGCCGTACGTCAGGCGCGACTTAACGAGTTGCTGGCTCCAGCTACAAAGGATGACGCTCCCGTCAGAGAGCAACCATCAATTGCGGATCTGCGGAAGCGGCTCTCGGCCCTTAAGGTCGACACGAACGACCCGAACAAGCGGAAGTCGTAAATTGTATCATCTTGCGAGCCGCCTGGCGGCTCGAATAATCGCTGCCGTTGGACTCAATACGCAGCGCGCCGCTCGTCTTAAACCGGGTCTTTGAGCGACAATCGCTGCCAATCTAGGGCCATGCTCATAATACCACCTGATAAGACTTCGCCCCGCCACAGTGCGAGCAAAAATTTCGTCACGGGCGAATCTTAATTCATGCAATACGGGGTGCAGCGGGTCCTCATAAACTGCAGTAGCTATGAAGCACTTCGCATTACGCACGGTCTCCGTCACTTCCATTGCATGACGGTTCTTATGCCACTGTTCAAAAGTCTCGCCGTCAGAGTAAGCGCCATAGGCGACTGAAACTGAGAGTGAATTGAGATTGCGTCCGTACACGTGCCCGGCTACTTTTAGTGCAAAACTGTTGTTGCTAGGATAGGCTTTTGGTGCGGGCACATGAAAGATGCATTGGCTTTCGCCTGGTTCAATAGTGACAAATTGCGCAATGCTTACGTAATGTCCCTGCACTTGGTAGGTGTAGGGCTCCTGATTGTCACCACCCCATTGCCGCCCCGATAGATTTACTGGTTCGGTTAGGGCTACGTTTATCCAACTGATTGTCTTTTCTGATTGGTTGGTGACCGTAACGGCGATGCCCTTACAGTCGTACGCAGGAGTTATCCCGGACTGCAATAGCTTCTGCGGGTGGCGTCTACGCTCTACTTTTAATGCGATTTTGTGCTTCATAATATTTTGCTGCTTAAGTTATAATATTGATAAACATTATCAGTTGGGCGCCGCTCCGGCAATAGGAGATGGGGCGTCCGGGCAATAGCGAGCAGGGTCGCTCGCGGATGCGTCGGGGTGAATAATTGGCCTATCTTTAGTCTTCAGCTGAGGGCGACTTGGCTTTTTAGGATTGGCAACTGGAGAGCCCTCTAAATGTAGCAACATCAGCAATGTGGTGGTTAACGATTTATTGCAAATTTTATATTACAATAGACATTTTATGGAGTGGTGAATGGCAGAGGAATCCCCGTCTACATTTAAGCGAGTTGACAATTTCGTTCGTGGTGTGGCGAACGCGATCACGTTTGGCTACGCCGACAAATGGGCGGGGCGAGCTGATGCAGCAGTACTGGGCGGCACTCCTGAGGAACGCATACGCCAGCAGCAGGAGCTGACGCAGAAGGCGAGTGAAGACCCTACTTATACGGCAGGCGTTGCGACCGGCACGATCGTCGGCGGCGCGAAAATCGTGAAGGCCTTTCAGGGTCTGAGATCGATGGTCGGTTTGGGTCGAACCGCAACGATAGCTCCTGCGGTCGAGACCGTCGCAACGGCTACGGTCGAGGCTGCGGGCGGTGCGCCAGAAGCGAAAGCTCCCAAGAAGCGCTTCGGGTACAAGAGCAAGGCTGCAGCGCTCGCCGCGCTTGCGACTGCCACGTACTATGCTTTGCCATCGATCCAAGAGTTTCTTACACGCAAGCGTCCCGACGCGGCTCAAGGTCCCATCGATCAAAAGGCTTTGGAGGCCCAGCAGCCAAGGGTTAGTGGCATGAGGGAGAGCCTTGCAAAGGGCGAGCGCCCTGGAGCCCGGCCACTCGCTCTGCCACCCGTTGATGCAGACACGCCGAAGACGCCGGAAGCCATGGCGCGGCAGGATTTGGCAGATCGCAAGGCCAGTTCACGGCGAGCAGCCGATCTCGGTGCTCATGCGACCTTGTATGCTGCGGCTGGCGAGGAGGGACGCGCGGAAGTGATCGCCAAATCGACCTGGGGTCGCTACTTGGCCGCGACCAAGAAGGATGGCTCTCGCCAACTCGTGTACGAGACCGGCGATCAGGCGGGGCGCAGACCGGCAATTTTTCGCGGCACGAATGGCGCACAGGTTCGCGTCGAACCAAAGAGAGAGGCCTTCGTGATCTCAGATCAGGGGGTGCTGGCTTCGCCCACAGGCTCGAAGAAGGTCGAGATCGAGGTTTTCCGCGTGCAGCCAGACGGCACGCCCGGCAAGAAGCTCGACACGATCAAGATCGATGAGTTTCCGACCGGCCCCGAGCGACGTAGCGAGGTTGCGCCGCCGGCAGCAAAGCGCGCACCCGGGGTTGCTCCCGGGTAAGCCTATGGTGCGCATGGCGACCGAATGCTCTTGCTGGCTCCAGAACTGAAGCTAAGCGGGAATCACTTGGCGATCCTTGAGGCGCTGATAGGCCGCCCGCTCGCTGCGCGACATGGGCCTCTTCGGGAGATGCCAATCAGAGTGAAGTTCCTTTACCCAGTGCTGCCCAGTCTGCGGTGGCGCGCGGTCTATAACTCCAAAGTGTACTAATTTTTCAAAGTCACTAAGATCCTTCCATCGGGCTCGCATCTCTCTTAGTTCGCCAAGGTGTTCACAAAGCCTATGTATCGATGTGCGGGCCCGTCGCAGAATCGTAAAATTGTGCGCGACAACACCATTGGCAACGAAGTTATGCTCGCCTTTGGTGATGAGATTGTAGACCTCTGCCTTATCGCCAACTTGCGTCATTGCTTTGATCTTTGCTCGCTTGTCGGATGAGCATACTATTACGTCACTCGGCCGGAGCTTGCCGATTCGGCGCCAGCCTTTCGAGGATAGTACCGTATGATTTGGCGTTACCTTTAGAAGGCTACCGTCCTCCAGCTCGACGGCAATGATATCTGCAGATTTGTGGACTTTCACTGCAGTCACGGGACGCTCGACAAGCTGGGCGCGGGTCTCGTTCCAAGACATGACCATGGTGCCAATTGTTATTTCCTTGATTGGGCGAGCGCCATGTGGAGTTTGGATCAGGGTATCGCCATGAAAGCATCCGGAGCCGGAGCCCCCGCCTGAATAGCTTGGCCCATTGAGGCTTTTGGCGACATCATCTTGCACTTGTCTTGACCAAGCATTGTCTACGCCAGCTTTATACGAAGAATTGTTGTTGTATTGATCTGAGTTAATCGAACCGCCTGCCTGATGGTTGTAGCCATCGTAATAATCGTTATCGTTTCCCATGCTGCATTCTCCAATTGTTTGTTTGGTCGTCGCACAATAAATGCAATCGCAACATAAAATCACCTTGTTTCTAATGCGGAATAATATTTTCGCAGCAGGTGACCAATTTGGGTTGGCTATCGAGCCAAGAAGTCCAATTGCTCGGACGATGGCTGCCTTATTTTTGCTTATGAAGGGTTGGCTCTCGATCCTTGATATCATCCTCGTAGCACGTGGACTTCTTTCAGACTGTCGCGTCGCGCCTGACGCTGCATCCATCGCGAACAGCGGATGGAATGCCATGAACAAGGCAACTCAATCAAAACAGAAAATCGACATTCAGTGGGCCAGCGACACTTCGGAAGAGGTCCACAGCCGGGGACGGCCATCCAAGGCCCAAGTTCGCGCGTTGGCCATCGCGCTTGGGCAGCTGATGGCCCGGATGGAGCGGGCGCGCGCGAAGCGGGCGGTCGCGCCCGCCGCCATGATTTCGGTCGCCGCACAGGATATGGATGTGGCGTCGTCGTAGTTCCTGCACGACAAGCGAACTCAGTGGCGGAGACACCAGATGCGCGCTGCAATCTACGCTCGGTTTTCGAGCGACCTCCAGGATGCGCGTTCTATAACCGATCAGGTGGCGCTCGCTCGGCGCTACGTCGACGGTCGCGGCTTGTCGCTGGTTGGCGTGTACGAAGATGCCGCGATCTCTGGCGCTTCGGTCGTCAACCGTCCGGGCCTTCAACGGCTGTTGAGCGATGCTGCGGCGAGGAAATTCGAGGTTCTCGTCACCGAGAGTCTCGACCGATTGTCGCGCAGTCAGGCGGACATTGCCGCCCTGTATGAACGTCTGAGCTTCATGGGCGTCCGGATCGAGACGCTGGCAGACGGCCACGTCTCGGAAATCCACGTGGGTCTCAAGGGAACGATGGCCGCGTTGTTCCTGAAGGATCTGGCACAGAAGACGAAGCGCGGGCAGATGGGCCGCGTGAAGGCAGGCCGCATCCCTGGGGGCAAGAGCTACGGCTACGATGTCGTCGCGTCCGGCGATGACCGAGGCCGACGCCTGATCAACGAGCGCGAAGCGGCTGTGGTTCGGCGCATTTACTCCGAATATGTCCAGGGGAGAGGGACGCTTGCGATCGTCAAGGCGCTGAACAACGAAGGAGTGGCGGGGCCAACAGGCAAGCCATGGAACCTTTCGACGGTCGTTGGGTCGCCCAAGCGGCGCAATGGCCTGCTGAACAACGAACTGTACAACGGGGTGATCGTCTACAACCGCCAACGGTTCATGAAGGACCCGGCGACGGGCAAGCGGGTGTCGCGGCCGAACCCGGAAAGCGAGTGGGTGCGACAGGACGTCCCAGAGCTTCGTATCGTTGACGAAGAAACATGGCATGCCGCCCAACGGCTGCGTGAATCCCGCAGCACGCCACACTTCTATCACCGGCGCCGTCCGCAGCGGCTGTTGTCTGGCTTGGTGTTCTGCGGGTGTTGCGGCTCCAAATTCAACATCGTCATGCGGGACTACATGCGATGCTCGTCGCGCACGAACAGCGGACTTTGCCCCAACAGCCGCAGCATCAAGATGGGTGAGGTCGAGGAGCGGGTGCTTGCGGCATACCAGCGCGAAGTGCTCGTCCCTGAAATGATCGATCTGGCCGTTCAGGCTTGCCAGGACGATCATCGGCGCGCGCTTGGTGATCGCGATTCGATGCGGGAGCGACTGCAGAGCGAGTTGGCTGACGTCGAGCGGAAGTCGAGCAGGTTGCTCGGGCTCGTTGAAGATGGACACGCCGACCCTGCCGTTGCAGGTCCGCGGTTGAACGAGTTGGCGGTTCGCAAGCGGCAGTTGACCTCAGAGCTTGCGCAGAGGCCGCTCGATGAGCTGCCCGTGATCGCACCAGACACCGCCATGCGCTTCCGGCAGCTAGTGGGCGACCTCCGGTCTCAGCTGCTCGAAGCTCAGGAGCTCGAGATCGACACCGATCCAGCGTCCCAGATCATCAGGGGAACGGTTCGGCGTATCACCGTCACGCCGATCGAGGACGCAGACGGCCAAGCCCTTGAAATTGAAACAGGACCTTGGATGAATGCGCAGACTGCTGATCAGTACTGCGAAAGTGGTTGCGGGGGCCCGCAACCAGTCAAACATGTCGTACACGTCCTTCCAGCGGAGCCCTTCGGCTCCGTTTTTCGTTGGGCCAAGGCTGCGTAGCTTGGCGTGTTGAGCTGCAGCGCCCGTGGACTGTCCACCACCATGCTTGATGCGATCTCTCCGCTCCGTCGGCCTCACTTCTTGTTGCGCATCGCCAGCTCTGAATTCTGCGATCTTGGGTCGTTTATACCGTGCCGAAAATCGGCTTGCACGACATCAACTTGATATCACCTATTCTTGCTGCACTCCGCGTATTTGCCACTCCGCGCTGAAGTCACAGCATCGAAGTACCTGATACCAGCTTGATTTGAAGTTGGTTTCTTTCATCGCTTGTGCCGCGTCCGTAGGTCTTGTCCGTCGATGACGGACGAGGCTGATGGCGAAGACCTCAGACATCGCTGAAATGCAGATGCGGCGCTCGGATACTCCGTCTGCGCTGCTGACTGTCGACGTCGAGATGGACGATCAGGTGCTCACGATCACCGACGATCTCCAGCACGACGCAGCCATCAGCGCCTCCGAACTCGACGCCATCGAGCGGTACATGAGCGACATCCTCGATGTGGTGCTCGGAAGTGGTCAGGCCAAGTAAGGAACATAAGCGATGAGCAAGAACGGCAATGAAGACGATAGGGATATCATCCGCGAGTTTGCCCACGAACTTTACAATTCGTGTGATCCAGCGATTCGCGATGACCTGTTGCGATACGTCCGGCGGATGGACTTCCCGCGCCACAGGAAGCGGCACGAGCGGTTCGTTCGAGAACTCTCAGAATGCTTCCAAGCTGGGTTCAGTTCTGACACATTGAGGCGGTCCGCCGAGAAATAAGGGTGATCCCATGGACGCGCAGACGCCTCGTTCGACGACAAAATCCGAGGCGGCTGCGCCCAGACTTCGTGCCGCGCTCTATCTGCGCGTCTCGACCGGGCGTCAGGCCGAGCACGATCTGTCGATCCCCGATCAGCGGGCGCAGACGGCGGCATGGGCGGCTGCCCGTGACTGGTCACTTGTCGCCGAGTACATCGAACCAGGCGCTTCGGCGACCGACGATAAGCGCCCTGAGTTCCAGCGCATGATCGAGCGCGCGTGCGACGGCGATAACCCGTTCGACGTCATCGTTGTGCATTCGTACTCGCGCTTCTTCCGGGATGCCTTCGGGCTAGAGTTCTATGTGCGCAAGCTCGCCAAGCATGGCGTCAAGCTCGTGTCGATGACGCAGGAACTTGGCGACGATCCCGCTCAGGTGATGATGCGGCAGGTGATCTCGCTGTTCGACGAGTACCAGTCGAAAGAGAATGCCAAGCACGTCTTGCGGTCGATGAAGGAGAATGCGCGGCAAGGGTTCTGGAACGGATCAAAGCCGCCGTTCGGCTACCGCACGGTCGAGGTCGAGCGTCGCGGCACCAAGATCAAGAAGCGTTTGGAGATCGATCCGGTCGAGGCGGAGCAAGTGCTGTTCATGTTCAGACTGCTGGTCGGCGGGCATGAGGGGCGCGCGCCTATGGGCGTGAAAGCCGTTGCTACATGGCTCAATGAGGAGGGCTACCGGACTCGACAGGGCGGTATGTGGAGCATCGGTACTGTGCATCAATTGTTGACCAACCCGGTGTACGGCGGCCGTTGGCGCTTCAATCACGTCGATAGCCGGACCCGTCGACGGAAGGCGGATGCGGAGCACATTTTCGCCGACGCGCCCGCGATTATTCCGCCAGAGCATTTCGAGCAAGTTCAACAGCTTTTGAAGGATCGCAATCCGCGCGTGGCGCCGCCTCGCTCCGTGACCGGGCCAATTCTGCTCACCGGCCTCGCATTCTGCAGTCTGTGCGAAGGCGCGATGTCACTGCGAACGGGGACATCGAAGTCGGGCAAGGTGCACCGCTATTATGCATGCTCAACCTGCGCTCGGAAGGGCAAGAAGGCGTGTCCCGGCCGGACCGTGCAGATGGATCGCCTCGACTATCTCGTGACACGGCATCTGATGGATAAGCTGCTCAGCGCCGAGCGGCTGTGGGACCTGTTGTCGACACTGGCCACGCGGCGCGCCGAACGCGCAGCAGCGGTCGACAGCCGATTGGCGGCGCTGGAGCGGGAAGCGGCGAACGCCGAAGAAAAATTGAAGCGGCTGTACAAACTCGTTGAAGATGGCGTGGCAGAGCTGGACGACCTGCTCAAGGAACGGATCGCAATCTTGCGGAACGACCGCGACCGGACCCGCGAAGCATTGGCCCGCGCCAAGGGCAACGTGAAGACCAAGGCCGAGGTGACGGAAGAGGCTGTGGCCCGCTTCGGCGACCTGATGCGGCAGCGGCTGCAGGAGGGCGACACGCCCGCCCGCAAGGCTTGGCTGTCATCGATCGTTGACCGCATTGAGGTGGACGAGGGGAGGATTCGCCTATTTGGTCGGAGAGATGTTCTGGAACAGTGCGTTATGTCTGGTGCTGCCATCCAGCAGGGTGTTCGCACTTTTGTTCCGAAGTGGCGCACCCGACAGGATTCGAACCTGTGGCCTTTGCCTTCGGAGGGCAAGGTCATGAGGACAAATCCCGGTCCAATTCTTCCTTGAGTTCCAAGCGCATAGATGAGATTTAGCGAACCTCTTCGTAGCTCTCGTTCGCAGGAATTTCGCATTTTGGAATCGCCCCCGCGATGGCTCCGCCGACCTGATGCACGGCATCGGTGACTTGCGACTTGGCGAGGTGGCCGTAGCGGTTCGAGACCATTCAATCGGAGTTTAACTTTGATCCTGGATCAGCGTTCAATAATGACCCCATCCAACTTTGTCGTAGCTGGCTGAGACCGGAGCTGCTCAACGTGAGCGCAGCAGCGGAGAGCATGGCCGGCGGCGCGCTGACGCACGAGGCGTTATTTTGTTGCGTTGATGATCAGGCGCGGTGCTTGAAGCGCCAACTGCCGTTGCTGGGCTGGTCTCGACGTTATCGAAGTGATGCATCAGGCGGTCGAGCGGTGCCGTGTCATCTTAGGATTGGCGTGCACTTGCGGCCACTTGGCGAAGGCGAGGTTTGGTTGTCACTGTGATCGACGAGCGCTCGTAGAGACGGCTGATCAGCTGGAACAACAGTTGGCCGCCTGATTGCCGGAACGGAAGATTGCCAAGCTCGTCCATGATCAGGAGGTCGACGCGGACGAGGCTCTGGGCGATCCGTCCCTGTCGGCCGAGCATCACTTCGGTCTCGAGCATGTTGACGAGGTCGACGACGCTGAAGAACCGCGCCTTGCGGCTGGTCTTGATCACGCGGAGCGCGATGCCGATGGCGATGCGGAAAACTCTAACCTCAAACGGGGGCGTTTCGTGGGAACAGATCTAGCGCCAGGCGCTCCGGCATCATGATCGGCGGTGGCGGCGTCTTCAACTGCCTCCGCCAATCATGACATACTTTGATCGATCAGCGGGACGAACGGCCATCAGGGCGCAGCCCATCACGAAATCGCAGTGTTCCCCGTCAGGACCTACCGGACAGATTGATCTAATAAGCTTGATTGTCCTCGTTGCGCAATTGCCGTCGTGGGTCGCACCACTCGCATACCACAATGGTCCCGCTACCCGATGGATCCATGACGATGTAGGCTTGCTTCTTGGATCCGCATTCGCATGTGCCCCGATTTGGAGGATCATGATCCTTATTCGCATCCAATGGTACGTCCACCAATGCTTTGCCGCTCACGTACTGGAACAGTGGCACGAGCAGATGCGACATCAGGCCGGTGGATGTTTCTGATTTTGTGGCCAGAGGCAATGCATTGGGTGCAAATACTCGCGGCTCCTCGGGTGGTCTTCCCGCTGCAT
>ERZ761609.1165-NODE-1165-length-24933-cov-9.143983_pt1 | contig 24933 bp, 20 predicted proteins | sample MGYA00511163_ERZ761609 | MGnify/ENA primary metagenome ERZ761609 (study PRJEB28899, sample SAMN02445070) | bioreactor sludge metagenome | biome: EBPR sludge | place: Australia: Brisbane, Thorneside Wastewater Treatment Plant | collected 2011-12-16 ... | reverse complement strand
ACCACGCCGCCGCCGCCGCCGAGCGGCACGCAGGGGTTCCTTGATCTGCTGCGCCGCGTTGCGCCGCAGGTCCAGCCTGCCGCGATCTATGGCGACAGGCTGCCGGGACGGGCCTCGGCCAACAACCCGCGGCAATCGTGCTGGACGTGCGTGCCCTATTGCTACAACTACCAGGTGCCGGAAGTGATCTGCGATACGGCGCTGACCATGCTGAGCTGTGGGCAGAGTATCGAGTATGGTCGCCTCAATCCCTATGCAGGGGCGGCGCATACTGCGTGCTCCTTCAGCTATGGCGGTTGCTGGCTGCGTGGAACCTTCCCCAAGACAACGCTGGTCTCGGGCTGCGTTTCCGATCCGAACGAGCGCAAGGTGCAGACCAACCAGGTGTCGTGGTGCCCGTGGGTTCCACCGACTGCGTGGGACAAGCTGACTCCCACCGGCTCCCCCGAGCCGATCACCGGACCGAACATGAACTGCCCGACGCCGATGCTGGGGCTCTCCGGCAACCGGCAGCAGATCATCGAAACGCTGGATCGCATGACGCCGGTGCCCGGCGGCACGCATAATGACGTTGGCTTGCGCTGGGGCCTGCGCAGCCTGTCGCCCAACAGCGGCTGGCCGGCGTTCTTCGGCCTGACCAAGCTACCCGGTGTGTTCAAGGTCGATTCCGCCAAGGTGATGATCCTGATCACCGACGGGGAGAACACGCAGGCTGTCGACTATCCGGGCTTCTGGGGCTGTTCGGGCCATATGAACCCGGGATGCAACGGTTCGCCCAACCAGCAGGCCCTGGATGCGCGCATGCTTTCCTGGTGCAGCGCGATCCGCAATCAGTATGGCGTCGATCTCTATACGATCGCGGTCAATTTCTCGAATCCGGCGGCGGTCGCCAAGCTGGTGCAGTGCGCAGGCGATCCGAAGAAATCATTCAGCATCGATGCTGCACAGCTGCAGACCGTGCTGGACCTGATCTCTTCGCGCATCCTCAAGCTGCGCCTTACCGAATGATGGCTGAGGCCGGAAAGGCAGGGACTGATCATGCGATCCCTTCGTTCAATCCTGTGTGCCGTCGCCGTGGTTTCAGCCGCGGTGCCGGCCAGCGCCGAGTGCTCGCTGAGCAAGCTGATGTTCAACTTCGGCGAGACCACCACGCAGTATCTCGATGTGCGCCAGGGTGAATATTGCTCGGGCGATCTCAAGATGCCGGGCGTGACCGTGTTCCGCATCGAGGTCGACAAACAGCCGAAGAACGGCCTCGTCAGCGTCAACCAGAAAACCTATGTCTGGAAGTATCGGCCCTTCAAGAACTTTACCGGCCAGGACGAGATGGTGTTGCGGCTCTATGGCTACAGCAGCCGCACCAACAACCACGGCGCGATGGTTTTCAAGATCCGCGTTCTATAGCTGGATCCGCCTGTTTGACACCCGGGCGCCCGGTTTTACGGGCGAGGGGTGGGGCAGGCGGGGCGGGCGCCGGGGCTTTCTGCGGTCGCGGGGGACAAAGCGGAGCGCTGCCATGCTTCCCGTTGCCTTCCCATGTTGCCACTCCCGGCGATTGCTGCCACTGTTTCCGGCATGAACGCTCCGGCCAAACGCTCGGCTTTTTCCACCTGTCCGCATGATTGCCCTTCCGCCTGTTCGGTGGAGGTCGAATTGCTGGACGGCAACCGCATCGGCCGCCTGCGCGGTGCGCGCGAGCAGAGCTATACCGCCGGGGTGATCTGCGCCAAGGTCGCCCGCTATGCCGAGCGGATCCACCATCCCGACCGGCTGCTGCATCCGTTGATCCGCTCCGGCCCGAAAGGCTCTGGCCAGTTCCGCCGCGCCTCGTGGGACGAGGCCATGGAGCGGGTGGCCGAGGGCCTGCTGGCGGCTGAGCGTGCCCATGGTTCGCAAGCGGTGTGGCCGTATTATTACGCCGGGACCATGGGGTTCGTGATGCGCGACGGCATCAACCGGCTGCGGCACGTCAAACGCTATTCGGGGTTTTACGGTACGGTCTGCATCACGCCAGCCTGGACGGGCTTCATCGCTGGAACGGGAAGGCTGGCCGGGGTCGATCCGCGCGAAATGGCCAGGGCCGATTGCGTGGTGATCTGGGGAACAAATCCGGTCGCAACCCAGGTCAATGTGATGACCCATGCCGTGCGGGCGCGGAAGGAGCGCGGGGCAAAGATCGTCGCCATCGACATCTATCGCACCGAAACGCTCGAACAGGCGGATCTGCCGATCATCGTCCGGCCGGGAACGGACGGCGCGCTGGCGGTTGCCGTCATGCATGTGCTGTTCCGCGATGGCCTTGCCGACCGAGCCTATCTGTCACGCTACACCGATGATCCGGACGGGCTGGAACAGCATGTTGCCAGTCGCACGCCCGCCTGGGCGGAGGCGATCACCGGCGTGCCGGCCGCCACGATCGAAGCTTTCGCGCGGCTGGTGGGGACGACGCAGCGCACGTTCTTCCGTCTCGGCTATGGCTTTTCGCGCCAGCGCAACGGAGCGGTCAACATGCATGCCGCCAGTTGCATCGCCGCCGTCACCGGCGCCTGGCAGCATGAGGGCGGGGGCGTCTTTTTCAACAACGGCGCCATCTACCGCTGGGACAAGACGATGATCGAGGGGCTGGATGCGGTTGATCCGGCAGTTCGCGTGCTCGATCAGTCGCAGATCGGCCGTGTGCTGACCGGCGATGCCGAGGCGTTGCGCCACGGGCCGCCGGTGATGGCGCTGTTCATCCAGAACACCAATCCGGTCAGCATCGCGCCCGAACAGTCCCTGGTGCGGCGCGGCTTCGCCCGTGACGATCTGTTCACCGTCGTCCATGAGCAGTTCCTCACCGAAACAGCGCAGATGGCCGATGTGGTGCTGCCCGCGACGATGTTTCTGGAACACGACGACATCTATCAAGGCGGCGGCCACCAGCACATGATGCTCGGGCCAAAACTGATCGAGGCGCCGGGTGAGTGCCGGTCCAATCACGAGGTGATCGTCGATCTCGCACGCCGGGTTGGCGCAAGCCACCCCGGCTTTGCGATGAGCCCACGCGCGCTCATTGACGATCTGCTGGCGCGCTCCGGACGCGGCTCGTTCGAAACGCTGAAGGCCGAGCGCTGGCGTGATCTCCAGCCGGATTTTGCCACTGCCCATTACCGTGACGGGTTTGCCTGGCCTGACCGGAAATTCCGCTTCCGGCCCGACTGGTCGAGCGTGCCATTGGCCAATGACGGGCTCAAGGGCCCCTGGCAGAGCCTGCCTGGGCTGCCCGATCATGCCGACCTCATCGAAGCGACAGATGAGGATCACTCGTTCCGACTGGCAACCTCGCCGGCGCGGTCCTTCCTCAATTCGACCTTCACCGAAACGCCGACGTCGATGGGCCGCGAGCGGCAGCCGTCGCTGCTGATCCATCCGGCGGATGCCGGGGAGAACGGAATTGCCGACGGCGATGCGGTCGAGATCGGCAACCGGCGCGGCACGGTGTTTCTGACCGCACGGCTGTTCGACGGCGTGCAGCGCGGTGTGGTGATTGCCGAATCCATCTTTCCGAACGCCAGTCATCGCGAGGGACGCGGGATCAATACGCTGATCGGCGCCGATTCCATCGCACCCTACGGGGGGGCGGCGGTGCATGATTGTGCGATCTGGCTCAAGAGGGCTTGACGAAGCGGGCGCTCCCGGGGCGAATGGGACATCACGACGAATGTGGGGGTGATTGAATGTTTGCTGGAGTTCGCCGGGTTGTATGCGTTTGCGTGGCTGCGGTTGCACTGGCTGGCTGCCAGGGCGTGCCGGCCGATTACAAGCCCGATCCTTCGCTGAAATCGGCATCGGTCGCCAAGCTGCAGAGCAAGGTTGCGGAGGTCTGCGTCAAGGCTCAGCGGGCCAAGGGCAGCGTGACGACCGGAGAGGTCTCCAAGCCCTGCGGCTGCTATGCCAGCCGGGCGCTGAAGGCGATGGACAAGAGCGAGATCGAATTCTACCGCGGCAACGGCTATTTCGCCGACAGCGCACGACCGAAGGCGCAGGCCGCGCTGGAGGCCTGCGGGTTGAAATAACCGGCCTTCGATCTGGCGCGAGGGCATCCCCGCGCCAGACCGGCTGGACCTACAAGGCTTCGGCCGCCTTGAGCACTTCGGCGGCGTGGCCGGGGACCTTCACCTTGGGCCAGATGCGGGCGACATGGCCGTTGCGGTCAATCAGCACGGTCGTGCGTTCGACGCCCATGTATTTGCGGCCATACATCGATTTCTCAACCCAGACACCATAGGCGGACAGCATCGCCTTGTCCGGATCGGCGGCCAGCGGAAAGCACAGGCCGTATTTCTTCTTGAAGGCATCATGGCTCTTGACCGGATCGGGCGAAACGCCGACCACGACGGCGCCCGCAGCTTCAAATTTCGGCAGCAAGGCATTGAAATCCTTGGCCTCCATGGTGCAGCCTGAGGTGTCGTCCTTGGGGTAGAAATAAAGCACGATCGTTTTACCCCTGAGGCTGGACAGGGTGATGCTGCCGCCCCCGTCACTGGCGAGAGTGAAATCGGGGGCGGGGGCGCCGATGGTGAGGGGCTGGCTCATGGATTGTCTCCTGCCTTGGGTTCGTCACAGGCGTCTGCCATGAGCCAGACATAGGGACTGCCGCGCAGCTCCGCCAGAAGGGCACGTGCCTGAAAACGTAATTCCCGGTATAGTGGAATCAGAATGGACGAGGCGACGACGATCCCTGGGGGCGACAGGGGGTCGGCACCAGGTGCCGGCTTGCCCGCAGCGACGGAAGTCAAGGCTTCCGCGTCCGCTTCTGCTCGGCCGGCCATTCGCTGGCGGTTTGTGCTTGGCGCGGCTGCCATAGGATCGGTGTTATCGCTGGCCACGATGGCGGCCATCGTCGTCGGGATGCTGTATTTCAATCTCGAACGGCATCCGCTCGTCGGGCAATACCTGCGCGACAAGCTGGTGCGGGTGCTCGAAGAGCGGATGGGGGCGGCGTTCAAGGTCGGGCTCGATGCGGTCGATCTGCGGCGTGAACAGGCGCAGACGACGATCAAGGTCACAGGGTTTCATCTGCGCCATGCCGACGGGCGGCGGATCATCGACGCGCCGGAAGGGGTCATCACGCTCGATTCCGCCCGGCTGGTGTTGCTTGCGCTGGTGCCGACCAGAATCGAACTCAGCGGCCTCAGCGTCGTGCTCGAATTGTCCGAGACCGGGCAACTCGGGCTTGGCGAGGACGAGAGCGCCGGCGTTGTCGCCGCCCCGGCTGTGCAACCAAAAGCCCCGGAGATGGACGCAGCCGGGCCCATTGATCGCCTGCGAACCTGGATCGGCGCCACATTTGCCAGCCTGTCGGCAACCCGTGAGGCGTTGGGCGGAACGTTTCCGCAGCTTGGCATCCGCGAGGCGACCTTTGCGATCCAAGACCGGCGCAACGGACAGAAATTCAGCCTGTCCGGGATCCGCGCGGATCTGTCGACGGCGGATTCCAGCGCGGTTCTGGCCCGCACCGAAGTGCGGATGGGCCAGACGGCGTTTGCCGTCGATCTCGAACTGTCGCCGCCGGGCGAGGCGACGCAGCGGCTGCGCGTGCGCTCCGAACGGTTCGACGCCGGCGATATTCTGGCCCTGTCCGGGCTGATGGCCGCAGGCGTCGATGGCCGCACGGAGGTCGACTTCCTGCTCGATGCCGAGGTGGATCAGTCGAGGCAGGCTGTGTCGGCCCGGGCGGAAGTGTCCTTCGGCCGCACGGCGCTCAACCTCAATGCGAGTGAACCGCCGCTGGTGCTCGATCGCAGCCGTGCCGTGCTCAACTGGACGCAGCAGGCGCCGGGAATCACGATCGAGAGCCTGGACATTACCTCGGGTGCCGTGGCCCTGAAGCTGGCCGGAACGATCACACCGCCGGCAGCGCCGGCAGGCGACTGGAGCGGACGGCTTTCTGCCGCCGAGCCCAGGTTCGATGGACTGGCCCAGGCGGATGAAGTCATTCAACTTTCCTCGCTCGATCTCGATCTGGCCTACAGCCCCGCGACCGGAGCGTTGCGGGTCGAAAACCTCAAAGCGATCGGCCCCAAGGCCAATGTCACCGCCGCCGTGCAGATTGCCCCTGATGCGTCCGGGCAGCCATCGGTGAAGGTCGATGTTGCAGCAACCGACACCGATGCGCGGGCGGCGCTGCGGCTTTGGCCGCGATTCTTTGCGCCGGAAACACGGCGCTGGCTTGCCGACCATGTGCATGGCGGGTTGCTGACCGATCTGGTGCTGGCCGTCCATGTTCCGGGCGATGTTCTGGCGGCGGCAGCGGCCAGGCCGTTGCCGGAGGAGGCGGTTTCGGCGCGCTGGAAACTGACCGGAACGGTGTTGCAGGCGCTGCCCGATACGCCGCTGATCCGCGATGTCAATTCCACCGGCCGGGCCACCGGACGCAGCGTTCGGGTCGACATAGAAAAAGGAATGATCAACACAGGTGGCCGCAAGCTGATGCTGCATGCCAGCCAGTTTGCCATCGCCGATACCTGGGCGAAGGTTCCCGAAGCACTGATCCGGGCAAGGTTTTCCGGAAGCGCCGATGCGTTGGCCGATCTGGCACGCGCGCCCGGCCTGCAACCCTTTGTCCCCCGGCCGATCGATCCGGCGCGGATCAAGGGGCAGGCCGAGGGCGAGGTGACCCTGGCGCTGAAACTGAACGACAGACCGCAGGCCGGCGATGTGCGGATCGGGATGAACGCCATTCTCAAGGACGTCTCGGTCGATACCGGTTATGCCGGGCGCGCATTGGAAGGGGGGCCCCTCCAACTGACGGTCGAGCGCGAGACGATCCTCTTGAAGGGTGATGCGCGGCTCGGCGGCATTCCGGCACAGGTGGAGGTGCGCGGTTCGGGCAAGGCACCGCCGATGGCGACGCTGAACCTGACCATCGACGATGCAGCGCGGGCGCGACTGGGGATGAGCGCCGGCGCCCTGTTGACCGGACCGATCCTGGCCCGGTTGACGGTGCCACTGCATGAGGATGGCAAGGGCAATGATGGCAAGAGCAATGATGGCAAGAGCGAAGTGGCTGCCGAATTCGATCTGGCGCGCGCTGGGATCGGCGAAATCGTGCCCGGATGGTCAAAAAAGGCCGGAACGCCCGGCAAGGCCCGCGCTGTGCTGGCCGAACGGCCGGGCGGGGCCTGGAGTCTCAGCAAATTCGAGCTTGATGCCGGGACCCTGTCGTTGCGCGGCGCGGTGGATCTGGCGCGCGACGGCACCTTCCAGAAGGCCTCTTTCTCCTCGTTCAAGCTGTCGCCCGGCGACAATGTGCAGGTCGATGCGGAGCGGTCCGGCGCGATCACCCGCATCGCCGTGCGCGGCAATGCCTTCGATGCCCGGCCGTTCCTCAAGGCGACGCAGACCGGCAGCATCGACAAGGCCAATGCCCGCGATACCGAATTGACCCTCAAGACCACGGTGATGAGCGGGTTTGGCAGCGAACTGGTGGCCAATGCCGATCTTCGCATGGAAAAGCGGGGCAATGACCTCAAACGCTTTGATCTGAGCGGACGGTTCGACGGCGGGCCGGTCACCGTCAAGCTGCAACCGCAGGCGGGGGCGCCGACCCTTGTGGTGGAAAGCGGCGATGCAGGGGCCTTCCTGCGCTTCTTCGATCTCTACGCGCGCATGCGGGGCGGCAACCTCATCCTGTCCGCCGCCCTCGGCGAGGGAAGCCAGCGCGGCACCATTCTGGTGCGCGATTTTTCGCTGCGCGACGAACCGGCGCTCAAGCGGCTCGTCACCGATCAGACCGCCACCGCCAGCACCGGCGGGGACAGCACCCGCCTGCCGCCGGAGGTGCTGCGGCGCCTCGGCCAGACCAAGGACGTGCCCTTCACCAAGATGAATGTCACCTTCGCGCGCACGCCGGGCCGACTCGATGTTCAGGATGCGGTAGTCTGGGGGCCGGAGATCGGCGGTTCGATGAATGGGTCGCTGGATTATCTGCGCGATCGGGTGAGCCTGACGGGCACCTTCGTTCCGGCCTTTTCGCTCAACAACATGTTCGCCCAGGTGCCGGTGCTCGGCCCGCTGCTTGGCGGTGGCCGCAACGAGGGTTTGTTCGCCGTGCGCTACACAATCAGCGGCCAGTTGAGCGCGCCAACCCTGACGATTGATCCGCTGACCGCCATCGCGCCAGGCTTTCTGCGCAAGATCATCGATTTTCGTGGCCATGCCCAGCAGCGGGAAAAGGCGGGCCCGCAACAGTGACCGGCGCCAGCCGTCGCAAGGGCTGGCCAGCTGTGCCCCCGGCGCGGGGGAATGTCGCGCATCCGCATGGGGCGTCGCGGTGTTTCACTTTTGAATTGTTCTAATATTTTCTTGGAAGGGTTCTAAGGAAGGCGTATAGCTCCGGACAAGGAGCATTTCCATGACCACTACTGCCGCCCCCGATGTCTCCTGCTGCACCAAGGCGGCCCCGCATGACGAGCACGGCCACGCCCACGGCCATGACGCGGTGCCGTTCGAGCCGATCGCGATCGCGCGGATCGGCGTCGCCTTGCTGGCCATTGCCGTGCTGTGGTTCGAGCCATCGCCGCCGATCACGATGGGGATTGGCGTGGGCGTGCTGGCGTTTTCCGGCTGGCCTATCTTCCGCGAAGCGTTCGAGAACCTCGTCGAGCGCCGCATGACGATGGAATTGTCGATGACCATCGCGATTGTCGCAGCGGCGGCGATCGGCGAGTTCTTCACGGCCATCGTGGTGGCCTTCTTCGTTCTGGTGGCTGAAGAACTGGAACATCTGACGGTGCAGCGCGGGCGCACGGCGATCAAGGACCTGATCGCCTTCGTGCCGGCCGAAGCGCGGGTCCGGCGGGGCGGCGAGATCGTCACGCTGGCGGTGAGCGAGATTGTCGCGGGCGATCGCGTGCTGGTCTCGCCGGGTGAGAAGATCCCGGTCGACGGCACGGTCACCGACGGGCATTCGAGCGTCGATCAATCGCGCATCACCGGTGAATCGATGCCGGCGGAAAAGACCGCCGGCGCCATCGTCTATGCCGGTTCGATCAATCAGGTCGGCAGTCTTGAAGTCGCGGTGAGCCGGGTCGGGCGCGACACGACCTACGGGCGGATCATCGAGGCGGTCGAGCAGGCTGAGCAGGCGCGCGCCCCGGTGCAGCGGCTGGCCGACCGGCTCGCCGGCTATCTCGTCTATTTCTCCTTCGCTGCGGCGATCATCACCTTTGTGCTGACCCGCAACATCCGCGACACCATCTCGGTGATCATCGTGGCCGGTGCCTGCGGCATTGCAGCCGGAACGCCGCTGGCGATTCTCGGCGGGATCGGACGGGCGGCGAAACTGGGGTCGATCATCAAGGGGGGCGTGCATCTGGAAACATTGGGCAAGATCGACACGGTCGTGCTCGACAAGACCGGCACGCTGACCGAGGGCGAGCCGGTGGTCGAGCGGCTGATCGCCGCGCCAGGCGTCAGCGATCACGATCTGCTGCGCATCACGGCGGCGGCGGAATTGCATTCGGAGCATCCGCTGGCGATGGCTGTGCTCAAGCGCGCCCGGGAAGCGGGCGTGCCGATCAGCGAACCGGAGAGCTTTTCCTACACGCTCGGGCGCGGCATCGAGGCGCGGATCGAAGGGCGCTTCGTGCAGGTGGGCAACCGCAAGATGATGCAGGGCGCCGGCATCGCCTTGCCGGAGCGGCCGGCCGATGCGGTGGGATCGGAAATCCTGGTCGCTGTCGATGGCGCGTTTTTCGGCGAAATCCTGGTGCGCGATCCCGTGCGGGCCGAAGCGCGGGCGGCGATGGCCGATCTCGCCGGGCTCGGCATCAAGACCATGCTGCTGTCGGGCGATGTGCAGGTGGTGGCGAGCAGCGTCGGGGCGGAACTCGGAATCGGCGAAGCGGTCGGCGACATGCTGCCCGAGGACAAGCTCAATCGCATCCGTGCCATGGTGGCCGAGGGCCGGCATGTGGCGATGGTCGGCGATGGGGTCAACGATGCTCCGGCGCTGACGGCGGCAACGCTCGGCATCGCCATGGGGTCCGGCACGGATGTCGCCAAGGAAAGCGCTGATGTGGTTCTGATCGGCAATGATCTGGTCAAGCTGGTCGAGACACTCAGGATCGCCCGGCGGACCCGCTCGATCATCTGGCAGAATTTCGCCGGCACCATCGGCGTCGATACGCTCGGCATCGTGCTGGCGGCGTTCGGCATGCTCAATCCGCTGCTGGCGGCGCTGATCCATGTCGGTTCGGAGCTGTTGTTCCTGCTCAACTCGGCGCGGCTGTTGCCCGCAGCCGACCGGTTGAAGCCGACAGGTGCTTGACGGCTGCTGTCGGTCCGGTCAACGCTGCCGGCGGCAACAGGAGTGACGCGATGAGCCGCCGCAATTTCGGAACCTTTGAGGGGCGTCCGGTCGACGAGGTGATGATCACCAGCGAAGGGGCGGAAGCAAGGATCATCGAATATGGCGCCGTGCTGCGCGATCTCATCGTGCCGCGGGCCGATGGCGGGCGCCAGCGTGTCGTGCTCGGCCTCAATTCGCTGCGTGACTACGAATTGCACTCGCCGCATTTCGGCGCGATCGCCGGGCGCTATGCGAACCGCATCGGCGGCGGTACCTTCCGGCTGGACGGCTGGGATTATCAGATTCCGAAGAACCAGGCCGGCAAGCATGCGCTGCATGGTGGCGGGCAGGGCTTCGGCAAGCGGCCGTGGACCATCCTGGCCCATGATGCAAGTTCGGTGACGCTGGGGCTGGTCTCGTCCGATGGCGATGCCGGCTTTCCCGGCACGCTGACCGCCGCCTGCCGCTATGTCCTCAAGGGGCCGACGCTCCGGGTTGAACTGACGGCCTTTACCGACAAGCCGACGATCTGCAACCTCACCAACCATTCCTATTTCAAGCTCGACGACGGGCTCGATGTGCTCGACCACGACTTGCAGATCCGTGCCAATCTCTACACGCCGATCGACGAGGATCTCATTCCCGACGGTACGCTGGCGCCGGTCTCCGGCACGCCCTTCGATTTCCGCAGGCCGCGCCCGATCCTGATGATGCGCGATGATGGCGAGCGCGCCTGGTATGACCATAACTGGGTGCTGCGCCGCGATCCGCTCGAAGCCGATGAATCAGGGCTCGATCTGGCGCTGGCGGCGCGGCTGTCGTCGCAGCGCTCGAAGATGCAGATGGAGGTGTGGACCACCGAGCCCTGCCTCCAGTTCTACGATGCCGAGCGGCTCAACCTGCCGGTGCCCGGGCTCGACGGGGCGATGTATGGCGCCCATGCGGGCCTCTGTCTGGAGACCCAGCACGCGCCCGACAGCCCCAATCTGCCACACATGCCCTCGACCGTGCTTCGGCCCGGCGAACTCTACCGCCATGTCACCGAATTCCGCTTCGGTCCGATTGGCGGTGACGACGCGGCCTGACGCCTCTTGACGGCAGCGCCGCGCAAGGCTCGTCTGCTCCTCCCCCTCGAAGAAAGGCGCAAGGCCCGATGTCCTCATTGCCCGGCAGCATCGACGAGACGCAGGCGCTCCTGAAGTCCGGCTCCTATGTCGCTGAGCGCGGCCTGGCTACGGTGGTGTTTCTGGCACTGAAGATGGGCCGGCCGCTGCTGCTCGAAGGCGAGGCCGGCGTCGGCAAGACCGAGATCGCCAAAGTGCTGGCGACAACGCTCGGACGAAACCTGATCCGCCTGCAATGCTACGAGGGGCTCGATGTCTCCTCGGCCGTCTATGAGTGGAACTATGCCGGCCAGATGATGGCGATCCGGCTGGCGGAAGCGGCGGGCGAGACCGATCGCGAGCGACTTGGCGCCGATGTCTTTTCGGAACGGCACCTGATCAAACGGCCATTGCTGAAGGCGCTGGAAGCGGGCGCGGGTGGAGCGCCAGTGCTGCTGATCGACGAACTCGACCGCACCGATGCCGCATTCGAAGCCTATCTTCTGGAAATCCTCTCCGATTTTCAGGTCACCGTGCCGGAACTCGGCACCTTCCGCGCGCCCCATCCGCCGATCGTCATCATCACCTCGAACCGCACGCGCGAAATCCACGATGCGCTCAAGCGCCGCTGCCTCTATCACTGGGTCGACTACCCCGATGCGCCGCGCGAACTGGCGATCCTGAAGGCGCGATATCCGGATGTGCCGGCCAAACTCGCCCGGCAGATCGTCCATTATGTGCAGGCGATCCGCAGGGAGGACCTGTTCAAGGCGCCGGGCGTCGCCGAAACCCTTGATTGGGCGAGCGCGCTGGTCGAACTCGATGCGGTGGCGCTCGATCCGGCGCTGGTGTCGGATACGCTGGGGGTGCTGCTCAAATACCAGGACGACATCGCCAAGATCCAGGGCACGAAGGCCAAGGATCTCATCGACCGCGCCAGGGCCGAGGCCCGATGATGCAGGCCGGTGCGGTCGAAGCCGGCACCGGCAGGCTGGCCGAAAACATCGCCTATTTCGGCAGGGCCCTGCGGTCTGCCGGTTTGCCGGTCGGCCCCGGCGCGGTGCTGGATGCGGTGGCGGCGGTGGAGGCGGCCGGAATCGGTCACCGGGCGGATTTCCACGCCACCTTGCAGGCAGTGTTCGTCAAGAAGCGCGAGCATATGGCGGTGTTTGATCAGGCGTTCCAGATTTTCTGGCGCAAGCGCTCGCTGATGGAACGGATGATGGCGGCGATGATGCCGGTGGCGCCGGGCGAGCCGGACAAGCCGCGGCAGGAGGCGCTGCGCCGCGTCTCCGAAGCGCTCTACGATGACCGCAACCGCGCGCCGCAGGAGGTCGAGCAGCAGAAGATGCTCGACGCGCGCCTGACCGTGTCCGACCTTGAAGTGTTCAAACGGCGCGATTTCGAGCAGATGAGCGCCGCCGAGATCGAGGAGGCCAAGCGCGCCGTTGCCCGGCTGGTGCTGCCGCTCGATCGGGTGGTGACGCGGCGCATGCGGGCCGATCCCAATGGGCTCAGGGTCGATCCCAGAGCTTCGCTCAGGGCGACGTTGCGCAGCGGGGCCGGTGGCATCGCGCTGAAATTCCGCGCGCCGCTGACGGTGCACCCGCCGATTGTCGCCCTTGCTGACATCTCCGGCTCGATGAGCCGCTATGCGCAGGTGTTTCTGCATTTTCTGCATGCGCTTGGCCGGGCAGATCGAAAAGTGCATGGCTTTGTCTTTGCCACCGAACTGACCAACATCAGCCGCGCGCTCGCCGCCCATCGCGACCCGGATCTGGCGCTGGCGGCGACGGCGAGGATGGTGCGCGACTGGGACGGGGGCACGCGGATCGGCCGGGCGCTCAGCGATTTCAACCGGCTGTGGTCGCGCCGGGTGCTCGGGCAGGGCGCCATCGTGCTGCTGCTCACCGACGGGCTGGAACGGCAGGAAACGGCTGAACTGTCGTTCGCGCTCGATCGGCTGCGTCGCTCGTGCCGGCGGCTGATCTGGCTCAACCCGTTGCTGCGCTATGACGGTTTCGAGGCACGGGCGGCGGGTATCCGGGCGATGCTGCCGCATGTCGACGAGTTCCGCTCGCTGCACAATCTTGCGTCGATGGCCGATCTCTGCCGCGCGCTGACGGGCGAACCGGCTGAAGCAGCGGCTGATCCGCGACGGTTCCGGCTGCCCGAATGAGCAGGGCGGCGGATAGTCCGGTTTGCCCTGACGCATTGCGGCGGCGCATAAAACGCTCCAGACTGGACGGATGAGGAGGCGTTCGCCATGCTCGCAAGCGATGACGCGTTGCTGACCAAAGCCGAAGCCTGGGCCCGGGCCGGGCGGGGCGTTGCGCTGGCGACGGTGGTGGAGACCTGGGGTTCGGCGCCGCGTCCGGTCGGCTCGCATCTGGTGATCGACCATGAGGGCAATTTCCTCGGATCTGTGTCGGGCGGCTGCGTGGAAGGCGCGGTGGTGACCGAGGCGCTGGAGGTGATTGCCTCGGGCAAGCCGGCAATGCTCAGTTTCGGCGTCGCCGATGAAACCGCCTGGCGCGTCGGCCTGTCCTGCGGCGGCAGGATCGCCGTCTATGTGGAGCCGGTGGCATGAAGCTGGAGGTTCTTGCCGCACTGAACGCGGAACGGGCGGCGCGGCGACCGGCGCTCTTGGTCACCGATCCCGAAAGCGGCGAGGTCCGGCTGGTCCGGGCCGCCGATCTGGTCAGCCTGCCGCTGGCCGGAACCGAGCTGGGCGAAGCGACAGCCAAGGCATTGCGGCAGGGCCGCTCTGCAATGGCGATGGTCGCGGGGCGAAGGCTGTTTCTCACCGTGCAGGTGCCGCCGGTGCGCATCGTGGTGATCGGCGCAGTGCATATTGCGCAGGCGCTGGCGCCGATGGTGCGGCAGGTCGGGTTCGATCTGACCATCATCGATCCACGCACCGCCTTTGCCACCCCGGAGCGCTTCCCCGATGTGGCCCTTCTGACCGAGTGGCCTGAGGCGGCGCTGACGCGCCTCGGGCTCGACCGGTATACGGCGCTGGTGGCGCTGACGCATGATCCGAAGATCGATGATCCGGGCCTGGTCGCCGCGCTGGCAGCCGGGTGTTTCTATATCGGTGCGCTGGGCAGCCGCAAAACCCATGCGGGGCGGCTGGCGCGGCTGGCGGCGGCCGGTTGCGACGAGGCGGCCTCTGCCCGGATTCACGCGCCGATCGGGCTCGACATCGGCGCCATCAGCCCGGCGGAAATCGCCGTCTCCATCCTTGCCGAGATCATCGGCGCCTTGCGGACCATGCCACCATGAAATTCGGATCGGTTCCTGTCGCGGCTGCGGTCGGCGGCATTCTGGCCCATGCCGTGCGGCAGGGTGGCGTGGTTCTGCGCAAGGGCACGCGGCTCAGGGACAATGACGTGCTGCTGCTGGAAAAGGCCGGCGTCCGCGAGGTCGTCATTGCGCGTCTGGAAGAGGGGGATGTCGATGAGGATTCGGCCGCGCTGGCCATCGCCGAGACGCTGGCGGGCGGCGGCGTTGCGGTCGAGCGGCCATTCACCGGCCGCGCCAACCTGACGGCCGAAGCGGCGGGCGTTTTCCGCGTCAATGCCGAGGTCATCCATGCGCTCAACGGCATCGACGGGGCCATTACCGTGGCGACGTTGCCGGATTTCCGTGCCGTGCGCGCCGGGGAAATGGTCGCGACCGTCAAGATCATCCCGTTTGCAGTGGACCATGCGCTGGTGAACGGGGCGATCCTCGCTGCTGGGTCGGGGAACGGGGCGCTTTCAGTCACGGCGTTCCGACCAGGCCGGGTTGCGCTCATCTCCACAACCTTGCCCGGCCTCAAGGCCAGCGTCATCGACAAGACCGCCGCCGTGACAGCGGCAAGGCTGGCGGCTGCCGGGACAACCATCAGCGCCGATCAGCGTGTGCCGCATGAGATGAACGCTTTGGCCGATGCATTGGCCAGACAGGCGGCCGCCAATGATGTCGTCATCGTCTTTGGCGCCTCTGCCATTACCGATTTGGCCGATGTCATTCCTGCGGCGATCCGCCAGGCGGGTGGCCGGGTGGATCATTTCGGCATGCCGGTCGATCCGGGCAATCTCCTGCTGGTCGGGCGGATCGGCGATGCGCGGGTCATCGGCGCGCCCGGCTGCGCGCGCAGCCCCAAGGAGAACGGCTTTGACTGGGTGTTGCAGCGGATGCTGGCCGGCTTCGATGTGACGCGCTTCGATATTCAGGCGATGGGGGTTGGCGGGTTGCTGACCGAGATCGCCAGCCGCCCGCACCTGCGCGAGCCTCGCAGCCCTGCCGCGCCGACGGTCATTCCTGCGCAAGCCTCGCTCGGCGTCATCGTGCTGGCCGCCGGGCGCTCGACGCGCATGGAAGGGGCCAACAAGCTGCTGCTTCCGGTCGATGGCGTTGCGATGGTGCGGCGGAGTGTGGAGGTTGCGCTGGCGGCCGGCGTCGGCCCGGTCAGCGTGGTCACCGGCCATGAGGCGGATCGGGTGATGGCGGCACTGGCGGGGCTGCCGGTGCGCTTTGTCGCCAACGCTGATTTTGTCCAGGGCATGGCTACCTCACTGCGGGCGGGACTGGCCGCCCAGCCTGAGGATGTTGCCGGCGTGCTGGTGATGCTTGCCGACATGCCGCTTGTTGCGCCGGCAGTCCTGCAACGGCTGGCGGGCGTGTTCGGTGAACATCCCGGCGTCGAGGCTGTGGTGCCGACGCTGGTCGGCGAGCGCGGTAATCCGGTGCTGATCGGCCGCGCGCTGTTCGGCCGGATCGCCGGACTGACAGGGGATCAGGGTGCGCGCAAGCTGATCGAGGCGGCGGGCGCGGATGTGATCGAGGTGCCGGTCGAGGATGCCGGAATTGCCCGCGATTTCGACACGCCCGAGGCGTTCGGGCGCCTGAAGCGGTAAGGCGATCTTCCTGTCCCGACAAAGCCAGCAGGCCTTTTTACTACCCAATCAATACCGTCCGACAACCGCCAGCGTTGCATAGGAGCCGGCGCGCCTTCGCGTATCCCACTGACGGCCAGTGGCGACATCGAAGCGGAAGGGGCCGAGGGTGATCTCCCCGAGATGCAGGCCAACCCGGGTCTTGCCCGATTGCGCGTCGGCCGCGGCGCCCAGTTCGGGGCCTGCCGCCATCACCCATCCCTCCGGTCGATAGCCAAGGCGACCGCGGGCCCACAGCGTCCGGGCGGCCGTGTCGCCGGTCAGCGCGAAGGCCCAGTAGGTTGCCGTATCCGGCCGCAGCCAGACCTGTGCATCGAGGGCGACGCCAAAGCGCTGGCGCCCCGGCCGGACAGCCGGCTTTTCCAGGGCCAGCGACGGGCCGATCGCGACCGCCGTATAGACCGGGCCTGCCGATCGTTCGAGGCCCAGCAGCAGGCGTGAATAGCGGTCAATCTCGACCACCGACAGTTTGCCGCGACGCACGCGGGCAATGTCGCTGAGCGAGACGCCGGACACGAAGGCCAGCGTCATCTTTGCCCCTTCGTCCGGCATCGAAAGCTGTTTCTTGCCACCCTGGGCGACGAAGGCCGTCCTGTTGTCGAAATCGGCGGTCGCAAACACCGCATCCCAGCTCAGCGCATCAGTCCAGTCGAGAGCCAGCGCAGGCATGGCCATGATCGAGGCACCGACATAGGCTTGCATTCCTGCAAACAGATTTGCAAGCCGCCGCCCCGTCAGCCCTGTTCCTACGCCAAGCCCCATCGGCCCATTTGGCTTCGACAGTCATGGAAAAGCTACGGTCACCTGCGCGCGTCGGCGCAGGGATACGCCTCTTGGTTGCGATTTGCGCATTGTGACGCAGCGCGGCGGTGGACATTGCCGCTAACCCAAGCAAACAAAACCGCTGGCAATTTCTCCGTAGCCTCGTAAAAGGCGTTCCGCTCTGGAGTTGCCTGTCTGTGTCTGATCCTGTCGCCGCTCAAAGCCTGTCAACGATCCTGACCGGTATTGCCCGAACCGCCGGCAGCAGCAGCGAGGCGAAGGTGTCGCTCAATGAGCTTGTCGCCGGGTTCGGCAACCGGGCCTTCGGACTGCTGTTCCTGATGTTCGGGTTGCCCAATTGCCTGCCGATGCCGCCGGGGCTCCCTGTGCTGTGTGGCGTGGTGGTGATGGTCGTGGCGCTGCAAATGCTGCTGGGCATGTCACAATTGCTTCTGCCGGGATGGCTCGGAAACCGTCAGATCGACCGGGCCATGCTGAACCGGGTGGTGGAAAAGGCCACCGGACCGCTACGCTGGATGGAGCGACTGGCAAAGCCCCGCTTTCCTTTGCTGTCGGGCGATCTGATGCGGCGGGCGGTTGGCCTGGCCGGGCTGGCGCTGGGCGTCGCCCTGATGGCGCCAATCCCGGTTTTCGGCGGCATTCCGGCCGGAATCGCGGTGACCATCCTCGGCCTGGCCTTCACCCAGCGCGATGGACTGCTGATGGTGTTCGGTGTCCTGGTGGCCACGCCGGTCGCGCTGGCGGTGACATCCGCCATGATCTACGCCCTGTTTCAGGGGGCGGCGGCGTTCTTCTGATACCATCGGTCACGAGAAGTGACCGATGACGTATTTTGAATTTTCATTACTTTTTTTAGGGAAATGAAAATTCAAAACAGGAACCAAGGGTCAATTGTCATGACCCTTGGTATGAGACAAAGCCTTGACCCGATGTCAGGCGGCGGCGCGGGGTGAGGCAGGGTTCGGCTTATCGGCCAGGCGGCCCTCGTTGGGCATGGCCTGCGCCTTTTCGAGAACGCCGGCGATTTCCGCAGCAGGGCAGGGCCGGGCGAAGTAATAGCCCTGCAGATGATGGCAGCCGACCGCCTGCAGGAAGCGTTGTTGTTCCTCGGTCTCGACACCTTCGGCGGTGACTTCCAGCCCGAGGGCCCGGCCTAGATGCACGATGGAATGGATGAGGATAGCGGATTCGCCTGTTCCTTCCATGCTTTCCAGGAAGGACTTGTCAATCTTGATCCGGTCGAAGGCAAAGCGGCGCAGATAGATCAGGCTGGAATAGCCGACGCCGAAATCGTCAAGAGCGATGCGGACGCCCATGGCGCGCAGATCCATGATCGCGGCCTCGGCCTGATCGGCGTCCTCGACGACGACGCCCTCGGTCAGTTCCAGTTCCAGCCGATGCGGATCGAACCCGGTCTCCGCAAGAATGCGGGCGACGGTGGCAACGAAATCGCGCTGGCGGAACTGCACGGGCGAGACGTTGACCGAAACAGATACGCCCGGCCAATGCTTGGTGTCGAGACAGGCGCGGCGCAGAACCCATTCGCCAAGCGCCGAGATCAGGCCACGCTCCTCGGCAATCGAGATGAACTCATTCGGCGGAATGAGCCCCGACTCGGGATGATTCCAGCGCACCAGCGCTTCGAGCCCGATGATCTGGCTGCCGTCGGCCGTCACGATCGGCTGATAATGGAGAACCAGACGTTCGTTATCGATCGCGGCTCGCAGGTCGTCCTCGATGATCTTCTTGAGGCGCATCGTCTCGTTCATCTGGTGCTCGAAGAACGAGTAGCGGTTGCGGCCCTCGTTCTTGGCACGATACAGCGCGATATCCGCATAGCGCATGAGCTGGACGGAATCATTGCCGTTTTCAGGGGCAACGGACACGCCGATCGAACAGCCGATGTTCACCTCGAAATCGTCGATGCGGAAGGGCCGGCGCAATTCGTCGAGCACACGGCGGGCCAGGGTCTCGACATCGTCGATGGTGCGAACGCCCACCTGGATGATGGCGAATTCATCGCCACCGAACCGGGCCACGGTATCGGCGCCGCGCACGAGCTGGCCCAATCGGCCTGCCACCTGGATGATCAGCTTGTCGCCGATCTCATGACCGAACTGGTCATTGACCTCCTTGAACTTGTCGAGGTCGAGATACATCACTGCAAGGCCGCCGCCATCACGATTGACGCGAGCCAGTTCGGTGTTGAGCGCGCGATGGAACAGGCTGCGGTTCGGCAGGCCTGACAGCGGGTCGTGGCCGGCCTGATGCTGCGCCTGTGCTTCGCTCTGCTCCAGTTCCCGCGTCACCCGGCGGATGTGCAGATAGACCAGCAATCCGTAGATGCCGATCACGGCGATGCCCATGAAGCCGATGCTGGCGAGACTTTGCAGGTTGAAGGATCCGTCGTTGATGCGGTTCCACACCAGCGTCATGCCAGTCTCCGGCGAAGCCGGGGAGGTCAGGTCGGTTTCGGCAAAGCGCAGATCGGCCAGCAGCAGCAATTTGCCGATCGCCGTCAGCGTCCGGTCTTCGAGGCGGCGGGCGACGACAAGCTGAAACTGATCACCGACATTGACGGCCGCCATTGAAATGATGGCCCGGGGCTCAACCAATGTCGAGCTCATGCCGATGCGGCGCAGGGCGAACGGCGTCTTCAGCGTCTCGCGTTCGGCGATGAGCTCATCGGAGGCTTTCAGGCGACGCTCGAGAATCTCAGGGCGGCTGGACCGGATGGAAATCAATTTGCCGGCGCGCGAATAGACCGCGACGAAATCCAGCCGGTGCTCGCTGGCCAGATAGGTCGAGAGCCGTTCCATGTCGATCGGCTTGCCGGACTCCGGCTGAGCCAGCAGCAGCGCCTCGCGCTGGATCTGGTCGGCAAACTCGCTGGCCTCATGTTCCAGCGCCATGTCGATGCGGCGCTGCTCGGTCAGGATCGCCTGCCGCTCGTTGCGTTCAAAGGCTGTCTTGGCGAGGAAGGACATACTGCCGATGACGGCGAAGGAAACCAGCAGGATCGGGACGACCGAAAGCGAGGTGGAGAGGGTCCGGGACCCGGGGTTCTTTAGGGCGTCCATCAGGAATCCAAGGCATTGCAGGTAGATTAGTTCTGCCAACGTTGCACAAGGAGGTTTACCGTTCGTTATCTTTGCCTTTGTTCAGCGCCCATGCCTGATTGTCACGGAGGAATGCTTTGAGGATTTACAGCAAGCCCAGCCCGCGAAAGCTGGCATGACCATTGCGCCCGATGATGATGTGATCATGCACTGCTATGCCGAGCGGCTTGGCGATCGCCACCACGTCCTGGGTCATGCGGATGTCGGACGTCGAGGGTGTGGGATCGCCGGAAGGGTGATTGTGGACCAGGATGATGGCGGTTGCCGACAGTTCAAGGGCGCGGCGCAGGACTTCGCGGGGATAGACCGGCGTGTGATCGACGGTGCCGGTCTGCTGCACCTCGTCGGCGATCAACCCGTTCTTCTTGTCGAGAAAAAGGATGCGAAGTTCCTCCCGTTCTGAAAAAGCCATGGCGACGCGGCAATAGTCGATCAGCGCGCTCCAGGAGGAGAGCGTCGTGCGCTTGGAAATGTCGCCGCGCGCCATGCGCTGGCTGGCGGCCGCGATGATCTTCAGATCGAGCGCGGTTGCCGCGCCGACGCCCTCCACTTCCGTCAGACGTTCGAGTGGCGCACCAAGCACTTCGGCGAATGAGCCGAAACGCCTGATCAGCAGCTTGGCGATCGGCTTGACGTCGCGCCGCGGGATCGAGCGGAACAGCAGCAGTTCCAGCAACTCGTAATCCGGCAGGGCCTCGGCGCCTGCCGCGCGGAAACTCCGGCGCAGACGGTCGCGATGCCCGGCGTTGAGGTTTTCCGCCGCATCGCCCCTGGTCATGCGCCCGCCTTTGCATAGGGCGGATGATGCAGCCCGCCCGGCGATACGGTGAAGATCTCGCAGCCGGTCTCGGTGACGCCGATGGTGTGTTCAAACTGGGCGGACAGCGAGCGGTCCCTCGTCACCGCTGTCCAGCCGTCAGAGAGGATTTTCACCTGCGGCTTGCCGAGGTTGATCATCGGCTCGATGGTGAACAGCATGCCGGGCTTGAGCACCGGCCCTTCGCCGGGGCGGCCGAAATGCAGGATGTTCGGTTCGTCATGAAACAGTTCACCGAGGCCGTGGCCACAGAAATCGCGCACGACGGAGCAGCGCTCGGCCTCGGCAAAGGTCTGGATGGCATGGCCGATATCGCCGGTCGTGGCGCCAGGCCTGACCGCCGCAATGCCCCGCATCAGCGATTCATAGGTTACCTCGCACAGGCGGGCCGCCTTGCGCGGCACCTCGCCGACATAATACATGCGCGAGGAATCGCCGTGCCAGCCATCGACGATCAGCGTCACGTCGACGTTGACGATATCGCCCTCGCGCAGCGGCTTGTCGTCGGGAATGCCATGACAGACGACATGGTTGATCGATGTGCAGATCGAATGGGTGTAGCCGCGATAGTTGAGCGGGGCAGGGTAGGCGCCGTGGTCCATGGCAAAGGCAAAAGCCCGCCGGTCAAGCTCTGCCGTGGTCACGCCGGGGATGACCCATTCGGTCATCAGATCCAGCGCCTCGGCGGTCAGCCGCCCGGCCTTGCGCATGGCAGCGAAGGCTTCGGGGCCATGCTGGCGAATATGGCCGGGGCGGCGTTTGGTCTTGACGTCTGTGTGCATAGCAACGTGTCCGTGATCAGAATGCCCCATACGCCGACACGGAGGCAAGGCCAACCCCTGGCTTGCCGGGCGGACACGCATCCGGGGCTTTATCAGTGCAGCTTCGACCGGTAAGAGGAAGGGCAACGCCGCCGCAGTCCCAGCGGCTTTCTTACCATCCGGGATTTCATGCCTGACCTTGATCGGAGCTTTGGCAGTTTCGCGCCCACCGGGTTCATGGCGCGACTGCTTGAAACGACGCGGGCGCTGCCGACCCACGGGCTTGGCAAGACCCTCGGCTTCGCGCTGCGACGGCTGGCGAGCATGATGCTTCATGGCAAACCGCTGGATGTCGAGGCCTATGGTGCGAAATTCCGCCTCTATCCCTACAACAACGTCTGCGAAAGCCGGATCCTGTTCTTCCCGCGCCAGTTTGACGAGGAGGAGCGCCGGCTTCTCGCCGAACGGATGAAGCCGGGGTTCCATTTCGTCGATATCGGTGCAAACATCGGTGGCTACGCTTTGGCCGTGGCCGCGCTCGCCGGGCCTGCCGCCCGCATCCTGGCCGTAGAGCCGCTGCCTGAGATTTTCTCCCGCCTCGCCTTCAACGTGCGCCAGAACCCGTTCGGGACCGTCAAGGCGCTCGAACTTGCCGTCGCCGACAAGGATGGCGACATGACTTTGTTCATCGACCCCTACAATCAAGGCGAATCGAGCCTCAAGATCATCACCACCGCAGAAGGGACCGCCGTTCGCGTGCCGGCGCGCAAGCTGACGACGATCCTGCGCGAGGAACGGTTCGAGCGGATCGATGCGCTGAAGCTTGATACCGAGGGAGCGGAGGACCTGATCCTCGAATGTTTCTTTGGCGAAGCCGACGAGCGGCTGTTCCCCCGGCTCATCATCCTGCAATCGACCCCGGAGCGCTGGAACATCAATCTGTTCGCGCTGATCGAACAGCACGGCTATCGCATCATCGCCGAAACCCGCAACAACGTCGTCTACGAGCGCGGCTGAAGCGTTCGGTTGCGGGTCAGCGCCCTTGCGCACCAGGCGGGGCGACTGCATAAGGGGGCATGAGCACGACAGTCCCCATCACCGCCGCGCTGCTGGTCATTGGCGACGAGATCCTCTCTGGCCGCACCAAGGACAGGAACATCGGCTATATCGCCGACTATCTGACCAATGTCGGTATCGACCTGAAAGAGGTGCGGGTCGTCCCGGACGACGAGGCCGAGATCATTGACGCGATCCGCGCGCTGAAAGGCCGCTATACCTATCTGTTCACCACCGGCGGCATCGGCCCGACCCATGACGACATCACCGCCGATTGCGTCGCCAAGGCGTTCGGCGTCGGTATCGACCATGATCCGCGCGCGGTGGCGATCCTCAGACAGCGCTACAAGCCCGAGGACCTCAATGAGGCGAGGCTGAGGATGGCGCGCATTCCCGATGGCGCCGATCTGGTCGATAACCCCATTTCCAAGGCGCCGGGATTCATGATCGGCAATGTGATCGTGATGGCCGGCGTGCCGCAGATCATGCAGGTGATGCTCGACAATGTCGCGCCGAAGCTCAAGACCGGCGTGAAGATGCTGTCCCGCTCGGTGGAGACCGGTGGCCTGCCTGAAGGTGTCTATGCCGAGGTGCTGGGAGCGATCGCCAAGGCCCATCCCGGCGCCATCATCGGATCCTATCCGTCCTTCGACGGGAAAACCTTTCTCAACCGCATCGTCATGCGGGGGCGCGACGAGTCTCTGCTGATTGCGGTGGAAAAGCAGGTGATCGACGCGCTGAATACCCTTCATGAAGCGCAGGGCTCAAGCTACAGATTGCCACTCTGACGCATTGCGGAGTTCGATCATGCAGCCGTTGCCGGACAAGGCGTTCCCGGTGTCGTGGGACCAGTTTCATCGCGATGCGCGGGCGCTGGCCTGGCGTCTGGCCGGGGCGGGGCCGTTCCGGGCGATCCTGTGCATCACCCGCGGCGGGCTGGTGCCGGCGGCCATCATCGCGCGCGAGCTGGAACTGCGGCTGATCGACACGATCTGCATCGCCTCCTATCACAGCTACAGCGCGCAGGGAGACCTGCAACTGCTCAAGGGCGCCAGTCCCGAGCTGATCGGTGAGGACGGCGGCAAGGGCGTGCTGGTGCTCGATGATCTGGTCGATACCGGCAAGACGGTGAAACTGACACGCGAACTGCTGCCCAATGCCCATTATGCCACGGTCTATGCCAAGCCGCTGGGGCGGCCGCTGGTCGATACATTCGTGACCGAAGTGTCGCAGGATACCTGGATCTATTTTCCCTGGGATATGGGCTTTGCCTTCCAGCCGCCGATCCGCAAGGGGGCGGCGGGATAGCGCGGGGCGTTCACCAAGCATCAACCATGATGAACGGCGGATAACACCAGCGGCAGAAAATGCCGGTTTGGTGAATGCCGGGGCGGCCCCGTCAACCGTTTCGTAACCCCAACGTGGTCTTACTTTTTTCGGCTCAAATCGAAAAGAGTGCGAGTATGCGTCAGCGTCACCGCGACCACGGATCCAGCAAGGTTCTCAAGCTTCTCGGAGCTGCGATGATCGCCGGCATGTCCGGCGCGTGCAGTTCGGATATCCTGAGATTCTCCGATACCCCGTTCGCCAATCCGTTCAATGGCAAGGCCGATCAGGCCACAACGGGCTCGGTCAATGCGCCGCTCGCCAAGGTGAGGGCTTCCTCGCTTGGCATGCCGCAGACGCCGGAGCCCTATCAGCCGTTCCCCTCGGCGGTCGGCGGCACAACGGCCTCGCAGGCCGCGATGACGCAGGTTGCCGCCGCCGGCAATCAACCGGTGCTTGGCTCCGTCGCAGGTTGGAGCGCAACAGGCGGAACGCCGGTAACAGCCGGGGCCGGTGATACGGTCGAGGCGCTGTCGGGTCGCTATGGCGTGCCGGTGCAGGCGCTGCGCCAGATCAACGGCATCAAGGGCCAGCCCAGCGCCGGCCAGCAGGTCATCATTCCAGCCTACAATCCGGGCATGGCGCGCTCGGCCGCTGCCGCGCCGTCCGTTACGCGCACGGCGCCGCCGGCT
>ERZ761609.1158-NODE-1158-length-25037-cov-49.499720_pt1 | contig 25037 bp, 20 predicted proteins | sample MGYA00511163_ERZ761609 | MGnify/ENA primary metagenome ERZ761609 (study PRJEB28899, sample SAMN02445070) | bioreactor sludge metagenome | biome: EBPR sludge | place: Australia: Brisbane, Thorneside Wastewater Treatment Plant | collected 2011-12-16 ... | reverse complement strand
ATACGATATTGGTCAGTGACTGGAGTTCAGACGTGTGCTCTTCCGATCTGTCGTCCCATTCCCCCACGCGGCGGCCGCGGGGGCTGGACGCGGCGGCCAGCGATTCCTGCCACAGCCGGCTCAACCGCAGCGCCTTGGCCGCGGCCTCGGGCGAAGGATCGTCCAACAGGGCGCGCGTCACAAACTCAAGCAGACGCGGCGAACGGTTGCCCGCCTCGATGGCGGGCAGTCCGAAGCGCAGCAGAAGGCGGGGGTTATTCAGGTCCACGCCCGCCTGCGTCAGGATGCGGCGGATTTCCCCCGCACGGGCGGTTTCGGGAAACCGGTCGAGATGGCTCTCCAGGGCGCGCGCATAATCGACGGCGGAATTGCCGGCCTCGGCGAGCGCCTGGTCGAGAATGTCCTGCTCGCGTTCCCCACCCGAGGCTTCAGGCTGCGTTTGCGCGCCAGCGAACGGCAGCAGCAGCAAGACCAGCGCCAGGACTCTCATGGAGCGTTCGACTCCGGCGCGGCGTCTGGCGCGGAGAAGAGTTCAATCAGCTTGCGGGCCCGCTCCCGGGCCATGTTCATGTAACTTTCGTTCTTGGCGACGCGATTGAGAAGGGGCAGATAGATGCCCGCGGCCACGATGCGGCGCTTGTCCCAGGCGGCTTCGAGTTTCAACAGGGCATTGTAGGACCCGAGCCGGTCGAACTTGATGACGCGTTCGAGGTCGTAGTAAATCACCGCCGTTGCGGCGATCCGCTCCACCCATTCCTGCAATGCCAACGCGTCCGGATCGGTGGAGTAGTTGAAGACCTGTTCGCGGCGTTCGGCACCTTCGATCCAGGCGTACTTTTTTTCGCCCATCCTGGCGACGGGCAGGCCGGATTCGAGCGTGCGGCCGAGCCGGTCGAGTTTGCGCGCCAGCCCGAAAATCGTGGCGGTTTCGGCCTCGGTCAGTTGGAGTTTGAGCGGGGTTTCCTCGTCGGGCGCATCGCGGTAAAGCGCCAAACCAGCGGAGCTCAGGTCGATCTGATAGTAAGGGGGCGTGCTGCCAGGGAAGGATTTCGAGAAGAGCAGGCGCGCCTCCTGATCGGCCGGCGCAGCCAGCGCGGCCAGCAGCAGCAGCAGTGGGAGAAGACGGATCACGCGGCCCTCCGCGGCTGATGCACCGCATGGCAGACAGCCACGGCGAGCGCATCGGAGGCATCGAGCGGACGGATGTCGTAGTCCAGCCGCAGCAGCGAGCGAATCATGAAAGCCACCTGGTCCTTCTCCGCGCGGCCGTGGCCGACCACGCTACCTTTGACGGTGGCCGGAGGGTATTCGCCCACGGGCAATCCTGCTTCGGCGAGGATGAGCAGTGTGGCGCCGCGCACCTGGCTGAGCTTCAGCGCCGAGCGGGCGTTGACGCTGGTGAAGGCATCCTCGACGGCGGCGGCGTCAGGCCGGTGGCGGGCGATGATCGCGCGCAACGCCTGGCCAATTTCAAGCAGGCGCAGCGCAAGGGGTTGCTTCGGGTCGGTGCGGACGACGCCCGCATCCACCAGCGCGTGCGTCACCCCGTCGGAGTCGATCACTCCATAGCCGGTCACCTGGGAGCCGCAGTCGATGCCGAGGATGCGCACGGGAGTCTGGTGTTATTTTTCGCTGGCGGCGACGGCTTCGTCGCTCAGGTCGCCATTGGTGTAAACGTTCTGAACGTCGTCGTGTTCTTCCAGCGCATCGGTGAGACGGACGAACGCCCCGGCGTTCTTGGGATCCACCTCCACCAGATTCTTTGGAATCATGGCGATTTCCGCCGAAGCGGTGGGGATGCCGGCTTTGGCGAAGGCGTCCACCATGACGGAATGCAACTCGGGAGCGGACAGCACTTCCCAGTTGTCTTCCTCCTCCTTCACGTCGTCGGCGCCAGCCTCCAGCGCCAGATTCATGAGTTGTTCTTCGGTGGCATTGTCCTTCTCGATGAGGATCTGGGACTTGCGCTCGAACATCCAGGCGACCGAGCCTACTTCGCCCAGGTTGCCGCCCTGCTTGGAGAACATATGGCGGATTTCCGAGACGGTGCGATTGCGGTTGTCGGTGGCGCACTCCACCATGATGGCGGCGCCGCCGGGGGCATAGCCCTCGAAGGTGATTTCGTCGATCTGGCCGCCCTCGATTTCACCCGTGCCGCGCTTGATGGCGCGCTGGATGTTGTCGTTGGGCATGGAAACAGCCTTGGCGGCGGCAACGGCGGTGCGGAGGCGGGGATTGCCTTCGGGGTCGCCGCCGCTGCGGGCGGCGATCATGATTTCCTTGATGATGCGGGTGAAGACCTTGCCGCGCTTGGCGTCCAGGGCGGCCTTCTTGTGCTTAATCGTCGCCCATTTGGAATGTCCGGACATGAAGGAACCTCGTGGTGATGGCTCTGATGAATGGTTGATGCGGGCGCCGCACAGGGGGACAGCGAACCCGGAATGAACCCAGATTCCTAGGATAGCAAGGGCGGGCGGGGGCAACAAGGGTAGGCAAGCGCCACCCGCGTCCCGCTCCGGGCTGTCTGGAACTGAGGACTCGATCCTTTGCCCGCCGCTACTGCGGCAGGCGGGTGGCTTTCAGGCTGGTATAAGCGCCGGTGTCCGCGAAGCGGAGACCAATCAGCGACATTTCGCCGGTGCCGACCTCGGAGAACTCCACCGCCCCCTTGCGGTTCGCGATCGCGGGGAACAGATCCCGCAACGCAAAAGCGCGATGGCCCGACGGCGGAAGGACGGGCAGCTCCGCCTGGAGGATGCGCTGGCCCTGGTCGTCACGGAAGACGACGATAATGTTGGCGGGCTGTGTTTCGCTCAGGTTTGCCACCGCCACGGTGGTGACGTATCCGCGCGTGTTGTCGAACGGCAACACCATCCGGCGCGGCGTGGCCACGTTCACCGGGACGGCGGCTTCCTGGTCCGGACGCCCGGGCACGACCTGGCGGAAGGTGGCAAAGCCGGTCACCCATTGGTCGGTGATGATCTCCGCCCAGCCGGACTGTGCGCCCTGGCTCAGCCCCGCGGTGCGGAACGTGCGCGAAGTGCCGGGCAGGAGTTCGATCAGCAACGGGTTCACGCCGCCTTCGAGCGCCAGTTGCCAGGGTTCGGTGGCGCCACTGGCACCCGTGGCGCGGTGGAACCGGAGCGCGATGTTGGCGGGGGTGATGTCGTTATTGACGAGCGTGATTTCGGTTGTGTACGGGCCGCCGTCGGCGATCTGCGCCAGCGACCGCCGCCCATTGGCGCGGATGTCCATCGATTGGGCTTCGAAGGAGGTGTAGGCCCCGGTGGCGTTGAAGCGGAGGCCGAGCAGCGAAATCTGCCCGCGGATCGCATAGATGTCCGCCGTACCTCGCCGGCCGTTCAGATAAGGATAGGCGTCCACGAACGAAAAGGCCGTGTGGCCAAGCGGCGGAAGATCCTTCAGCCGGTCGATGCGGATAATGTCGCCATTGGTATCGCGGAACACCGCCACCACGCGCGACGGCTCGGTGCTGCTCAGATTGACCAGCGCCGCGCTGGTCACGTTGCCACCGGTGTTGTCAAACGGCAGCAACAGCCGTTGCATTAAGGTCGGCGTGACGGGCACGGCGGCCTCCTGCACCTGGCCGTCCGGGCGGGTCTGCCGGAAGATGGCCGTGCCTTCCACCTGGTGCTGGCTAATCACCTCGGCCCACCCCTGGCGGATGTCTGGTGTGGCGGCGGCCGTCTCCACGGTCCAGGCGCCACCCACGGGAATGTCAACCTGGGTGATCGGCGTGTTGTCCACCATGGCGGGATTCCATGGCACGGTACCGCCGGAAACCGGATCGGACAGGAAGAAACGCAGAGAGACCCGGGCCGGGATCCGGTCGTTATTCGTCACGGTGATGGTGGTGCGATAGGGACCACCGTCGGCCACCTGCGCAATGGTGCGGATTAGCGCCGGGCGGCTGAGCGTGCGCACCGGAATGATGTAAGGCGCGCTCATGTCTGAAGGGGTGACGGTAATGGTGTTCTGCTGCGGCAACTCGGCGTATTGCGAAGTATCCACGGAGATGCCCACGTTGTCCGGAGTGAGGCCGCGCGTCTGAGAAAGCTTCACCGCGGCGGCGCCGGCGTCCTTGGTGATTTCGTAGCCGATGGTTCGCCCTTGAGAGGAGATGATCTGAATGGGTTGGGCTGGCGGCAACGTTTGGCCGAAGGCGTAGAAGCTCAAGTATGTCGGGACAACGGTGAAATTGGGCGACCGCTCGAGCACGCGGAGTCGAACCGTGACTCGCCGCTGGTGGCCGGGAATCGAGGGGCTGGTAAACAGCAGTGCGCCCTCATGCTCCTCGCCGGGGTCGAGTCCGGCGGCCGTGGTGCGAACAGTCAGCCGCGCGGGCGCCGTCACGGGCTGGTTCTCCAGGATCGACAGCCAGTCACCACCCGACTGAGTCTCCACGGACCAGTTCACGTTGAAGGGCGCCCCGTTCGAGACCTGAACATTGAGGAACTGCTGGTCAGTGCCTTCGGGGCCGGCGGAAAGCGAAAGTTCGCTCCGGTCGGTGAGGATGACGGTCCCGGTGACATTGAAGGTCACCGGCAGGGTGATGGGATTCAAGCCGGCGGGTGTAACCGAGAGCACGGCCGTGTATTGGCCAGTCTGCAGGCCATTGGGATCGGCAGTGAGGATGAAGGTGACCGTGGTGTTGGTTTGGATGGTGCCGCTCACCGGGGTGACCGTCAGCCAGCCCTGATTCGTAACGGCCAGGTAATTGGTGGGCGTGCCGAAGTTGGTGAGCGTGACCGAGCCCGAAACCTTGTCAACCGTCCCCGCGGGGGCGTTCAAGACCAGCGCGGTGGGCTGCCAGATGAGCGCCGGTCCCTGCCCCCAGACCGGCAGAGCCAGGACGGTCAGCAGCAAGATGGAAGAAAGACATTTCGAGAGCATCTTGTTTGGATCATATGCCGGATTGCGTTCCGCAACAAGTATGCAATTGCGAGATTCAACCGCTTTTGCGCAGGACGGCCGCCTGGAAGCCGTCGCCGGGGTCGCGTCCGGGCAGCCGGACCACCGTCTGCACAACCAGATCGGGGGCCTCCGCGGCCACTACTTCCTCGTTCTCCTCCGGCTCCAGCGAGCACGTGGCATACAGCAGCACGCCGCCCGGCTTCAGGCATTTGAGGGCATGGCGCAGTATCCGGCGCTGCCGGTCCGCATGGCGCACCAGGTCCGCGGGCGTCAACCGCCATTTGATCTCCGGGTGGCGGCCCAGAGTGCCTGTCCCGGAACAGGGCGCATCCACCAGGATGCGGTCGAACGCCGGCCCGAACGGCAACGGCTCGGACGCGTCCAGCCGCACCAGGTCCGCCGCGCCCTTCGGCAACAGCAGCTCGCGCAGGCGCCGCGGGCTGGCATCGCACGCCACGGCGCGCACCCCGGGCGTTTCCAGCGCCACCGCCGTCTTGTTGCCCGGCGCGGCGCACACATCGAGAAATCGGTGACCCGGTTTGAGATCGAGTAGCGGAACCATCGCCTGCGCGCCGATGTCCATGATGCGTAGCCCTGCTGGTGCCGTCCCGGTGGCCAGATAGCAGCCCGGAACGGCGGTCGGCTCCAGCCCCGGCGGGGGCGGCACACCGGGCGGCACCCTCAACCACAGTTGCGGCGTCTCCAACGCCGCGGCCGCCGCTGCCCGCGCCGCCTCCGCCCCGAATCTCCTCCGCCAGCGATCCAGCAGCCAGCCGGGCATTGAAACCGCCAACTCTTCCGTCGGCCATTCAGCGGGCAGCGCGGGCAGACGCCGCAGCACGGCATTGACAAACCCCGCCGCCGAACCCTGCCCTGCCCGCTTCACCAGTTCCACGCTCTCCGCCACCGCCGCATGCGCCGGGATGCGCGAAAGAAAGCGAAGCTGATACACGCCGATCTCCAGCGCCGCCCGCACTCCCGCATCCAGCCCCGCCGCAGGACGCGAAGCTCGCGCGTCAATCAGGTGATGCAGCTGCGCGCGCCGCCTCAGACAGCCCAGCACCAACTCCGTCGCCAGCCCCGCGTCGCGCGAATCCAGCCGCGCCGTGTGCTGCGGCAAGAGCCGGGAACTCAACTCCCCAGCCTCGACGGCCAACAGAATCTCGAAGGCGGCGCGGCGGGCGGGACTCACGCCTCTATAATAGGAGCTTGGACTTACAGAAGACCATTCTGCGCAAGGTGGGCGAGGCCATCGGCCGGTTCAAAATGATCCGCGATGGCGACCGCGTTGCCGTCGGTTTTTCCGGTGGCAAGGACTCTTTCACGCTGCTCGAAGCCCTGCTGCTGTTGCGCGACCGCGCTCCTATCGACTTCACCGTCTGCGCCTTCACGATTGAACAGGGGAAGTTCCTCAAGCCCGTCGACCCATTCGGAGAATACCTGCGCGAACGCGGCGTCGATTGGACCTACCGGGTCGATGACCCCTCGCTCCGCCTGCTTGCCGAACAGCCGGACCACGGCTGCGACCTGTGCAGCCGCTTTCGCCGCCGCGCCGTGTATGAGGTCGCGCGCGAACTCGGCGCCAACGTCATCGCCTTCGGCCACACCGCCGACGACTTCTGCGAAGCCTTTCTCCGCAACGCGATGTTCACCGGCAAGCTCAGCGCCCTGCCGCCGGTCACCCATTCGCGCAAAAAAGAATTCCGCCTCATCCGGCCCTTGCTCTATGTGACCGAAGATCTCACGCGCGCCTACGCCGGTCAGACCGCCGCACCTGTCATCCCCTGCGGCTGCTCGCTCAAAACCGGCACCGTGCGCAAGTCGCTGCGCGGCATGTTCGCCGAACTCGAACGCGACTATCCCTACCTGAAACAAACACTGCTCACCGCCATGGGCAACCTGGAGACCAGCCGCCTGCTCGACCTCCGCCACCTCGACCTCGAAGCCGGAGAAGACGGCCCGCGCGGCGCGTTTCCCCTGCTCGAGGAAGAGGCCTTCATTGAGAGCTAGGCCGCGGCATGGACGGATGAGAGATACTGTCGAGTGGGCCGCCTCCCCGCCGGGGCCCCGAAGAACGGAACCACCGAAATTGTCATGAGATTTCTTCCCCGCGAAGTCAAGTTCTTTGAATTCTTCCTGGACCAGGCCAAACTGATTGTCAGAGCGGCCCAACTGCTTCATCTGAGCGCCCTGGAAGGGCCCCACGCCCTCGCCGGCGCCGCACAGGAGATCACCCGGCTGGAATCCAAGGGCGACGAGATCATCCACGAAGTCTTCACCAAACTCAACCAGACCTTCATCACCCCCATCGACCCCGAAGACATCCACTCCCTGGGCTCCTACCTTGACGACGTGCTCGACGCCATCGAGGAATCGGCCCACCGCATCGTCGCCTACCGCATCGATCCCATCCCCGCCTCGGTCGTTGACGTCTGCGGCATCATTGAAAACTGCGCCATTGTCCTGGTGAAAGCCTTCGAGGCCCTCTCCGCCGACAAACCCATGCTTGACCACTGTATCGAGATCAACCGCCTCGAGGATCACGCCGACGTCGTTGTCCGCGCCGCCATCGCCGACCTGTTCGAGAACGAGAAAGACGCCATCGCGCTGATCAAGCTGAAGGAGATCTACGAATACCTTGAAGCCGCCACCGACAGCGCCGAAGACGTCGCCGACGCCCTCCAGAACGTGATCGTGAAGAACAGCTAGACGGATACCAACGATGGACGGCGTCTTACTCCTGGTGATCGTCATCGTGACGTTCGCCCTGATCTTCGACTACATCAACGGCTTCCACGACGCGGCCAATTCCGTCGCCACCATCGTCGCCACGCGCGTCCTCACCCCCTTCCAGGCCGTGCTCTGGGCCGCCTTCTGGAACTTCATCGCCGCCGTCCCGCTACTTTTCTGGCACGAGGCCGGCGTGGCGAAAACCGTGGGCGCCGGCATGGTCAACCTCTCCTACGTCACCGAAATGGTAATCCTCGCGGGCCTGGTCGGGGCGATCGTCTGGAACCTGCTCACCTGGTATTACGGCATCCCTTCCAGTTCCTCCCATGCCCTGATCGGCGGCTACGCGGGCGCGGCGCTGGCCAAGGTCATGATGACCGCCGGCCCCGGAGAACTCCTGAACGCGCTCGTCTGGAAGGGCTGGTTTATTACAGTCTCCTTTATCTTTATCGCGCCCCTGCTGGGCATGGCGATCGCCTTCATCATCATGACCGCCATCCACTGGATCTTCCGCCACAGTTCACCCAAGAAGATGGACAAGTGGTTCCGCAAGCTCCAGTTGGTCAGCGCCGCCGCTTTCAGCTACTCCCACGGCGCCAACGACGCCCAGAAGACCATGGGCATTATCGCCGGCGTGCTGGTCACCGCGGGCTACATCGACGAGTTCCGCGTGGACTGGTGGGTGGTGCTCTCGGCCCATGCGGCCATTGCGCTCGGCACGATGTCCGGCGGCTGGCGCATCGTCCACACCATGGGCGCGCGCCTCACCCGTTTAAAACCCCGTGGCGGATTCGCCGCCGAAACCGCCGGCGCCATCGCCATCCTCTTTCCCACCTTCCTGAAGATCCCCGTCTCCACCACCCACGTCATCACCGGCGCCATTGCGGGCGTCGGATCCATCCAGCGTGTCAAGGCCGTCCGCTGGGGTCTCGCCACCAATATCCTCTGGGCCTGGATCCTCACCCTTCCCTGTTCCGCCCTGGTCGGCGCCATTACTTTCCTGTTGATCTACTGGACCACGGGCCGCGCGTAGCCCCGCGCCGTTAAGGCCAGGGTCACTGTCTCCACCTGCGTCCCGCCCATCCTCTTCAACTCCAGCATGTCCTGCCGGCACGGCCGCTACTTGCCCGTCTTGTTCACCTTCTCCGCCCGCACCTCGCCGCCGCCAGCGGGGAACACCCTGGAATGTCTGTCCGCCGCGGCGGCCGGGTGCGCTTCGTTCTCCAGCCGGCTGCCCATGATGAAATCGCGACGGAGCCAGCCTCCCAATTTGCAACCACCGCGCCCCGCCGCCGATCATCAGGAATGACATGAGTTACGGCTATCCGGTAGTGCTGCGTCTTGCGGGGAAACGCTGCGTGGTCATCGGCACGGGCCACGAAGCGGATCAGAAGGCCGAGGGATTGCGCGAAGCCGGCGCCGAGGTGGTTGTCGCGCCCACGTTTGCCGAAGTGCTGCTCGAAGGCGCTTACCTTGTCGTCGCCGCGGGACCGGACCGCTCAGACAATACCCAAATCTTCGCCGCCTGCGAGGCGCGTGGCATTCTGGTGAACTGCCTCGACGATCCCCCCCGCTGCCGCTTCACCTACCCGAGCGTCCACCGCCAGGGCGACCTGCTGATCGCTGTCTCCACCTCCGGCGCCTGCCCCGCGCTCGCCGTCCGCCTGCGCGAACGGTTCGCCCGCGAGTTCGGCCCCGAATACGCCCGTTTCCTCGAAATCTGCCGTTCCCTCCGCGAACGCCTCGCACGCCTCTACCCCGGCTTCCTCGAACGCAAAACGCTCTGGTACCGCATCGTCGATTCCCCCGCCCTCACGCTGCTTCGCGAAGCCCGCGAGCCCGAAGCCCTGGCCGCCATCGAAGCCGAGATTGAGGACCGGCGCTGAGAGCATCCCACCGCGCTACCCTGATATTTCATGCGTCTAGGAATTGATTTCGGCACCACCCGTATCGTCGTGGCGGCCGCCGATCGCGGCAACTATCCTGTCGTCGCCTTCGAGTGTCCCGATGGCGCGGCCCGCGAATGGGTGCCTCCGCTCATCGCTCTGCGCGGCGGCGAGCGGCTCTATGGCTGGCAGGCCTGGGCCTTGCAGGGCGCCCCCGGCGTCACCCTCGTCCGTTCTCTCAAGCGCGTTTTGGCCGACGCCGGTCCCGGCACGCTCATCAATCTCGGCCCCGCCGCCCTGCCGCTCCAGGCGCTGCTCGGCGAGATGCTTGCCGCTCTGCGCACCCAGTTACTCGAGGCCTCCTCCCTCAGCGTCCGTCCCGGCGAACCGCTCGAAGTGATGCTCGGCGTCCCCGCTAACGCCAACTCCAACCAGCGCTTCCTCACCGTCGAAGGATTCCGCGCCGGCGGTTTCGAGGTCCTCGGCCTGCTCAACGAACCCTCCGCCGCCAGCATTGAATACGCCCACCGCCTCGGCGAAGCGGACCAGCAGGCCCCCGAACACATCCTGGTGTACGACCTCGGCGGCGGCACCTTCGATGCCTCGCTGGTCGAACGCTCGGGTGTCAGCCACACCGTGCTCGCCACCGAAAGCATCCCGACGCTCGGCGGCGAGGATTTCGATGAAGCCCTGGCTGAACTCGCCCTCGCGCTTGCGGGCCGCGCCCAGGAGCGCCACGGTTTCTCCGCCGCCGAGGAGTTCCTGCTCCTCGAAGAATGCCGCGAAAAGAAGGAGTCGCTCCACCCCAACACGCGCCGTCTCATCATCGATCTCGATGGCGTCCGCGAGGGCTGGGGCCAGCTCACCGTGCCCGTCGCCGAGTTCTATGAAGCCTGCAAGCCGCTGGTCGAAGAAACGCTGCACGCCACCGACGACCTGCTCGCCCGCACCGGCCTCGCCGAGCCGCCCTCACTCTACATCACCGGCGGCGCCAGCGAACTGCCGCTCGTTTCGCGCCTGCTCCGCGAACGCTTCGGCCGCCGCGTGAAACGTTCCGCCTACACCCGCGCGGCCACCGCCATCGGCCTCGCCATCCAGGCCGACGCGCAGGCCGGTTACCGCCTCCGCGAGAACTTCACGCGCTGGTTCGGCGTCTGGCGGGAAGCCGACCAGGGCCGCCTCATGGTCTTCGACTCCCTTTTCGACAAAGGCACGCCCTTGCCCGCCGCCGGCGAACCGCCTCTCGCGCGCACTCGCCGCTATCAACCCGTTCACAACATCGGCCACTTTCGCTACCTGGAATGTACCCACCGCGACTCTCATGGCGCGCCTTTCGGCGATGTCACGGCTTGGGACGAAATCCGCTTCCCGTTCGATCCCTCGCTCGCCCGCCGACCCGCCGCCGAGCTTGAACATTTGCCCGTTATCCACAGCGCCGACGCCGCCCGCCACTGGATCGAGGAGCGCTACGAAGCCGGTCCCCACGGCGGCGTTTCCGTCACGATCGCCAACCTGACGGCAGGGTATAATCGCACCTACCGGCTGGGCCGGTGGGCCGATCAACCCGTCGCGGTCAGCCCGCAAAAAAGCCCGCGCCGGCGAAAGCGCGCCGCCGAATGAAAGAGCTTCTCAAACCCTCGCTGAACTGGCTTCTCGTCTTCCTGCCCGCCACCATCTGGCTCCACTACGCCAGCCCCGATTCGGCCACCTCAATCTTCATCTGCGCCTGCCTCGCCATCCTGCCGCTCGCCGGATGGCTCGGCAAGGGCACCGAGCATCTGGCTGAACACACCGGCGAAACCGTCGGCGGACTGCTCAACGCCACCTTCGGCAACGCCGCTGAATTCATCATCGCCCTCGCCGCCCTGCGCCAGGGTTTGCACGAGGTGGTCAAGGCCTCGATTACCGGCTCGATCATCGGAAATATTCTGCTGGTCGGCGGCCTCGCAATGTTCTGCGGCGGCCTGCGTTTTGAACGCCAGCGCTTCCGCGCCAAGGCCGCGCGCACGCAGGCCACGCTGCTGACCCTCGCCGCCATCGCCTTGGTTCTCCCCGCCTCCTTCCACGCCATCGGCGGGCCCGTGGGCTACTCCAAGGAAGCCAGTCTCAGCCTTGAATTCGCCGTCGTCCTGCTAATCGTGTATGCCGCCGGACTCGTCTTCTCCCTCGTCACCCACCGCCGCATGTTCGAGGCCATCGGCGGACCCGAGGCCGCGGAGGCCCACGGCGAATCCTGGTCGAAGGGCCGTGCCATTGCGGTGTTGACCATCGCCACCGTCCTCATCGCCTGGGTCAGCGAGATGTTGGTGGGCAGCGTCGAAGCCGCTGCACACACCTTCGGCATGTCCAACCTCTTCGTCGGCATCATCGTCGTCGCCGTTGTCGGCAACGCCGCTGAACACTCCACGGCGATCCTCATGGCCATGAAGAACCGCATGGACCTGGGCCTCGGCATCGCCGTCGGCTCCAGCATCCAGATCGCCCTGTTCGTCGCCCCCGTGCTCGTCATCGTCAGCCAGTTCATTGGTCCGCGCCCGCTCGATCTCGTCTTCAGCCCCGCCGAAGTGCTCGCAGTGTTGCTCGCCGTGTGGGTGACCGCCCAGGTGACTGCCGACGGCGAATCCAACTGGCTCGAAGGACTCATGCTGCTCGCCGTTTACCTGCTGCTCGGCGTCCTCTTCTTCTTCCTGCCGGAGACCGCCGCGAATGTCCCTGCTCACTGACCTCACCCGCGCGCGCCTCATCGACCTCACCCACGACTGGCATCCCGGCATGCCCCACTGGCCCACGCACCCGCCCTTCGCCTACTCGCTGACGAAGCTCCATGGTGAACAAACCCTGCCCGGCGGCGTGTCCAGCGCCGCTGATCTCATCGCCATGGGCGCGCACAACGGCACGCACATCGACGCCCTCTGCCACTTCTCCCAGCACGGGCGGCTCTGCGGCGGCATCGAAGTGGCGTCGATTCAGACCTACACCGGCGGCATCACTGCCCACGGCGCCGAAACCATCCCGCCCCTGGTCCAGCGCGGCATCCTGCTCGACTTCGCCGCCGCCGGCCCGTTGCGCGAGGACCACGAGATCACGCCCGCCGAACTCGAACAGGCCGAGCGCGCCGCCGGAGTCCGCATCGGTCCGGGCGATATCGTCCTGCTCCGCACCGGCTGGGCCCGCTACTGGAACGTTCCCGCACGCTACGTCAATGGACAGCGCCATCCCGGCCCCGGCCTCGCCGCCGCCGGGTGGCTTTCCGCCCGCGGCATCCGCGCCGCCGGAGCCGACACCGTCGCCTTCGAACTCATGCCCTCGCCATCCATGGCCGTCCACGTCCATTTTCTGGTCGAGCACGGCATCCACATCCTTGAGAACCTGAATCTGGAGCCGCTCGCCGGCGTGCGCGAGTTCGCCGTCGCCGTCGCTCCGTTACGCCTGCGCGGCGCCACCGGTGCTCCCGCGCGCGTCTTCGCCCTGATCGAGGAACACCCATGAACTCATCCCGCTTTCTTGAAGGACAAACGGCGCTGGTCACCGGCGCATCGCGCAGCATCGGCGCCGCCGCCGCTCACGCCCTCGCCCGCGCCGGCTGTGCCCGTGTCCTGATCCACTATGGCTCCCATCGTGAAGGCGCCGAAGCCACGGCCCGCGACTGCGAAGCCCTTGGCGCGGAGACCGCACTCTGGCAGGCCGACCTCACCACCATGGAGGGCATCGAAGCTCTCTGCGCCAGAGCCCGTGAAGACGGCCGCATCGGCATCCTCGTCAACAACGCCGGCTCCCTCGTCCGCCGCGCCCCGCTCGCCGAATCCACCCCCGAACTCTACGACCAGGTCTTCAACCTCAACGTAAAAAGCCTCTGGTTCCTCTCCCAGGCCACCGCCGCGGGCATGGTCCAGCGCGGCGACGGCGTCATCGTCAACCTCTCCTCGATCGGCGCTCGCAATGGGGGCGGCCTCGGCGCCACCCTCTACATCGCCGCCAAGGCGGCCGTCTCCGGCATCACCAAAGGCCTCGCCAAGGAACTCGCCGCCAAGGGCGTCCGGGTCAACGCCGTCAGCCCCGGCACTGTGGACAACGACTTCCACGCCCGCTTCTCCACCCGCGAGATCCTCGACAATGTCACCCGCATGACGCCCCAAGGCCGCCTCTCCACCAACGAGGACATCGCCGGGGTCATTCTCTTCCTCTGCTCGCCCGTCGCTGCCAATATCCATGGCCAGACCATCGAGGTCAACGGCGGCGCTTTTATGATTTAGGATTCATTCATCTCAGTTTTTCGGCCGATAAGCAGGACATGAACAGGATCCTGCTCCTGGCCGCCGCCACGCTGGCCGTCAGCCTCCCGCTCGCCGCCGAGCCACCCCCGCTGCGTCTCAAGACCGGCGGCGCACTCGACGAACTCCCCGAGGCCGGTCTCGGGGCCCGCTCGCTCTTCTTGCCTTCGAGCGGCCGCACCCGCATGGTCATTCAGTTCCGCGAAGCCCCGGGCTTGACCGAACGCAGCCTGCTCGAAGAGCGTGGCGCCGTTCTGCTCGCCTACCTGCCCGACCACGCCTGGATCATCTCGGCGCCCGACTCCCTTTCGCTCGCCGGCCTCGACGTCGTCCGCGCCGGCAGGCTTGGCCCCCGCCACAAACTCAGTCCTCTGCTCGAAGACTCCGAGGCCGCGCTGGTTGAATTCCATCCCGATGTCAGCCCCGCCGAGGCCCGCGCCCTCGCCCACGCCGCAGGTCTCGAAATCGTCGAACACCCCGACCTCGGCCGACGCCATCTCGTTGTTCGAGGCGCCGCAGCGCACCGCTTGTCCGAACTCGACGAAGTGCAGTACGTCATGCCCGCCAGCGCCGAACTCCTCTCCGGCGCGCCCGTCCACGCCTGCCTCGGCACTCACGCCGGTGGCGCGCAGGCCGCCACGGCACTGTTTGAGGTCTTCGGCGAAGGTTGGGACGGTCCTGGCCTCAATCCTGCCACCGTCGGCTTCTGGCTTGGTCCGCTCGCCCGGAATCTGCCGTCCGCCTCGGCCCGCGCAGAAATCGAACGCGCCTTCGCCGCCTGGGCCGTCCCCGTCCGGCTCACCTTCATCGAGCGCCCCGAACCCGGCCGCCTCGCTACCATCGATCTCCGCTTCGTGCCGCTCGATGGCCCCTTTGGCATGCTTGGCAGGACCTACTTTCCGCCCCCCAATCCCGAACCCCTCGCTGGCGACATCGACCTGGATGACAGTGAAGCCTGGCGCATTGGCGCCGACGTGGACCTCTATTCGGTCGCCTTGCACGAACTCGGCCATGCCCTCGGCCTCGGCCATAGTGACGACCCCCGCTCGGCGATGTACGCCTACTACCGTCGTCTGGAGGCCCTCCACTCCACGGACATCAACGCCATCCGCCGCCTCTACGCCACCCGCTACGAAGGCGGCGATTCGCCCGAGCCTCCGGGCGTCCCGCTCCCCGCCCCCACGCCACCGCCACCCACAGAGCCCACGCCCACTCCACCTCCACCGCCCCCGCCCGCTCCCACACCCACACCCTCTCCAACTCCATCTCCCGCTCCCGCGCCGCCCGCCACCCCGGACGCGCGCCCCCCCAGCCTCACCATCACCAGCCCCGCCGGTGCCACCTTCACGACCACCGCCACCACCATCACCATCCGCGGCACGGCCACGGACGACTCCGGTTCCGTCGCCGTCACCTGGACCGCCCCGCTGGAATCGGGCGTCGCGACCGGCTCAGCCCCCTTTTCCGCCGGGCCTATCCGGCTGATCCAGGGCTCGAACCGCATCACGATCCACGCCACCGATCCCAGCGGCAACTCCGTCTGGCGCTCGTTAGTGATCACGCGCCGGTAGCCCGGCGCGCCCTTACCGCTTCTCCGGGTACCCCCATGGCACCGGACCCTTGCGCGGCGGCGGCGCATACCGCTTCCGGATCGCCGCCAGCCCCTGCGCCTGAAACTCCGCGCCAACCTCAAAGACCCCACCCTCGTCCTTCAGCCGCCGCTGCAATTCCGCGATCGGAATATCCTGCACCGCCGAGTTGCCGGATATCGCCAGCGAAGCCGCAATGCCCGCCGCGTGCCCGATAATCATATACTGCGGCTCCATCCGCATCGACGAATACGCAATATGGCTCGCCGAAAAACACACCGGCACCAGCAGGTTCGTCGCCTCCGCCCGCTTCGGGGTCAACACCCGGTACGCGATCTGATACGGCTTCACCGACACCTGCACATCACCTTCGTTTTCGACAAATCCCCGCTCGTTAATGTGCCGCTGCACATTGTGCGAATCCGAATTATAACTGCCCATTCCGATAAAATCGGGCTTGGTGAGATCCGTCTGCAGATCCTTCTGCGTGGCGACGAACTCGCCCACCATCCGCCGCGCCTCGCGCACGTAAAGCTGGTGCGGCCAGTGGCCCGTGTCCACAAATTCATCCTTCGCCAGGCCCCACTCCCGCATCTGCGCCTGCAACTCCTTCGGCACCCGGGGATCGTTCGCCAGAAAGTAATAGAACCCCTTCTGGTAGTCCTCGTGGTCCTTCCAGATCCGCGCCCGCGTCGCGTAATCGCCCTCCGGATAATCGTAATTCTTCCCGATATAATCCGTCGAAAACCCACCGCGATTGTTCCAGTCCGCTTTCCCATTCGGAATCACCCGCAGCAGATTCACTTCATTGATATCCAACGGTCGCCCCAGATAGGGCGTCATCTTATTCAGATAAATCGCCAACAATTCGTACCGCTTCGGATCGTAATTGTCCGGTTTCGGCCACGGCACCCGGTTTGCCGCCACATTCGTCGCGATCACGCGGAAGTTGTACGCCTGAAGCCGCTTGTCCGCCGACCCCGGCTCGCCCCGCGGCTCCGCCGACACCTCCGGCAGCAGATTCCCGTTCGCATCCCGCGCCGGAATCTCTACTGCAAACTGATGGCTCGGCGTCCGCGCCCGCACCCCCGCAAGCGATTCGCCATACTGCTGCGTGCTCTCGCGGCCAAACGTGTAGCTCACCTTCGCCTGCGCCATCAGGTCGCCTTCATACGACGTGTCCGCGAACACCTTCCCCTGAAACCGCGCCCCGTTCTCTGTCGTGATCTCCACCACACGCGTGCCTTCCTTACGGACGCCCGTCTTCTCGCGCAACCGGTGCCGCTCCAGCAGCGTCACCCCCGCGTCGCGCAGCATGTCGCGCATGATCGCCTCCGCCACCTTCGGCTCGGGCATCCACGCGATCTCCTGCAGATGCCGGTCCAGCCCGTAGCGCCTTCCGGCGAGATAGTAAAACTCCAGCGCCATTCCGCCGATCACCTCGCGCCGCCCCACGTCAGTGCCCGACAGTCCGCCGCTCACCAAACCGCCCACATGGTCGCGCGGCTCCAGCAGCACCACTTTCAATCCCTGTCGCGCGCCCGACACCGCAGTCGCTACGCCCGCCGCGCTGCCGCCATACACCACCAGATCGTAGCTCTGTTGCGCGAACGCCGCGCCCGCCGCCACCAGCAACACCATCAACGCTCTCATCATTTATCTCCTTGCCGGCGCTTCCTTCGCCGGAGCCGCGGGCGCCGTGAATTCCAGCACCTGCCCATCCGCCAGCAGCCGCTCGCGCAGCTTGTCATACGGCACGTCCTGCACATCCATGCCGCCCTCAATCGCCATCACTGCCGCCGTCGCCGCCGACTGGCCCAGGATCATGAACACCGGCTCCATCCGGATCGACCCGTAGGCGATATGCGAACTCGACACCGCCACCGGCACCAGCAAATTCGCCGCCTGCCCCTTCTTCGGCACCAGCGACCCATACGAAATCTGATACGGCCCTTGTGTCGAAACGCCAATATCTCCTTCGTTCTGCACATAACCTTCCGGCGTAATATAACGCTGAATATTGTGCGAATCGATGCCATAGGAACCCATGCCCACCGGCTCGGGCGTCGGCCGCTTCTTCAGCAATTCATTCTCCGTCATCACATACCGGCCCACCATCCGCCGCGCCTCGCGCACATACATCTGGTGCGGCCAGTTGCCGTTATCGGTGAATTCGTCCTTCGCCAAGCCCCACTTCGCCATCGCCGTCCGTACATCTTCGGGCACCCGCGGATCATTGGCGATGAAATAGAGCCAGCCCTGCTGGTAATTGATGTGCTCCTGGATGATCTCCTTCCGGCGCTCGTAGCTCGCCTCCGGATAATCATAATTCCGCCCGATATTATCGGTACTAAAGGGACCATGATTATTCGTGTCCGTCTTCCAATTCGGAATCGGATCGAACTTATGGAAGGTTTCCCGCCAGCCTGCCTCGAAAATCCTCAGCAATAACTCGTATTCCTTGGGATCGTAATTCGCGGGCTTCGGGAATGGCACGCGGTTCTCCGGCACTTGCGTCAGACACATCCGGAAGCAATAGGCCTGCACTTTCTTGTCCGCCGACCCGTACTCGCCCGGCGGCTCCGTGCTGACCCGCGGCAGCACTCCGCTCGACGGGTCGCCCGGCACCACATACGGCGAAATCCCCGCCTTCAGCACGCCGAAATGATGGCGGTGATGCAGTACGCCCGTCTGCACCCCCGCCCACTGTTCTCCGTATTGCTGCATCGACTCGCGCCCCACGTGGTAATCCACGCCCGCCGCCGCCATCAGATCGCCTTCGTAAGTCGCGTCGATGAACATCCGCCCCGTGTACGTCTTCCCGTCCAGCGTGGTGATCGACGCGATCCGCCCGCCTTGCATCTTCACTCCCTTATCACGATCCAGCCACGCATCCCGCACAATCGGGATGTTCAACTCCTTCACCCATTGCTCGTACACCCCTTCGGCGGCGTGCGGCTCAAAGATCCACATCGTCCGTGCGCCTTGATCGATCGCCTCGGTGCCCTGCCCCCGGTTGCCGTACTCCTCGCGCTTCTGCCACTTCCACGCCTCCGCCTTGTCGTAGTGTTGCCACACGCGGTGATAGAACTCGCGCGACAACCCGCCAATCACGGCCTTGTTCCCCGAATCCGTCCAGCCCAACCCGCCCGCGGTCAGCCCGCCCAGATGTTTCTCCGGACAGACCATGATGACGGTCTTGCCCATCTTCTTTGCCTGCACGGCGGACGTAATCGCCCCCGACGTGCAACCATACACCACCAGGTCATACTGCGGCGCTTGCGAACAGGCGGCCAATGACAGGGCCATCCCGATAATTGCGAGCCTGCGAACGTGGATCATGATGAAGTGTCCTTGAAATATGGCCTGTCCCCGCGGCGTGCCGCCCGAGGACAGGCCCAGTCTATCGAGTCCGCGCCTAGAACGTCAGGCGCATGCCAACCTGCATCCGCCGCGCTTCCAGCGCGCTGAAGATGCGCCCGAAGTTCGCGTTCGTGTTCACCCCCTGTGCGTTCGGCGTGAAACTCGTATTCGGCATGCTGTAGTTCACCGTGTTCAACGCGTTGAACATCTCCCAGCGCGTCTCCAGCCGGAACCGCTCCACGAACGTGAACACCTTGAACACCGAAAAGCTCACGTCCACCAGCCCCGGCCCCCGCGTGGAAGGCAGCGTGCGCGGCGCGTTGCCGATCACGAAGTTAGCCGGGTTGCGGAACGCATCCGTGTTGAACCACCGGTTCGGACCGCGCTGATCTGAAGGCAGGGACGGATCGGCTACCAGGTCCGGATAGTTGATGCCCGTGAAGTTGTTGCTCCCGCGCACCTGTAGCGGACGCCCGGTCTGCAGCGTCGTCACGGTGTTGAACTGCCAGCCGCCCGCCAGCACGTCAAGCGCCTTCGGCATATTCGCGCCAAACTTGCGCCCGCGGCCCACCGGCACTTCCACCACGCCGCTCGCCACCAGCCGCTGGCTCACGTCGTCGATGTCGATCGCCTTCTCCAGACGCCGGTTGAAGGCGCCAATGCGGAAGTCGCCCGTGCCCGAGGCATCGCCGCCGCCGCCCAGCGCGAAGTTGTCCGAGATCAGCTTACTGCCTGTGTAGCTGATCATCGCCGACAACCCGGCCGAGAAGCGCTTCTCCAGCAGCAACTGCAAGGAGTGGAACGAACTGCTCGCATTGTTGGCTCCAAACGTGAAAACCGTCTGGTAGTCCGGGAATGCCACCAGCAGCCGCTGCCGCTGCACCTGAGCCCCGGCCAGCGGACCTGAGGCAATCTGGCCGAGGAACGGGTTCGCCACATTGGTCTGCAACGCCAGCCCTTCGCTGAAGAACCGCGGATCAAGCTGGTTCAGGTTGTAGTTGCCGCCAAACAGCTTCACGCCCCGGCTGCCGGAATACACACCGCTCGCGACCCAGCCCGCCCACAATGAACGCTGCACCGTGAGGTTCCACTGCTGCATGTACGGCGTGCGCCCGGCGCGGTCCTGGTAGCGGACGCCGAAGCCGCGGAACGCGCTCGGCCCCCCCGCGGCGCCCAGCGGTTGGAGGATCACGCTCGGCCCCTCGCTGAACTGGAACGCCTTCGCCGGCGTGCCCGCCGGACCCTGGAACGGCGTATCCACCGAGAAGCCCGCCGCGTTCGAGTTGTCGCCGCCCGTGTGGCCGATCTCCGAAATCGTGTAAATGATCCCGTACCCGCCGCGGATCGCCATCTTGCCGTCGCCCTTCGGATCCCACGCGAAACCGAAGCGCGGCGCCAGGTTGTTCTTGTCCAGATCGACAAACGTGTCCGGGAAGCCATTCGCGCCCGCGTAGTTCAGCACGCCCGGCATCCCCGTCTGCGGGTTCATCACAAAAGGATCAAAACTCGAATAACGGTTGTGCAACTCCCGTGGCCCAAAAGCGACGTCGTAGCGCACGCCCAGATTCAGGGTGAGCGTCCGCGTCACCTTCCAGTCGTCCTGGAAGTAGATGCCCAGCGGCGTCGAGCGGTACTGGAAGAACGGCCGCACGCCAATGTTGCCGCCGCCCACCTCGCCCAGCAGGAAACTCGCCAGCCCATAGCCGGTGTTGGCCGGCTGCAACGGGTTGCCCGTCAGCGCGGGACCGAAATCAAATCGACCCGAAGGGTTCACACGGTTGATGAAGCTCAGCCGCGACCAGCGCAGGTCGAAGCCGGTCTTGAAGCTGTGTCGGCCGCTTGTCAGGTTCACGCCATCCACAATCTGGACATACTGCTGCGCGCGCAAGCCACCCGAAAAGCTCGCTTGCCCGATGTTCAGCAACCCGCCGCCCAACACGATCGGCGGGAACTGATCCTGCGGGATCTGCGCCGGGAAGCCCAGCCGCGCCGGCCAGCCCTGGTCAAAGCTCGGGTGCAGAAACGGCAGCCATTGCCGCGACACCGCCACCCGCAGGTCGTTCACGATCCGCGGAGTGATCACGCGCGTATAGTTCGCCACCACGCTGTGGTTGTCCCGCTGGTCGTTGCGCGCCACCGGGTCGGCCTCCTCCAGACCCCAGCCGCGGTCCCGCCGCGTGTTCCGGGTGCTCGTCAACCGGAAGAAGATCGAGTCATTCTCCGTGATCCGGTGATCCAGACGCATGGTGCTCACGCCCTGGTCCGACGAGGATGGAATCAGCGCAATGTAGTTATTCGCAAACGTGAACGGATCGGTGGGAATCGCATTTGGCAGCGGCTGGAACGGCATCACGCGCGCCGACAGCGGATCAATCCGGCTTGTGGGCACGATGTTGTTCGGCAGCGGATCCCGGATAAAGCCCGAGCCCGCCGGGTTCTGCCTCGTTGTCGAGGGATCGAACAGCGGAATCTGCCGGCCCTGCCCGTCGCGCAAGTTGGCGAAATTGCCCGTGCGGAACTCCGGCACAGCCACCGACCCCAGTCTCGGGCTGCCCGTCGCCCGCCACCGCCATTGTTCGTATCCGGCAAAGAAAAACGTCCGGTTTCGCCCGTCGTACACCTTCGGAATCCACACGGGTCCGCCCACCGTGCCGCCAAACTGGTTGTAGCGCAGCACCTGCTTGATCCGCCCCGTCCGCGGATCCGGCTGCGTCGCAAACGCATTCCGCGCATCCATGGCATCGTTGCGGAGAAACTCATACAGCGACCCGCGGAACTCGTTGCTTCCCATCTTCGTCACCACGTTGATCACGCCGCCCGAAGTCTGCCCGAACTCCGCCTTCAGCGAACTCGTCTCCACCCGGAACTCCTCCACCGCGTCCGACATCGGCACCACCGCGATCTCGTTGTGGACCGGCGCCGAATTCACCGCGCCGTCCAGGAAAAACTGGTTGCCGTACGCCGGACCGCCATTGATGCGGATCTGCGAAAAGGTCTGGTTCGAAATCTCCGCGAAGCCGTCCATCGAGTCGTTGCGGGGCTGCACGCCCGGCACGATCTTCACCAGATTGAAGACATGGCGCCCGTTCAGCGGCAATTCCTCGATCCGCTTGCGCTCCACCACCGCGCCCAGCGTCGAGTCCTCGGTCTGCACGCGCGGAATCTCCGCCGTCACGCTGATGCTCTCGCTGACGTTGCCGACGTCCATCCGGATATCCACACGCAGCCGCTGGTTCACCTCCAGGTTGATCCCAGACTGTTGGAAAGTCTTGAACCCTGGCGCCGTCGCCTCCAAAGTATATGGACCAATCGGAAGCTGCGGGATGACGTAGGTGCCATCCTGCGAACTGTTCCGGCTGAAGACAAGATTGGTGGACACGTTTGTGACTGTGACCTTGACGTCGGGAATCCCGGCTCCCTGCTGATCCGTAATTGTGCCAGTGATCGTGGCAAGACTGGTTTGCGCCGCCAGGGGCGTGACCGCAGCAAGGGCCAGGGCAACTAGTGCCAAGCGAGCAGACTTCATGGGGTCTGAACCTCCTATGCGGGACAGTATGCGCTTGCTTTCCGTGGCGAAAGAGATAAAAATGGGTGTTCTAACGGTTAAGACCTCGTGATTTCAAACGCTTCCGAGATCCACGCAGAGCTCGAGAGAATCCTGTTAACACGCCACTTGCGTGAGTCCCAGCAGCTTTCCGCCCTGTTGCGCTACATCGTCGAGGAGACCCTCGAGGGCCGCACCGACGGTCTCAAGGAATACCGGCTCGGCCTGGAAGTCTTCCACCGTGCCCCCGAGTACGACCCCCGGAATGACGCTATCGTCCGGGTCCAGGCCAGCCTGCTCCGCAAACGCCTCGCCGCTTACTACGAACACGAGGGGCGATCTTCCAGCCTCCGGATCTTCCTCCCCCGGGGCGGCTACATCCCCGAGTTTCGGCACGTCGAACCCGGCAATCCGGAACCTGATCTCGATCCGTCCACCCGCCTCCTCCCCCAGCCTCCCGCACCCCGCTGGCCTGGCTTCGCGGCCGGTCTGATGGTGGGTCTGCTCGTCATGGCCGGCTTCGCCTGGTGGCTCTCCGAGCGGTCCGCTATCACCCCGGCCGAGTGCCCCGCCCTCTGGAGCGCATACCTCCAACCCGGCGTCGAGACCGTCACCAGCTTTGGCGTTCCTCTCTTCTTTGCTGGAGGCGGCGGCCTCTTCGTCCGCGATACCCAGGTGAACCGCCTCAGTGACGACCGTAGCCGGGTCGATCGCGTGGGCAGCATTCTTGGGCTCGGCTTCCGCCCCCAGGATGATGTCTATACTGGCGTGGGCGACGCGATCGGCACGCATGAAGTCAGCCGCTGGCTCGAACGCCACGGCATCCGCGCCCAGGTCGCCAACTCCAACTACCTCGGCCCTTCCGACATCGAAGACCGTAACCTCGTCGTCGTCTCCTCGGCCCGCTTCCAGACCATCCTTCAACAGATGGATCTGCCCAACCGCTTCCCCTTTCTTGGCCAGTCACGCCAAGGCGGCTACGCCCTGACTGACCCCCTGCCCGGCGAGGAATCCTCGTATAGCTCGCGTGGCAGTGATAGCGGCGTCAATACCAGTTATGCCGTCATCAGCCTCTGGCCCGCCCCCACGCCCGGCCGCCGCATGATGTACCTCTCGGGCATCGAAACCTGGTCAACGCAGGGCGCCGCCCGCTTCGCCATCGACCCCGAGAGCCTTGCTGGGCTCCAAAGCCGGCTCGATGCCGACCCCGATGATGGCCCGCGCGGCCGCAAAAGCCCCTTCTTCCAGGTGCTGATCCGCGTCGAAGGCAAGCACAACCAGGTCCGCGGGGCCTCCTACGTGACCCATCGCTACCTGCCCGCCCCCTAATCCCAGCGCCCGTTCCGGCCGATCATTGATTGGAAGCGTTACACTGGCAGGGGATAGAGTCCCGAACCTGCCGGCTACACCATGCGGGAAGCCTTACTCATCGTCATCCTGATCGTGCTCGGCGTGGTCGGCTTGGCCAACGCCAGGATCGCTCTGCTGGGCTACATCTGGTTCGCCATCATGCGGCCCGACGTCCTCGCCTGGGCGCCGGACCGCTCCTACTCGCTCATGCTCGGCCTGGTGGCCTCGCTCAGTTGCCTGCGCGAGATCTACCACCTGCTGCCCGCCCTCCAGATCCGCTGGATGGTCCTGCTGATGAGCTACTGGTTCCTCATCATCCTCTCCGTGATGTTCTCCACCCATATCGAGCTGTCGCTGTTCACGCTCAGGATTTTCTTCCCCACCATGCTCACGGCGACGTTGATCCCGGTGGTGCTCCGGCGCTTTGAGGACATCCGGCTGCTGTTCCTGGTCATGGCGTTCTCGCTCGGCTTCCTGGGCCTGAAGTTCGGTCTGTGGGGCGTGCTCGCCGGGGGCACCAGCTACACCCAGGGCTACGGCGGCTCGCTCAGCGACAACAACCTGTTCGCCCTCGGCATGGTGGTGGGCCTGCCGCTGTGCTGGTACGCCCGCGACGTGGTCCAGGGATTCAAGTGGAAGATGATGTTTCTGTCCTTCTGCATCTTCATGCCGGCGGCCATCGTCATGAGCCACTCTCGCGGCGGCATCCTAGCGCTCGGCGTGGCGCTGCTGTTCGTCATCTGGTACTCGAAGCGCCGCGTGCTGAGCTTCGTGCTGCTCTCGCTATTCGTGATGGGCTCGGTCCTGCTGGTGAAGGACTCGATCGTCGAGCGCATGGCGACGCTCAAGTCGGTCGAGGACGATGCCTCGGCCCAGGGGCGCCTCACCCACTGGTCCGGCGCCCTCCGCATGTCGCTCGACTACCCGGTCTTCGGCGTCGGCTTCGGCGGCTTGCCCTACGCCCGCAACATCAGCCGCTACCTGAGTTACGACAGCTCACAGTTTGCCCACAACAACTACCTGCAGATGGTGGCCGACTCGGGTTATCCGGCCACGCTCGTGTACTGCGCGATGCTGTTCGGGCAGATCCTCTGGTTTCGCAGCGTGGGGATGAAGTTCCGGGGGCGCGACCCGGCAATGTACGCCATGGCCATGGGCATGTGCGCCTCGCTAATCGGCTTCGCCGTGGGCAGCGTGTTCCTGAGCCGGACCTTCTATGAGACGCCGTACTACATCTTCGCCTTCGGCGCGGCGATGTCGCCGGTGGCGGCGCAACGGCTGAGGGAGTTGGATGCCCCGCAAGCGCCGCCAGTGGCGCCGCAGCCGGTGCAGGCGCTGCAGATCGGAAGAGCACACGACTGAACTCCAG
>ERZ761609.1157-NODE-1157-length-25038-cov-54.211184_pt1 | contig 25038 bp, 22 predicted proteins | sample MGYA00511163_ERZ761609 | MGnify/ENA primary metagenome ERZ761609 (study PRJEB28899, sample SAMN02445070) | bioreactor sludge metagenome | biome: EBPR sludge | place: Australia: Brisbane, Thorneside Wastewater Treatment Plant | collected 2011-12-16 ... | reverse complement strand
ATGCGGACAGATCACGTGTGAATAAAAGCGGACAGATTGATTTACTACCGACAGCTAAAAGCTAATCGGATTGTTCAGCCATCCACTCAGATCCACCTTGCGCTCCGCCGCGCTCACCCCGAGCGCCATGATCGAAGCCACGATCCCATCAATGCGCCGCGTGCTCTTCAGCCGATCCGCCTTCACCGGCTTTATGTTCCCTGAGGGATCACTCGCCACCGTCGTACACTCGGCATTCCATCGCAGCACCGGATGCCCGCCGTGCATGATCCGGCGTTGCAGAATCAACTCCTGAAGCCGCTTCGTTGGCGCGCTCATCGAAGAGTATCCCTGCCCAAAGCGGGCCACCGTCAGGCCGCCTTGCTCCAACTGCGTCACCACATCCGCCGCGCCCCATCGGTCATAGCCCACAATCTTCAGCCGGAACCGCTTCGCCGCCTCCAGCACCCGGCTCACCACAAAGCGGTAATCAGTCGTCGGCCCCGGCGTGATCTCCAGCAGCCCGCGCTCCGCCCATGCGCGGTACGGCACCCGGTCCCGCCGCTCACGTTCCACCAGGCCCTCGCCAGGCACGAAGAAGAACGGGACCAGGGCGAAGCGATCCTCCAAAGGGAAGGTCAACACGAAGGCAGTAAGGTCGATGGTTGCCGACAGGTCGAGGCCTCCGTAACAGGCCCGCCCCGCCAGCTGGTCGAGCGGCACGGGTTCGGCGCACGCATCCCAGGCTGCCATATCGAGCCAGGCGTGCTCCGCCTGAGTCCAGCGGTTCAAGTACAGCCGTTCGAAGGCAGCCCGCTCATCAGGCATATTCTTCGCCCGAAGCGCGGCAATCCGAAGCTCTTCCAGGCTTCGATGCGCCCCGAGCGCCGGATTCGCCAGCCGCCAGGTCGCCTCTTCATCCCACGGCGCATCCGGCGGAGCCTCCGCCAGGTGCGCATAGAAGTGCCGATCAATCGAGGGATCAAGCCGCCAGCGCTTCGCATGCTCGTAGAGCGTACCGAGCGGAGAGTTTAACTCATAGCCCGCCGTCGAGATCACCAGGCCCATCGGTTGCCGCCGCGCGCCCGTCGAGGTCTGCAACACGTCATAAAGCTCTCGGTCCGCAGAGGCGTGCAGTTCGTCGTAGATCCAGAAGTGGCAGTCGAGGCCATGCGCCGTTCCCGCATCGCTCGACAGCGCCCGAAACCCGGTCCTCGTCACCTTGTCCGTGATCCGCTTCGTCGCCCTGGACACCACCGCCCGCTCTCGCAGGATCGGCGACAGTTCCAGCATATCGGCCGCCGTGTTGAACAACAGGGAGGCCTGCTCTCGGGAGTTCGCCGCCGTCACCGCCTGCCCCCCGATCTCCCCATCGGCGAAGGTCGCATAGAGGCCCATCGCCGCGGCAAACGTCGTCTTGCCGGTCTTCCGAGGCCAAAACAACAGGCCGCTCCGCACCCGGCGGTAGCCCTCCGCCGTCACAGGGTCAAACAAACCCCTCAGCGCCTCAAACTGGAACGGCAGCAGCTTGAACGGCTCACCGGCAAACTCGCCCTTCGTGTGGACCAGCAGCCCTTCAATGAAGCGCCGGACCCGCTCCGCACCCACGGCATCGCCGAGCACCGCATCGAGCGGATCCACGGCCGCCACCTTCCGGCGGAGCGCCCGCCGCCGCACCCTCGGCATCAGTTGACCTCCGCCTGGTCGAACAGCGGAGCATCCGCCGGCTTCTTCTTCGGAAGCCGCGGCGGAGGCAGCCCGTCACCTGAAGGCCGGCCAATCGGCCCCGGCTCTTCGATGTCGAGGCCCAGTTGCCGCATCGCCCGCATGAAGAGCGAGTAGCATTGCTTTTCGATGTCCACCGCCGGATTCCGCCGGCCGTTCAGCACCAGGCCCTTCCTGGTCACCAGTTCGCGCGCCTGTTGCGCCCGGTCCCAGTTCTCCAGGGCCACACGCAACAGCATCAGGGCATCCGGCGTCAACTCGTACTCAGTCGCCACACGTTCCCACATCGCTTTCGCTTCATCGCTCAAGTGCTCAGGTATCATCATCACTTCACCCTTCCTTATGCCCCCGGAACCCTTTCGAATCGCGACGGGGGCCACCACGTTCTACGCTCGCAGGGTTCCGATGATTCACCCCCCTACCCCCAGCCGCCCCCTTGAAGACGCACTCCCCCTGAATCTCTTCCCAGGAGGCGCACTTCTCAACCAGATCCGCGCCCCGGTCCCTGAACCGGCACACCGGCCCACAGTACCGCTCAGGCCACGCAACAGGAACCCCGCACAATCGGCACACTCTCACCGCAACACCCCCACACCGTTTCCAGTCCTTCCAGTCCTTCCAGTTGGCACGCGACCCGTAACCCCTGCGCTATCAACACTGTTTCCAGTGTTTCCAGTGTTTCCAGTAGGTAGAGAGTATTTCGCGTGCGCACGTGCACGTGCGCGCACCCCTAGACTGGAAACACTGGAAACACTCATGATTCGAAACCACTTAGACTGGAAACGGGACTGGAAACCATACTGGAAACACTGGAAAGCCAGCCCTCAGGCGCGACATACCGCCAGTTCGACCCGCCGCCGCGGGCCAGGTTCTTCCTCTTCCATCCGAGGAACACCAGCACCTTTGCCACCCGGTTCTTGTCGCTCTGCGCCCACATCCCTTTGTCTTTCTTGACGCAGCGTTCGAGAACCTCAGCCACACTAACCGAGGTCAGCCGCTCACGTGCTAACCACTCCACAATCAACTCGTGCCAGGCGTCCTCATTGAAGCGATCCCGTTGCTCCGCATCGGCCGCCTCCTGAAGCTCCGCCGAATCGAGATACCACGGCACGCCCTCCCGGTACCTGTAGCAGGCCTCAGCCCATAGCTGCTCACGGTCGCGCCGAAGCTCGCGCAGGTTGATCTTGCCGCACCGCACCGGCCAGAACCGCCGCCCGCCGGTCTCATCGCCCAGGTACACGCCATCGTTGCCCGTCCCGGCAAAGACGCATTGCCGAGGGAAGGCCTCGACCCGCTGCCCGTAGGGAGGCCTGAAGCGATCCACAGTACGGCTGACAAAGCTCTTGATGGCCTCGGTATCCGAGCGCCGCAATTGCCGCAACTCCGCAAGCTCCACGACCAGCACGCCCCGGATCTGGAGCGCCGCGTCCTTCGATCCGAGTTCGTGAATCTCATCTGTGAACCAGTCCCCCGCCAGCGTCTTCAGCGCGGTTGACTTGCCCGCGCCTTGCGGCCCCTCTAGGACCAGGACGCAATCCGCCTTGCAGCCCGGCTCATAGACCCGCGCTACCGCGGAAACCAGCCACCGCTCCCCCACAGCCCGCACATAGTCGCCAGCCTCAACCCCGAGGTACAGCGTCAACCAATCCCGCGCGCGCTCGATCCCGTCCCACTTCAGCCCGTCCAACCACTCGCGCACCGGATGGAAGCGATTCTGAATCGCCACCGCCTGGACGGCTTCCGCCACATCCCGCAACTTCACCATCACGCCCTTCGACTGAAGCCACTTCAGCGCCATGAGGTCATGCGCTTGCGTCCACTCATCGCCCAAGTCCTGATCCAGCGGCGGAGGCTTCCGCAGCACGATCCGCGCCGCGAACTCGTCATAGGCGATGCAGCCCTGCCAGTCGGGAGCCTCACGCAGCGCCAATTCCGCGTTACAGAACTTCGCAAGCACCCTGCCCGCCGCATCCTTCCTGAGTAGCGCCGTCCAATCCGCGCCCTTGCCCTTGTGCACCCTGAAATTGGCCAATCATGCCGCCTTTCCGACAGCCCGCCGCGCCGCCTCTGAGATCGTGTCCACCACCCACAACGTCAAGCGCTCACTGAAGACCAGGTCGCGCCGCCCTACCTGCACCAGCCGCTGGCATTCCTTCCGGTCACGCCGGCGCGCCGCCAGGTACCAACTCAGAATCTGATCCGCCGTCGCCGTCTCCACCCGGTAAAGCCGCCGCGCCGATGTGATGAGGCCCCACAGGTCTTCTTCCTCATCCGCCCGCCGCTTCCGCGCCTCCAGTTCAATCTTCAAACCCGCCGCCCAAAGCTCCGCATCCTCACCATGCCGCTCCGCCAGATGGCGCCGCTCCGCCCGGACCCGCCGCGCCCCTGGAGCCATCGGCTCATCCGGCACGCCGGCGAACTCGCGCAACCAGGCGACAGCCGCGGCCCGGTCGCATCCGCGCGCCCGCTCGACCAGGTCAAGCACCCCGCCACCTTCGCCGCGGCTGAAGTCAAACCACGTCCCCTTATCCGGCGCAATGGCGACGTGCCAGCCGTCGCCACCACGCCAGAAGGCCCGGCCACGCCCCCGGCGGAGTTCACCCCCGCCAAGGGCGCGCCAAACATCGATGATCGGAACCGCAGCGAAGTCCACCTACGCCGCCTTCCCCTTCCCCTTCCTCTGCGCCCGGATGCCGGCCGCAATCAGACGCTCGCGGCGGATCTCTTCCTTGATCTCCGCCACGGTTCCGAGGATCGGCCGCGCGCCCGGCAAGCCCTGAAAGAAACCGGCCCGCCAGGCCTTACGAAGCGCTTGTACGTAGTCTTCGATACATTGCTCGAAGATCTCCCGCGCCCGCTCGTCGGTGTGCAATTCTCTCACGCGCCGTACAGCGGCCGCCGTCGGTTCGCCCGCCTTGGGGTAGGTTCTGAGCATTTCACGCCACCTCCCCCATCGCCTTATCCAGCGCCCGTTGCCCTTGCGCCTCGAACCACGCCTCGAACTTCGCCCGTGGGATTACGTACTTTCTACCGATCCTGAGGGCGGGGATCTGCCCTTTTTTCAGCATCTTATACGCGCAGCTACGACGAAAACCAAACTTCTCAAGGTCCTCAATAGCGTACGTGTGAGACTCAGGTTTGCCAGCCGGTCTTGTCTGCACTCTGACTACTCCTTTCACTGATGACGTGTTAGTACGTCTTGAATACAAGATTTGCATGAGGCTGCGTTTTTGTCAATGCTTTTCTTGCAAAGGATCTATGCAAGCGTTCTAATTGAGGCATGGGACTCTCTATCCATGAGGCGGTGAAGACGCTCCGCTCCCGCTACGGCGATTCCCAGCAGGCCTTCGCCACGCGCCTCGGACTATCCATCGGTTCGATTGCGAACTACGAACTCAGCCGCTCACCCGATCTCTTATCCGCGCTCAAGCTCCATCAACTCGCTTTTGAGCGCTCCTACGACGATCTAGCCAAGGTCTTCGAGCAGTACATGATCATGGAGTTTGAGATTTACGCCGCCCACAACCTACGCATGATCTTCTTACAGGAACTCAAGGCCAGTATGAAGATCGACGAAGCCCTCGACGCGCTCAAGACTGGAGATCGCCAGGAGTGCGAATCCCGCCTCAGAGAGGCGAAAGAGGAATTGCGGGTGCTCCGAGATCACACACGCACCCGGCCTCGCAGCGATTCCCAATGAACGGCGTCACCTACAAGCGATCCAAGAACAACTGGGCCTACAGCCTTTATCTTGGGAAGGACGCGGATGGCCGCCAGCGCCGCGACTTTGCCTCGGGATTCAAGACGAAGCGGGAAGCCGATGACGCCCGCCGCGCCAGAATACTCGAGATCCAGGACCAGGCCGCGTTTCAGGCCGGAGCGCCCGCCACCCTCGGCCAGCTGCTCATGATCTTCATGGAATCCGCCGGCGCCAGGTGCAGCCCGAAGACCCTGGAGCGCTACAAGAGCCTGGTCGAATACCTGGACCCGGACGTGCTCGCCACCGCCCTCGGCCAGGTCAACACCCTCCAACTAGAGCGCGAGTTCGAACGTCTCCGCCAGGCCGGAGGCCATCACCGCCGCACGAAGGAAGCCCGGCCGCTTTCGGCCCGCACCGTGCGAAGTGTCTGGGGAGTCGTCAGCGCCGCCCTCAACAATGGAATCCGCCTCGGGTACCTCCGCACCAACCCCGCCGCCAATTGCCACCTACCGCCGATGGAGCGCCGCGAAAAGGCCACCCTCGACCCCGTTGGCGTTGACTTCCTGCTCGCCGCCGTCAAGGGAACCCAGTTGCACCCGCTGATCCTACTTGCCGCCGCCACCGGCGCGCGCCGCGGAGAACTTCTCGCGCTCACCTGGTCAGACTTCGACCCCGCCCGCGGAGCGCTCCGGTTCGACAAGAGCCTGGAACAGACCCGCGCCGGCCTTCGGATCAAGTCCACCAAGACGGACCGCCCCCGCCAGGTCAAACTCCCGGCACTCGCGTGCGAAGCCCTGGAAGCCCACAGGAAGGCCCAGCGCGAGCACCAGGAGGCTTTCGGCGAAGACTACAAGACAGCCCCCCACTTGATCTTCGCCGCGCCCGATGGGAGCCACCTGAGGCCCGATACCGTCACCGCCGATGTCTGCCGGATCGCCGGACAAGCCGGACTGAAGGGAATCAGCCTGCACTCGCTCCGGCACAGCCACGGCTCACAGTTGCTCTCCGCCGGTGTCCCCCTGCCGGCCGTCTCGAAGCGCCTCGGCCACAGCACGCCCCGCGTCACGGCCGAGATTTACTCGCACGCCCTGCCGGAAGACGAAGAGGCCGCCGCCGGCGTCTGGGACACCCTCATGCGGCCGCATCTCGACACCCCGAAGAAGCCCCAGTAAGCCGCCGCCAGGTGGAGAAATTCTCCAGTTGACCAGGTGCGGAAATTCCGCAGCTGCACAATCGCCCGAGGCCTCCACCGCACCGGAGTGTAGCAAGAGTGTAGCAATAAAAATCTAAGTTATTGAAAATAAAGGATGGAAGTGGTAGCGCTAACGGGATTCGAACCCGTATTTGAGCCTTGAGAGGGCTCCGTCCTAACCCTTAGACGATAGCGCCACTACGCCTTCTCATCATAACGGGCCGCCCCTCGCCCGCGCAAGAGAGATAGAATCAGGGCAATGCGACACGTCCTCGCCGCGCTTCTCCTCTGTCTCGTGCTCGGGGCCGCGCCCCGGCCGTCCACTCCAGCCTTTCAAAAGATCACCCTCGACCCTGGCGCCAGCGAAACCGCCACGTTCGCCGACATCAATCGGGATGGCCGTCTCGACATCGTCTCCGGCGACGCCTGGTACGAAGCCCCCACCTGGAAGCGCCACCCGTTCCGCGAACTCCACTTCGAGAACCAATACGTCGACAACTTCAGCGACCTCGCCGCCGATGTTGATGGTGACGGCTACCCCGACATCGTCAGTTGCTCCTGGTTCTCCCGCAAGCTCGCCTGGTGGAAGAACCCCGGCAAGGCCGGCGGCACGTGGCGCGAAACCACGATGGAGACCAGTTCCCCAATCGAGTTCTGCTTCCTGGTGGACCTGAACAACGACGGCAAGGCGCTAGAGGTCCTGCCGCAGTTCGGCAACGCCAAGGCACCCCTGAAATGGTATGAGATCCGCGACGGCGCCTTCGTCGCCCACACCGCCTCGCCCATCAGCTACGGCCACGGCATCGGGGCCGGCGACGTCAACGGCGACGGCCGCACCGACATTCTCACGCCCAAGGGATGGCTCGAAGCCCCCGCCGATCCCCGCTCACCCGACTGGACTCTGCACAAGACTTGGGACGTCGCCTCCACCGGCTTCATGCATGTCCTACACATCAATGGCGACAAGCACCCCGACGTCCTCACCTCCTTCGCTCACGACTTCGGCATCTTCTGGCTGGAGGGCCCCGCCGACCCCAGATCCGGCGAGTTCAAGCGCAACCTGATTGACGACTCCTGGTCGCAGGCCCACGCCCTCACTCTGGTCGACCTCCACGGCGGCAATCGCACCGGCCTGCTCACAGGCAAGCGCTACATGGCCCACAACGGCAAGGACCCCGGCGAGCGCGACCCGCTCGGCGTCTACTGGTACGAACTCCTGCCCGGCCCCCGCCCGCAGTGGGTCCGCCACATCCTCGATTACTCGACCCGCACCGGCGGCGGCATGCAACTGCCCACCGCCGACCTGAACGGCGACGGCCGCCCCGATTTCGTAGCCCCCGGCAAGTCCGGGCTTTTCCTCTTTCTTAGCCAGTCCAAGTAGGAGCATTTTGACTATGAACTCATCCTCAGCCTCGCGCCGCGGCTTCCTCGCAGGAGCCGTGGCCGCCCCCGCGATTCTCAGCGCTCAGACCGGCTCGAAGCGCATCCGCGTCGCCTACATCGGCGTCGGCAACCGCGGCAGCTACACCATGGGCCACACCATGAATGTGGAGGGCGTGGAGATCGCCGCCATTTGTGACATCAACCCGGAAGCGTTGAAGAAGGCCGATGCCGCCGCGCAGGCCAAGGGCAACAAACCGCGGTTGTTCGACGACTACCGCAAGATGATCGCCGAGATGAAGGACATCGACGCGATCGTGATCGCGACGCCCACGAAGGCGCATCTGCCGATGACGCTGGCCGCGCTGGAAGCGGGCAAGCACGTTTACTGCGAGAAGCCGATGGGCTTCGACGAGCAGGAATGCGACGTGATCGAGAAGGCCACGATGTCGGCCAAGGGGATCTACCAGGCAGGGTTCCAGCTCCGCCACCACCCGGCGCGAAATGCGGCGGTGCGGTTTGTGCTGAACGGCGGCATCGGCAAGGTGCTATACCTGCAGGGGTACCGGCACACGAACGATCTGCCGCGCTTCATCCCATGGCTGTTTGACCGGGACATTTCGGGCGATAACATTGTGGAGCAGGCTTGTCACATCCTCGACCTGTTTGTGTGGGCGATTGGCAAGCCGCCGATCCGGGCGATGGGCTCGGGCGGCATCAACCTTTACAAGAACGAGCCGCCGGGCCGGACGGTGATGGACAACTACAGCGTGATCTATGAGTTCCCGGACGACATCCGTGTAAATTTCTCGCACATCTACTTCGATCCGCCTGCGTTTTCCGGGATCAAAGAGAGGGTGTACGGTTCCGCCGGCGCGATCGACCTGCCCACGGCTTCCTGGCAGCGGCTGGGGGAGAAGCAGCCGATTCAACTCGAAGTGGAGAACCCCAAAGGCAACGCCGACTTTCTGTCGATGCAGGCTTTCATCGAGAATGCCCGCACGGGCAAGAAGCCGCTGAACGATGCCGCCAACGCAAAGCTCTCGACGCTGGTGGGCATATTGGGGCGCAAGGCGATTCATGAGAGGCGGATTGTGACCTGGGCGGAACTCACCGGTTCACCTGCCTGAGGCGCGGCCCAAGGGCAGGGTGAGCCAGTCCCAGATGTAGCGGCGCCACCGGCGGTGGTTGCGCCGCATCCCCTCCGGGAGGCAGCCGAGCCAGGAGCGAAGGGATCCGCGCGAGGGTTCGAAGAACTGATCGCGCTGGTCCCGGCTCCATAGGTATTCGCTGTGGATCCATGCGGCGGGCACATAGCCGAAATGGCGCTCAAGTATGGCCATTCCTTCGGCGAAGGCTTGGCCGCGGTTGCCCAACGTCTTGTTGCCACGGTGCATGCGCGAACGGGCCCAGTCCTGATTGACATGGATGAACGGGCCGACGCGGGCAAGGCGGATCCAGAGGTCGTAGTCAAAAGCCGAGCCCCATCTCGCATCGATGCCGCCCGCCGCGCGGTAGGCCGAGGCACGGAAGAAGCAGGCGGGCTGGCAGATGGCGCACTCGAGGTCAAGGACGGAGGTGGCATTGGCGAGCACGGGGTACGGAGCGATCAGGCGGCCGGCCTCGTCTATCCACGAGGCCTGTCCGAAGACCGCCGCTGCCTCCGGATGGGCAGCGAGGGCCAGCACCGCACCCTCCACTGCGCCGGGCAAGAGCACGTCATCGGCGTTCACCCAGCCGAGGATGGCCCCTCGCGCCACTGCGAATCCTTCGCGCAGGGCCGCAGCCGCTCCGTTATCCCGGGCGGATCGCCATTCAAACCGCCCTTCGTAGCCGCGCAACAGATCCAGGGTCCCGTCGGTGGAGCCGCCGTCGAGGACGCGGTAGTCGATGTGGGGGTAGGATTGCCGCAGTACGCTCTCGATGGTCTCCGGGAGGAACCGGGCCATGTTGAAGGAAGGGGTGATGAGCGAAACCAGCGGGCTCACCCGCCCATGCTACCATCCGCCCCGATTTCAGAGAATGAGAACCGGATTCAGGGCAGTGGTCTTCCCAAGTACTTAGCCGGATCTGGATCTGGCCGCGCTGCTTGAGGGGAGTGCCGGGCCGGCGTTCCCGTCGGTCTATGAAGGGTTTCGCCTTCCGGTGGTAGAGTTGATGAGTTTGGGAGCGCCGTTCGCGACCTCACGCGCGGGGAACTGACCGGAGTTGGTCAGGGAAGCCGCACTGCTGATGTATCCCGAGTCGGGGGTGGGAAATCCGGCCGTGCTCGCGAGTCTGATGGATTTCCCCCGGGGTTGGCGGATCGTCTGGGCGAGGCTAGGTTCTGCTGGCTGCGCTCGGCCCTGCCCCTGTCGGGGCTCTGTGAGGTGTTGCGGCTTTGGCCGCAGCGGAATGAGGTGGCCCTTGGGAATTGAGACGGCCCAATTCGATCTGGAAGCATTGGAACCACGGTCGCGACAGTTTGCTGAGGACTTGTTGAACCGGTTCCCCCAGTTTCGTTCGAGTGTGGTGATGGAACGTCAGGCAGGCACTCCAGATTGGACGTTGCTTGTGACCGTGCCCGCCCCCTCGGGCGACCCGCTAAGCACTATTGAGGTATGGGCGGACCGCGACGACGGCCCTGGAGTTCGTTTCGGGACCTGGCACACGCACGAATCGCTTTGTGACCGAGGCACCCTGTTCGAACTCATCGAGGGTATCCTCGTGGGCCGGTTTGCCCTCTGTGAGCCCCTTGGCGATGAGGCGCCGAGGAGTACACTGCTTGATCTTGCGGATTCCGAAGCCCTGGTCGATGAGCTAACACGTCATAACGCTCCCGGGCAGGTCATAATCCGCTCCTGGGCTCATGGCGTCCGACATGTCAGCCTGGACGAACTGCGGTGGCGTGGCTAGTAGCCCTTCTGCTTGTCCACCTCGTGGAGTAGAGGGAGACCGTGGGCGAAGCGGGTGAGATTTTCCCAGTAAAGCTCGATGTAGCGGGCCCGCTCGCCGTCGCTGCGTCCGGCGATATGCGGGGTGATGACGACGTTGTCCATCTTCCAGAGCGGGCTATCGGCGTCGAGGGGTTCGACTTCGGTGACATCAAGACCGGCACCGGCGAGGCGGCCCTCCTGAAGCGCGCGCACGAGGGCAGAGTTATCGAAGGTCTTTCCGCGTGAGACGGCGATGAAGTAAGCAGACTTGCGCATCAGGTCGAACTGTTTTGCGCCCATCATCTTTTCGCTGGCCGGGGTGTGAGGGACGGCCATGAAGACGACATCGGCCTGGGGCAGGAATTCGTCGAGGCGTTCGGGGCGGACGATGCGCTCGAAGAAGGGCAGCAGGGGCTTGTCCTCGATATCGACGCCGGTGACGGTCATGCCGAAGGCGTGGGCGCGGATGGCAATTTGGGAGCCGATGCCGCCCGAGCCGATGACGATGGCGTGCTTGCCGCGGAGTTCGAGGAGCGGGACGCCGGTGCGGCCGCTCCAATCGCGCTGGCGCATGTAGCGGGTGAGGCCGCGGGTGTGGGCGAGCAGGAGGGCGAGGGCGTGGTCGGCGATTTCGGGGCCCTGGACGATCTTGCCGTTGGTGAAACGGAACGAGCGGGCCTTGAATGCGGGGGTGCTGAGATACTGTTCGACGCCGGCGGAAGGCACCTGGAGCCACTCGAGGTTTTTCGCGGCGGCGATCTGCGCCTGGGTGGCCGCGCCGATGATAGCGTGGGCGTCGCGGATTTCCTGGTCCACAGCGGAAGCGGCGGGGGCGACGATGTTGAGCGACGGCGCGGCCTTGCGGAACGTGGCGAGTTCATCGGCGGCGATGGGTGAGCCATGGATGGCGTTGGGCAGGATGACTACCTTCTTTGCAGGTTGGGCCTGGAGTAGAGCCGCAGCCAGTGTGATAAGTGCGAGTGTTTGAATCATGGGGGTGAGTCCTTTGTCCGTCAGTCTCAGTAAAGCGGCCGCGCGCCAGGATCAGGCGGAGTCTTGCCCGCGGATTTGATTAAGGGGTCGGCGCCGCTGCGCATAAGGGCTAGTTCGCTGGGCCCCTGGAAGAACAGGAAGCCCTGCTTCATTAGGTTGGCCAGCGCCGGCATCCCGCCGGTTCGCCCCACGGGGATGCCACGTTTTCGCCCTGCCTCGAGTACGCGGGCGATGGCGGCTTCTACACGAGGCGTCTGGCGGCCTCGGTCGCCAAATGAATAGGAGAGATCGTTGGGTCCGATGAAGACTACGTCGATGCCTGGCACGTCCATGATCTCGTCGATGCGTTCGACGGCTTCCTTCTGTTCGATGATGATGATCACCATGACATTCCGGTCCGCGAAGTCGGCATAGCCGCCGGGTACAGGCCACCGTAGGGAGGCGAGGCCTGCGGCGGCGCCGCGCTTGCCGACGGGCGGATACTTGCATGCATCGACGGCTTGGCGTGCGAGTTCGGGTGTCGAGGTAAAGGGAAAAATGACGCCGAGCGCGCCGATATCGAGAGCGCGCTTGGCAGTCCACAACTCATTCACAGGGACGCGGACGAGCGGGATGATCGGCGTGCCGCGGGTAGCGAGGATGATATTGCGCGCCGATTCAAGGGTGATGCCGGAGTGTTCCATCTCGATCCAGAGGAAGTCAAAGCCCGCAGCGGCTGCGGCCACAGCGACGTCAGCGCTGGGGACAGTGACGGTCATGCCCAGCACGGGCTTGCCCGCCCGCATCGAGGCTTTGAGGGGATTCTCGAAGTCTCCCGCTGTCTGGGCGGGCAGCAATGCGGCCAGCAGGAGGAAGGCGAACAGGATTCTGGGCATGAGGAACTCCTTGCAATGCAGGTATCGCGACTACATCTATCGCGAAACAGGCTTCAGTGCAAGGCCGGCAGATGAGGGAGGGGCGGACGCCTGTGCGTCCGCCCCCGTTGGAGGACTGCCTGAGGATAAGCGGGGGCGGCGAGGAGGAATGGTTGGAGGAGGGAATGCGCCGCCCCCTGGGGAACTCGTGGGCCGCTTAGTTGTAATAGGCGGCGTTAATCTCGGCGAACCTGGCGTCGGCTTCCGGCAGCTCTTCAAGTACGTAAATCGACGACGTGGGGCAAACCGGCACGCATGCGCCGCAGTCGATGCATTCCGTCGGATGGATATAAAGCTGGGGGACGGTCTCGAAGTCCGATTCATCCTTGGTCGGGTGAATGCAATTTACCGGGCAGGCGTCAATGCAAAGCTCATCCTTAGTGCAAGTATCAGTGATGACGTAGGCCATTGTCTCGTTGTCTCCTCGATTGTTCCACATGCAATCCGCGTACCAATCGGAAAACCCTTTAGATACAGTACGCGCGTCCGCATTTCCGGGTCTGGTTGGGTGAAATGACGCACTAGCCCCCAGCCCGGTTAACCCAGTATGATGTGTGGATCACGCGGCAGCGTGAGAACGAAGGAGTCGTTAACCGAATGGCATCCGAACCCAAACCCTACCGGCCGTATGTGCCGCAGGACATGAAAATGGCGGAGTTTACGCTCCGCGCCCTGCTATTGGGCCTCATCATGACGGTTATTCTTGGAGCGGCGAACGCGTATCTGGGCCTGCGCGCGGGCATGACGATCGCTGCGACATACCCGGCGGCGGTGATTGGTATGGCGGTGCTCCGCATCTTCCGCGGCTCGATTCTTGAGGAGAACATAGCCCGGACGGTCGGTTCGATTGGCGAGAGTGTTGCGGCCGGGGCCATCTTCACCATCCCGGCCTTCGTGATCGCGCAGGCGTGGCCCGCTTTTGACACGCCCGGCGCTTACTGGCAGTCCACGGCGCTGATGCTGGTGGGCGGCACGCTGGGGATCCTGTTCGTCACCCTGCTGCGCCGCGTGATGGTGGAGGACCCCGACCTGCCTTACCCGGAGAGTTGCGCCGCGGCTGAGATCCACAAGGCCGGCCAGCGCGGATCGGACGCCGCGAAGACGCTGTTTCAGGCCATGGGCGTGGGCGGATTGATTTATCTGCTGGGCGAGATGAAGTTGTTCGCCGCCAGCCGGGAGTTCATCATCCGGGTGGGCGAGATTGGCAAGTCCACACTGAAGTTGGGCGGCGACCGCGTGATTCCAACCGGCGGGGTCACCATGGCCTCGTGGCCTGCGATCAGCCCGGCCTATCTTGGGGTGGGCTTCATTATAGGTCCGGCGCTGGCCTCGCTCAACTTCGCGGGCGGCTTGCTGGCCTGGGGCCTGATGGTGCCGCTGCTGATCTATTTTCTGGGGCCCGAACTGGCGTCGACGCTTCCAGCCGGATCCGGGGAGGGCGCATGGAGCGGGCTGGCCGTGGCCGTCTGGTACAACATCGTGAGGCCGGTGGCAGTGGGCGGGATGCTGGTGGGCGCGGCTTACACGCTGTTCCGCATGCGGAAGAGCCTGGCCTCCGGCATCGGCCGCGCCGTCAGCGACCTCAAGAAGGCTGGCGCGCAGACCGAAGCCGTGGACCGGACGCAGCGCGACCTGAGCCCCAAGATTGTTTTTCCGGCTTTGTTCGCCACGTTCCTGTGCATGATCGCCCTTTACTTCTACTTCACCGGATCAACCACCGCCGCAGTGACGGCGGCGATTGTCATGCTGGTGCTGGGCTTCTTCTTCGCGGCGGTTTCGGGGAACTTGGTGGGCCTGATCGGATCCTCGAACAACCCGGTGTCGGGGCTGACGCTCTCAACCCTGATAGTGGCGGCTCTCCTGATGGTTGCCCTGGGCGTAAAGGGCATGACAGGCGTGGCGGCGGTGCTCGGCGTGGCGGCGGTGGTGTGCGTGTCGTCGGCTGTGGCCGGCGAGATGCTCCAGGATCTCAAGGTAGGCCACATCTTGGGCGGTACGCCCAAGAGCATGCAGATCGGCGACATTTTGGGCATTGTGGTCGCTTCCATGGTGCTCTATTTTCCGCTGCTGCTGTTGCACGAGTCGAACATCAAGGAAGGCGGCATCGGGTTTGGCGATCCGAAGTTGTCCGCTCCGCAGGCGGGGTTGATGGCTTCGTTATCGAAGGGTATCGTCGGTGGAGAGATGGCCTGGCCGCTGATCATGGTGGGCGTACTGTTGGGTTTCGTTCTCATCATGGTGCGGGTCAAGAGCCCGATGCTGTTCAGTGTGGGCATGTACCTGCCGCTGGAGACGACGTTCGCGATTTTCCTTGGCGGGCTTATCAAATGGCTGATGGAGACGGTGCGCGACCGGGGAACGTACAACGAGGCGCAGCGGGCGCGGATTGAGAATGCGGGCGTCTTGTGCGCCTCAGGCCTGATCGCAGGCGAGGCGCTGATGGGGCTGGTGAAGGCCGGTTTCAGCTTCGCCGAGAAGCCCATTTCGGCTCTATTCTCGTTCTTCGAAGACCCCCCGTTGGTGATGGGACTGGCGGTTTTCGCTGTTCTGGTCCTATATATGGTGCGGCTGCCGTTGGCCAAGGCGGGCGACCCGAACGAGCCAGCTCCTCCAGCTGCGATCGTCTAGCCATGGGACGGATGCACGACATCCGCGCGTTCCCGGTGCCCAACGGTGCGCTCGGGATCTGGTGGTTGGGCCAGAACGGGTTTATCTTTAAGAGCCCGGAAGGGACGCTGGTCTCCACCGACCTCTACCTGACTGACTCCTGTGCCGCGCTGGGCGCGGGGATTGGCGTAGACCTGGGCCGGGCGGTTCCCGTGCTCATGCCGCCCGGAGAGGTGGATGTGGACGTCTTCACCTGCACTCACAGCCACCAGGACCACACCGACCCCGAAACCATCCGCGGTTTGCGCAACCGTGATACGACGATGTTTGTGGGGCCGCATCCGAGTTGCGCGGTATTCCGCGCCGAGGGGATTGAGGAGGGGCGCATCCAGCCTGCCTGGCCGCAGGGTGAGATCGAGCACCGCGACCTGCGCCTGCGGGGGACCTTCGCCTTGCCAACGGATACGTCAGACCTGAACCACATGGGCTTCCTCCTGCAGTTCGGCGATGGGCCAAAGGTGTACATCACGGGTGACACGGACTACACCGAACTGCTGGAGGAAGCAGCCGTGCACAAGCCCGACCTGGTCATTACTGTAATCAATGGAGGGTTCAACAATCTCTCGCACTGGGAGGCGGCTCGGCTTGTGAAAGTGATCCAGCCCAGGGCTGCAATCCCATGCCACTACGACATGTTTCGAACCAACAGCGTGGACCCGAGGATGTTTGAGGCGTCGTTGAACATTCAGGGTGCGGGGGCGCGCTATTGGGAACTTCGGCACGGCGAGCCGAACCTGTTTGCGGTCTGATCCCCGAGCCTAAAGTCCTGCTTGACTAGGGACGAAGAAACAGGTGTGAAGTCATTGCGCCCTTCGCTCCTTTTCTTTGCTGGAATTGTTGCCCTGTTGGGGTCGCCGGTCGCGCGCGCCCGGCCTTCGGTTGAGGCACTTCCGCTGCTGTTCGTCCAGGCCTCTGCGGCCGGCGAGCCCTGCCGCTGGCAAGCCCGCGGATTCGACTATTCCCTTTGCCTCACTGCTGACTCCATCCGATTGCAGCATGCGGGTCGCCGTGTGGAGTGGACCTATGCCGGGCGGTCGGGATCCTTGGAAGCGATGCCGGATGGCGAGCCCTTTACTCGCGTCAGCCACTTTCGGGGGTCAGATCCCTCGGGATGGCGTCCATCGCAACCCGCGTACGGGGCCTTGCGAGTGACACAGTTGTATCCAGGAATTGATCTTGTCCTGTCTGGGCCGGGCGGGCGACTGAAGGCAGACTACATCGTCGCTCCCTACGCGGACCCCACGCTGATCCGGTTGCGTTTTCCGACAGCAAGGGCCGTCCGCGTTGGTGAACACGGTGGGCTGGTGATCGAAACGCCGGACGGCGTGTGGCATGAGGCCGCCCCGGTACTCTATCAGCCGGGCAGCCCGATTAGGCCAATTGGGGGCTCGGTTGTGGTGGGTCCGGATGATCTTGCGCAGTTTCAGCCCGGACCTTATGATCCTGCGGCGACTCTGGTGATCGACCCGTTGCTCACCTTCTCAAGCGTCCTGGCCGGCTCGAGCGCGCCAACGGCGCTCGCTGTCGGCCCGGCTGGCGAGATTGTGCTCGCCGGATACACGGACGACCCGGCCTACCCGCCAGTTCTTCCGCAACGGACTTTCGCGGGGGGAGTTGATGCTCTCGTGGTCAAACTGGCGCCCAACGGATCGAGCATCCTTCAGGCAACATTTCTTGGCGGAAGCGCGGATGACCGTGCATTCGGGGTCTCGGTGGACCCGCACGGCGGCATCTATGTTGCGGGTTGGACCACATCCGCAAATTTCCCTTTGGCCAATGCTTGGCGGTCGACGCTCATGGGTTATCGCGATGCCTTCCTGGCGCGGATCGCGCCGGATGGCGCTTCTCTCACGTTCTCGACGTTTCTTGGCGGCTCGGGCGAGGAGAAGGCCACTGCCGTGGCCGCCTTCGCCTCAGGGGTCTGGGTTGCTGGTGAGACCGGTTCATCTGACTTTCCTTTGGTTGCGGCCATTCAATCCTCCCGTGCCGGCCCGGAGAATGGTTTTGTAGCCCGTTTCACGGCTACTGGTACGCCCCAGTTCAGCAGCTACCTGGGTGGAGATGGATTCGACACCGTCCGGGCAGTGGCAATTGATCCCGAGGGGGGGCTGTACATTGCCGGAGGAACAACCTCCACAAATCTTCCAATCCCCGCCCTCGGATTCCAGCCTCAATTAGGAGGCGGGATGGATGGATTCATCCTTCGCCTGAATCCCGCCGCGACGCTGATCACGGCCGGCACCTATCTGGGCGGTTCGAGTGGAGAGGCAGGGAATACCGAACTGATTCAGTCAATTACGGTATCTCCCCAAGGAGATCTCATCGCCGGCGGCACCACGCCGTCCAGCAATTTCCCGGTTCGTTCTCCCTGGATCGGTACGCACCGGGGCGTTAGTATGGGATTTGTCACCCGGTTCAATCCCGGGCTGAGCGAGGTGGTCTGGAGTACCTTCGTTGGGGGGATGAACACTGACCGGGTCGAGGGAGTGGCCACAGATAACGCGGGCCGCGTGTATGCCGCAGGCCGCACCTTTTCGCCGGACTTGCCCGTGCTGTCGCCGCTCATCGGGAACTACCAGGGGCAAGGCGATTCCTTCCTCATTGTGGTCAGCCCCGACGGGGGAGCCCAAGTGTTTGGGACCTATCTGGGCGGATCTGATTCGGATGCCGCAGTAGGTGTGGCGGTCAACCCCGCCGGCGAGGCGGTGGTTGCCGGAATCAGTTCCTCCCCCGACTACCCGCGCGCGTCCGCCCTCTTCTCGCCAGCGCAGCCGGCTCCGCGGTTTTCGATCAGCCTGATCTCGATGACCTTTCATGCGCCCGCGGTTGAGTCCGTCACGCCAGCGGCGGCACAGGGGGACCAGCGGGTCTTCGAGGTCCGGGTGTCCGATCTCGATGGGGCCGCGGATGTCAAGACGGTGCTTGTCCTTTTTAACTCGACGTTTGCCAGTTCCGGTGCCTGCTACATCGCAGTCGAGCCTGGACCCGACCTATTCAGCCTCGCTTCGGACAGCGGCCTGGGATGGGAGGCGGCCACTGCCGGCAGCGCAGCCACACTGCTTAATTCCCAGTGCCGGCTGCGTGCCTCCGGCTCATCGATCGTAAGGTCGGGCACTCAGGTGCGGATATTCCTGGACCTCACCTTCGAGCCAGCATTCGCGGGCGTTCGCAATATCTATCTCATGGCAGCGGATCAGCAGCAGATGACTTCCAATTGGAGCCAACCAGGAGTCTTCACCGTATCCGTGGGGACGACTGGCGCCCCGCCTGTTGTCGTGTCCATTCTCCCCAAGGCTGCGGCCGGCATGCGGCAGACCTTCTCGCTCACTGTCACCGACCCGCAAGGAGGCGCAGACGTCGCTTCGGCGCGTATCCTGATTGCGCCCACCTTGACCCTGAGCAACGCCTGCCATGTCAGGTTCACTACCAATGACGGCCAGGTCCATCTGGCCAGCGATGCGGGGTCCGCATGGACTTCGGCGGCCACCGGGGCCGCCACGACACTCCAAAACAGCCAATGCCGCATTCATGGCGCCTCCAGCGGGTACGCGCTCGGCTCCTCTGCGGCGGTTTTGTGGGCGGACATCGAGTTCCTACCGGCATGGACCGGCATGCGCCGGGCATGGGGTGCCGCTACCGACCAGGCACAGCTTGAAGCTGTCTGGATGGAACTGGCCCAGTTTCAGGCAACCGCAACACCCAACGCCGCCCCTGTACTCGAGTCCGCAGTCGCGCCTGGCGCCAATGGTGGGCTCTTCGAATTCCGAGCCACTGATGCCAACGGTGCCAGTGACATTCAGGCTCTCCAGGTTAGCGTGGGGGACTCCCCTGATGCCTCCTCGTCCTGCCTTGTGGTATTCGACGCCGCACGTAATCTGATCTCGCTCCACCCAGGGACGAGCGCCGAGGGGTGGGCTTCGGTGCACCCCGGCCAATCGGGCACAGCTGAAAACTCGCGCTGCCGCATTCATGGCTTGGGAAGCGAGCGCACCGCGAATGGGACCGAGGCTGGCTTCGTCATTCAGATCGAGCTTAAGTCAGCCTTCTCCGGACCTCGCCTAGTGCGCGCCCATGTGATCGATGGGTCGGGCGTAATGAGTGCAGCATACCGGCTCATTGCCCGCATGCCGGCTCAGTGACTTCCGGCGGCTACTTACGGAGTGGGCCGCTTGCGGAACGCGGAGAACCAAACAGCCAGACACATCAGATGGGCTGAGACCACCACCAGGTTGCCGAGAGTAATCGTGGAGCGGCTCATTAGTCGGAGTGACTGCCCGATCGCCTCCCCTGCAAGCTGCAATCCGAGCCCAGTCACCACGAGCAGCAACGTCCGGTCCTTGGTGCGCCTAATCAGCAGAAGCATCCACAGCGCCAACGTCATCAGCATGCCCACGAGGCTCAAGTTCCTGACTACATTGGTCATCCACCGGACGAGCCGTTCCGGATCATAGTGCAGCCACAGAAACGAACCCGCCAGCAGGACTGCCCCAATCAGAAACCACCGGCCCAGCCAACGGAACCGCTCGCTGCCCCGGGCCGCGCCAAAAACCATGGAAATCACCAGGACATACGCGAAAGTCTGCCTCGTTAAATCATTGAAGTAGAAAATGTTTGCTGCGGAATACCCGCCAAAGCTCTGAACCCCACCATAGGCGAAGGCACCATCTACTGTGGCCGTAAAAAGCAATACGAGCATGTACAGAAACAAGATGAAGTACCGGCGGAGGTGAGATCGGAGGAGTAAATGCAGGATCGCCGCATACAGAAGAAAAGCGACAAGGGCGGTCAAAAGATAAAGGCTGCTCATGGCCATTCCTCCTCCGGAGGATTACCGCAACGGCCATGCGCAGCCTCGGGCTGAATGAATCCAGCCAGCTTAAATAAAACGCAGCTACTTCTCGTCCCAGGGGCTGGGAGGAGGAAATGGGCCAATCGCCAGCTTCTCGTCCCAGGGGCTGGGAGGAGGAAATGGGCCGATCGCCAGCTTGTCGTCCCAAGGGCTGGGAGGAGGAAATGGCGAGATCGAAGTCGCATTCGGCTCCTGAGCGGGGCTGACCACAGAGGCCATGGCCGAGCCACAACCCAAAATGAGTGTAACACAAAGGAGTGTCAGGTAGATTTGTTTCATTTTCTTCAATTCGCCCTATCTAAGGTGGATTTGAGTCTCCGGTATCGGGACGGCTTGAGTACTAAAGCCGATACTCTAACTCTAAATGCTCGTTAATCCGAGCGAATCTCAGATTGGTCTTATCCTTTTCTAAGGTTAGATATCCCATGAGGGATAGATCGGCCTTGCGGCCGACGCCCGCTCCTATTAGTCGCCCGCCGTAAAGCCGCATACCATGCGGCCACAGCGCGGATCGTTTATCGGCCTAGTGTTTTGTGGAATTTAACTGGAGATTTGGCCAGATTTCTGGCCGGGATTATCGTCCCGAAGAGCCAAATCCACCGTCCCCACGCACCGAATCGCCCAAATCGCCCTCCGCCCACTCGATCGACTCGTACCGCGCCACGACCATCTGAGCGATCCGGTCTCCGGGGTGGATTTCGTAAGGTTCCCGCCCTAGATTCAGCAAAATAATGCGAACTTCTCCCCGATAGCCAGGATCGATGGTGGCAGGGGCGTTGGGGATGGTCAGTCCGTGCTTCAGGGCCAATCCGCTCCGCGGCCGGATTTGCGCCTCGTAGCCCGGGGGCAGCTCAATGGCGAGGCCGGTGGATACCAAGCCGGTTTGTCCCGGTTGCAAAACCAACCCCTCCACCGCACGCAAGTCCATCCCTGCGTCTTCCTTGGGACCGTGAGCATAGACGGGCAAATGCGCATCTGGGTGAAGTCTCTTGATCGCGATCTTCATGGCGAAACCGCTATGATAGCGTTTTGGCTGATCTAACTGTCACTCCCCGCGTGCTCGCGGTCGGCCCCATGCCGGCCGAGAAACTGGCATACGCCTTGGCCCGCTACAGCCGCTCGCCAGACTCCATCCGCGCGTCTCTCGACTGGGTTCGCGAGCACGACTCGTCGAGGTTTCTCGACAGTTTTTACTTCCAATACGGCCACGCATCGATTGCCGACCTCGGCCATGTCGCTTTATGCTTTGAGGGCGTCAGCGAACTCGCCGCGATTGAAATCGAGGACGAGCAGCTCTGGGACGGACAAGCGCGCTCATCCCGCTATCAGGACTTTTCCCGTTCCGGCTTTATCGCGCCTCCTGAGCTTGAGGAAGCCGCTGCCCGAGCCTACCGGCAGGCCGGCGTCCTACTGCTCGATGCCTACTGCGAGATCCACGGCGAAGTCACTGCCCACCTGACAGATAAGCTGCCTCGGCCCGAGGCCATGAAGCCCGAGGCCTATCAGCGAAACATCGCCGCCCGCGCATTCGACGTCGCCCGGTACTTGCTGTTTCTGGGGGTACCGACAGGCGTCGGGCAGGTGACCAGCATCCGGACGCTCGAGCGTCAGATCCGGCGCTGGAAGAGTTCCCCTTACCTGGAACTGCGTGAGATCGGCGCAGAAACCGCCGCAGCCTGTGCCGCGCCCCCGGCCTGCGTCCTCGATCCGGCCGCACCGGCGGAACCTCTCGCGCCCACCTTGGCCAAGTATGTGGATCCGGACCCGTTTCCCGGGACTGCGCGGGCTGCGCTGGCCGCCTGGGCGGCTGCGAATCTACCATCCGCACCTCCCGACTCCGGCCCGCTCGTGGACCTCATCCGGCCCACCGACACGCTCGCCGAGATCGCTGCCACGCTCCTGTATCCAGTCACACACCGATCCTTTCGCTGGCTCCATGACGAAGTCAGTTCCTGGTCCCGCGCCCGCCAACTCGAGGTGGTGGATACTGCTCTTGAGTCGCGCTCCCGGCGTGATGAACTCTTGCGTGAGTTCCGCGGGGGACTCTATGTCTTCGATATGCTGATCGACATCGGCGCCTACCGTGACCTGCATCGCCACCGCCGGTGCCAGCAGTTTCGCCAAGCATTCAACTGGGACCATGGCTGGGAGACCCCTGCCGCCATCGTCGAATCCGGCCTCGAAGCCAAGTACAGCGCAGCACTCGATTCGGCCCGCCTGGCCGCTGCCGCACTCCCGGCGCCCGCTGCCGAGTACCTCCTGCCTTTTGCCGCCCGTTCGCGTTTCCTTTTCAAGATGGACTTCGCTGAAGCCGAATACATCGCTCGCCTTCGCAGCGGGGTGAAAGGGCACTTCAGCTATCGCGCAATCGCCTGGGCGATGAAGGAGCGCGTGGAGGAACTGGAACCTGAACTTGGGCGGCTAATCGAAGCGACACCACCCTGGATTGAGGATCCTCTGGTCCGCTGAGGACAACCGCCGGCTTGCTCGTTCGCGCCCTAGCGGGAGTTTACTGCGAGTAGGCATCTTGCCCGAGGCGGGTCCCGGCTAAGCAATTCATCCTGAATGCCTTGGTGTCTCCTGCCACCCTTCGGTTGCGTATTACCCTATATCGAGACCTTTCCTGCAAATCAGAACATTTCTATTGCTTCTTGTCGTCCTACGGTGGTATTATTGTATTACCCTGTATGGCCTCCCTCGTTGCCAAAAAGAAAGCCAATCAGCTCTACTATTACGTCGTCGAAAGCGCCCGCGTCGACGGCAAGCCCCGCATCGTCCACCAAACCTACCTCGGCACCGCCGAGCGCGTCGCCGCTCTCGTCAAAGATCGCACCGCCCCGGTCCCGTTGTCGGCGACTTCGCTCGATTTCGGTTTGCCCGGCGCTCTCTGGTGCGCCGCCCGGGAGCTCGGCGTTTTCGACCTCCTGCTTTCTCTTTGGCCCGCGCCCCGCTCCGGCCTCGCCCCGGCCCACTATCTGCTGTTGGCCGCCATCCACCGTATTTGCCAACCCGGCCCGAAGACCGAGGTCGCCGGCTGGTACAGCCGCACCATCCTCGCTTCCCTGTGGGGCTTTCCCGCTGAGCGTTTCACCTCCCAGGCCTTCTGGGATTGCTTTGATCGCATCCGTACCACCGGCGACGATGACGAACTGGAGCAGGCCCAGGCTCGCCTGCTGGGCCTCTGGAAGGACAGGCAACTGGTGGGCCGCCGCCTGCTGGCCTACGACACCACCAACTTTCATACCTACGTGGCCAGCACCAACTCGCGCAATCAGCTCGCCCAGCGCGGCCACAACAAACAGGGCCGCCACAACCTCCGGCAAGTCGGCTTGAGCTATGTGCTGGACGGCGATAACGGACTCGGCCTCTGCCACCACGTCTACCCCGGCAATGTCGCCGATGCCGACGAACTGCCCGCGGCCCTGGCCCGCATCGTCACGCTGCTGGACCGCAATCAGATCGCCCGTGACACCGTCACCCTGGTGCTCGACAAAGGATCGGCCGCCATGGCCAACACGATCGAACTCCAGCAGGCCGGCTTGGGCTGGATCTCGGCCCTGCCGTGGAACCAGGCCCCGGCTGAATTGCGCGCGCGCGACGTCGAACAACTCAGCCCCTGCGACGGCTTGCCTGGCATCCGCGCCGCGGCAGAACCGCACCTCGTCCACGGCCAGCGCTATCTGTGTGTCGTGAAGTACTCCACCTCGTTCGCCGCCGAACAACTGCAGAGCCTCACCACCTCACTGGCCAAGGCGATGCAGAACCTGCGGCGGTTGGCGCTGGAACTGGCCAAGCCGAAGGCGCGCTTCCAGGAACGCGGCATCCGCAACAAGATCACCCGCTGGCTCGCAGCCGATTTCCTGGCCGAACTTGTTCGCTACGACCTGCACTCCAGCGATGGCCGCTGGCAACTGCAATTCGAATTCGATCATCAGGCTTGGCTGGCTCTGCTGGCGCACCGCCTCGGCCGCACCGTCCTGCTCACCAACCGCCTGGACTGGACCGCCGAGCAGGTCGCCGCTGCCTACGCCGGCCAGCAGCGCATCGAACAGGTCTTCCGCGGCTTGAAGGACGGCGACTGGCTGGGCTGGGGGCCGATGCATCACTGGACCGATAGCAAAATCCGCATCCACGCCTTCTATTGCGTGCTCGGCGTATCGCTGCTGCAGTCGCTCCATCGGAAATCACAGGCCGTCTGGCCCGGCCTCTCCGTCGAGCATCTGCTGGCCGAACTCGACCAGATCAAGCAATTCGTACTGCTGTACCCTGCGCAAGGCGAGAAGGGCCCGCATCGTACGGCCACCGTGCTTTCCAAACAGACCCTGGCTCAACAGAGCCTCGCCGACGCCCTCGGCCTCGACAAACTCTGCGCCGCGCCGCGTGGGTAATACACCCCTCCCCACGCAATCGCCTTCCGGTCAATGAGATACCGCCGCCAGCCCATCCGTCGCAGTAAACTCCCGCTAGCCGTCGCCGTGGAACCGCCGCGCCACCTTACGGTTGGGCGATCAGTGTGAATTGCACCGACACTTCATCGCGTGTGCCAACCGCACCGAGTGCGGCCTTCGGCGGCCCCATGCCAAACCTGCTCATGGGAAAGACTGCGCTTCCGGTGAACTGCTGCCCGCGCCGGATCACCGCCGCCTCCACCTCGCGCGACAGGCCGATCGGGTCAGATGAAATGAGACGGGCGGCTCCGTCGCGGACGATGATACAGTTCCGCC